>Ga0308175_100001014_pt1 | contig 18676 bp, 15 predicted proteins | sample PhyCR1_3_FD_203893 | JGI IMG/M metagenome (GOLD analysis project Ga0308175, IMG submission 203893) | Soil microbial communities from UC Gill Tract Community Farm, Albany, California, United States - DLSLS.C.R1 | ecosystem: Environmental > Terrestrial > Soil > Agricultural land | place: USA...
CCGCGTGCCGGTCCGCTCGCGGGTCAAGAAACGGCCCTCCTCCGAACCCGCTTTCGGCTGGGGGCGGTTGACCCCGCCGACGGTCCCCGGGTCCGGGCGCATGTCCGAAGGGCCGGACGCGCGGCGGCACGCCGCGCTCCCGACCCGACTTCACCCCACGGGACAAGCCGCACGGCTCCCGGTTTCGGACGCCCGGCCCGGGGACCTCGGTGTGCGGGTCCCCGCCCGGCCCCTGGGTCGTGCCCCCGCACACCGCCGGTCGCCCGCCTTCTGGGCGTGGGGCGGCCTCCGTGCGCCGAACCGGACCGCCCGTGCCGGGCACGGGCATCCCTGTGACCAGCGAAGGAATGGTAGTGATGAGCGAGAGCATCCCCGGTAAACCGGCCCCCGAGACGCCGTCGGTCGCCGAGCCGGCCGAACCCCGCGAGCCGCTGCCCCCGAAGCCCGACCAGACCGGCCCGGACACCGTCTCGCCGACGGGTCAGCCCACCGGCTCCGACCAGGCACGGATGGCCCAGAGCGGCAGCTACCTCACCAACGCCCAGGGCACCCGGCTGTACGACACCGACCACTCGCTGAAGGCGGGCCCCCGCGGCCCGGTGCTCCTGCAGGACCACCACCTGCGGGAGAAGGTGATGCACTTCGACCACGAACGCATCCCGGAGCGCGTGGTCCACGCCCGGGGCGCCGGAGCGCACGGTGTGTTCCGCAGCTACGGCACCGCCGCCCGGCTGACCAAGGCGGCGTTCCTCGCCGAGGACGTCGAGACACCCGTCTTCGTGCGCTTCTCCACCGTGCTCGGCTCCCGGGGTTCCGCCGACACCGTCCGCGACACGCGGGGTTTCGCGACCAAGTTCTACACCAGCGAGGGCGTCTACGACCTGGTCGGCAACAACATCCCGGTCTTCTTCATCCAGGACGCCATCAAGTTCCCCGACGTCGTGCACGCCGCCAAGCCGCACCCCGACCGGGAGATCCCGCAGGCGCAGAGCGCCCACGACACCTTCTGGGACTTCGTCACCCTGCACACCGAGGCCACCCACCACACGCTGTGGAACATGTCCGACCGGGGCATCCCGCGCTCCTACCGGACCATGGAGGGCTTCGGCGTCCACACCTTCCGGCTGGTCGACGCCGACGGCGGCACCACGCTGGTGAAGTTCCACTGGAAGCCGAAGCTGGGCGTGCACTCCCTGGTGTGGGAGGAGGCGCAGATCATCAACGGGGTGGACCCCGACTTCCACCGCCGGGACCTCGCCGACGCCATCGAGGCGGGCGCGTACCCCGAGTGGGAGCTGGGCGTCCAGGCCTTCCCCGACACCCCCGAGCAGACCTTCGAGGGCATCGACCTGCTGGACCCGACGAACATCGTCCCCGAGGAACTCGCCCCCGTGCAGCCCGTCGGACTGCTCACCCTGGACCGCAACCCGTCGAACTTCTTCGCCGAGACCGAACAGGTCGCCTTCCACGTCGGCCACCTCGTCCCCGGCATCGACGTCACCGACGACCCGCTGCTGGCCGGCCGGCTCTTCTCCTACCTGGACACCCAGATCACCCGCCTTGGCGGCCCCAACTTCCCCCAACTCCCCATCAACCGGCCGCAGTCCCCGGTCAACGACATGCTGCGCGACGGCATGCACCAGACGGCCGTGCACCGGGGCGTCGCCCCCTACCGGCCCAACTCCCTCGACGGAGGCTGCCCGTTCACCGCCGGCGCCGACATGGGCGCGTTCGTCGAGGCGCCCGTACGTGTGCCGGAGGCGACCAAGGTCCGGGAGGCACCCGAGTCGTTCGACGACCACTTCAGCCAGCCCCGCCGGTTCTGGCTCAGCATGAGTTCCGTGGAGCGGGAGCACATCATCGGGGCCTACGCCTTCGAGCTCGGCAAGTGCTACGAACAGGTCATCAAGGAAAGGGCGTTGCAGGTTCTCGCCAACATCGACCCGGAGCTGTGCACGGCCGTCGCCGCGAGCCTCGGGCTGCCCGCGCCCGAGCCCACCGTGCCTCTCGCCGACGTCGAACCCAGCCCCGTCCTCTCCCAGGTCGGCCACACCTGGCCCACCGACGGCCGGATCATCGGCATCATCACCGGTCCCGACGGTGACCTCGGCGGTGTCCGGGCCGTACGCCAGGCAGTGCTGGACAGCGGCATGGTCCCGTTGATCGTGGCGCCGAGCGGCGGCACCCTCGGCGACGGCGTGGACGCCCTGACCGTCCAGCGCACCTACTCCACCGCACGCTCGGTGGAGTTCGACGCCCTGCTGGTGGCCGGGACCCCCGGGGTCGGCGCCGACGCCTTCGGCGCCCGTGACGCCAAGGCCGGCCTGCCCACGGCCCCGCAGGGCACCCCCGACCCCCGGGTGGGGCTGCTGCTGGCGGAGGCGTACCGGCACGGCAAGGCCATCGGTGCGGCCAAGGGCGGCGAGGCCGCGCTGGAGGCGGCCGGCATCCCGCTCGACGCGCCCGGTGTGGTCGCAGGCGACGGCGCCCCAGCCGTGCTGCAGCAGGTCAACGGGCTGCTCGGCGCCCACCGGGTCTGGGAACGCTTCCCCGCCGCCGCCTGACCTACGCCGGTCACCCAACGGCGTATCCCAACAGGCGGCCGCCGTGCGCAACCGGTGTGATGAGAGGGTCCCTACGTCAACCAGTGAGGCAACACACATGCGTATGCGCAGCTTTGCCACGGCGGCGGTTCTCGCGGGCTCCCTCGCGCTGGCCGGCACGACGGCCGCCCACGCGGCCGACCCGGACCCCACGACCGGCACCGCCAGCAACAGCCCGGGCGTCCTCTCGGGCAACGTCACCCAGGTCCCGGTCGGCCTCGGCCTGAACCTGTGCGGCGACAGCATCGATGTCATCGGGCTGCTGAACCCGGCCGGCGGGAGCACCTGCACCGCGCAGTGACACCGTCGCCTGCGCCGGCCTCCTCGCGCGGGGGCCGGCGCACCGCTGTTCAGGACGCCGAGGTGCGGCAGAGCAGCAGACAGACGTCGTCGTCGTGCTCGGAGTCGTGCAGCATCGGCTTCAGCAGCGACTCGGCCGCCGCGTCCAGATCCTCCAGCTCCGCGGCGCCGAGCGTCTCCAGGGCCCGGGCCAGCCGGTCGATGCCGGCGTCGATCCCGGCCGCCCGCCGCTCCACCAGGCCGTCCGTGTAGAGCGCCAGCGTGGACCCGGCCGGCAGCCGCACGGTGTTCTCCTCGTACTCGTACGCCATGGGCACGCCCAGCATGATCCCCGGCTTGAGGTCCAGGACGCTCACCCCGCCGCCGGGATCCCGGGTGACGGCCGGCGGATGGCCGGCCGCGGCCCACACCACGGCCGGATCGCCCGGCGTGAAACGGGCGATGGCGCAGGTCGCGTACAGCTCCGGCTGCTGGTGGCGGAGCATCCGGTGCAGCAGGGTGAGGATGCGGGCCGGGCCGTTGCCCTCGACGGCGTACGCGCGCAGGGCGGTGCGCAGTTGCCCCATGATCACCGCCGCGCGCAGCCCGTGTCCCGTGACGTCCCCTATCACCGCGAGCACACTGCCGTCGGGCTGCGGGAACGCGTCGTACCAGTCGCCGCCGATGTTCAGGCCGCGGGTGGCGGGCAGATAGCGCGCGGCCAGTGACACGCCCCGGACGTCGGGCAGTTCGGTGAGCTGGGCGCGCTGCAGCGCCTCGGCGACGTCCCGGTGTTGCTCGTACTGGCGGGCGTTGTCCAGCGCGATCCCCGCCCGCCGGCCCAGCTCCAGCAGCATCACGGTGGTGTCCGGGTCGAACCGGTCGTCCGGCGCGGTCAGCGTCAGCACGCCCTGCACGGTGCGCGCGCCGAGCGGGATGCAGAGCAGCGGCCGGTCGGGGGAGAGGGGGGAGGGCGGCAGGTCGTCCACCCCGGGCAGCTCGCCGGGGTGCCGGGCCGCGTGCTGCGGGCGGCCCGTGCGGGCCGCGGTGAGCGTGGCGGCCGCCCGGTCGTCCGGGGGCGTGCGCTCGTCGTCCGCGAGCCAGATGTCGATGTCGGCGGCGTACTCCGGAACGAGCAGATCGGGCAGCCTGCGCAGGATGCCGTCGTGCTCGAGGGAGGCGTTCAGGGCGGCGCTCGCGTTGGCCAGGAAGGTCAGCAGCCGCCGCGCGTTCTCCGCCGTGGTGCGTGCCGCCCGTTCGGCGTCCAGCAGTTCGTGCTGCGCCAGCGCGGCCGCCTCCAGCTCGGCGTGCAGCGCCAGCACCCCCTGGTTGGTCTGGTGGAGCTCGTCCCGGTGGAAACTGACCATCTCCTCCGTCTCGGTCAGGCTCTCCAGTACAGCGTCCGCGTCCGCGTCGGCGTCCAGCAGCGCCTCGGCGAGCCGTGTGCCGTCCAGCTCGGCGGGCGTGGGCAGCGGCGAAGCCACCGGGCGCGGGCAGGTCAGGGTGTGCCGCCACGCCCCGGGCCGGCCGGGCCGCCGTACCGCGATGTGCAACTGCCCGGCGGTGTCGGAGCGGACGGCGACCTCGGCGCCGCCCTCGCCGAGACAGCGGCGCAGCCGCGCGGTGAACGCGGTCAGGAACCGGGCGCGGTCGAGCGCGGGCAGGCCGGCGTCCGCCGTGAGCCGCGCGAGCACGGCCCGGGCGCGGGCCGCGTCGGCGGTCGAGGCGATGGTCCAGATGTCACGGGCGGCTGTCATGGGAGCTGGTCCGGCGGTCGGGGGCCAGTACGGCCACGCTGGTGTCGTCGCGTACGGGGCGGGCGGGACTGCTCGCGTCGCGCAGGATCGTCGCGGCCACCACCGACGGGTCACGGGCGAGCAGCCCGGGGTCGTCGGGCGGCGACCAGCGGCTCGGCAGCCCGTCGCTGTGCACGACGAGCAGGCTGTCCGCGTGCCACGGCATCTTCCGCAGCGGAACCCGCGCCGGGAAGTACGCCCCGACGATGCCCGGATGGGAGATCAGGGACGTCCAGGTGTCTCCCGTGCGCAGCCGGGCGCCGGCGTTGCCCACCCCCGCGAAGCGCAGTTCCCGCCGCTCGGTGTCCACCTGCGCCACGACGGCGGCCACGCCCCGGGTGCGTCGCAGGGCGGTGTGCAGGCGGCGCAGTATCTCCACCGGCGGCAGATGCGCGCCGGCGTGCAGCTCCTCGACCGCCGCGGTGGAGGCGTGGGCGGCCTTGGCGCCGTGCCCGAGACCGTCGGCCAGCAGCAGCGTCAGCAGGGGACCGGAGCGGGCCCAGCCCCAGGCGTCCCCGGAGTGCTCCGCCTGGTCGAGCGCGACGGTGATCCCGCCGACCGGCACCTCCCCCGCGGACGCGCCGGTGTGGGCGGCCTCCGGGTCGACGCGGGCCGTCGTCACCGTTCCGCGGCCCGGGACGCTGTGCAGGTGGAAGGCGTTCGCGAGCCGGCGGCAACTGCCCAGACCCGCCCCCAGGGATCCCTCGGCGGTGCTGAAACCGTCCCGCAGGGCCGTGCCGACGTCCGCGATGCCCGGCCCCTGGTCGAGCGAGCACAGCTGCACCGACGGCGCGCCGGCGGCCGGCCCGTCCACCAGGTTGAGCACCATGCGGCCCTCTTCGGCGTGCTTGAGCAGATTGGTCGCCAGCTCGGTGGCGACCAGCGCGGCCGCCGCGGTGCGCTCCTGACCGAGACCCGCGGCGGCGCTCGCGGCCTCGGCCGCGACCCGGGCGTCACGCACCCGCGTCGAGTCGTGCACCGGGATCTCCCACACCCTGCTCATCACACCCTCGTCCTGGACGGCGGCACCGGAGTGACCCAGGCGAGCGCCGTGACCGTGGTACCCCGGCCGGGCGCGGTGTCCACGGCGAACTCCTGCACGAGCCGTTTGGCACCACTGAGTCCCAGACCCAGGCCGCCGCCGGAGGTATAGCCGTCGGTCATCGCCAGGTCCAGGTCCCGGATGCCCGGGCCCTCGTCGATGAAGCGCATCCGCAGCCCGCGGGCGCCACCGTGGTCCAACGGGGTGATCTCCGCCCGTCCGCCGCCGCCGTGCACCAGCGTGTTGCGGGCCAGTTCACTGGCCGCGGTCACCAGTTTGGTCTGCTGCACCAGGCCGAAGCCGAGCTGCGCCGCGTACTGCCGCACCTGTTGCCGGACGTAGGCCAGATCCCCGTCCGAGCCGATGGGCAGACAGGTCGAGCAGGCCTGGCCGGACGACGCCGGCATCATTTCTCCTCCGGCGACAGCAGTTCCAGGGCGCGGTCGACATCGAGAGCGGTGGTCAGACCGTGCAGCGTGAGCCCCAGTTCGACCAGGGTGATCGCCACCGCCGGCCGCATGCCCGCCAGCACCGTACGGGCCGCCAGCAGCCGGGCCGTCGACGCGATCTCCGCGAGCACCCGGCCGAGGAAGGAGTCCACGATCTCGACCCCGGAGATGTCGAGCACCACGCCGGTCACCCTGCTGGTGGCGATGCGGCTGGAGATGTCGTGCTGGAGCTGTTCGGCCATGCCGTCGTGCAACTCGCCCTGCAGCGAGACGAGCAGTGTGTCGCCCAGTGCCAGTACGGGCACCTGGGCCTGACCGGGAAGGGGCTGGCTCACCGCGCGACCGCCCGGGCGTCCGCGCGGGCGGAGACCTCGATGCCCTGCCGGCCGAGGGCGTAGGCGAGCGCGTCGGCCAGCGAGGCGCGGGTGAGTACCGTCCCGAGGTCGATGCCGAGCTGCACGATCGTCTGGGCGATGGCCGGCCGGATGCCGGAGACGATGCACTCCGCCCCCATCAGCCGTGCGGCGGCCACCGTCTTCATCAGGTGCTGGGCGACCAGCGAGTCGACCGTGGGCACACCGGTGATGTCCAGGATCGCGTACCGGGCCCGCTGTTCGACGATCGCCTCCAGCAGGGACTCCATGACCACCTGGCTGCGCGCGCTGTCCAGGGTGCCGATCAGCGGCACGGCGACGGTGCCCTCCCACAACTGGATGACGGGCGTGGCCACTTCGAGGAGCTGTTGCCGCTGCCGGTGGATCAGGTCCTCACCCTCGTGCAGCGCCGTCTCCATCACCACCAGACGCAGGGTGCCCATGATCAGGGTCAGGGCGAGCACCCCTTGCTGCGCCTCGGGGCCGGCCGGGTCGGGGAACTCCTCGCGCAGCAGATCGGCCGCCGGGCCGCGCAGCGCGGCCACCTCGGCGGAGATCTGCGCCGGGCTGGATCCCGTACGGGACCGGGTCGCGGCCATACGGCCCAGCTGCTCGCGCACCGTGCCGAATCCGGGGGCGTCGATGTCCTCGAACCGGCCGCTCACCGCCACGTCCGAGAGCGCGTCCAGCACGGCCTTGCACGCCTCGATCGCTTCGTCACGGGAGACGGTGAACACCGAGCGGAACAAGGGGGCGTCCGCCCAGCGCTGCGCGATCTGCTCCTGACGCCGCTCCAGAAAGGCGCTCACCACACGAGACACCGACTCGTCCGCATCCTGCTCCGGCACGTACATCCTCTCCCTTCCGCACAGCCCGGCTCCGCCCCGTGCGGCGGGTTCCGGGCCGATGGCCTCCATACGAGAGACAGCGGGGTCCGTGCCGACGAGCGGCCGAACCCCGGCCGGCCCGGCAGCCGAAGCCGCCGGGCCGGTGTCGGATGCCGTCTACCCGGGATCAGGGAGACCTCTCCGCACTGTTAGGCACATCACTCGCGCGTGCGACGGATCAGATCGCGCCGCCGCCCGGGCCGCCGCCCATCTCGCCGCGCCACGCCCCGGTCTCCAGGCCGCCGCGCTGCTCGATGAACTCCTTGAACCGGTGCAGATCCCCGGAGACCCGCCGCTTGACGATGCCGAGCTTGTCGCCGACCGTCTCGGCCAGGCCCTCGGGCTCGAACTCCAGTTGCAGCATGACCTTCGTGGTGGAGTCGTCGATGCGGTGGAAGGTGACGACGCCGGCCTGCTTCGCCTCGCCGTCCACGGTGGTCCAGGCGACCCGCTCGTCCGGCCGCTGCTCGGTGATCGCGGCGTCGAACTCCCGCCGAACCCCGCCGACGTTGGTCACCCAGTGGGTGAGGGAGTCGCCGCGCTGCTCGATGCGCTCCACCCCCTCCATGAACTCCGGGAACGTCTCGAACTGGGTCCACTGGTTGTAGGCGGTGCGCACCGGGACGCCGACCCGCACGGATTCCTCGACCTGCGACATACAGGAACACCTCTCGTTCTCGTCGGCTGTACGAGGAGCGGGTTCCTCTTTGCCGCCCGGTCATGCACACGATCCCGCGAACGAGTGACATGGGGTGAGCGGCGTGGACGCGGGCGGCGCCCGTCAGTCCCGGGCCGGGGCCGGGGCCTCCCGGGTACCGGCCACCGGCTCGCGCTGCTCCCGTGACTCGCGGCCGGTGCGCCGGCTGCGCAGCAGCAGGCGTCTCGCGGGCCCCTCCACCGCCTCGTACAGCACCCAGGACAGCGCCAGCGACACGGTGAAGGCGACCGCCGTCACCGCCAGGCCCGCGAGCAGGCCGAAGTGCGGTTTCGTGCCGAGCAGTTGGGTGCCCGCGCGCAGGACCAGCAGGTGGATCATGTAGAAGGCGAACGACAGTTCCCCGAGCCGCACCAGCCGCCGGCGCCGCCACAGCGACGGCAGTCCGCGCAGGTCCGCGACGGCCGCGGCCGGGATGAGCAGGGCGAACCCGGCGATGGTGCAGACGGTGGCCGAGTAGCCGGGCGTCACCTGGGGCACCAGGAAGTAGCCGATGACCGCCAGCGCCAGCGAGGCCTCGAGTCCGGGCCCCCGCCACCGGCCGAGCAGCACCAGCCGGGCCGTGACGGCGCCGAGCACGAACTCCGGGAGCCGGGCGGCGGGCATCGAGTACAGGGCCTGGTCCGTCCAGTGGTGGGCGTCCGCCCGGGCGAGCACCAGCACGGCCACCACCGACAGCACACCCAGCACCGTCGCGCCCCGGGCGCCCAGCCGGCGCAGCAGCAGGAACAGCAGCGGGAAGGCCGCGTAGAAGAACGCCTCGCAGGCCAGCGACCAGCTCACCGGGTTCAGCGTCTGCCACCAGGGACGCCACCACGAGTGCACCAGCAGCAGGTTGGACAGAGCCTGGTCGGAAGTCGGTCTCGTCTGGTGGGGCAGCGCGTAGGCCATGAGCAGGGCGATGCCCAGGGTGACCAGGTGCACCGGGTAGACGCGTGCGATCCGCCGCCGCCAGAAGGCCGGTGCGCGATCGCCGGGCCGCGCGGACCACGTCAGTACAAAACCGGACAGCACGAAGAAGAACGACACGCCCGTGGCGCCCGCCCCGAAGCCCCACAGGACGATACGGCCGGCCTCGCCCCCGAAGTACCCGAAGTTGTTCACGTGCAGTCCGAAGACCAGCAGGGCCGCCACCCAGCGCAGCCCGGTCAGGGACGGCAGGGCGGGCCGGGAGGTCGGCGGGGCGGAGCCCGCCCTGGTATCGCCGGTCCGTGCGGGCGGCGTCCGGGTCGTCCGGGGCGTCGCCGTGGTCATCACATCACCTGCCGCAGGAGGATTGCGTGGGGCATAAAGGGGAACCTTGCCCGTTCGCCCCTTTGCATTCACATCACGTTGCGAACATCACACTGCTGCCGAACGATTCGGCCCGCCGTACGCCACGGAAGGCCGCGCCCGGGCAGCCTTACGAGTGAACGGCCCGTGTCCCCGCGAAGCCCCCCACCGGCCCGATGGCGGTCCCGTGACCGGCTGACGGCAACGAATCACGGGTGTACGTGAGTTGACCCCGTCGCCGCGCGCCGCGGCCCGGTCGCGGGTGTCCTGGCCGGCGGCCCGCCGTTCCGCCCGTACGGCGGTCGATCCGGCGTGCTTGCGGGCCCCGCGCCGTCCGCTCCACGGCGATCGCCTGTTTCGGGTCGGCCGCAGGTCTCGGTCGTCCGCCGGCGGTCCTCCTCGCCGGTTCCTTCACGGTGCGGGTGCACGCGGGGGAGCGGGGCGGGGGCGGCGTTCGTTCTGTCGGTGGGCGAGCAGACGCAGTGGGAACCGTCCAGCTCGCGGTGCGCCCGGCGCCGCTCCTCGCCGGGTTCCAGAAGCGGCTGGGCCTTGGCAGGCCACCGGTGGACGAGGAGGCCGGCGGCCCAGGCCGCCGGACGCGGCCGCCGCGACGCGGCGATGGCGTGGCACCGGGGCCCGAGGCCCACAGCGGCGGAGAGGGCAGGATTCGAACCTGCGTGGACCCCTCGCGGGGCCCGACCTCGAGACGTGCTCTTGGTCCCCGATCAACCACTCCGGGCACCTCTCCCTGTTCCCGGCCCGGTCTCCCGTGCCGTTCACATGCATCACAGTGGCAGGGGCCGCTGACCGCGCCCTGACATTCCGCTGACGTCGAATCGCCCCGCGCTCACCCGTTCGGAGGACCCGTCGGCTCGGCGCCCCGTCCGGTGAGCCGTACGGCCACATGATGCGTTCACATGACGCCTCCGGCGATGCCGGGCAAAGCCACGCACAGGCAAACACCAGGCGTCGGCAAGAGGCCAGAATTGCATCGTTCGTTTTATTGAACCCTTCGTGTTTACAGGGGTAGGTTCGGCCCATGACCGCATCCGGTACTCCGACCACCGCCGAGGAGCTGCGCGGTGCCGGCCTGCGCGTGACGGCGGCCCGTGTCGCGCTGCTGGAGACAGTCCGGGACGGTGACCACCTCGGCGTCGAGGCGATCGCTTCCGGGGTCCGCGACCGCGTGGGCCACATTTCCCTGCAAGCCGTCTACGAGGCACTGCACGCGCTGACCGCGGCGGGCCTCATACGGCGGATCGAGCCGGCCGGCAGCCCCGCCCGGTTCGAAGGACGCGTCGGCGACAACCACCACCACATCGTGTGCCGGTCGTGCGGTGCCCTCGCCGACGTCGACTGCGCGGTCGGCGAGGCGCCCTGCCTGACCGCGTCCGACGACCGCGGCTTCTCGATCGACGAGGCCGAGGTCGTCTACTGGGGCACCTGCCCCGACTGCTCCACCGGCCGCATTTCCTGAGTTCCAGAGTTCCTGAGCACAGAGTTCCGTTCCGTTCGGAAGGATTGCCATGACTGAGAACCACGACGCGATCGTCACAGACGCGAAGTCGGAGGAGACGAGCGGCGGCTGCCCCGTCGCGCACGGGCGAGCCCTGCACCCGACCCAGGGTGGTGGCAACCGTCAGTGGTGGCCGGAGCGGCTCAACCTGAAGATCCTTGCCAAGAACCCGGCCGTCGCCAACCCGCTGGGCGCGGACTTCGACTACGCCGAGGCGTTCAAGTCCCTGGACCTTCCGGCCGTGAAGCAGGACATCGCCGAGGTGCTCACCACCTCCCAGGACTGGTGGCCGGCCGACTTCGGCCACTACGGCCCCTTCATCATCCGGATGGCCTGGCACAGCGCGGGCACCTACCGCATCAGCGACGGCCGCGGCGGCGCCGGCGCCGGCCAGCAGCGCTTCGCCCCGCTGAACAGCTGGCCTGACAACGCCAACCTGGACAAGGCCCGCCGGCTGCTGTGGCCGGTCAAGAAGAAGTACGGTCAGAGCCTGTCCTGGGCCGACCTGCTGGTCCTCGCCGGCAACGTCGCCCTGGAGTCCATGGGCTTCGAGACCTTCGGCTTCGCCGGCGGCCGCGAGGACGTGTGGGAGCCGGAGGAGGACGTCTACTGGGGCCCCGAGACCACCTGGCTCGACGACAAGCGCTACAGCGGCGACCGCGAGCTGGAGAACCCGCTCGGCGCCGTCCAGATGGGCCTGATCTACGTCAACCCGGAGGGCCCCAACGGCAACCCGGACCCGATCGCCGCGGCCCGCGACATCCGTGAGACGTTCCGCCGCATGGCGATGAACGACGAGGAGACCGTCGCCCTGATCGCGGGCGGCCACACCTTCGGCAAGACCCACGGCGCCGGTCCCGCCGACCACGTAGGGGCCGACCCGGAGGCCGCCGGCTTCGAGGAGCAGGGCCTGGGCTGGCGGAGCACCTACGGCACCGGCAAGGGCGCCGACGCCATCACCTCCGGCCTCGAGGTCACCTGGACCAACACGCCCACCCAGTGGAGCAACGGCTTCTTCGACAACCTCTTCGGCTACGAGTGGGAGCTCACCGAGTCCCCGGCCGGCGCCAAGCAGTGGAAGCCGAAGGACGGCGCGGGCGAGGGCACCGTCCCGCACGCCCACGACTCCTCGAAGAAGATCGCCCCGTCGATGCTCACCACCGACCTGGCGCTGCGCCTCGACCCGATCTACGAGCCGATCTCCCGCCGCTTCCACGAGAACCCGCAGGAGTTCGCGGACGCCTTCGCCCGCGCCTGGTACAAGCTGACCCACCGCGACATGGGCCCGAAGTCGCTCTACCTGGGCCCGGAGGTTCCCGAGGAGACCCTGCTCTGGCAGGACCCGCTGCCGGAGCGTGAGGGCGAACTGATCGGCGACGCCGACATCGCGGCCCTCAAGACCAAGCTGCTCGACTCGGGCCTGACCGTCTCCCAGCTCGTCACCACCGCCTGGGCTTCCGCCTCCACCTTCCGCGGCAGCGACAAGCGCGGCGGTGCCAACGGCGCCCGCATCCGCCTCGAGCCGCAGCGCGGCTGGGAGGTCAACCAGCCCGACCAGCTCGCGCTGGTGCTGCGCACCCTGGAGAGCGTCCAGCAGGAGTTCAACGCCTCCTCCGGCGCCAAGCGGGTCTCCCTCGCCGACCTGATCGTGCTCGGCGGTGTCGCGGCCGTGGAGAAGGCCGCCAAGGAGGGCGGCTTCCAGGTCGAGGTGCCCTTCACGCCGGGCCGGGTCGACGCCGGTGAGGAGCACACCGACGCCGAGTCCTTCGAGGCGCTGGAGCCGACCGCGGACGGCTTCCGCAACTACCTCGGCAAGGGCAACCGCCTGCCGGCCGAGTTCCTGCTGCTGGACCGGGCCAACCTGCTGACGTTGAGCGCCCCGGAGACGACCGTCCTGGTCGGCGGCCTGCGGGCGCTGGGCGTTGGCCCCGAGGGTTCGCAGCTCGGCGTCCTCACCAGGACGCCCGGCTCGCTGACGAACGACTTCTTCGTCAACCTGCTCGACCTGGGCACGACGTGGTCGGCGACCACCGAGGACCAGGCCACGTTCGAGGGCCGGGACGCCGCCACGGGCGAGGTGAAGTGGGCCGGCAGCCGCGCCGACCTGGTCTTCGGCTCGAACTCCGAGCTGCGCGCGCTCGCCGAGGTCTACGCGGGCGACGACGCGAAGGAGAAGTTCGTGAAGGACTTCGTCGCCGCCTGGGACAAGGTCATGAACCTCGACCGGTTCGACCTGGCCTGACCGACCCACCGAGGGCGTCCGGCCCGGCCCGCAGGGGCCGGACCGGGCGCCCTCGCCGTGCACCGGCGCGCGCGGCCGTACGCCGCCCGCGTCGCCCGGCCGAAGAGGGACCGGCATCGAAGACCGTCGCCGGTACTGCGGTCGCGGCGGTCGGGGTGCACGATGGTGTGGTGGCGATCCGGATCCCGATCCGGATCCTCCGGACGCCGAGCGGGCCCGCGCGTCCCGGCACGCGGCCGCCGGCACGGGAGAGGAGGCGGCGGCCGATGACTCGGACACCTCCCACGACGGTGACTCGGGACCGGCTGTGGCGCTGGCGGCGCAACCCACTGCGCCGGCACAGCGACATCGTCGAGGGCTGGGTCGTGCTCGCCACCTGGTTCCTCGCCCTGCTGGGCGCGGCCCTCGGGGGCTGGGCGGCGGCCCACTCCGTGGACTCGACACTGACCGCACGGCGGGCCGAGGTGCGCGCCGTCTCCGCGGTCCTCACCGACGGCGCGGCGAAGACCTCACCCGCCGGCAGCGGCTACGACGACGGCCGGGTCTGGGCCACGGCCCGCTGGACGGGCCCGGACGGCAAGGTGCACATGGACCGGACGAAGGTCCTGCCGGGCGCACCGGCCGGAACCCAGGTCACGGTGTGGACGGACCGCACGGGCCGGGCGGTGCCCGCGCCCGCCTCCGCGGCCGAGGCCATGCTGCAGACGGTCCTGACCGGCGCCCTGGTCGCCCAGGTCACGGGCACGACGGTCTGGGCCGGCGGCTGGTTGGTCCGCAACGGGCTGGTGCGGCGCAGGCTGGCCGAATGGGACGAGGAGTGGAAGCGCGTCGGACCCGAGTGGCGCAACTTCAGCGGCGGCCGAGGCTGACCGCCCCGCCCCTCCGCGCCGCCTCACCCGCCCGCTCCGCACGCCGCCCGCCCCTCGCCCCGTCCCCACCTCACCCCGTCCGCTCATCACTCCGTCCGCACCTCACCCGCGCAGCGCCTCGAACGCCTGCCGCGCGCCGATCCCGATCGCCAGATCGATGTCCGGTGCCTGCGCCGCCCGCCGGTCCGCCCGGGTGAGCGCGGCCACGGCCACCCGGGCCCCGGAGTCGGCTTCGACCACGCCGATCTCGTGCCGCAGATGCAGGAACGTGCCCGTCTTCCCGCTCAGCCGCAGACTGTCGGCGCGCAGTTCGCTCGACAGCCGCTGGGTGAAGACCTGATGGCCCATCAGCCGCCGCAGTTCGGCCGTGGCGCGGGGCTGCGCCACCTCGTCGCGCCACACCCGCTGGAGCAGGCCGACCAGCGCCGTGGCGGTGCCGAGGTTGGCGTGCGCGGGGTCGAGCGTCTCGATGGTGTGCCGTCCCGTCCGCTCGTCGCGGACGGCCAGTTCCAGGGCGAGGGAGAAGTCGTTGCCGGCGGCACCGGCGGCGCACTCGTACATGTGGTTCATCCGGTGCCGTACCTGGATGCCGGCGCAGCCCCAGGCGCGCAGCCGGGCGTCGACGTCGGCCACCGGCACCAGGTCGAACAGCGCGTCGGCGGCGGCGTTGTCGCTCACCGAGAGCATGAGCAGGAGCAGGTCACCTACGGCCATCGTGACCGGGTGGCGGAACGCCGCGATGCCGGTGGGGCCGACACTGCTGCTGGCCGGGTCGACCGTCACCGGCAGGGCCGGGTCCAGGTCGCCGTCCGCGATCAGGTCCAGCACGACCAGCGCGAAAGGCACCTTCACCACGGACGCGAGGGGAATCGGCTCCTCGGTGTCGAAGCCGAGCTGTGCGCCGGTGTCGATGTCACGGGCGAGGAACGAGCCGCGGACGCCGAGCGCCGCCCAGTCCCGGGCGATCTCCTCGGCGACGTCCAGGAGGGGGCCGTCACCGCGGACCTGCGCCGGACGGTGCGCCGTGTCCCCGGTCATCCGCGTGCCGCCAGCCGCGACGTGGCGTCCGTGGACTCCGGCCGCCCAGCAGCGCGTACGGCGCTCTCGGCACCGGCCGCCGCCGCCAGCACCGCGGACAGCCACTCCGGCACGTCGCCGCCCGGCAGACGCGGGGTGCCCCCAACGTCGTAACCCCGGTGCAGCGAGGCGTCGGCCAGCGGCGCCCAGTCGGCCCCGTGCCGCCGTGCGAAGGGCTCGTCGCACAGCAGCATCGCCCGGCCGGCCAGCGTCTCGGCGAGCGCGGTGGCCGCCGGTCCGGCCGGCCGCACCAGCCGCTCGGACAGCCCGGAGCGGGCCACCGCGCGGCCCAGCCTGTCCCGCGCATGGGGCACTTCGTCCTCCGGCAGGGTCAGGATCGGCAGCGGAACGGTCCGTTCCCCGGTGGCGCCGCGGCGCGGCCGCAGGTCCTCCAGGTGGACCGGACGCCCCCGGCCGGCGCGGGCGGCGGCGCGCGCCGGCCGCTCCGCGTCGAGGGGCGGCGGGCCGGCCAGGCCGAGTGACACCCGGTACGCGGCGTGCTCGGGCGGGACGCGCAGCAGCGCGTACGCGAGCGAGCCGTCCGCCAGCCGGTCGGCCCGCTCCTGGGGCGGCAGTTCGCGCACTCCGAGCGTGATGCCGCGTTCCGCCCCGGCCCGGATGACCCGTGCCAGCGCCGCCGGCGCACGGTCGGCGGGCACCCCCACGGCCCGGGCCTGGGCCTGCTGGGCCGACCGGGCGACCTGTTCGAGCCGCTGGGCCCGGTCCAGGACGTCCTGCGCGTAGGGGAGCAGCAGCATGCCCAGCTCCGTCGTCGCGACCTGCCGCCGGGAACGGTCGAACAGCAGGCCGCCGAAGTGCGCCTCCAGCGTCTTGATACGCCGGCTCAGGAGCGGCTGCGCGATCCCGAGCCGGTCGGCCGCGCGCGAGAAGCTCGTCTCGTCCACGGTGGCGACATAGGCCTCGAGGTGCGCGAGCAGATCCATCCAGCAGTCATATCAATTGGGTATGGGATCTTCAAAGTTCACTCTTGGACATGAGTGGAGTCCTGCTGTTTCGCTGTCCCCGTCGACGAAGATCCACCAAGCCGACGCCCGATCACCGACGACCTGGGAGAACTCCGCACATGACCAGTGCTGCCCCGATGCCGCGCCGCCGCCTGTTCAAGGCCGGTATCGCACTCACCACCGCCGCCGCGGTGGCCCCCGTCCTGACCTCCGCCCCCGCCTCGGCGGCGGCACCGGACGCCCAACCGGATGAGCTACGGGCCCGGTTCAGCGAGCTGGAGCAGCGTTACGGCGCGCGGCTCGGTGTCCACGCCCGGAACGCGCGCACCGGCCGGACCGTGGCGTACCGGGCCGGGGAGCCGTTCGCGATGTGCTCCACGTTCAAGGCGTTCGCGGCCGCGGCCGTGCTGCGCGACCAGGGTGACTGCGCACCGCTGGACAAGGTGATCCACTATCCGCCGCGCGACATCCTCGCCAACTCCCAGCGGTCCGAGGACCATCTGGCCACGGGGATGACGGTGGGCGACCTGTGTGCCGCCGCGATCCAGTACAGCGACAACACGGCGGGGAACCTGCTGCTGCGTCAGATCGGCGGTCCGGAGGGGCTCACCCGGTTCTTCCGGTCGCTCGGTGACCGGGTGAGCCGGCTCGACCGCTGGGAGACCGACCTGAACACCGCCGTCCCCGGCGACCCGCGTGACACCACCACGCCGGAAGCCCTCGGCAGCAGCTTTCAGCGGCTGACCCTCGGCCGGGCCCTGGCCCGCGCCGACCGCGAGCGGCTCGTCACCTGGCTGAAGGGCAACACCACCAGCGGCGAGCGGTTCGGCGCCGGACTGCCGCAGGACTGGGTCCTCGCGGACAAGACGGGCACCGGCGACTACGCGTCCGCCAACGACATCGGCGTCGCCTGGACGACCCGGGGGACACCCCTGCTGCTCACCGTGCTGTCCACGAAGGACACCAAGGACGCGCCCGTCGACAACCGGCTGATCCGCGATGCCGCCGCCGTGCTGGCCGAGGCCCTCGCACCCGGCGAGTAGAGCCGCTCGACCTGCTCTCCGGGCAGACGCGGCGCCGACGGACTGGTCCACGTATCTGAACACAAAACAAGCACCAGACTGTTGACGCACTCAGGGCAGCCTCTCTACGGTTCGGGAGAAAGCGCTTTCTCCCGTGAATGGCGCCTGCGGTTTGGCAACTGCGCGGTCCCGCAGGCGCGTTCACGCACCGGAACCGCCGGCATCGCACCAAGGCTCCACGGCATCAAGGCACCGCACCCGCCCAGCCGACCCCCACCATCCTGGAGACAAGCCGATGCACCTGAGAGCAGCCATCGCCTGCGCCTGCCTGACCGCCGGCACGCTCGTCGCGCTGTCCGGCCCCACGGCGCAGGCCGCCACCACCCGCTACGAGGCGGAGAGTTCCCCCGCCGCCTGCACCGGCACCATCGACTCCGACTGGGCGGGATCCTCCGGCAGCGGATTCTGTAACGGCACCAACGCCACCGGTGCCGCCGCCCAGTTCACGGTGAACGCCGCGAGCGCGGGCACCGCCACCCTCAAGGTGCGCTTCGCCAACGGCACCACCACGGCCCGGCCCGCCACCGTCACCGTGAACGGGGCGACGGCCACCACGGTCACCTTCGAGGGCACCGGTGCCTGGAGCACCTGGGCCACGAAGACGCTGACCGTGCCGGTGAAGTCCGGCAGCAACGTCATCCGGTTCAGTCCGACCGCAGCCGACGGACTGCCCAACCTCGACTACCTCGACGTCGACGTGGCCGGGGACACCACCCCGCCCCCTTCGGGCTCCGTGCTGTACGTCTCCCCGAACGGCGCCGACAGCGCGTCCGGCAGCCAGTCGAACCCGACCACCCTCACCTCCGCGATCAGCCGCGTCACCCCCGGCGGCACCATCTATCTGCGCGGCGGAACCTACGCCCACGCGCAGACGGTCACCGTGCCCGAGAGCGGCGACGGCACCTCGGGCGCCCGCACCACGCTGAGCGCCTATCCGGGGGAGACCCCGGTGCTTGACTTCAGTGCCCAGAGCGAGAGTTCGTCCAACCGGGGCCTCCAGCTGAACGCCTCGTACTGGCATGTGTACGGCCTGGTCGTCGAGCACGCCGGCGACAACGGCGTCTATGTGGGCGGCAGTCACAACGTCATCGAGCGCACGGTGACGCGCTTCAACCGGGACACGGGTCTGCAGCTCGGGCGGATCGCCTCCAGCACCCCCAAGAGCCAGTGGCCGTCCGACAACCTCGTCGTGAGCGCCGAGTCGCACGACAACGCCGACTCCGACGGTGAGGACGCCGACGGCTTCGCGGCCAAGCTCACCGTCGGCACGGGCAACGTCTTCCGCTACGACGTCTCCCATCACAACATCGACGACGGCTGGGACCTCTACACCAAGACCGACACCGGCGCCATCGGCCCGGTGACCATCGAGAACTCCCTGTCCTACAGCAACGGCACCCTCTCCGACGGCACCGTGAACGCCAACGGCGACCGCAACGGCTACAAGCTCGGCGGCGACGACATCGCGGTCGACCACGTCGTCCGGCACAGCATCGCCTACCGCAACG
>Ga0308175_100001017_pt1 | contig 18636 bp, 17 predicted proteins | sample PhyCR1_3_FD_203893 | JGI IMG/M metagenome (GOLD analysis project Ga0308175, IMG submission 203893) | Soil microbial communities from UC Gill Tract Community Farm, Albany, California, United States - DLSLS.C.R1 | ecosystem: Environmental > Terrestrial > Soil > Agricultural land | place: USA...
AGGCCCGGAGGACGCTGTATATGGGCTGCAGCTCGGGGAAGTGCTCCAGACGGAAATTGCGCGGCTCCCCGCCGGGCAGCGTCTCGTGTTCACCATGCGCCATCATGAAGGGTTGAAGCTCTGTGAGATCGCCGAGGCACTGGGCCTCGCGGAAGGCACCGTCAAGCGCCAGTTGCACGCGGCGGTGCACCGTCTGCGCGCCGCTCTGCTGGCCTCGCGGGTCACGGTTGGAGGGCGCGCGTGAAGGCATGCGAGTTCGTCGACGCCGGGGCCATCGAGCAGTATTTCTACGGCGAGCTCGAGCCGGCTGCGGGGGTGCGTCTCGAAGGCCACGTGGAGCGGTGCGCCACCTGCCGCCAGCACCTGGACGATTTGCGGTCGATTCGCACGGCGCTCGCGTCACGGGTTCGAGTGGAGGGGCCGCCGTCCGGCGATTGGGCGGCCTTCACTCGCCGGCTGGACGGCGCGACCGCGACGCCGGCGCCGCCGCAGCGGAGCCGCAGTTTCATGCCTTGGCTTGCGATCGCCGCCGCGCTCACGATCGTCACGAGCGGCGTCCTGCGGACGAACAGGACGGTCCAGGAACCGCTGCTGCCAATGTTCGAGCGCCTCACCGGCCCGCCGTCGGCGGCGGCGGACATCCCCGGCCCCGCGGGCCCTGCAACGGTGGCTGATCGCTCGCTGGTCGAGCACAGCGAAGAGCATTTCGAACGATCGAAGCTGGTCGTGCTCGGCCTCGCGACGCTCGATCCGCAGCATGCGCGCGCCGCGGACTGGCAGCACGAGCGTCAGCTCGCGGGTTCGCTGTTGCCCGATACGCGTCTGTATCGGCTCGCGGCCGAACAGCGCGGCATGACCGGCCTCGCGCGGGTCCTCGGCGATCTCGAGACCGTCCTGCTCGAAACCTCGATGAGTGAGCACGCCGATCCGGACGCGCTGCAGCGCGTGCAGCGATTGATCGCGCGGCGCGATCTCGTGGTCAAGATGAACGTGGTGGGTTCGGGGATCTGAAAATGCGACGACTGGTGATTTGCCTGGTTGGGTGTTTGATTATCTCGGCGGCCGCCTGGGCGGCGCCGGCGGCGGAGTCCAAGCGGATGGCGCACGCGAAGGACGCCATCGCGGACGAACATTGGGTGAGCGCGATCGCGGATCTCAAAGCCGCCGCTGACGATCCCAAAGAGACGAGCCGCGCCGAGGCGATGTTCTGGCTTGCCCATTGTCAGAACCAGACCGGCGAGGAGGTCGCAGCGCTCCAAAGCATCGCCCGGCTGCAGCGGGAGTTTCCGTCGAGTCCCTGGATTCGCTTTGCACAGTCGCTTCGGCTCGAGATCGCGCAGAAACTGAATCGCGATGACGTGCTGTGGCAGATGGCGCGGCCGGCGAGGCCGGCGCTGGCTCCGGCGCCGCCCGCCCCTGCCGCCACGCCTGCTCCCGTTCGGCCGCGGTCGCCGCGTCCCACGCTGGCCGCCGCGCCACTGCCGCCCGAACCGGCGCTCGCCATCCCTCCCCCTGCTCCGGTCGCGCCGGAAGCGAACGTCTGGATCATGTCGCCGCTGCCGCCGGACACGAACCTCAGGATTCAAGCGCTCGGCAGTCTGATGCAGACGCACCCGGACCGGGTCATTCCGCTGCTGAAGGAAATTGCGCTCGATCCCTCGTCACCCGGTGACGGACGGCGCGCCGTGTTCGTGCTCGCGCAATCGCCGAACCCGCAGGCGCAGTCGTCCGTCCTGGAGGTCGCAAAGCTCGCTGCCGAGCCGGTGCGGGTTGAAGCGGTGAAGGAACTGGGACGTTTTGCCAGCGCGAACGTGTCGAGGGAGTTGCTCGACGTGTACCACGTCGGTACGCCGCGCGTGAAGCGCGAGGTGGTCACGTCGCTCGGTGAACGGTCGGACACATCGGCGCTCCTGCGCATCGCGCAGTCGGAGAGAGACGTGTCGGTTCGCAACACCGCCATTGTGACGCTTGGCCGCGCCGGCGGGCGCGACGAGTTGCGAGCCCTCTACAAGGCGGTCCCCGCCGACAGCCGCAAGGCGTTGCTCACGGCGCTCTTCAACGCGGGCGACGAGGACGAGCTCATTCGCATCGCGCAGTCCGATCGCGACCCGGGAGTCCGCACGGCGGCCCGCACGAACCTGCGCCTGCTCGGCACGGCGAAGGCGCTCGCGTTTTTGAGCAAAGCGCGTTGATCAATTCCCCACCCCCGTTCCCAACTTCCAAACCTGCAATGAGGACGCGGACAAGGCTGGCCTGGCAGTTGGAAGTTGGACGTTGGGAGTTGACGCCGATATCATCCCCCTGTGGATGTTGCGGCAACGAATCCCTTGCTGGATGGGCTCCGTATCGAGCCCACGCCCGAGCCGACGGTTCTCGTCATCTTCGGCGCCTCGGGCGACCTCACCAATCGCAAGCTGCTTCCGGCGCTTTACCAGCTCGCGCGCGCGCAGCGGCTTCCGGCGCAGTTCAAGGTACTCGGCGTCGCGCGGACCGATTGGAGTGACGACGCGTTCCGCGCCCACTTCCACGAGAGCCTGAAAGCCTTTGCGGGCCTCGCGCAGCCCGACGATGTCTCGAACGCGCTCGCGTCCGATCTGTTCTACGTCGGCGGAGAGATGGACGATCCCGGGCTGTACTCGCGCATCGGGTCGAAACTGTCCGAGGCAGGCTGGCCGGACGGCGTCCTCTTCTACTTCGCCATTCCGCCATCGGTCTATGGCGATGTCGTGACGCGATTGAGCGAGGCGGGGCTCGTGAAGCCGCGCACGCCGAACGGATGGCGCCGGGTGATCGTCGAGAAGCCGTTTGGAACGGACCTCGAGACCGCGCGCAATCTCAACAAAGTTCTCCACCAGCACCTCGACGAACCGCAGATCTTCCGTATCGATCACTACCTCGGAAAGGAAACGGTACAGAACCTGCTCGTGTTCAGATTTGCCAACGGCATGTTCGAGCCGGTATGGAATCGCCGCTACATCGATCACGTGCAGATCACCGCGGCGGAGACGGTCGGGGTCGAACGCCGCGCCGGGTACTACGAAGGTGCGGGCGCGCTGCGCGACATGGTGCAGAACCATCTGATGCAGGTTCTCACGGTGGTGGCGATGGAGCCGCCGATCCGCTTCTCGGCCGAGAACGTCCGTGATCGCAAGCTGGACGCGCTGCTGAGCATTCAACCGCTGGTGCCGCAGAACGGCGACAACGGCGACTCGAACAACGTGGTTCGCGCGCAATACACCGCGGGGTGGGTGAACGGGAGCGAAGTTCCGGGGTATCGGCAGGAGGACGGCGTGAGTCCGACCTCCGTCACCGAAACGTTCGTGGCGCTCAAGCTGCAGCTCGACAGCTGGCGCTGGGCGGGCGTGCCGTTCTATCTCCGCACCGGCAAGCGACTGCCGAAGCGCACCACGGAGATCGCGATCCAGTTCCGGCGTCCGCCGCTGCATATCTTCAAACGGGTCAGCCCGACGCCGATCGCGCCGAACCTGCTGGTCGTGAACATCCAGCCCGACGAAGGGATCTCGCTGCGGTTCGAGGCAAAGCTGCCGGGCAGCCGGATGCAGCTCGCGCCGGTCATGATGAATTTCCGCTACGGAAGCGCCTTCGGGAAGCCCGTGCCGGAAGCCTACGAGACGCTGCTGCTCGACGCGATGCTGGGCGACCCCACCCTGTTCGCGCGGCACGATTTCGTCGAGAACTCATGGGCGCTCATTACGCCCGTGCACCAGATGTGGGAGGCGTCGGGCCTCTCGGAGATCGCGACCTACGAGGCGGGCGAGTGGGGGCCGCCCGAGGCCGACCAAATGATGCAGGCGGACGGCCGCCGCTGGAGGACGCTGTGAATGCTCTGGACACGACCCTGCTGCCGAACGGTCGCGACGTGCCGTTTGCCGATATCGAAGCGACGCTGGCGCGACTGGCGCGCGACGACCGCCGGCGCAAAGGCGGACCCGCGCGGGCGCAGACGGCGACGGTTGTCGTCGTTGGTGAACGCGACCGCCTGGTCGACGCCGCCGAGGCGCTGGCGCATCTCAGCGAGGCCGAAGGCGTCCGCGCGATCCTGATTTCCGAGGGAGGCGAGACCGCGCCGACCGCGCGCGTCACGGAGCACGCGATCGGCATTGCGGGGCTCGCGCCGCAGTTTCTCAACAATGCAGTGGCCGCGCTTCGGCTCTCGAGCCTGCCCACCGCCGTGTGGTGGCGCGGTGGAGCGCCCGAGTCGCTTCAGGACATCGCGCGGCTCGCCGACCGGCTGATCATCGACGTCGTCGATCCATCCCGTGCGTGGCCGATCGCCCGCTCCATCGTGGAGCAGAGCGCCGTCACGGATCTCCGCTGGACACGTCTCACGCGGTGGCGTTCGGTCGTTGCGCATCTGTTCGACCTGCCGGAGGTGCGGAGCGTGCCCGTGACACGGCTGTCGGTCGCCGGCCCCGATCCATTTGCCGCGCGGCTGTTTGCCGGCTGGTTGCGCTCGGCGCTGCACTGGGGGCCGGACGTCACAATCGATCTGCGCCCGTCAGAGAGCGGTGACCAGCGCGCGGCGCTCGATGCGGTGGAGCTCGACGCCGACGGCCATCACGTGTCGATCACGCGGCGCGCGACGCGCGGGTGTCTCCGCGCCGAGATCGCCGGCCGTGACGCGTCGACGCGGGTGGTGCCGCTCGGCGAGGGGACGTTGACCGCAGTCATCGGCGAGGAGCTCGGCGTGCGGACGCGCGATCTCACGTTCGAGCGCGCGCTCGCCGCCGCGTTGGAGATCCCGGCATGGCAGTAAGCAGCTTCGGCATCATCGGCCTGGGCACCATGGGCCGTAATCTCGCTCTCAACATCGAGTCGCACGGATTCAGCGTAGCCGTCTGGAATCTCGAGGGCGACTGGACCGACAGGTTCCTCGCCGATCACCGCGGATCGCAGTTCACGGGCGCGAAGACCCTTCAGGATCTCGTATCGGCGCTCGAGCGGCCGCGCCGCATGATGATGATGATTCCGGCGGGCGCGCCGGTGGATTCGATGATCGGCCAGCTCACACCGCTGCTCGAACGCGGCGACATCCTCATCGACGGCGGCAACTCGTTCTTCGAGGACACGCGGCGCCGCGAGGCGCAGATGCGGGCCGCAGGACTGAATTTCGTCGGGTGTGGTGTATCGGGCGGCGAAGAAGGCGCGCGGTTCGGTCCGTCGCTGATGCCGGGCGGGTCGGCTGACGCATGGGCACGCATCGAGGATGTCCTGACGGCGATCGCGGCGAAGACGGATGCCGGCGCGTGCGTGACGCACGTCGGGCCCGACGGCGCCGGCCACTTCGTGAAGATGGTGCACAACGGGATCGAGTACGGCGACATGCAGCTCATCGCCGAGGCCTATGACGTCCTGCATCGCGGGCTCGAGCTGTCGACGCCGGCGATCGGTGACGTCTTCGCGCGCTGGAACACCGGCGTGCTCGAATCCTTCCTCGTGGAGTTGACCGCGCACGTCTGCCACGTGATCGACGCGCAGACAGGCAAGCCGCTCGTCGACGTGATCCAGGACAAGGCCGGCCAGAAGGGCACCGGTCTCTGGACGGCCCAGGTCGCGCTCGAACTCGGTGTGCCCATTCCGACGATTGCCGCGGCCCTCGACGCGCGCGTCCTCTCGAGCATGAAGGATCAGCGCGTATCGGCGTCCGCACGGTTCGGCGGACCGGTCGCGAACGAAGCCTTCACGGCCTCCGATCGCGAGTTGATCATCGAGTCGGTCGGCGATGCGCTGCACGCCTCGCGCATCTGCAGCTACGCGCAGGGCATGGCGCTCATCGCCGCGGGTTCCGCGCACTACGACTGGCACGTGACGCTCTCGGAGATGGCGCGAATCTGGAAGGGCGGATGCATCATCCGCGCTCGCGTGCTCGACGACGTTCGTGCCGCCTTCACGCGGGATCCGGGGCTCGTGAATCTTTTGATGGACGATAGTCTCGGCAGGCAGGTGGAGAACGCCCAGGCCGGGTGGCGCCGCATCGCCGCGTCGGCGGTGGCGGCAGGCATTCCGATTCCTGCGATGACGGCGAGCCTCGCGTACTTCGACAGTTATCGTACGGCGCGTTTGCCGCAGAACCTGACGCAGGCGCAGCGCGATGCCTTTGGGGCCCATACGTTCGAACGGATCGAACGGCCCGGGTTCATCCACGCTGATTGGGGGCTGCATACGGAATCTGGTGCGCAGTAGCTCATCCGTAAGGGTGGCTAGATCTGCGTGATATATTCCCAACCGCATGCCTCTCGAGCTCCCAGGGTCCCACCAGCGCGGGACAGGACTCGTCGACGTCCTCGACCGCGTGCTCGACAAGGGGCTCGTCATCGCCGGCGACATCAAAGTGTCGCTCGCCGAAGTCGAGCTGCTGACCATTCGCATCCGCCTTCTCGTCTGCTCACTCGACAAGGCGCAGGAGATCGGCCTCGACTGGTGGCGGTACGATCGTGATTTGTCCTCCGGTGCCACCCGCGCGAGCATCGCGGAGCACGACCAGCTGCGGGCCCAGCTGCAGGAGTTGCAGGCGCGTGTGGATGCACTTTCAGTCCCCCGGGGCGCGACCCGCCGCCGGCGTTGAACCCTAGCTTGGGAGAGGGCAGGACATGGCTGTTGAACGGGCAGCAGGCGGCACGAGTCTCATCGATGTTCTCGACCGCGTGCTCGACAAGGGCATCGTCATCGACGCGTGGGTACGCGTGTCGCTGGTGGGCATCGACCTCATCACCGTCGAAGCGCGCGTCGTTGTCGCGTCCATCGATACGTATCTGAAATATTCCGAAGCGGTCGGACAGGTCGCCCCGGTGTCGCGTCCGGCAGCCGAACTGCCGTCGCACCAGGACGTCATGGCCGAGAATGCGGCGCTGCGCGCGGAACTCGCCGCGTCGAAGGGGCGCAACGCGCGCCGCCGAAACGTCGAGGGGTAAACACCCGTGTCGCGCGTGGCCGCGCAGGTGGCGCCTGTGTCGTCGCTGGAATCGGAAGCGAAGCTCGCGCTCATGGAATTCCTGCTGACGAGCATGGATATCCAGGAGTCTGCGCGCCGGGCCGTGGACTGGCTCGCGGCGCACGCGCCGGTGGACCAGGCCGTCGTCCTCGTCGTCGAGGCGCTGTCGAACGAGATGCTGCTCGTCGCGGAGCACGGGGTTTCGAGCGCCGCGATTATGGACTTCGCGCTGAGCCGCGACAACGCGAAGCACCCGCTGGTGCAGGCGCTCTCGAGTCCCGAACCGGTCTTCATCTCCGGCCTGCCGGCCCACCTGCAAGCGCCCATCGCGGCGCGGGCGTTTTACGCGATTCCGCTGCGGGCCGATACCAACGAAACCGCGCAGGGGCTGCTCCTTGCCAGCGCGACTGCTCCACAGCTCGATCCCGACGCGCTGTGGCTCGCGCGGACGCTCGGGAAGCAGGTGTCGCGCCTGCTCAGCCGCCAACTGCTGGCGGAGACGCGATTCGGGCAGGAGCGGATGCTGCTGTACAGCATCATCAATGCGGTCACGGACCCGATCCTCCTCACCGACACCGAAGGCAAACTGATCATCGCAAACAACCATGCGGAGAAGCTGTTTGCGGCGCCGGAAGATTCGAGCGAGGGCTGGCGGCGGGCCGTCGCGCTGAACAACATGTTGTTCTCGGCGGCGCTGTCGACGAGCGCCGTCACGATGTCCGAGCTCGCACGCCGCGAGCTGCTGCTCGTCGACCCGCTCGAAGGGTCCGATCTGCTGTTCGAGCTGCTCAGCTCACGCGCCAAAGACGAGCGGCAGGGGACGTTCGTCGTGTCGATCCTGCGCAACGTCACGGACCTCGCGCGGGCGAAGGAAGAAATCGAAGAGAGCTATCGGACGCTGCGCGTGGCGCAGGCGGAAGTGCGCGACGAGCGCCACCGGCTGGATCTCATCATCGACTCGGTGGCCGACCCGATCCTCGTCACGGATCAGGAAGGCGACATCGTGTTGATGAATACACCGGCGGAGCGGTTGTTCAGCCCTTCACCGGCAGCGGAGATGGAGGCCGCGCTGCGGCGCGTGCGCGCCAACGGCGCGAATCTGACCTCCTTCGTGTCCAACGTGCTGACGCGCTCGGGGGAGCAGCGCTATCGCGGCGAAATCCAACTGGCGGATCCGGTGACCGGACGTCCGCTGCCGGTCGAAGCGCTTGCGGGTACGATTCTCTCGGAACAGGGCGAATTGATGTGGGTCGTGACCATCCTGCACGATCTCACCGAAGCGATCGAAAAGGGCAAGCTGTACGAGCAGTTGAAGCACGCGTCGGAACAGCTCGAACGGAAAGTGCAGGAAGCGACGGCCGAACTCGCGGACCAGAACGAGCTGCTGCGGCGCCAGCACATCGAACTGGAGCAGGCCTCGGCGCTGAAATCGCAGTTCCTCGCCAACATGTCCCACGAGTTCCGGACGCCGCTGAACGCGATCCTCGGCTATACGCACATGCTGCTGAACAACGTCAGCGGCCAGGTGACGGAGCCGCAGCGCAAGAGCCTGACGCGGATCGACTCGAACTCGCGGCACCTGCTCGCGCTCATCAACGACATCCTGGATATCACGCGGATTGAAGCCGGCCGGATGCCGCTGAACGTGACGTCCTTCGCGGTCGGGGATTTGATCGTGGAGGTGATGTCGGAGCTCGAGCCGATCATCCGCCGCAGCAACCTCGCGGTCACGTCGAAGGCCAAAGGGCCGCTCCCGAAGCTCCGAAGCGATCGCCAGAAGGTCAAACAGGTCGTTCTGAACCTGCTCAGCAACGCGTTGAAGTTCACGCCGGCCGGCTCGGTCACGATCCAGGCGGCGTACGACCGCCGGGCGAAGCAGATGGCCATTTCGGTCAAAGACACTGGTGTCGGCATAGCGAAGGAAGATCAGGCAAAAGTCTTCGAGGACTTTCGTCAGCTCGACAGTTCACCCACGCGCGGCTACGGCGGCACAGGTCTTGGTCTATCGATCTGCCGAAGGCTGTCGCAGATGCTTGGAGGCACGATCGATTTGACCAGCACACAGGGAGAAGGGTCGACGTTTACGCTGCGGCTGCCCGCGCGCCCGAGGCGCCGATGAAGAGCGGGCGCGAACAGCCGCTGGTGCTCGTGGTCGAGGACTACCAGGATGCGCGTGAGATGTACGCGGCCTATCTGCAGTTCTCCGGGTTCGAGGTGGCCGAAGCCACCAACGGCATCGAGGCCATCGAGAAGGCGCAGCGGCTGATGCCGGACATCGTGCTCATGGACCTCGCGCTGCCGCGCATGGACGGATGGGAAGCCACGCGGCGCCTCAAGAGCGATGAGCGGACGAAGCAGATTCCTGTCGTCGCGCTGACCGGCCACGCGCTGGCCGGACACGCGGAAGGCGCGAGGCAGGCCGGGTGTGATGCGTTCGTGACCAAGCCGTGCCTGCCCGACGCGCTGGTCGCGGAGATCCGCCGGCTGCTCGATGGCAAACCCGCAGCGGCGGATCGACGGACGCCCCGCGGCACCCGGAAGCGCTCCTGAGACTCAGACGGTATGCGAAAAGCGACAGCAAAGAAATCTTCGAAATCCAAGGCGTCCCCTCGCAAAACGGAAGCGCCGGCGCGCAAGCCTCCCGTCGAGCGGGCCAGCGTCGCGCGGCAGGACGTCAGCCGGGGCAAACTCGAACGCGTACGCGTCCCTCAGACGAGCCGGCGCGAGGACCGACCCGAAGGCAAGTATGTCTACTGCATCATTCGGTCGGAGGCGCCTCTGAGCTTCGGACCGCTGGGACTCGGCCCCGAGCCGGCCGACGTGCACACGGTGCACTACCGCGACATCGGGGCGGTCGTGTCGAACACGCCCATCGTCATTCAGGATCCGACCCGCGAGAACGTCCTCGCGCACCAGCGCGTGAACGAGACCGTGATGCAGAAGCACACGGTGATCCCGATGTCGTTCGGCACCGTCTTCAAGACGGACGATGACATCATGGAGCTGCTGCGGTCGGCGTACGACGCGTTCAGCGACGTGCTGAACAAGATGCAGGAGAAGTTCGAGTTTGGGTTGAAGGTGCTCTGGGATCGCGACCAGATCATCCGTGAGATCGAGGAAGACGACGAGGACATCCGGCGGCTGAAAACGGAGATCTCGTCGCAGAAGGGCTCGACCTATTTCGCGCGGATGCAGTACGGGCGTCTGATCGACGCGGCGCTCCAGTCGCGTTCCGAGCGCTACGTCGCGGACATCTTCAATGCGCTCCGCAGCGTTTCGGTGGCCTCGCGTTCGAACAAGCCTATCGGGGATCGAATGATCATGAATGCCGCGTTCCTCGTCTCGCGGGAGACGGAAGGGGCGTTCGACGCGCGCGTGAAGCAGATCGGCCAGCAGTTCGACAAGCTGACCTTCAAGTACACGGGTCCGTGGCCGCCATACAACTTCGTTAACATCCGGCTGAAGCTCGAACGAGCCCACTGAGACGTGTCATATGCGAATGACACAACCTTGAATGCTGATCGTCGACAGTCTGCTGATTTCGGGGATTCGGTTCGTGCTCGACAAGGTGGCTGCCGCCGTCGAGACGGAGATGAATGACGATTCGGCGCTGCGCGAGCAGCTCCTCGCCGCGCAGATGCGCGTCGAGCTGGGTGAGATGACACAGGACGAGTTCGACGCGCTCGAAGCCGACATCCTCGCGCGAATCAGAGAGATCCGGGAACGGCAGCGGGGCGGCGAGGCCGCGATCGCCGCCCCCGCCGACATGCGCATTACGGGCATCGAAGCCACGTTCGAGGGCGACGAGCACTGAGCGCGTCGCTCGTCCTCGTTGGCGGCAAAGGCGGCGTCGGCAAAACCACCTGCGCGGCAGCCATCGCATTCCGCTCTGCCCACGCACACCGGACGCTGCTCGTCTCGACCGATCCCGCCGCGGCGGTCCGTCGAACGTTCGGGTTTTCCGGCCGCCCTGCCAGGCTCGACGTGCGGGCGATCGATGCGAAGGCTGCATTCCGGGCCTGGCTCGCGCCGCGGAAAGACGTTCTCGCATCCATCACCCTGCGCGGCACGTACCTCGACGAAGCGGACGTCGATCGGCTGCTGGCGCTTTCGCTCCCCGGCATCGATGAGATCGCCGCGCTGCTGGAGATCGTGCGCCTGTCGGACTCCGTCTACGAACGAGTCGTCGTGGACACGGCGCCGACCGGCCACACGCTGCGGCTGCTCGCGATGCCGGCGCTTTCGGAACATGTCGCAGAGGTGCTGGACCGCTTGCAGGCGCATCACCGGGATGTCGTCCGCTCGCTGACGGGGCGGTACCGGGAGGAGCCGGCGGACCGGTTGATTGCGTCGCTGGCGGACGACTCGACGGTGCTGATGACGCGCCTTCGCGACGAGCGTCAATCCGAGTTCGTCTGGGTCACGCTTCCCGAGCCGATGGCGCTGGAAGAGACCGCCGACGCGCTCGCCGCGCTCGAGTCGAACCGCATTTGCGTGCGCACGCTGATCGTGAACCGCGCGACGCCGCTCGGCGGCTGCGAGTGGGATGCGGCGCGCCGTCGGTTCGAGGCTCGCGCACTGTCGCCGGTCGCAGCACGATTTCCGAACGTCCGCGTCCGGACCGTTGCCGAATCTCCCACGGAACCGCGTGACGCTGCGGCGCTTCGGTCGCTCGCCTCCACGTGTTCTCCTGCGCGGCCGGTCAGGCGTCCGTCGCCTCTCCGGCGACGGTTGTATGCAGACCTCGGGCGCGCAAGTCCAACGGTGGCGGTCGACGCCTCGATCTTCGATGCGCGCTGGCTGCTCGTGAGCGGGAAAGGCGGCGTCGGGAAAACGACCTGCAGCGCCGCGGTCGCGGTCGATCTCGCCCGGGCGCGACCGGATGAATCCTTTCTGCTCCTGTCCACCGACCCCGCGCACTCCGTCGGCGACGTGCTCGGCGTGCGCGTCGACGATTCAGCGAAACGGTTTGCCGGCGGCCCGTCGAATCTCGACGTGCGCGAGATCGATTCGGCCGGTGGCCTGCAGCAGTTTCGGGAGCGCTACGCGACTGCGATCGAAGGCAGCGTCGGGATGTTCGACAGCCTCACGCGCTCGACGTCCGATGCCAGTGTCCAGCCGAGCGGCCTTCGTGAACTCATTGACCTCGCCCCACCCGGTGTCGATGAAGTGATCGCGATAGCGGAGATCGCCGAGCTGCTGAACGGACGCGGTCCGTATCGCACGATCATCACGGACACGGCGCCCACGGGCCACGCGCTGCGGCTGCTCGAGACGCCTGCGGTGCTTCGCGAGTGGACGCAGGCGCTGATGGCCATCCTCCTGAAGTACCGGGAGGTCGTACCGCCTGGGCCTTTCGCGCAACTGCTCGTCGATCTGTCGCAGCGCCTTCGCGCGCTCGAGGCGATGCTTCACGATCGCGCCCAGACAGCCTTCGTCATCGTCGCCCGCGCTTCGGCAGTCCCGCGTGAGGAGACGCTGGCGCTCCAACATTCGCTCGAGACGCTCGGTGTGGCCGTACGAGCGGTGATTGTGAACGCGTTCGGCGCCGGCTCCTGTCGCCGTTGCCGTTCGATCGAGGGACGACAGCTCTACGAGCTCCGCTCACTCGGCGCGCAACTGGCCAGACGCGGCCGTTACGCTATCATCGTCACTCCATCCACCCTGCCGCCACCTCACGGCGTCGACGCCCTGCAGGCGTGGAGATCACGATGGCGCGCCGTCAATCCAGCACCGTGAACGCGACCTACGTGTACTGTGTCGTCTCCTCACCGTCGCGGCCGGCGGTCGCAGGCGCGCCCGACGGCATCCCTGGCGCGACACCGCCGCGGCCGGTGCCGCTCGGGGGGAAGCTGTGGCTGATCGCGGCAGAGGCGCCGAGCGCGATGTACGGAGAGCAGGCGGTGAATGCCGGCCTTCGCGATCTGGATTGGGTGTCGAGGGTTGCGGTGGGTCACGAGCGTCTGGTCGAACACTTCACGCATGGTCGCGGAACGACCGTGATTCCTATGAAGCTGCTGACGCTCTTTTCGTCGATCGAGAGCGCGCGTGAGGAGCTGCTGCGGCAGCGGGACGAGATCGGCCGCGCGGTCCGGCGCATCGCCGGATGCGAGGAGTGGGGGATCAGGGTGTTTGCGGATCCGGTGGGTCCCGTCGCGTCGGCGCGCCGCGGAGGGACGCCGGCGGTCGTGACAGGCTCCGCGTTCCTCGCGTCGCGCAAGGCTGCCCGGGATGCGCAGCGCAATCTGCGCAGCCAGACCGCGGCAGCGGCGCAACAGGCATATGAATCGCTGGCGGGAGTGACCCGTCGCGCGAGGCTGCGGCCCAGAGGCCGCGATGAGGGCACGACTCCGCCGCTCCTCGAGGCCGCATTTCTGGTGCCCACCTCCTCCCGCGCGCGATTCAAAGCGGCAGCGCGGAAGGAAGCGGAGCGCTGCGCGGCGGCCGGAGGCCGAATGACGCTGACGGGCCCGTGGCCAGCCTACAATTTCATTGGGACCGATGGCGAAACGACGTAAGGCCCGGCCGCGTCCTCGGCGCGCTGCACTCCGAAGCACCGTGGGGGCGCGAACGCGGCACACGACCGTTGGCGGCAGGCGCGTGGTGCCGTCGCCGAAGTCGCCCCCCCGACCACTTCCCCCGTCGAGGCGCAAGGCGCATCCGAGTGACCGCCAATCGGCCAAGCGCCATGCAGGACGCATCATCGATCCAGACGACGCGACGCTTCTCGACGTCGTTGACAACCTGCTGAGCAAAGGCGTCGTACTCAACGCGCATGTGATCCTGGCGCTCGCGAACGTGGATCTCGTATATCTCCAGCTGTCTGCGCTGCTCTGCGCCGCGGATCGGGTGCTGCCACTCCGCTCACGCTGATGGCCTGGTACATCTTCGCGCTCGTCGATGCGCCGCCGCAGAGAACAGGCCGCGGCCTGAGCGGGCCGCTCGCTATTCGACGGTTCGATGGAGGATTTGCGGCGGTGGAACGCCGCGCGGATGTGCCGCCTTTCGATTTCGGAACGCTGCAGGCCCACGAACGCATCGTCGAGCGGCTCGCCGCGCTCGTCCCCGCCATTCTTCCGGTGCGCTTCGGGACGCTGCTCACGTCGTCCGACCTCGAGACCTCCTTCGTCGATCTCGGCGAGGAACTGAGCGAGGCGTTCGATCGTGTTCGAGGGCGCGTCCAGTTCACCTGGCGCAGCGCAGCGGCGCGGCCCGTCGCGCGCACGCGCGCGAAGGCAGCCCGCACGCGGTCGGGAGCCGACTATCTGCGGCGTGCCGCTCACGCGTCGCACCTGCCGCCTCCCTCGTCGTTCCGTCGCATCCGCGGCCTGGCGAACCTCGCGGCCGAAGAACGGTTTGCTCCGCCCACGACGGTCGTGCCGGCCGCGCTCTACCATCTCGTCGATCGCGTCCGCGCCGGCGCGTATGCGTTGGCGGCCGCCGACGTTCGGGCCCACGCGCCGGGCCTGACGTGGTCCGGCCCGTTCGCGCCGTACGCGTTCGCGCCGGAACTGTTATGACGCGCAAGACCGCGAAAACGAGGGTGCGCGCACGTCGCCGCCGGCCAGCCGCCGCGCGGACACGAACGCGCGCCGCTGGCGAGACCGCGCGCGAGATCGAGGCCATCCGTCAGCAGATCGCGCAAACTGCCGCGCATCGTCCGCCGAGATGGAACGCAGATCCCGAAGACGTCCGTCGTTCCGTGATGAAACTGGTGCTGACGCTCGTCGAGCTGATTCGACAGATTCTCGAGCGTCAGGCCATCCGCCGAATGGAGAATCAGACGCTTACGGAGGAGGAGACGGAGAACGTCGGGATGGCGCTGATGCGCTTGCAGGAGACGATCACGGAACTCGCGGAGCAATTCGACATCGACCCGTCCGAGCTCAACCTCGATCTCGGGATCGGGAAACTCATGTAAGCGAATCGCTCATCCCTGATCCCCGATCCCCGAATCCCTCATCTTCAATCCCTCATCCTCAATCCCGGATCCCGAATCCTCCGATCCCGAATCAGCGAATCCCGAATCGGCGAATCTCGAATCGGCGAATCTCGAATCAGTGACGAGTCACTCGCCGGACGCCAAGCCACCTGCGGCGAAAGGGATCGGACTTGTCACTAGAGATTCAGAATGTCCCGGCCAGGGATTCGGGATCGTTTCGGATCAGGGATCCGAGGATCAGGGGATCGAGGATCAGGGATTCCAGGATCGGGGATTCCCGGATCCCCGATTCGAGGATCGGGGATGAGGGATTAGCGATTCGAATCGTGTGCCGAGAATTCGTAGCACCCCGGCGTCACAAGCACCCGGCCGTCTCTGGTGAAGAACAGACTGTTGGGCGCGATGATGTCGGCGCCTCGGAACTGCACCTCGCGAATTTTGTCTCCGGTCGTGTCGTAGACGTACGTCACCGGCTGCATGAGCGACACCCACAGGCGTCCCTGACGATCGACACCGGCGGCGCGAACGGCCGGAGTGACGAGTGGAATCAGCGTGCCGTCCGTCTGTTTCTGCCGCGACCAGGTCGTCGGCAGCGCACCCAGGTACTCGTCGATTTCCGGGCCCTCGATGTGACGCTCGAAGATCACCTGGCCGCTGGCGTCGTATTTCCGGAACATTGGAGGGCCCGCGGCGAAGACGAAGTAATAGCCGCCCTTCGGGTCGACGAGCGGGAATCCCGAATTGAAGGCCATGTGCACGCCGGGGTCTCCTTCGTGTCCGGTCGCGCGGAGGCTTCCAAACGTCCGCACGGGCGTTCCGTCGGTCATCATTTCTGTGATGAGCGCGCCGCGGTCCGGCTGGTTGAGGAGGAGCCGATCGCCGGTGAACTGCAGCGTGCCAACCCCGTTCAGCACGAAGGTCTCGAAGGTGATGCGGGGCAGTTCGCGCCCGGGAAGCGTGAACCCGGCGAGGCGGCTCCCGTTCGCGGTGAAGACTTGAATCCGTTCGTGCTGACCTGGCGCGTCCGCTACGACGAACGTGCCGTCACGCGGGTCCATGTCAAACGCGCTCGGGTCGAGAATCCTTCCGGGCTCAGCGCCGATTTCGATGATCTTCCGCGCTGAGTCGCCGGAGACGGTATAGACGGCGTGGCCGCGGCGATCGAAGACGAAGTACTGGCCGGCGTCCGTCTGCTCGAAGTTGCGCGGCATTTCGAACACGCCGGCGATGTGCGCCGGGAGTGCACCCGTGGCGCGAAGCGTTTCAACCGGGATAACGGTGTTCGATGATGCGTGCGCGGCATCCGGTGCGGATGTGCTGAGCGCCCACAAACCCGCCAGCGCGAGGGCGCCAGCGAGTCGTGGCCACGGCATCGTCAGTACTTCGCGATTTCCTGAATGGCCTTCAGGACGTCGCTCGACTGCGGCAGGATGACTTCTTCGAGATCCGGAGAGTACGCCACGGGCGCATCGAGCGCCGCGACCCGCCGGATTGGCGCATCGAGGAATTCGAACAGGTCGTCGCCGATCCGTGCGGCGAGCTCTGCGCCGAAGCCGCACGTCAACTGGTCTTCGTGCGCGACGATGACGCGGTTCGTTCTGCGAACGGCGTCGGCAATCGCGTTCCAGTCATAGGGCGCAATCGATCGCAGGTCCACGACCATCACGCTGATGCCGTCCTTCTCGGCCTGCTGCGCCGCGAGCAGCGACCGCTGGACGAGCGCGCCGTACGTGATCACGGCGACGTCGGTGCCGTCCCGCTTCGTGACCGCCTTGCCGAACGGCACCATGTAGTTCGGGCCCGGGTACTCGCCCTTGTTGTAGGTCTGACGATAGAGATGCTTGTGTTCGAGGAACATCACCGGGTCGTCGCACCGGATGGCGGCGCGCAACAGCCCGGCCGCATCCTGCGCGTTCGACGGGAACACGATCCGGATGCCCGGGCAGTGCGCGAAGATGCTCTCGCCCGACTGGCTGTGATACGGCGCGCCGCCGCGAAGATACCCGCCGGTGGCGACGCGGATCACGAGCGGACACGAGAAGGCGTTGTTCGATCGATACCGCATCATCGACATCTCGTCGCGAAGCTGCATCATCGCGGGCCAGATGTAGTCGAAGAACTGGATTTCGGCGACGGGTTTGATGCCTCTGGTCGCCATCCCGACGGCGCGGCCGATGATGTTCGCTTCCGCGAGCGGCGAATTGAAGACCCGCCTGCTGCCGAAGGCGCGCTGCAGGCCGTGCGTCACCTTGAACACGCCGCCCTTGCCGGGCACGCTGTCGAGCGACGCCTCGCGGCTGCAGTCGGCGACGTCTTCACCGAACACCACGAGCCGGTGATCGCGCGCCATCTCGTCCTTCAGCGTGCGGTTGATGGCGGCAACCATGGTGTCGGGTTTCCCCTGCGGTTCCGCGGGCGTGTCGAACGCGCTGGACGAGGGGTCCACGTCGGGCGAGTACACGTAAAGCATCGCCGTGTCCGGCGCGGGTTTGGGTGCCCGCACCGCCTGCTCGGCGGCCGCAGCAATCTCGGCTTCCACTTCGCGGACGATGGCTTTGAGTTCGTCTTCCGTCGCGATCTGCTCGCTGCCGAGGAATGCCGCCAGCCGCGCGATCGGATCGCGCTTCGCCTCCGCGGCGCGCTCTTCCGACGTCTTGTACAACTTCTCGTCGTCCGACAGCGAATGCGAGTATGGACGGACCACCTTCGCATGAACGAACGCGGGACCCTTTCCCGCGCGCGCGTACTCGACGGCGCTCGACATCGCCTTGTAGCTGCTGAGGAGATCCGTGCCGTCAATGCTCTGCACGAACAGACCCGGGAAGGACGACACGAGTTTCGAGATGTCCCCACCTGCGGTTTGGACTTCGACCGGCACCGAGATCGCGTAGCCGTTGTCCTCGACCAGATACACGACCGGCAGCTTCAGCGTGCAGGCCGAGTTGAGCGATTCCCAGAACTCGCCTTCGCTCGTCGTGCCTTCGCCGATCGAGACGTACACGACTTCGTCGGAGCGGAAGCGCTGCTCTGCATGCGGGATCCCCTCGACCGTCCGGTAGACGCGCCCGGCTTCGGCGCACCCGATCGCCTGGAGGCACTGCGTTCCTGTCGGCGACGACTGCGAGACGATATTGAGCGCCTTGTGGCCCCAGTGCGACGGCATCTGCCGGCCGCCGGAGTTCGGGTCGTCCTTGGAGCCGACGGCGCTCAACAGCATCTCGAGCGGCGTCATGCCGAGGGCGAGACACAGCGCGCGATCGCGGTAGTAGGGATAGAACCAGTCGTGGCCCGGCTTCAGCGCCATGCCGGCCGCGGTGAGGACCGCTTCGTGCCCGGCGCCGCTGATCTGGAAGAAGATGAGGCTCTGGTTCTTGAGCTGAATCTCCTTGTCATCCAGCTTTCGCGACAGCACCATCGTGCGGTACGCGCGCAGGAGATCCTCAGGTCCGAGACCGTTGTACGAGCGGGCGGGCGCAGCTTTCCCGGGGCTGACCGCGGTCGCTTTCATGTCGTCCGATTATACTTGGCTTTCATGCACACTACCGTGAGCCTGCACCGCTGGGACGAGCTCGCGCTCGAGAAAGTCACCGAGATGATTTCGCGCAAAATCGTCACGGGCGAGCGTGAAATGCTGGCGCAGATTTATCTCAAGAAGGGCGCGCTCGTGCCCATGCACTCGCACGAGAGCGAGCAGATGACGTACGTGCTGCAGGGCGCCTTGAAGTTCCTCATCGCCGGCGAA
>Ga0308175_100001018_pt1 | contig 18627 bp, 11 predicted proteins | sample PhyCR1_3_FD_203893 | JGI IMG/M metagenome (GOLD analysis project Ga0308175, IMG submission 203893) | Soil microbial communities from UC Gill Tract Community Farm, Albany, California, United States - DLSLS.C.R1 | ecosystem: Environmental > Terrestrial > Soil > Agricultural land | place: USA...
CGCAACTGGTTCCGCCGCGATTACCCTTACATGTACGCAACGTTCCGTTGCGTGGAAAACTAGAGCGTCTTATGTCTGTTTTCGCGCAGCAATCTACGTCGCAATTTGCCTTGGACGTGGCCGAGGGGTTATCGCTGAGAGGCCAGAAGAAACTCGCTCCCCGGTACTTTTACGACGACCTCGGCAGCAGCTTGTTCGAGGCGATCACGCTACTGCCCGAATATGGACTGACGCGGGCCGATGAGCGGCTTTTAAGGTTGCACTCGGGAGAGATTGCACGATCCGTACGAAATGTATCGACGGTTTCGGAATTGGGAAGCGGCAGTGGCAAGAAGACATCGCACATCGTCCGGTCACTGCAATCAAACGGGCGGAGCGTCGCGTATCGGCCGATCGATGTCTCGAGCCTTGCACTGTCGGCCTGCGAGCGGGAACTCGGCAGCTTCTGCCAGGTGATGCCTGTCTGCAACGACTGGCTCGATGGACTCGACGAAATCTCGCGTGAGCGGACGGGGTCTGCATCCATGCTGCTGCTGTTTCTCGGGAGCTCAATCGGTAACCTGGACCGGATGGAAATTCCGGATTTTCTCCGTGAACTTCGGGCTCGCCTTCGACCGGACGATTATCTGCTTTTAGGCGCGGATCTGGTGAAAGACCGGGAGACAATGATAGCCGCTTACGACGATCCTACGGGTGTGACGGCTGCATTCAATCTGAACGTGCTGGGCAGGATTAACAGAGAGTTAAGCGCAGACTTCGACCTGCGCTCATTCCGTCACGAGATTCGCTGGAATGAGACCGAGCGCCGCATCGAAATGCATCTCGCTTCGTTACGGAATCAAACCGTCACGATCACCGCGCTGGACGCCCGTATCTCCTTTACTGCCGGGGAGACGATCTGGACTGAATCGTCGCACAAATTTACCGAACAGGAGCTGGATGACTTCGCGCTATGGGCCGGCTTTCAGCCTGTGGCTTCCTGGAACGACCGTGAGTGGCCGTTCCTCGAAGCACTGTGGCGCGTTTGATCTAGAGCCCGAAGGCTGGTCTTGCAGAGAGTGGCAGACCGACTGCGGCGGAAGCGGCTTTGGTCGAGAACTCGGGTGCAGCGGCGAGTTTCTTGCAGAGCGTCAGCGCCTGGCCGACGACCTGGTCCATGTTGTAGTAGCGATACGTAGCGAGCCGACCGACGAAGTGCACGTTCGGCTGCGCGGCGGCGAGTTCCGCATACCGCTTGTATAGGGCCGCGTTCTGCGGAGTTGGAACCGGGTAGTATGGATCGCCCTGGCTGCTGGGATATTCATACACCACGCTCGTCTGGCGATGAGCCTGTCCGGTCAGATATTTGAACTCGGTGATTCGCGTGTACGGGTTTTCATTCGGATAATTCACAACCGCCACCGGCTGCAGATACTCCTGCGCCAAAGTCTTGTGCTCAAAGCGCAATGAGCGGTAGGGCAGTTCGCCAAAGCGGAAGTCGAAGTATTCGTCGACCGGTCCAGAGTAAATCAGCTGGTCGTACGATACGCTACGGGCAACGTCACGATAGTCGACCCCAAGCTGAACGGTAATGTTCTTGTGATCGAGCATGTTCTCGAACATGCGCGTAAACCCATGCTTCGGCATGGCTTGAAACCGATCCGTGAAGTACCTGTCATCGCGGTTGGTACGAACGGGGATCCGGGCAGTCACGAGGGAGTCAAGCTCCGAAGGATCCTTGCCCCACTGCTTGCGCGTGTAATTGCGGAACAACTTCTCGTAGAGATCGCGCCCGACTTTGCTGACGACGACGTCTTCCGATGTTTTGATCGTGTCGCGAGGCTCGGCTCGTGCAGCGAAGAATGCTTCCACTTCGGCGTCGGTTGTGAGCTTGAGACCGTACAAGATATTCACGGTGTCGAGATTAATCGGAACCGGAACCAGCTTGCCATCTACGCTTGCGAGAACGCGATGTTCGTAAGAGCGCCAAGTCGTGAATTCGGACAGATACCGAAACACCTGCTCGGAGTTGGTATGGAAGATGTGCGGGCCGTAGCGGTGAATCAGGAGGCCGTTTGAGTCGTAGTGATCATACGCATTGCCACCGATATGAGGGCGGCGATCCACGATGAGGACCTTTTTTCCATAACTCCTCGCCATTCTTTCGGCAACGACTGAGCCGGCGAAGCCGGCACCCACAATAAGATAGTCGAACATTTTTTATCCCCTTCGTAGAATTTCAGTTACACGGCCGGAACTCGAACGCTGTTGCGGCCCTTCAGATGTCTTCGAGGACAAGACGTCCTCGATCAATTGGTCCATTGCGCGCCATGTGCGGTCCCACGACATCCGGTCGAGGAAATCTTTGACCTTGCTTTCCCACGACGGATCGACTGCGCCTTCGAAGATTTTTTCTGCCGCGGCGATGAACTCATCGGCAGTCTCGGCGATACTCACAAGCCCGAGCTGTCCATACGGAGTGACAACGTCGCGGATTGGTGTCGAGATGACGTGCAGACCGGCGGACAGATATTCAGGCGTCTTCGTCGGACTGATAAACCGCGTCGCTTCGTTGCGCGCAAATGGAAGAAATCCAATATCCCAGCCGCTGAAATAAGCAGGCAGGTCGGAATACGACTTCATGCCGAGCCAGTGAATATTCGGCGCCTGCGGAAGCGAATCAGGATTGATCTTTACGACCGGGCCCAGAAACACGAATTGCCAATTGGGGCGCGCGGCGGCGACTTCACGTACAAGATCAATGTCCATACGCTCATCGACAACGCCCGCATAGCCGATCCTCGGCTTCGCAATGGATTCCTGATCCGCGGGTTCGGCAAGACCCGTGCGCGCATTTGCGAAGTGCTCCTTTTCTACGCTGCTCGGAAATGCGTGGACGTTCCCGTGTTGCTTGCGCTTTGATTCGTACAGACTCGCTCCACCTGTAAACACGAGATCGGCTGTGCGAAACAATGCTTCTTCATTGATCAGCATGCTACGCGGAGCGCCGGCAAAGGCGGAGAGTTCGTCCATGCAGTCATAGACAACGACGCTCGGATCCAGCGCGCCTGTGAACTCCATCGCCATCGGTGTGTAGTACCAGGTCAAATACCTGGAAATGTTGTTTTGAGCGACGACCTGATTCAGCAACTGGCGCAATGCCGCATTCGCTTCGGGACCCTTCGCTCCTTCAGGGAGAACAGGCGTAATGACATGAACTCCGGTCTTCTGGCAAGTTTCCTGTCGGACGTGCGGCTCAGCCCTTTCGAACACTGCCTCTTCGAAAAAGAACACCCGGCGGTTACGTGCAAAGCGACTCATCAGATGCTGAGGGCGCTGGAGCACGAAATTCCATCGAAGATGCGAAAGGCAAATCAAATCTATTGAGTTCGTAGTCATGAAAGTTCTCCGGGCTTCGCTGAACAAGGTTTTGAAAGCTGATGATTTCGTCTAACAAGGGCTGGAAAGCCGCGCGATTACCGGCGTGATCCGCGTAATCGAAGAGGCCGTTGTGGCAATGGCGCTCGTCTTCCCATCCCGGATGATTCAAGATCGGATAGAGGCAGATGCCACCGACGGGAACGCCTTGACGCCTCGCAATTGAGATCTCGTTCGAGATGTACTGAAACCAAGACGACCGCGCCTCATCTTCTGTTCCCGTTTCGGACACGAAGAGGGGACGGCGATACCGCTCCCACACTTCGTGAAGGATCTGGTGAAACGGACGATAACGGGGATGGCCGGGCAGGATCGGTTCGGAATTATGAATCCATTCGTTGCGATCGTAGAAATTCGTGCCTACGATGTCGAGGAACTCGGGCCGGCCGCCAAGTTCGGGCGCAAGTCGTCCGGAGATCATATCCCAGGCCTCGAATTGTGCGAGACGATAGGATTCCGCTTCCGCTTCGTCGCCGGGGATGGCCGGATTTCCGACGATGTGAATGACAGGCTCGGGCGAGATGAGGCGCACAGATGGCAGTTCGTCGAGCAGGATCTCGCTCCCCGCAATGAATGCACGAACAAGAATCCGCTTCAGTTCAGCACCACGCCCATGTTCAAACGGGTTCAAGGCTCCGACATCGCCGCCCGCCCAGGAAAGGAAACTGATTTCATTCACGGGCGCGAACATGTGGCACACGGTTGGCCATCGCCGCACATATCGCGCAACAGCACGGACGAATCGACGGAACCGGGGGACGAACGACGGTTCGAATATGTCGAGACCATCGGGCCAGCCGAAATGCAAGAGGTCCAGTAAAATTTCTATACCGCTGTCGGCCGCGGCGATGAAGCTAGGCTCGAGCGAGGAGAACTCGTAGGTGCCGTCGGGTTCTTCGATGAGATGCCAACGAACTCCCGTGCGAACGGTTTTGATTCCGAGTTGCGAGAGCCGGGCGAAGTCACTCCGAGTGAACTTATCGTGCTCAGTTGCACTCAGGAGATCTAAGCGTCTCCCGCTCCGTAGTTTGTGTGTAGAACACTCGAATCCGGCCTGTACAAAGCTACGAAACAGTGAACGCAATGGTGTCGCACTTTTCCTTCAAGGTTTTCAAAAACGCAACGCAACTTGCAGGCAAGAATGGCCATCCGGATTGAAAAATCACTAGCCAAGCTTGACCGACAACACTACACGGTGGAGCGAATCGCGAAGAGTCGCTGTGAAACCACCTATTGCGATTGTAGATGCTGACAGCGGGATTTCGTTACGTATGTATTCCCGCTTGCGCTTCTCAGACGGCCTAGTAATGCTCGTACCCCGCCGAGAAGCTGGCAAATGTGCGAGTAAAGCTCAGTGGTTAGTGGAGCGCTGCTCGAAAATTTCTCATATTCTTCAGGAAAAAACAGGCTAATAAGTTCGCGCAAGTCCCACTAGTTTTTGACACGGAACCATGACTTTGCGCGGACGCAAGTTAATGAAGCGCATCTCTCCTGAGGAATAGAATCCAGTTGACGGAAGCACTCGACCATCACGCCACCGACAAGCCTCTCTCCGGCATCAAGAAGGCGGCTATTGTGCTCGTCGCACTCGGGCCGGCAGAAAGCGCGAAAGTTCTCCAGCACCTTCCCGAAGACGAGGCGGATAAGGTCGCGAAAGCGATTGCACAACTCGAACGCGTAGGCGCCGAAGATGTCGAAAACGCACTGGAGGAGTTCAATCAGTTCACAACGTCCGAGAAGCTTTTCATGAAGGGCGGCTTGGATTATGCGACGAAGGTGATCAACGAAGCGTATGACCCGAAAATAGCTAAGTTGCTGATTGAGCGCCTGGTGAAATCGATGAGTCAGCAGGCAATCGACTTCGACAATTTCCGCAAAACAGATCCGCAGCAGTTATCAAAATTCATTCAGGACGAGCACCCGCAAACGATCGCGCTCATTCTGTCTCACCTTGACCCTGCGCAAGCGGCAGCGTTGATCACCTGTTTGCCTCCTGAAATTCGTACGGACGTGGCAACGAGAATGGCGGATCTCGAACAGATCTCACCGGAAATTGTACGCAACATCGCGTCCGTGATCGATCAGAAGCTGCGCAACCTCGGCGAACTTAGCCGTGAGGCGTACGGAGGTGTGAAAGCCGTCGCAAACATCTTCAATCGCTTAGATCCCAATACGTGTGCCAGTCTGATGACGGCGTTCGAGCAGCATAATCCTGCGCTGTTCGAGAACATTCGCAGTTTCATGTTCGTCTTCAAAGATCTCGAGGAACTGGATGCTACCGCCATCACTGCTCTTATTGCAAGAGTCAATCGCAGCACCCTGATCGTAGCGCTGAAAGGCGCGAACGAGTCACTGCAGAAGAAATTTCTCTCCACACAATCGCAGCGAGGCGCGGCCATGATGGCTGAGGACATCGCGGCACTGGGCCCGACAAAGTTAAGAGATGTGGATGCGGCACAGCAGGAAGTGATTGCCTTAGCCCGCGAGATGGAGAAGGAAGGCATCATCAGCCTGAAGAACTCCGCCGACGAACAGTATGTCTAAAAGCCGTGCACGGATTGCGACAAGAACATGAAGCTTAGCCGGGAAGAAAACGCAGCCTTTGATCGGTTCGTGGAGACGTGGACGAAGCAACTCGCGCGATCGATGGGAGTATTCAGTGGAGGCGAGCCCACAATCACCTGGAGCCGCGTGAAAACACTTCCGCCTGCTGAACTGGAGGGAGTCTTCTGGTGGAAGCAAGCACTGCAGGGTGCTGCGAAATTCACGATGTGGATCGGCGCCCACGAAGCTACCTGGAATGCGATCGGCCGCGCTTCCGAAGATGCAGATGCCGATGATGCAAAAGCGGCGTACCTGGAGATCATCGCGCAGACGCAGCAAGCAACCGTCACCGCGATTAGCTCCGCACTTCCTGGTCATCTCGATTGCCGAAGGGGACAGGTCGGTACGGCTCCGAAGTCTGAGGCGGTGGTTTACGCGTTGATCGGTGTTACTATCTCCGGCGAACAGCTTCCCGCGCTCGCGTTCGTGGTGGAGAAGTCCATACTGGATGTGCTCGCCACGGCGGAAGACTTTGTGGAAATAAATACCGCCGGAACGGGGCATTCGGGATTGATGCTCGACCGGCTGTTAAATCTTGAGATGCCCGTGTCCGTTGCCCTCGGACGTACACAGTTACCCATTCGCGATCTTCTGAAGGTTGTCTCGGGTTCGGTCATTGAGCTGGATCAGGACGTAAATGAGCACGCAGATCTGATTGTTCACGGAACGGTCGTCGCGAGGGGTGAGATTGTTTCGGTGAAGGGGAACTACGGCATCCGCATCAAAGAACTCATCAGCCAGAAAGATCGAATCGACCTTCACGGACTTGGATAGAAGAAAATTGCCGCGTCAAAGCGGCAGCCCGACCGAGGCGAGTCTCAATTTCCCGAGCTCACGGCCATTGCACCGCCAGCAGTGAGATGTTTATTGAAGGCAGGAAGATCCCGATCCATGAGGGATCGGTATTCCGCTTTGGCCGCGGTCAGATCTTTTTCGATGCCCGCGAGCAATTCCTGAGCTGTATCGGTCAGCCCGTAATTGGCTCCGCCCGAAACGTCTCCCGCTCCTGTCCCGACCTCGCCGTTCAGCCAGATCAGATTGAGGTAGATCTTGTAGGCTTCGACGTAGTATTTGTCGTCGCTATTCGCATCTGATCGCGAAATGAGCTTGAACTCAATTGCTTGCATCTTTGCGTCCATAGCGTTGACCGAGCGAAGAAGCTCAGCCGAGCTTGGCTGTGTACGGACCATCCTGCGGATGTCCTCGAGCTGTTTGCGCATCCATTCGAGCCGATTCACCATGTCTGATGTCGCCGTAATGTCTTCACGGATTCGGAGCTGGAGCTTCAGCGACCCTTCGAGTTCGGCCTCAGTGGCGGGTGTCTTGGGTGACTTTAAAACCTCAAGAGGTTGTTTGTAAGTCTGGCCTTTTACCGTGACTTGGATGGTGTATTTGCCAGGGTTCACCAGCGGGCCAACTTCGGCCTGCGCAATGCCCCAGTGCGTAATGGTGCGGAAATCTGCGTCACGGAAGCGCGGCTCGTCCCAGATATATGGATTGTCCGGGGCAGCGGTGCGGAGCTTTACCAGAGTTGGCGGATCGTAGTGGAGGTCCCAAGTCCGGCGGTTCAACCCTTTTCGTGCGGGAGCGCTCCTGAACGCGCGGACAACGGTTCCGCTGGAATCCAGGATTTTAACTTCCGCGGGAGCTGCTGAATCCAAACGGAAGTTGATGAATGCGCGTCCACCGCTCGTGACGCGGTAGGTCGGCCGGGGCGCGAATACCTTTGTAGACTCGTCTTCTCCGCCGGAAGAAGCCATCTGCTCGAGCGGACTGATGTCGTCGAGGATGTAGATACCGCGGCCATAGGTAGACACGACGACATCGTGGAACTCCTTCTGCACTTCGATCCATGTCACCGGCGCGTGCGGAAGACCCGCACCGAATGGCGTCCAGCTGCCCCCATCGTTCAAGGAATAGTAGAACGCGTTTCCTGTTCCGGCGAAGAGCAAACCCTTCCGGTTTGGATCCTCAGTCACGGATTTGACGTAAGCAAGCGGGCCCTTCGGCAGATTGCCGGCGATGCTCTTCCAGGTCTTGCCGAAGTCGGTCGTCTTGAAGATGAACGGATCGCGATTGTCCATCAGATGCGCGTCGACTGCGATGTAAGCAGTGCCCGGGTCGAATGCGGAAGGTTGGATCTTTGAAATCGTTCCCCATTGCGGCAGGCCGGTAATGTTCTTTGTGACATCGTTCCACTGTCCACCTCCGTCCCGGGTGTACCAGAGTTTCCCGTCGTTTGTTCCGGCCCAGATCAGGCCCTTCTGAATAGCGGAGGGAGCGATCGCAAATACGACTTCGCCATAGAACTGGCCCAGGTTGTCACCGACGATACCTCCTGAGGAAACGTTATGGCTCGGGTCTTGTGTGGACAGATCGGGGCTGATCACGGTCCAGCTCTTGCCCGCGTTCGATGTCTTAAAGACGACCTGACAACCGTAGTACACGGTGTTGTGATCGAAGGGATCGATGGCGAGCGGCGGAGTCCAATGGCAACGGTATTTGGTTTGATTCGGTGCGGAGTCAAGCGTATGGATCCAAGGGCTCACCGAATGAGCTTCTTTGGTGCGGGCATCGTAGCGGGTGACTTCATCGCCGTAGCAGGAGGCCCAGATGATGTTCGTGTCCGTGGGGTCCGGGTATGTGAAGCCTGATTCGCATCCACCGAGGCGATATTCCCAGTTATCTGCGCCTGGAGCCACGGGCTGTCCGGCAGAAGGCTGTGCCCCAGCGCCGGTGCGTGTCCCTCGACCGCTATCGCCACCGCCGCCGGGAGAAGGCGCCGCCGTGCTGTCCCTACCGGGCTCCGTGTTGGCAGGCCGGTCTCCGCTTACACCGGCGTCGCGGGATGCAGACGTAACCTCGGCTGCAGCACCCTGTGAACCTCGCGCGCCGGCCACGATCTCGTCGCGATTAGCGGCCCGTCCTTCTGCGCTCTCTCCGCCGCCGTACCCGCCGCCACGCGCAGTGCTGGGGCCGCGCATGGTGCTGTTGTCCTGCATATTTGTGTAGATCCAGTAGGGAACCTGGTTGTCGACGGCCACGTGATACATCTGACCGATGGGGAGACGCACGCGATGGAATCCGCGCCCGTGCACCGTGGTGATATTCATCCCGGCATCGTCCGTGACGACAAAACGGTCGGGATTGGTGGGATCGATCCAAAAGTCGTGCGAGTCGCCGCCCCAGGGGACGACGCGGAAATTGTCTCCACCGTCCGTCGACTGGTGGACGGAGCTGTTCATCACGATCACTTCGTTCTCATTCCGAGGCACCACACCGAGGCGGATGTAATAGCCGGCGCGCCCGATCAGTGCGCGATCGCGGCTGGCCGCTCGCCAGCTCTCGCCGCCGTTATCGGAGCGCCAAAGAGATCCCTGATTTGCGGTTTGGATCAGCGCGTAGACGCGGTTCGAATCGGACGGAGTTACCGCCACATCGATCTTGCCCAGAGGCGACCTGGGCAGGCCCCGGCCATTGATTCGCGTCCAGGTTGAACCGCTGTCGTGCGAAACGAAAACGCCGCTGCCAGGGCCACCGCTGAATTCGCCGTAGCTGTGCATTTCGACCTGCCACATGCCCGCGAACATTGTGTGTGAATTCCGCGGGTCCATCGCCAACCCGGAGCATCCGGTGTTCGGGTTAGCAAACAGTACTCGATCCCAGTGCTGGCCGCCATCGGTCGTGCGAAATACGCCGCGTTCCTGCTGCGGACCCGTTAATCTGCCGAGGGCGCACGCAAATACAGTGTTGGGATTGTGAGGATCGATGACAATCCTGCCAATGCGGCCCGTTTCGTCGAGCCCCGCGTGCTGCCAGGTCTTTCCGGCATCGATCGATTTGTAGACGCCGTCGCCTGCGACATCGCTGTCCCGGATGGCCCACGACTCTCCCGTGCCGGCCCAGACAATGTTGGGGTCAGACTGGGCCACGGCCAGAGCTCCAATGGCCGCCACGGGCTGGTCGTCAAAGATGGCCGTAAACCGGTTTCCGCCGTCTGTGCTTTTCCAGATTCCGCCAGATGCTGCTCCCGCGTAGTAGGTATTCGGATCACCGGGTACTCCGGCGACGGAAGCTATGCGATTGCCGACGATAGGACCCAGGAATCGGAATCTGAGACCGTTACCATCCTGGCCGAAAGCAAGAGAGCTGAGGGAGAGTACGCTCGCCGCGATGGCCGCTTTGAAGCAAGAATTGTGTGGGCAAAACCGGGACATATCGCTCAACTTTCAACAGCGGTTCGGAAGCTCTATCCCTTTTACCGGGCACACCGAGCCGGCTGCGGACCCTAGAGGTATACAGAATTGTATACAACTCGCGACTCCGCCCACCCGTGCTCCGGAAGCCCACTGTGTTGTGGCGCCCTGCAATTGGAGTTCCTGCGTCGGCCAATCGCAGTCTTACCGTTGAATTACGGGTCAGGTAGCCCGAAACTGCGCAGCCACCCCGCCCTCTAACGGACGGGATGTCCCTGACGTCCTCGAGCAATCAATATGGGTCTCCTTACACCAAACGACATCAAGAACTTTCAATCTTTGTACACCCTTCAACTGCGCTATCTCCTGTCTACGGAGAACCAGATCATCAAGGGTCTTCAGAGCATGATCGAACATGCCACCGATCAACAGCTGAAGCAGGCGTTCCAGTCCCATCTGCAGGAGACGGAAGTACACGTCAGCCGTCTCCACGAGCTAATCGGCGAAGTGAACCAGGGTGACGTCGACGACAAAAAGGACCCGATCATCACAGCCTTGATTGGATCCGGCGAGAATATTGTCAGCGAGTCAGAAGCAGGGGCGGTTCGGGACGCGGGACTGCTTGCGTCTGCACAAAAAGTGGAACATTACGAGATCGCGTCTTACGGAACGGCGCGCGAGTGGGCGCGTATTCTCAATCTGCCTCGGCACGCTCAACTGCTGCAGAAGACGCTGGACGAAGAGAAGCATGCCGACGAACTGTTGACATCTATCTCGCAGCGGACGAACACAACGGCTGCCGCGAGCGTTTAAATTCGCCGGTCAGTTGGCCGGAGGGAACCGCGCGTTCCCTCCGGCATTGTCAATCCGCTCGACGACCGCTTTATTTATCGGCGTCGTTCCGCGCGTGCGGAGTCGAGTCTTCGTGCTCCAGACTTTGCCGGCCCGAGGCGGTGGCCGCTTTGGCCAGGCGACATTCACCCTCGTGAGCCGAAAGCTCGTTTTGGGAGTTGAAAAACCGGCCGCAGGCGGCGCATCTGAAGTTATTCGTCTCCGGACCCGCAAGGCGACCGGTGACCGGGTAATTCGGATCATCACCGAAAGCACCGTCAACAGCTTTAGCACCCGCACTCGAACCGAATTCCGGCCGCGAAGCGGCGAGCTTTTCGACGGAAGAGTGCTTTCCCGTTTTGTTCGAAGTTTGCAGCCCCTCTATATCCCCGCTTGCGTCCTCAATCTGCTCTTCGCCCGCGTAGGGGTGCTTTGCTCGCGCTGTTTCGTCCGAATCCGGAGAATTGGTTTTGGGAAGGTGTGGAGTATTGGTTTTCATTTCATTAGCTCTACCTGGGAGATCACGACGGAGAGTTGATCGTTACGGCATAAGCATTGGGCAATGCGCCGATGCTCCGCTCTCCTAACGAGAGGTGGTTTTCGGCTTCTTAGCGCCTAGAGAGGCGCTGTCTTTCTTTGCGCCCTTGCCGCCGCCGCCATTTTCTTTGCGCGGGGCTTCGTGTCCGCCGCCTTGATCTGTTCCTACGCCGTGAGTTGTTTTGTCTGGCATCGTATTATCTGACGAGATTGGAAGCTCTCGTCATAACCCAGGAAAATTACAGGATTGGGCAGGGATTACGTATAGGAACCGCGCGCACAGTGCGGATTCACGTAAGTGAGAATAGGGAAATGGCCAGCCGCATGGCGCGAACCGGATTTACGAGTTGTTCGCTTTTAATTCTTCTGTCGGGGGCGATGGCCTCCGGCTGTCGACGCAAGGTTTCGCCCCTGGCTAGTGATCTAAAGTTCTCCGGGAAGCAGGTGGGGCGCCAGTTAATCGCCGGATTTTACTCGGCGGAGGGCGAAGGATGGAGGTGGACAAAGCATCGTTTCGCTGTTGTTCTCGCTGTTCCTCCAAACACCCGGACCACCGGCGCTAATCTGCAGGTACGGTTGTATATTCCCGATGAACAGGTGGAGCGTCTCGGGCCGATGACCCTGATAGCCGACGTGAACGACACCGAATTATCCCCGGAGACGTTCCGCAAAGGGGGAAGCCATATCTACAGCCGAGTTATACCGGCCCGGCTTCTAGATGAGCCTGTGCTTCCCATTGTTTTCACGTTCGATAAATCTGTACAGCCGAGCAACAGCGACGGGCGCGAGCTTGCCGCTGTCATTTCAGAAGTTTCGCTGGAGCCGCGAGGTGGTTTGAAAGGATAGACCAGCCCCTGCGGCAGCGTCGCTGCCGTCAGTTACTCGGATCCTGCATTGCACATGCTCGCATCTTTTCACGTCTTTGGTCACGGGTTACCTACATGGGCGGAGACGGCACACTATCTCTACGTTCAGATTGCGCGGTTCTACGACACCGAGTTACTCCGATGGGAGTGGTCGAGCCTTATTGTTTTCCTGGTTCTTTGCACTCATTCATTGCTCCTCCCCTCAAGGTGGTTGAAGAACGCTCGCGTCCGCATCCACGCTTATGCTCAGAATCGTGGGCGAGCTGTCTGGACCTGCATCCTGGTACCTACGCTCTTGCGCGTGATTTTGCTTCCTCTTGTACCGATAAAACCTCCGAGCGTGCACGATGAGTTTAGCCTCTTGTTGCTGTCCGATACGCTTCGTTCGGGCCGATTGACGAACCCAACGCATCCGTTCTGGCAGCACTTTGAAACGATTCACGTTTTTCAACAACCCACCTACCAGTCGATGTATCCACCCGGTTTCGGCGTGTTTCTCGCTTTAGGTCAACTTCTGGGGAATCCGTGGATTGGCGTCCTCATTACTGTCGGCCTCATGTGCGGAGCGCTGTGTTGGATGCTGCAGGCGTGGCTACCCCCAGCTTGGGCTTTTGGCGGAGCTTTGTTGGCTTCAATCCAAATTGGATTCGGCACGTACTGGATGAACAGCTACGTAGGAGGCGCCCCAGTACCTGCTATGGCGGGTGCTCTCTTGTTTGGCGCTCTTCCCCGGTTTTTTCGTAAACCAACTCGCAAGACTGCCATGCTCTTTGCGGTCGGAGTGTTGTTTCTTGTCAATACACGTCCGTTCGAAGGCACCATTTTGTCCGCTATTGCCTTCGGACTCGCTTTAGCCAGATACCGTTCCTCATCCGCGGAAACGAAATCTGCCATCCGAATGAGTGTTTTCGCGCCGGCGGTTTTGGTTCTCGCTGGTGGTGCCGCTTTCACCATGTATTACTCCTGGCGTGTGACCCACAACCCCTTCAAGAATCCTTATGTCGCAAACCGGGAGCAGTATGGCTGGCCAGAGAATCTCGCGATTCTGCCGCCTTTGAAGCTCCAGTACAGACACAAGATTCTGGAGAACATGGAGGCTCTGGAGGCGGGACGCCGCTCACGTTATACAACATTGGGGCGGATGCTGGACAATTGGAGTGCCCGGGCAGCAATTCTGTGGGAATTCTACGTTGGGCCCGGACTGACTCTCGCGCTTGTTGCTTTGCCTTGGACGCTACGCAGTCGAAAGAGCCGAACTTTCTTTGCGATCGCTGTAGTCATGCTGTTGCTGAATACTCTTCAGCTAATGGCATACCCGCAGCACCTTTCACCCGAAACTTGCATCTTCTATTTTCTTCTGATTGCGGGACTGCGCCAACTGTATGTCTGGGCCAAAAGACGTTCCATAGTGCCAGAACGTTTGATTTCCGCAATGCTCCTTTGCGTGGTGTGCGCTTCCATCCTCAATTTGTGCATGGAGCAGTTCGGAATCAGGCCGGGCTCCTTCTGGGAATGGCCGCATTGGCAGTTCGGTGGCGCGCGAGCAGCCGTTGTGGACAAACTGCGTTCAATTCCCGGGAAACATCTGGTCTTTGTGCGTTACAGGAGTGGTCACGTTGCTCATGAGGAGTGGGTGTACAACTCGGCAAATATCAACAAGAGCCGTATCGTATGGGCAAACATGATGGGTTATGACAAGGACAGGGCCCTCCGTGAATACTTCGCGGACCGCCAGGCATGGATTGTTTCACCCGACGACGACCCTTATGGCTTTCTCCCATTTACCCGAAAAACGTACAATCCAGAGCTGCCTCAAGAGTGTGTATGTAAAAGTGCGGTAAGTACAACAGCAACAACCGCAGTTCGATAGATCAACTATCTGAGCGCCGCTTACGGCTGCGGTGCGCCAAATTGCGTTAAAGGAGTCGGACCCATCGAACGAACACAATCGCTCTTAGAGGACGGCGATTTTTGATTATCCTGGCAGCTTTCAAGCTTCTTGCTCATGGTGTGCCCAGTTGGACGGAGATGTACCACTTCGTCCACGGCCAAATCGGGCGATTCTACGCTACGAGCCTACTTCGTCTGGATTGGATAACCCTTTTCTCCTGCCTTATCGTGTGCACGCTGTTTCTCCCGTCGAAATGGATCGCGAGGGCGCGAGTGTACTTGCATTCGTACGCGCAGAACCGGAAACGGGCTATCTGGACCTGCGTGTTATTGCCGATGCTGCTGAGGGTTGCTCTATTGCCAATCGTGCCGTTGAAGCCACCAAGCGTGCATGATGAGTTCAGCCTACTGTTGCTCGCGGACACGCTGAGATCGGGTCGTCTCACGAATCATACGCATCTATTCTGGCAGCACTTCGAGACCATTCACGAGATTCAAAAGCCGACATATAACTCGATGTACCAACCGGGATTTGCCGCGTTCCTGGCTGTCGGGCAACTGCTCGGACATCCTTGGATCGGGGTCCTGATCAGTGTGGGACTGATGTGCGGCGCTATTTGCTGGATGCTGCAAGCCTGGGTACCGCTCAGCTGGGCGTTCGGGGGTGCTCTTATTGTCGCCATCCAGATAGGTGTCGGCAGCTATTGGATGAATAGCTACCTGGGCGGCGCCCCCGCCCCGGCGATGGCCGGTGCTCTTCTCTTCGGCGCTATTCCACGTTTTTTCCGGAAACCCAGTCGAGGTGTTGTCGCTGTCTTCTGTGCCGGTATTGTTCTTCTTGCCAATACGCGTCCGTTCGAAGGGGGCGTTTTGTCCCTGCTCGCGTGCGCAATGAGCTTGGGCTGGTATCGCGGCATCTCTCTCCAAACCAAGGCAGCGATCCGGCTAAATATTTTTGTTCCGGGCATGCTGGTGCTTGTCGCGGGTGCAGCATTCACGCTGTACTACTCATGGCGAGTGACGAAGAACCCATTCAAGCTTCCCTATGTGGTGAATCGAGAGACCTATGGGTGGCCCGAGAATCTGGCGATCCTGCCGCCCCTAAAGCTCACCTATCGACACAAAATCCTCGCGGACATGGCGGCCTCGGAGCGTGCTAATCGCGCTGTGTATTCAACGCTTGGTCGTATGTTGAATAACTGGATGGCCCGTGCCACTCTTCTGTGGCAATTCTACGTGGGGCCCGGCCTCACGCTTCCGTTACTGTTCGTGCCCTGGGCGGTCGCCAGCCCAAAGCGAAAATCGCTGTTCTGGATTCTTCTGATCATGCTGGCGCTGAACACGCTTCAGCTGGTCGGGTATCCGCAGTATTTTTCGGCGCAAGCGTCGGTGTTCTACGTGGTTCTAATTACCGGGATGCGCCAGATGTACGTGTGGGCGCGTAAGCGTTCTTGGATGCCGGAGCGCTTATTGGCTGCCGTTGTGGCTTGCGTTGCCTGCGGGGCGATGTTCAGCCTCGGTATGAAAGAATTGGGAATCCGACAGGGCCACTTCTGGGAGTGGCCCCATTGGGGCTTCTACGAGCAGCGTGCCGGCATCGTCCACGAACTAGAGCAGCTGCCCGGTAAGCATTTGGTGTTTGTACGCTATGGCCCCAACCACTCACCACACGAGGAGTGGGTCTACAACGCCGCGAACATAGACCGGAGCCGCATCGTTTGGGCGAACGTGATGACACAAGAGAAAGATAAAGCTCTGCGGCAGTATTTTGCGGACCGGCGAGCGTGGATCGTCGCTCCTGACGAAGATCCTTCCAAGGTTTTGCCATTCTCAGGAAACAGGCGGTAGCCAACGCAATGGGGCCGAGCAGAGAGCCTGAAGAGAAGGAGCGTCCCGTAGAATAGCGATGACGGCGCTACGGACAGCTCGAACCGAGTGAAAACGGTATGATCTTATCCTGCAGGGAGTTGGAACTGGTACTAGCCCCCGGATAGTTTATATTACGTATAAACCCTAGACGATAAATATCAGTATCTAATAGAGAAATAATCCTGGTGCAATATTTACGATGAGTCAGGTGGGTAAACCCTTCTCTGCCGGAGAGCTAGCGACCCCGCATGGGAGAGAGAGCCTCTTGCTATCTGACTCGAGTCGGCGTTCGGAGAAGGCCAAACGCCTTCGGGTGATCGGGAGCGGCGATGGAGTCTCCGATCTTCCGACGAACGACGACCTGCTGCGCGCGATTCAACAGAGTGGGCAACCGAAGCTGCCCTTTACGGGCGAACGAGTGGTGCCCGGTGAAGTTGAGACGCAGCTCTGGAACGAGCATGTTGCCAGGTATCGGTTTGCATGTCTCTTTGCCACGGGCAGACGGGTATTGGACGTGGGCTGCGGGGTAGGTTACGGTACGAGCTTACTCTCGTCCCATGCTGAGTATGCTGTTGGGTTCGATGTGGCGCGGGAAGCGGCAGAGCACGCCGCGAAAACTTTCACGGATGCCGATTTCCTTTGCGCTGAGGCGAGTCATTTTCCGCTTCCGGATGCATCGGTAGATCTTGTCACTGCGTTCGAAGTCATTGAACATCTGGACGACTGGGGCGCTCTGATCCGGGAGTCCGCGCGGGTGCTTTCTCCGGATGGAGTGTTCCTCGTTTCTACTCCGAACACGCACTACTATGCGGAGGCGAGAGGTCCATCGGGTCCTAACCCGTTCCACGTACACGAATTCGAATTCGCTGAGTTTGAAGAAGTCCTTCATCGAATATTTCCCCACGTCGAAATCCTGGGCCAGAACCAGCAGGAGACCATCACGTTCTCCGGTGAATGGCAGGCCGAGAGAATGGCCGGATTTGTTCCGCCTGCGCGCGACGTCGTGGATGCGCACTTCTACGTAGCTGTTTGTTCCTTCCGTCCGCGTCAGGTTCCGTTTTTTGCAGACGTCTCGAGTACGCATAATCTGCTGCGTGAACGGGAGCGACATATCCGTGGACTTCAAGGCGAACTCGCCGAGGCACAACGGCAGTATGCAGAGCTCGATGAGCTTCTCAACTCGGAACTGAACAGCCTGCGTGAACGGGTTCGGGCGCTCGAAGCTCAAGAGGTTCAGATCAGAAACTCCGCCTGGATCAAACTGGGGCGGGTACTTGGCATAGGTCCATGGAGTGATTACCGAGCCCGGGTCAAGTATTTCGCGCAACGGCGACTGTCCACGGTCCGGAAGGTGAGCGCTGCGGTCAAAGCCGCGGCGTTACGAGCCCTGTCGGCTATCGAGGTTCTGATCCTCGCGGCAGTTCTGCTGATTGTCGACGTAAGCTTCGCCGTGTTCGGAAGGAAACGGCTGCCGGCGGACAAAGCGCCTGCCCGGCGAATTCCGTCCATCGTGATTCCGAATTGGAACGGATTAGATCTTCTCCGGGCTAATCTCCCGTCCGTTCTGGAAGCCGCGGCCAAGGTCCCCGGCACTGAGATACTGGTGGTGGATAACGCCTCCACGGACGGCAGCGCCGAATTCCTCAAAGCGGAGTACCCGCAAGTCAACGTTCTGCAACTCTCGACGAACCAGGGCTTCGCGGGGGCCTGCAATCTAGGTGCACGAGCCATAAAGAACGACATCGTTGTTTTCCTGAACAACGATATGCGGGTGGAGGATAGCTTCCTTCCGGCACTGCTCGACGAATTCACAGATCCTCTGCTGTTCGCCGCGTCCTCACAGATCTTTTTCGCAGACACAACCAAGAAACGCGAAGAGACCGGACTGACGGAAGTCTGGTGGCACCACGGGACCCTACACGTCGGGCACAGGAGTGATCCGCTCATTCAGAGCGCGTATCCATGCGCATACCCAGGCGGCGGATCGAGTGCTTTCGATCGCGCGAAGTTCCTGGAGCTCGGCGGATTCGATCACCTCTTTCACCCTTTCTATTACGAGGATACGGATCTCGGTTTTCGAGCGTGGAAGCGGGGCTGGAAGGTGCTCTACCAACCCCAAAGCATCGTTCACCATGAACACAGAGGCACCATCGGGAAGAAGTTTTCCCCGGAATACATCGATACGGTAATTCGCAGTAACTCGCTTCTGTACTGTTGGAAAAACATTCACAGCTGGCGTTTGTTGAGCTCCCAACTGGGCCAGTGCTTTGCTCACGCCTTCAACTCACGCAGCGAACCTATGCCAGTGCCTTCGTCCGAGGCGGTCCGCCACGGGTTCAAGAAATTGCGGCAGGTGGTGCAATCCCGTTGGCGCGCTCGGCAGGGCCGGAAAATAACAGACCGGGAGGCTTTTCGAC
>Ga0308175_100001019_pt1 | contig 18594 bp, 12 predicted proteins | sample PhyCR1_3_FD_203893 | JGI IMG/M metagenome (GOLD analysis project Ga0308175, IMG submission 203893) | Soil microbial communities from UC Gill Tract Community Farm, Albany, California, United States - DLSLS.C.R1 | ecosystem: Environmental > Terrestrial > Soil > Agricultural land | place: USA...
AAACTGCCCCGGTACTGAACTTTGCTGCCAGGAAAGCACGCAGGAAATCCTCGGCGATCTTCTGTCCCACGATCTGTGCACCGATACAAACCACATTCAGGTCGTGATGCGCCATACGCTGCTGAGCGGAGTAGATGTCGTAGCACAGAGACGCCCCGAATACCCGGGATCTTGTTGGCCGTGATGCATGCGCCAACATATGTGCCGCAAGCCACCACGGCACGCTGAGGTTTTCCTTGACGCACTAAGTCGCAACACCTGGCGCGTGATGTCCGGAAAATCGACGAAATTCTGATCGTACGAGCCACCGTCCTCAATCTGATGGCCCTCGCCGAAGGAAATAGATCATGGGACCCTCCAGCGGGAACCCTGCGCGGTCGCCTCCGAGGCTAGAGGGGATTTTTTCATGGTCGGCATCAGAAGTGTTTCGGAATGGGAGCTGGGGCCTCATAGGTGAGGCTCAGAGCCCAATCTCCGTCCGATGGAAAATCGGGAAGCTGAATTTCACCGATATTGTTCGATTTCACTTTTCCGTCACCTACATCGGACCATTCGCCATTTCGCGGGTTGAACCACCTTGCCCGGTATTGACCAATCAACTTGGCTCCGCGAATCAGGCTTTTGGGACAACCCTTTTCGAAATACACGAGGAATAACTCCTCATCCTGGGTCCGCGCTGCATACGCCCATCCTTCGTAGCCTTTCACCGTGTGAGTTTGGCTCGGAACAACGAATTGGTCGGGTACAAGATCCTGATACCGCTTCCCGCAGGACAGGATGAACTCGGGAAGGTACTTCATTTGAGCGCCCGAATTCCACTTGAATGCGTCCCACATGTGTATCGGCGCAGCGGGCTCAATGTCAGCACCCCAGATGCCTTCGGCGCCGTATACGTGGCCTGCCAACCCACCGGACAGCACGTTGCCGTACATGGCCGATCTCACATACTGGTCGTCTTTCGACGTACCACCCTGCGCGCCATATTTGTAACCGCCGCCTAGTCCGCGCGCATCGACGTAGCCGGAGTAGTACGGTTCACCGTTAAGCCCCGGCTGCGGATGAGGGTCGCGGAAGATCTCCGTCAGGTACCAGTAATACTCGTGCTCGCGCTTGTTGCCCGTCTGTTGCAATGTGACCCAGGAGTTCTCGCCCCAATTGACCAGCGTGGACGGATTTGCATTTGCAGAGAGCAAGTTTCCAAAAGGAGGAGGTCCGTACTTCTGGAAAGCCAAGTGAATCGCATCCAAGAACTCCTGAATCGTGATGCTCTCCTGGATAATGTCCAGGTGAATCGGGCTTAACACGGTGTTGTTCGCCTGATATCGCGAGAACACATATTCGATAAAACGCGAATACGACTCCGGCCAGTTGTAATACTTTCTCCAACACTCGCTCGCATCCCGGCGCGAGACCTCGATGAACGGCACAAGTCCCTGCTCATTCAGGTAATCGATCTTTCGATCCAAGTACTTGAAATACTCGGGGTTGATTCGGTCCACATCGGGAAATATATTTTCATAGCCCGGCACCTTCCCAGGAAACATAAAGGGACGTCCGCCTTCGTTCTTCATGTTCTTGGCGGTTCCTGTTCTGTTGTCCGGCCCGGTCCCGAACTCCAGCCACGCGGAACGAATCGTAGTGTGGTCGGCGTCGTTCATGACGATGTGCCAAGGCTGGCCATCGTTGTCCCAGTTCGGAAACGCCGCGATGATATTCACCCAGTTATACCCTTGCGACTTGCGGAGCCGGATATAGTCCTTGAAGCCTGCTTCAGGCCCGATCGGCCGCTCCTTGCCGTCGTCGTGCCAGCGGAAGCGGTTCGTGGCTGCGGAATACCAGGTGTCACCGACCACAAAGAACGGCGTCCCGTCTGCGGTTTCCAGGGCGTGATGGTTTGCGGTAGCCCGCAAAAAACCACGGCGAAGGGGATTTTCTTTCTTTTCCGCTTCGCTCCATTCCGTGGCTGCGAAGGAACCGCTCTTTCCCGAGAGGCCGGAGTCTTGGGGATCAGAGCCGCTCCTCCACGTCCACTGGCCGGGGGCCGTTGCGAGCACTCGGACTTTGAATATCCTCCCGCCATCCCAGAACCCATACACTCGCTTTTCGAATCCCGGTCCTTTCAAGTCGACCCAGACCCTGACGTCTGTATAGGGATTTGCAAACGAGCCTTGCGACGTTAAGGTCAGTTCTTGCTTCTGCCACGTATGGGCCGGGGCGGCGGAGATCGTCAACCGACTCGAAAGCATAAGTAGAGCGATCCCCAGGGTCGTGTAGCTGCTTGATTGCATCTATTCTCCTTTACGCGGATATCGGATATCGTATACTCTCCTTCTCCGCGCGCCTCCAGTTTCCTCGGACAAGCGCCGCGCCGTCAGCTGACGTACCTGACATTTGGCTGTTGCCAGGGTGTTCTAATTCGCCGTCATCGCCAGAAGCCGGATGAAAGCGCACGGTGTCATCGAGGGTGCTCATAATATGGGACTCCATCAGTGCCTCGGCAGCGCCTCCATCGCGTGCGGCAATGATTTCAATCAGACGGTTATGTTGCTCATTACTCGTAGGGGTCGCCCAACGATTCGAATAGTTTTGCTCGTCAGCATCTCGGCTGCACCGCGACTTGGATTGGTTGCGGTATGTAAAGGAGGTTGCCGGGATAGGTGCTGATATCTGTGTAATCGCGCTCACGCTGTGGGTTGCGCGCGGTATCTTCGGTAGGTTATACAAACTGGTTGAGTCGGTGTGGGCTATCCGCGAGGTTGCTGGTTCGCTGACGTTGCTGTCGCGGGAGTGCCGGGTACAGCGGATCTATGGGATCGCGGACATAGCCGCTGAGAGTCCCAGGGGCCCGGGGGGACAGAGAAATGGGAATGTAACCACAACGGCAGTAGCGGGCCCTGCGGGAAGCAGGCGACCCGTATGGCAGTAAGCTGCACTTTCACCGGGGACACCTGCATCAGGAAGGATGACAGAAATATATCCGATAGCGTATTTATGCCAATGAAAACTGCAGCCTCACCTTCCCGCAGCTTCAGATGGCTACCGACAATTTCAAAGTGCGATCTTTTCTGCTGGCTTCATGTATTATCGCCTGCGGGCAGGTCCGGTTGCCAGAATTCGACGTTGGCAACGAGCTTAGATGTGAGCCAGATGTATTTAGGCTAGACACATCGACGGTCAGCGAGAACGGGCTCCATACTAGAATTACATGCGAATCGGTATCACCTGTTATCCGACATATGGCGGGAGCGGCATTGTAGCTACTGAACTAGGCCTGGAACTTGCTCATCGGGGGCACGAAATCCACTTTATCAGTTATGCCAACCCTATCCGCCTCGACCCGGATACGCCTGGCATCTTCTACCACGAGGTGGAAGTGTCCACGTATCCACTCTTCCTGTACCCGCCGTACTCGCTGGCTCTCGCTTCCCGTATGGCCGAGGTCGCCGAACGTCACCGACTCGATCTACTTCACGTTCACTACGCCATCCCTCATTCCATTTCGGCCTTGCTTGCCCAGCAGATGATCACTTCCCGCCGTTTACCGTTTATCACTACGCTACACGGCACCGACATCACCCTTGTGGGCACCGACCGCTCCTACTTCCCCATAACTAAGTTTTCCATCGAGCGCTCTGACGGGGTCACTACGATCAGCGAATACATGCGCCAGCGCACCATCAACTTCTTCGGAATCCAGCGCTCTATCGAGGTCATCCATAATTTCGTCAACTGCTCGGTTTACAAGCCCGACTCCGAGGCTCAAAACTGCGGTTTAAAGGGGAATCTGTCCTCGTCCAGCAGTCGGAAACGCATCCTGCATATCTCCAACTTTCGTCCCGTCAAACGCGTCCTTGACTGCGTTCAAGCGCTGGCTAAAGTCCGTGAGCACGTGGACGCGGAACTCTTCCTGGCCGGCGATGGCCCGGAGCGCAGCCCGGCGGAGCGACTAGCGAATGAGTTGAAGGTTGACAAGTACGTACGGTTTCTCGGAAAACAGGACCACATGGAGCGCCTCATCCCTCGCATGCACGCCCTCCATCTCCCGAGCGAAATAGAGGCCTTCGGGCTAGCCGCACTCGAAGCCATGGCCTGCGGTGTTCCACCGGTTGCTACCAGGACCGGTGGTGTTCCGGATCTCATCAGCCATGGGGTCGACGGCTTCATGGAACCTGTGGGCGATACAGATGCCCAGGCCAGAACCCTTATCAACCTCCTCACGGATGATGCACTATTCGGTAGAGTATCGGCCGCGGCGCGACGCACGGCCGAAAGTCGCTTTTGTTCTGATCTCATCATTCCGAAATACGAAAGCTACTACACCGAAATCTGCAACCGTACGGGTTCTTAGGCAATCCTGGGAACCTGTTGGTACCTTTACGCGTCAAATTCATAACGTCGTGTTTCGTTTAAAACGCTCGTCGGTATAAAATCTCCTCCATGGGGCAGCAGTTTCTAAGGATGCCGGGTAACTTGTCCATTCTGGCCAGCGCTCAAAACGGAGTTTCTGACGAAGATGCCCGTATTCTTCGCGGTCTCCGCAGTGGTATAGAAAACGCTTACGAAGAGTTAATCGACCGATATCAGGGGGGCGTCTATGGGATTGTATTCCGTCTATTGGGGAACCAGAATGACGCGTCAGATGTCGTCCAGGAAGTATTTCTCAAGGTATTTCGAAGCGTTGGGTCCTTCCGTGGACAAAGCAGTCTCAAGACTTGGATCTATCGTATAGCTGTCAACGAAGCTCATAACCATCGACGCTGGTTCTCTCGGCATTGCTGCAGGGAGGTGGCGGTGGAAGGTCAGCGTGCGGATCATGCGGATTCCTTGAAACTCGCCGCCGACCCAGGACGCTCGCCTTTCGAGCAGGCGCTCGAGAGTGAAAACAGGACGCTGATCGAGCAGGCTCTGGACAGGATCAATCCGGTATTTCGGACCGCCGTCATACTTCGAGACATTGAGAATCTGAGTTACGAGGAGATCGCGGATATTTTGCAGGTTTCACTCGGTACAGTGAAATCCCGTATTTTGCGGGGCCGTGACGCGCTTCGGCGGGAGTTGACGCTCGAGCACGGCTTCGCTGAGGCATTTATTTAAAGTAGAGTTCGGCTTTCGAGCCAAGGTAGGCACATGACCTGTTTCAGCGCAAAGCGCCAAAGCACCGCATTTCTGGACATGCGGCTTCGCGCCCGGGAGCACGCACGAATAGCGGCGCATCTCTACGATTGTGCTTCTTGCGCAGCCTACTTCGAGCAAGTGGGCTCCCTACGTTCAGGACTCAATGCATTGCCGGGTGTAGCAACTCCGCCCCGCTTAAACACAGCGCTTCGTGTGCTTGCCTCCCGGGAACTTCAGGCAATGGAGGAATGGGGAGGCTCGCGATGGAAGCGAACCTGGGAGCGCTGGAAGTTCCGCCTGCGGCTGCTGATCGACCCGCTTACTATTCCGGCCACGGGAGGTGTACTCTCCAGCTTGATCTTGTTTGGAAGCCTAGCATTTGCGATCGACAATACGTCGCAATCTGTAGATTACGACGTTCCTCTCATCAGCATGAACGACATCACAGCAAATCTAGTTCCTGTGGAGTTTCGCTCCAAAGAGGTCGTACTCACAATGAGTCTCGATGGTGACGGTCACATTCGTGACTATGCCGTCCAAGACGGAACCAGTTCCTTCACGGGTAATACGACCCGTTTGCAATACAACAACATCGTGCTTCCTGACTTTCAGGGAATACTGGCGTTTGATCACCCTACAAACAGCGACATCAGCATACAGTTCACCCCCCTTGCATTCCGGCGGTAGTTGAGCTTCCATTTCCTCATGCCGTGAGTTCACTCGTCTCAAACTTGGCGGCGGGCCGAGCATTCCTATCTTCTAGAGGCAGCGAGAGAGGTAAACACACAGAGCTGTGTCGACCGGCTCGGCCTTAGATAAGAAATTCTGTACGACTCCTAAATGGTGGGAGTAGAGTTCTGACTTCAAGCCGTGCGGCACGAGTCATGGAAAGATTCTGCCGGAGTAGGACGCCAGTGGAATGGTAGTGTTCCAGCAGCCGTCGATTGGTGTTCTGGACGAGGGGCGCTGTGACTCCGCGGCAACTCCTGCCTAGTAAATTCTAGTTTTCTAGTGCCCTGCTGTCCGGATCGGAGACCTAGTGGACTGGCACAAGCTGCCACTGTTGATTGAAGCCACCCCAAAAATCCCACTGCACAATGCCTGCCCCGTTGCTCGTGGATTGACTGCCCACGTCCAGTGCCTTGCCGCTATTCTTGCTGACGATTTGGTAGTAGCCCGAGTCAGTCGGAATCAGTTGCCATTGCTGGTTTGCGCCGCCCCAATAACTCCACTGATCAATGCTCGACCCATTCGCGATGGACATTTCATCCACATCCAGAACTTTCCCGCTGTTTCTGCTCACAATCTCGAAATATACGGAATCTACGGGAACGAGTTGCCATTGTTGGTTAGGGCCGTTCCAGAAATCCCATAGCTCAATGCCCGCCCCATCAGCTGTGGATTCGCCGCGGACGTCTAAGGCTTTCCCGCTCCCGCGATTCACAATTTCGTAGTAGGCGTCAGTAAAGCCCCCTGAATTCCCCCATCCATTAACTAGGTTGGTAACATTCACCGAGCCGAGTCCTGACGCTAAGTCATATCCTGTGCTAGCTTGGTATCCCGTTCCTCCCGGGACACTATTCGTTCCTATAGTTACATCGTTAAAGATGCAATTACTGGAGGGCAACCCCGCGGTACTCGATCCGTTGCACTGCGACAGGGTTTCTCCCGAGGCCAGTTGGTAGAGAATATAGTTTGCTTGCCCCTGCCGTGCATTGGTCTTCTGACTCACAAGGGCCATTATCCCGGCAAATGACGGGGACGAGGCAGAGGTGCCACCTACTGCGGCAAACGATGTCGTGCCGCTGCTATTTGCAGTGCACGAACCGCGAAGGCAAAGGAGATAGGGGTCGTTGTTCAGGGCCGCAGTTAGGGCAACGTCCGGCAAATCACGTGCACCATCACTGGGAATTCCCGTCACGCCGGCCTGCCAAGAAGGCTTCGAGTAGAAAACGCTGCGGCCCCCGCCGCTCGCATACAGGTTGGCACTTACGCCACAGATAGACTGGCCGCAGCTAGAATTCCAGACGTTTTCAGGGACATAAGAACGAGCTGACTCAAATCCTGAACCGTTCTGCGATCCCCAGTAAGAGCTACTTCCGTTCTCATTGAATCCAGTTCCACCTACGGCAACGGTGTACGGATTGGATGCCAATATGTTAACCGAAGCAGGTCTCACAGCGTAATACGAAACGGGACTGTCACAGCCTGCCGCTCCCGAATCTCCGGCGGATACCAGAAAAGTGATTCCTTGCGCCGCCGCCTGCTCTGCAAGCGAAGCTCGCTCGGTCGCATCCGCTTGTGTGTGATTCGCTTCACAATCACCAAAGCTTTCGGTGATCACGTCAGCAACGTTATTGTTAATGGCGTACTCTTCGGACAGGTCGACCCCATCGGCAGTATTGGTTGAGGCCGAAAGAATAAACTTTACGGTTGCGTATGGCGCGACTGCTCCCGCCCATGATAGATCCAATACTGCTTCAGCCTCTTCATCACCGCCGAGGTCTCCAGGATCACTACCGTTCAAGATAATCTGAGGCGCATTGGAAGGAAGGCCGAAAACTTTACGGAAATCTAAAACGTCTTGAACATTGATGTTTGACCGCCCCAATACCGCAATGCTTCTTCCATTTCCGTTTATTCCAGCCTGATAAAGCGGATTAATGTTGTAGATCACGGCATAATCGGCAGGGGTCAAAGCGTGCACTCCGTTCGAAAAGGTAAGCTGGGGGGCGGCACTTGTTGGTTTCGTCACTTCAATCCACTGGCCCGTCGTCTTGATCTGCGGCTGTGAAACGAAGTTGTTGAGTGAGACGATTCCCGCTACGGCCGGCTCTAGTGCTGCCGGAATCTTAGGGTTGGTGGCATTGGCCCAGTGCTCCTGCCCGTCGATAAGGTACTTGCGAATCTCGGTATGAAAAGCGTTCTGTATCGTTTTCGCCGCGCCAGAAAACTCGATTGCGGTCCGTCCCGCTGAAACATGCCCCAGCTGAAAGCCATTGGACTCAAGCCACGTCGAGATGCTCTGAATATCGTCGTCCGACGGGCCAAACTGCTGCCCGAATTGCTGCGGTGTCAGCCATCGATGGTATTGCGGGGAGGACTTATCCTGCTGATTTTGAAGGAGGACCTGCAAGGCCGCCTCCTGCTGTGGGCTTCGCTTGAGCACGAGCATAACGTGCTCCATAGCAAGATCTTCCGGCGCCGCTCCCTTGTCGAATTCAGTACGCGCCAGAGGATGTAGTGAGCCGGTCAGCGCCACCATCCGGCTATTATCAATCTGCTGCGTAATCAGCGGTTTAGTCGCTTCGCTTTGTGACTGCCCTTGGCCACCAACAAGAAAGAATGCAAATAAGACGATGGCAACGTCTCTCATTTGGCCCCCCTTGAACGTACTATAGCCGCTAACAGTAAATTACGATAGTGTTCTTAGCGAATAATCCTCGTCGTTGCGCGTTAGATTTGGGCTATAGTAAGGATCCGCCGCAATAGTTTGGCTCCACTTGCGGCGCATGGCTGCCACTTCTTCTGGATGGGGAACTAAATCTTTCGACGTCTTTGAAAATGCCTCATGGTGGTAAAGCACAGCATGTGGCGTATAGAGCACACGATACCCGAGACTCCCGATTTTCAATGACAGGTCGACATCGTTGAACGCCACGGCGAAGGTATGTTCATCAAAGCCGCCAGCCTCCCAGAACACGCTAGCTCTGGTCATCAGACATGCGCCGGTAACAGCGCTCACATTCCGAATAACGTCGGAGAAGTCGAAGTAATGACCTCGACTGCCATCCAGTCCCTTGAAAGCATGACCGCAGTTGTCGTAGATGCCCATGACCACGCCCCCATGCTGAATGCGTCCATCAGGATACAGGAGTTTTGCCCCGACAACTCCAACCTCAGGGCGAACAGCCAACTCCACCATGGCCGCCAGCCACTCGGGCTCGATTACAGAGGTGTCGTCGTTGAGGAACAACAGCACAGGAGAAGTACAATTCCTCGCGGCAGCGTTGTTTATCTCCGAATAGTTAAATGGTTTGTTTCGCCAATCTATGTAGCGCAGGCGATGAAATCCGCTTTTAAGCCCAGAAACAAGCTGTTCGACGTCATAGTGTTTGCCGTTGTCTATTACGACGACCTCATAGTCGGCATACGTGGTTTTGCTGAAAATGCTTTTCAGATTAGTGGCTAGCACGTCCGCCTTGCCGCCGGATGCAATTATTATGCTGACACGGGTGCCTTTGGGGATGGGATACCGAAGCCGCCAGCGCCCCCTCACTAGGTTCGCATCCACACGAGCATTGGAACCGGACCGCTGACAGTATTCGGCAAGCGCCCGTTCGGCTGCCAGAACGGTGTAGCTTTTGTTCTCAAGCGCGGTCGCTGTTGATGCCACTCCGGCCCGCCAGTGATAGAGCACGCGCGGGATGTGCACGATTTTGGCAGCGATTTCGCTCGCACGGAGAACCAAGTCGTAGTCCTGGCTTCCGTCGAATGTAGAACGAAAACCGCCCACCTTGTCCAACAGGTCCCGCCTCAGAATAGTTAGATGGCCGATGTAGTTCTCGGACCCCAACAGGTCGGGTGACCACTCTGGCTTGAAAAAAGGCTCAAAGCGGTTACCTTGGCTGTCGATCTTATCCTCGTCGCTGTAGATCAAGTCGGCATCCGGTTGATAGTTGACGACTTCGCAGACGTAGGCCAGCGTGTGGGGGGCTAGTGTGTCGTCATGGTCGAGAAAGCAGATGTATTCGCCGGTGGCCATTGCCAAAGCGGTATTAGAAGCGGCGGCAATCCCTCCCTGTTCTGACCGGTAAGCCACCTTGATACTGGATCTCTGCGCCGCAAATCGGTTGAGGATGCGCTCTATTTCGGGTTTTGAAGAGTGGTCGTCGGCTATGCAAAGCTGCCAGCAAGGGTACGACTGATCGACGACTGACTGAATCGCGCTCGTCAATTCCGATTCCGCAGTGTTGTACACGGGCATGACAATGCTGATCACCGGACGTCTGGTTAGATTCGGCAGTCTGAGCTGGACCATCTGATCGCTCGGTTTTTCGAATTCGTGAATCCACTGCTCGTACGGTGAGGCGAATCCTTTCTCGTGATCAATGAGAACCGATGTTTGTGTTTCGCGAATCGAAACGCCCTTAGAAATCAGGCGGATTACGATGGGGTGCGACCCATTTGCCGCAGAGGACGTATCCACATCCACTTCAAATCCGGCTCGCGTATTGGCGCCGAACTCTGGGTGCTCTCTTTTTACATCGGGCCGAAAAGCATTAGGTACAGTTCTTACCGGGGGCAGGTCTCCTACCTGAATTTCAACGCAATCAACACCGCTTTCGGCTAAGCACCATCCCCGAATATCCACCCTCTTACTCCGTGGACGAGTGTCCATTGGAGTTGGAGCATCACACACGAGGAACGACTTTACTTCCTTGCCAGCACGGGTAGGGACGCCAGATCCCAACGTGAGCCTCGATATACCACGTGAAGGGAGGATCGTTTTCGCAACCTTGCCGGCGAACCGCAGAGCGCGCCAAGCGCGGCTAGTAAGTATCTCCATAACGATCCGGTCGAGACGGGCGACCGAGGTTTCCTGTGTGTTCAACCGGGCCTGCTGTTTTTCCACTAAATCCAGAAGGTTAGTTATCTGCTGTTGTGCGGTCCGCAGCTCAGATTCGAGTCGTTCTAGTTTCTGTTGAACCGATAGCGGTACTGCTTCAACGGGTACATGCTGGCGAGAAATGCCCATTTTCTAGACGATACCAGCTACGCTGTTATTAGCGAGAGCCGTTATACTGGCATTCTCGACAGCATGGGAGCGATGAGGGGAGGGACGAAGTAAAAGGATGCGTGACATTACGCTGAGAGCTGCGCCGTCGTTTCAAGCTAACTGGCGGCGGTTCCGGCGTGGTTTGCCTGCATTCGTAAAAGGGGTACTGCGACGGAAGGCAGAAAGTTGGATACCCAGCCGCGAGGCAACAGTGTACAAGCAGTGGCGTGCCGCCCGACTTCATGAGCGCGCTTCTGTCTACAAAGACCAACTGCAACCTGGATTGTTATCCGTATTGACCCCGGTTTGGAATGGTAGCCCCGTCCGGTATCTGAAGACGCTCGCAGAACTATTGATTGCCCAGAATTCGAGCGGCGCCTGCGAGTGGATTGTTCTTGACAATGGCTGCACGAACCCGGCTCTGCTTGGTTGCTTGAGAGAGTTGGCCAATTATCGCTGGATACGAATCGAACGATCCTCATTGAACGTCGGCATCACGCGTGGGCTTCGGCGTTGCCTGGAAACGGCAAGTGGCCGTTACGTGCTACCGGTGGACGCCGATGATTATTTATATCCCGATGCATTGCGAGTGATTACTAGCTGGATCAACAGAACGAACTACCCTCCACTGCTTTACACCGACGAGGACAAAATCAGCGGGTCAAAGTTTGTTCAGCCGTATCTGAAGCCGGACTGGGATCCGGTGTTGCTGCTGAATTCTGCATATATCGCACATTTAGGGATTGTAGATCGCGCAAAGGCACTCGAACTGGGCGCCTACAGCGACCAGAACACAGAAGGCAGCCCTGATTGGGACTTGTTCGTGCGCTTTCTGATTGCTGGCTATCGAGCCGTTCACATCCCGGAGATCCTGTACGGATGGCGGGTACACGCACATTCCACGGCTGACGACGCCGCCATAAAGCCTTACATACAATCGTCGCAGCGGGCTGTTCTGCAGCGATTTCTTGATGCGCGGCCCGACTCGCTGAAGTTTAAGGTTGAGCATAGCCCATTGTTAGCGGGCGCCGCGCATTGGCGTTTCGTGCGGGATGGTCGAGAACAAAAGCCGATTGAGACGGTTGTAATAAGCACGAGAGGTAAAAACGACCACCCACGAGCTTTATTCCCGCTGGCGGATCGCCTGGCGCAAAAAGACGGGCTGGTTCATTTCGTTAGTGACGCCATTCAAGTGGACGATTCCGGCTGGATCTCAGAAGCAAATGCGCTCTTTGAGTTGCATCCCGATACCGTGATGGTGGGCGGAAGAGTTCGTAATCGGGCGGGTATCATTACAGAGGCGGGCCAAATCTTTGGCGTGGGTGGTGTTTGCTGCTCTCCAAATGCGGGCCGCTCGGTGCTGGACCCTGGCTACTTCACTCAGATATGGAAGCAGCGTTCCGTGAGTGCGGTTTCGGTCCAATTCGCCGTCGTAAAGGCGGTGTTCCTGAAGAGCTTGCTCCAACAACTGCCCTCAAACGTGTCTCTTCCATTTCTGGGTGCTTGGGCGGGTGCTTATGCGCTCCGCACAGGGCAACGGGTAATCTATTCACCCTATTTGAGCGGCGTGTCTGATTTTATTTGGCACGCGTTGATCGACTCGGCGGAAGTACAGTTGTTTGAATGTAGCAATCGCGATATTATCCCGGATCTGCGTTACTATTCAAAGTCGTTATCTCTCTCAACGCCATTCGCGCTCAGAGAAGACCCCGCGGCAGCAATACCAGAATCTAACTGTTCAAAACTTAGCGGTAAGCCATAGGCCGGTGATCATAAGTGCGCCACCAAAAATTCGCATTGGCGAAGCCGGATGGGTATGGAACCCAGCTGCCCCAAAATTATCGAGCAGAATAGAGGTAACGAGCGAAGCGGTAACGCTGATTCCCGTGAATACTCCTGAACCCATGCGTTGTGCGAAAGCTGCAGCAGCCATGGTCGAGCCGATGCTCAGCAGACCTCCCGTCCAAGCCCACCACGGAGTGCAGGCGAGCTTTCCGAGTGTAGGCCAGCCTTCTCTAACGAACAATTGAATCACCAGCATTGCCCCTAATCCGGAGAGGTACACTGCCGTCGCAGCGAACACGGTGGCGCCAGTTGAGGCCTTTAGCTGCGCGTTTGCACCCGCTTGAATGGGGTTAGCTGCTCCGGCTGCGATTGCCAGTAAATAAGCCATCAGTCGCACTATCATATAGTGTCAAACTCGCTAGACGGCGTTCTAAACTAAAGCGTGCCGCGTAGGTTGGGACAGCACTTTCTCATTCGCGATTCTATTCTGGAGCGCTTGGCGAAAGCGGCTTGTGGTGCACACACTCCGCTGGCTGTAGAAATTGGCGCAGGTCGTGGGGCCTTGACCCGCCACCTACTGCCCCGTACCGATGAACTTCATGCCATTGAACTCGATGCATCTCTGGCTGCTCATCTTCGGGAGAAATTCAAATACGACCAGAAGTTGCATGTGCATGAGGCCGACGTTTTGGAGATCGATTTGAGTCAGTGGGGTCCAGGCACCATCGTGGGCAACTTGCCGTACTATATTACTTCGCCGATTATTGAGAAATTTTTGGCCTTAGATAAGCGATTTCCGTCAGCCGTTTTCCTGATGCAATGGGAAGTGGCGGAGCGGCTGTTGGCTCAGCCAGGCTCGCGCGCCTATGGCTATCTAACTGTAGCCGTGAGGCTACAGTGCGAAGTCGAAATGATTGTAAAAGCGCCCCCGTCGGCATTCTCACCGCCGCCTAAAGTGGATTCGGCTGCCGTACGCCTTTTGCGAAAGGCGGAATCATCAGGGGGAGCGACAGCAGAGACACTGAGAGCCTTGCTGACGTTTGTAGGCCGCTGTTTCGCACACAAGCGCAAGACGTTGCGAAATAATCTGAGACCATTCTATGCACACCTAATCGACGGTTGGCCGGAAGCATGCCTGCGCGCAGAGCAATTAACGATTGATCAATTCATCGAGCTTTACCAGCGGATTTATACCAAGGCTGAGCAAACGTAGAAAGCTAAGCAGAGCGTTTTCGTACACTGAAACTTCATGATTCGGGCTCGTTTCGCGCCGTCGCCGACCGGCTACTTACACATCGGCAGCGCGCGCACCTTCATTTTTAATTGGCTTTATGTGCGTCGGAATAGTGGCACGCTGATTCTACGGATTGATGATACAGACCTCGACCGCAATACAGAGGCCTCGCTGAATTCTATCTATGAAGGACTGAACTGGCTAGGTCTGCAGTGGGATGAATTTTATCGGCAGTCGGAGCGGCTCAACCTTCATCGCAAGCTTGCATGCGAGTTGCTGGCAAGTGGCCGGGCATATCGCGATTTTTCGCCTGCCGCTGCCGATTTGGAGGAGCGGTCCCACGGTGAAGGCCCTTGGCTTTTCAATCCGGAGATGCGTGCCTTGTCGCGAGAGGAAAGCGATGCGAGGGCGACTGCAGGGGAGCCGTACGTTATTCGGTTCCGGGTCGAGCGCGACGCGCCTCACCAAGTCAGCTTTTCCGACGAGGTCTATGGCTTTCAGTCAAAGTCAACAGCCGATATAGAAGACTTTGCCTTATTGCGAAGCAACGGTATGCCCACTTACCACTTGGCATCGTGCGCCGACGACATAGACCTGAAGATCAGCCACGTGGTTCGCGGACAAGATCACCTTTCGAATACCTTCAAACATATTCTGCTGTTCGAGGCCACGGGGGCGCCGCTGCCCCGTTTTGCGCACCTGCCGCTATTGATTGCGCCCGACGGAGCTAAACTTTCCAAGCGGAAACATGGACCTGTAGTCAGCGTCACCACGTACCGGGACAGTGGTTTTTTGCCCTTGGCATATATTAACTTTTTGTGCCTGCTGGGATGGTCTCCAAAAGACAATCGCGAACAGATGACACTGGAGGAGTTGGTTAGCGCGTTCGGCTTCGAAGGTGTCAATCGCAGCAACGCGGTCGTAAATTTTAGTGAAACAGACCCGATAGATCCTAAGGCCCTCTGGCTGAACTCGCAGCATCTCCGGTCGATGCCGGTCAAGGACCTTGCGTCTTATGTGCGCCAGCAGCTTGAACTCAACCGGTTGGAGCCGCAGGAAGATGAAGCGGCCTTTGAGAGAGTGGTTGATACGATTCGGACGCGTTTTTTGACTCTCCTTGACTTCCCGACAAAGGGACGCGCGTACTTTTCTGATGACTATCCCATCGAGCCGCAGTCGCTGGAAAAGCTTAATGCTCCAGGAGCGCGCGAGTTGTTACGGGAGTTGGCAGAGCGAATTGCTGCCGATCCTGATTTCACGGAAGCGAGTATCGAAGCAGATTTGCGAAAGTTGGCTGATGAGCGAGGTGTAAAGGCTGGATTGTTGATTAATGCGAGCCGGGCAGCACTCACTGGACAGCCCGTGGGTCCAAGTGCGTTCGCGGTTTTTGCGTGCCTGGGACGCGAGTGCGTCGTGGAGAGGCTTCGAAGGGTGTAAGTGCGTGTCAAGAATCATATTAGGCCTAGGCGGACTCTTGAGCAGGGCAGCATGTTGTGTGCTCAGAGATGGGCAGTTTGCTTCAGCTGTGGAGCAAGCCAAGATTTCTCATCACGAGCGTCCTGGCGCTTTTCCTGAGGAAGCCTTGTCGGCCGCCCTGAAGACTGCCGATGTAACGAGCCAGCAGGTCGATTGCGTCGCGATTGCTCGGCCTTTTGCGCTTGGTCCGGAGAGCGTCGCGCAACTCGAACTGCGAGCGAGATTCCCCCATAGCGAAATCGTCGTGGTGGGCCATCATCGGGCCCACGCCGCTTCGGCTTACTACGTCTCCCCTTTTGATGGGGCTACGGTATTGAGCGTGGACCGAGCGGGCGACTTTCGCTCGGCCGTTCTGTTCGAAGCGAATGGGCGCCACTTATTGCCCGTTCGTGAACTTTACTTCCCCGATTCTTTGGGAGACTTGTTTAATCGTGTCACGGAATTATTGGGCTACAAGACCCGTGCGGATGAGCACAAAGTGCAATGGTTGTCTGCTTACGGTCGGCCGGACTACATAGACGTATTTCGGAGCATCTTGCGCAAGGGCTCGGGGCGCTGGTTGTACACCGATAGAACGTTCTTTGATGCAGACCGTTTGACCCAAGGCGGATTTAGTGCTCGATTTTACGATGCGATTGGGATAGGTATGGGTGAGTGTATTCCGCAGGCAACCAGAGCAAACCTGGCGGCGAGCTTGCAAGCAGCCGTGAATGAAACTGTGGCATCCATGCTGGGCGAAGCAACAAACGTCTGTATCGCCGGTGGTTTGGCGCTCAATACTCTTCTGGTGCGATCGCTGGAGCAGACGTTTCCAAACGTGTTCGTACAGCCGGTGGCGGGCAACGCTGGAACGGCATTAGGCGCGGCACTGCACGCTTGGCACGAAGTTTATCAAGAGTCCACGCGCGTACAATTCCGTACGTTGTGCTTAGGGCCGTCTTACACGCCAATAGAAGTCAAGCAGGTGCTTGAGAATTGCAAATTGCGTTTCCGCTATTTGCTAACCGAGGGAGAATTGATCGAGCAGGCAATTCGCGTGCTCAACGATTCGAAAATTGTGGCGTGGATGCACGGCCGGATGGAATTTGGTCCGCGTGCTCTTGGGAACCGCAGCATTCTTGCCTCACCCTTGAATCCGTATTCGACCGAGAATCTGAACGTCTTCATTAAGCACCGTGAAAGTTTTCGGAAGTTTGCGGCCTCAGTGCCTGTGGAGCAGGCGGATAAATACTTTGAGGTCGGATGCAACGCGCGATATCTTGCGAGTGTAGGCCATGTTCGGCCGGAGTTTCGCGAAACGTTTGCCGCGGCGACGTTAGGTGAGGACTGCATTCGCGTTCATACTGTGGATCCCGAAGAGAATCCGTTGTATCATGCACTCTTAACAGCGACCGGTAAGGCGACCGGGTTGCCGGTGCTCTACAACACCAGTTTCAATCTATTTGGCGATCCCCTGGTATGTACCCCGCGTGACGCAGTGCGCAGCTTCTATTCGTCAGGCATAGATGCGCTATTTGTAGGAAATTTTTACTTGGAGAAGTAATCTGCTTCGATCGCCTGTGAAACACTGAGCTCACGCTTGCACTTACGACGACTTCTCACGGGTGCAAAACCCCTTCCGTATCCCGGGCGTTTCCTCTGGTTAAATCACGGGCGCTGGCGGCGGAAGTAATTTTTTACGCCTTCTTCCGCTATGCCGAGAGCTCGAGCGAGCTCAACTTTAGCTATATTTAACTGGTATTGAGCCGAGATCAGGTTATCGTTAGCATCGGCAACGGCCTGTTGGGACTGTACAACCTCGACCGTGTTCGTGACTCCGGCGATGAACCGGTCGCGAGATTGTCTCAGGGTCTGATCGGCAAGTGTCACATTGCTTTTCGCGACATCCACCTGATCGCTTGCCGATTTCAAGTCGAGTAGAGCAGAACGAACTTCGTAATCAATCTGGCCCCGAAGATTTGACAAATCGTTTCGCATGTTGGTTAGCTGGGCATCACTTTGCAGTATGTCGCCCTTGATACGGCCGCCGTCGAATATGTTAAAGGTGACTCCGCCAGTAACGCTGAAGACCCCGTGGGAATTTGAGAACAACTGTAAACCGTCAGCCCCGTAGAAACCTTGCGCTTGCAGCACGGGGTAGCGTTCTGCTTTCGAAGCGCGCAGGGAAAGTTCCGCAGCGAGCACCCGAGCCCTGGCCGCTTTGTAGTCCGAGCGATGGACATAGGCTTCGTTAAGGGCCTCTGGAATCGGCATAGCCGCTAACGGAACTTCGGGGGCGGGATCAGCTACCGTGAAGTCCTGGCCCGGCGGGAGACCGATGGTGCGGCCTAATAGCAGTTTGTCCTTAGCCAGTTGATTTTGCTGGGCAACCAAGGCCTGCTGCCGCTGCTTCAATTCCACCTGGGAGCGGAGCACATCAATGGCAATGGCTGTGCCGGCCTCGTGGCGACGCGATGCATTCACAAATATCGCGTTATCGAACTCAATTTCCGCCTGTGTAGCAACAACACGGGCCGCATCCTCGATAATTTGTAAGTATCCATAGCCCACGGCAACCACTACCAGGTCTCGAGCGTTCTTTACGTCGAGTTGTGAAGCTTTCAGGTTCTGTTTGGCAGCACGAAAGTTGCTGATATTACTCCAGTTGAATATGGGAAGTGTCGCATTTGCCCGAGCACTTTCGTAGTTATACGGCCCCACGACTTTCGGAATCTGAAACGGCGAGTTCGGAGGGAGGTTGACATTGAACCCTTGAGCAGCTAGATTGATTTGCTGCTCCGTAGCACTAACCTGTCCTGTCACATTCGGAAGCAACTGACTCAAAGCTCGCAGGCGCTGGCCACGGGTTTCCCGGCTAGCCTGCTCATTAGTAAGTAGCCCAAGATTGGTTCGCAAGCCGCGACTGACGGCTTCCTCAATGCTTAATGGGATAGGTGTCGAACTAGCAGTCCCTTCCGGTACGCTTGCTTGGTACTGGGCGGTGAGTTGTTGCACGCCTGGAATGCTTACTTGAGTGGCGGCTGCACTGGAGCCAGAGCCGCCCGCCTGCGCCCCTGTGCCGGGTGACGTACCGCCTCCGGTCATTCCAGCGCCACTACTACGACTTAGGTCTGCGGACTGTTGCCCGGAAATAGCCTGCACAAAGCACAGCAGTGATCCAGTGCAGAGCAGTAAAAAAATTCTAGTAGATTTTGCGTTCGCCATT
>Ga0308175_100001020_pt1 | contig 18594 bp, 15 predicted proteins | sample PhyCR1_3_FD_203893 | JGI IMG/M metagenome (GOLD analysis project Ga0308175, IMG submission 203893) | Soil microbial communities from UC Gill Tract Community Farm, Albany, California, United States - DLSLS.C.R1 | ecosystem: Environmental > Terrestrial > Soil > Agricultural land | place: USA...
TCCTGGGCCATCGATCCGGCCTCGCCGAAGCCGCTGTCACGGTTGACGTTGAAGCCGTGGACGATGAAGCAGACGTGCGCGCCCTGGGTCGCCTGGCCGAACGCGATCGGATCGACCGGTTTCAGGGTCTGCGGCTGGAAGGGCGACCACCCGTAGGCCGGGTCCAGCGGGTCCACCTCGTAGAGCGCGGCCGAGGTGACGCCGCCGCGCGCCCGCAGGGCCATATCGCGGAAGGCCAGGACGTACATCGTCAGGCCCGCTTGACCGGGATCGACTTGAACGCCGTCATCGCGTTCTGCAGCGACGTCGACAGGTCCTTGGCCACGGGCGCGAGGGGCACTGCGACGACGCCGACAAGGAACGCGTCCAGCCAGGACAGCGGCTGGCCCAGTCCCAAGTTGAACGCGAGCGCCAGCACCACGGCCGCGAGGCCCGCGAACATCTTGGCGTAGGCCTCGTACTGCGCCTCGGCCAACAGGAACGCCGCGTTCACCCGCTCGTCGAGCGCCGTTGCGAACCGACCGGCCAGGAGATGGGCGTGCAGCTCATCGGGCGGCGGCGTCGCGCCTGCGGCGGCGCCGTTGTCGGACTGCAGCGCCTGCGCCAGTTCGTTGGCGTACTTCGCGTCCATCTTCCAGGTGGCCTGGATCACGCGCGACGCCGTCTCGACCGGCAGGAATGGCAGACCGAGCTTCACGCCTTCGCGCACCATGTCAGGCGCGCGACCCGTGCTGCGATCGGACCGGTATTGCTGGGCGATCAGCTCCATGAAGTTTTCGCCGAAGGCGCATTCCAGCGCGGGGTCGAAGGGGTGCGTCATCTGGCGGATGGCGCGGAACCCGACATACGGCAGCCCGACGCGAATGACCCGCATGGACCGCGGAGCCCGCGCCCGCGCTTCGCCGTGCAGCGTGTAGGTGAAGGTGACAGCCTTCCCCAGCGCCTCGACGACGCCGAACGCGGCGAAGCCCAAGGCCCCGACCGCCGTCACCAGAGCGCCGATGTTCCCCCAGTCCAGCGACGCATGCACCAACTTCGCCGGGTCCGATTTGACGGCCGCGGCCACGAATTGCTGCAGATCCATTGGCGCCCCCCTGCGCTCAAGGCCCGCGGATCGGCGGGCCCTCCCCTACGCATCAAAGTAGAGCTCGGAAAATCTACGACTGCAACGGGAAAGCCGGCGTTCGGCGAACGCGACAGGCCGCGGCTATTTCGCCGCCGGGGGGACGTAGGGCGCGCGCCGCGGCGACCCACGGGTGGCCGGGTCCTGCTCGCCCCAGCCATAGGCCGCAGCCAGGGCGCGCTGGATCTCCGAGGCCAGGACGCCGCCCGCGTCGGCGTTGGTCATGATCACGTCGCCCTGCCGCGATCCGTCCAGGAAGGCGAAGGCGTTGGACTGGAAGCCGGCGTTGCTGCCGCCGTGCTGGATGTACGGGTGGCCACCCTGACGCCCCAGCGCCAGCCCGAGACCGTAGTTGGCGTCGACAGGCGTCATCATCGCCTTGGCGCTGGCGGGCTTGAGCAGGGCGTGCGGCCGGCCGGCGTAGGACTCCTGCAGGCTTATCAGGAAGCGGCCATAGTCGGACGGCGTGGTCCACAAGGCGGCGGCGGCGTATTCCGGATAGGTGTTGCGCGCGCCAGGGATGACCGCGCCCTTGGCGTCATGGCCACTGGCCGCGCCGGCCACGCGCGCGTCCGGCAAGGGCTGGGCGAAGGTGGACTGGCGCATGCCTGCCGGCTGCAGCACCAGTTGGTCCAGGAGGTCCGGATACGGCCCGCCGCCGGCCTCGACGATCGCCAGCTGCGCCACCAAGTAGCCGCCGCCGGAATAGGCGAACGACCCTCCCGGCGCCTCGAACGAGCGGATCGCCGGGGTGTTGGAAGGCGCCGTCCCGTCCAGCATCTGTACGAGGGTGGGGACGGGCTTGCCGACCGCATAGCCCGGGAATCCGCCGACCGTGAGGCCCGCAGTGTGGCTCAGGATCCGGCGCAGCGTCACCTTCTGCTGAGCCGTGTAGGAGCTGGGCGGGACCTTCCAGGCCTTCAGGCGGTCGTTCACATCCTGGTCGAGGTCGAGCTTGCCCTGCTCGGCCAGCCGCAGCACGGCGGCCGCCGCGAAAGCCTTGCTCATCGAGGCGGCCTGGAAGAGCGTCGTGGGCACGACGGCCTGGGTCCCGCCGGCCGCGGCGACGCCGTAGGCGCGGGTCCATTTGACCTGACCGTTCTCGATGAAGGCGACGCTGACGCCGGGTACGTGCAGCTCGGCCATGCGTGCAGCCAGCGTTCGCGGCGCCGCGCCTTGCGGCGTGCCGGCCATCGGCCTGAGGTCGGTCTCCATCGCGGCGATGGCCTTCAGGTCCGCCGCCGACGGGGCGGCGTGGGCCATTCCCGCGAGAGCGAGCGTCGCCGCGGCGACCAGGCTGACGAGCTTCATGGTATCCCCTCCGATCGGCTCAGCCGCCATGCTTCCGCGGGCTGCGCCATAAAGGCAACAGCGCTGCGGCAAACTCGACCGTGATGGTTGACATTAACGGCGGCAACCCCGATCTGCGGCTCGCGTTCTTCGGAGCGCTGTCCGCGTTCCAGCCGCGTGGGACCTCTAGGACGAGGTTCAGCCTGTCGAGCGCAAGGACCCCATAGATTCGCCCATCACGCGGGGCGCTTCCCCAAAGACCCGCGTCTCGCGCCCTGGATGAGATCCACTGGGCGCGCTCGGCGCATACGGAAAGACTGTTCTTGACCCAATTCTCAGACCTCGGCCTGGCGAAACCGCTGCTGCGCGCGCTGGCCGACGAAGGCTACGCGACGCCCACGCCGATCCAGGCGCAGGCGATCGCCCCGGTGCTGGCCGGCCGTGACCTGCTGGGCATCGCCCAGACGGGCACCGGCAAGACCGCCGCCTTCGCGCTCCCCATCCTGCACCGCCTGGCCGCCGACCGCCGGCGCGCGCCGCCCAAGGGCTGCCGCGTGCTGGTGCTGTCGCCGACCCGCGAGCTCGCCACCCAGATCGGCGAGAGCTTCAAGACCTACGGCCGCCACCTGGGCGTCTCGGTCGCCGTGGTGTTCGGCGGCGTGAAGTACGGCGCCCAGCACCGCGCCATGGCGCCCGGCGTCGACGTGCTGGTGGCCACTCCCGGCCGCCTGCTCGACCACCTGCAGGAGCGCACCATTACGCTGCAGGGCGTCGAGACCTTCGTGCTCGACGAGGCCGACCAGATGCTGGACCTGGGCTTCGTCGTCCCGATCCGCAAGATCGTGTCCTACGTGCCGAAGCAGCGCCAGAACCTGTTCTTCTCTGCCACCATGCCGAACGAGATCGGCAAGCTGGCGGGCGAACTTCTGCACGACCCGCTGAAGGTCTCGGTGACGCCGCAGGCCACCACCGTCGACCGGGTGAACCAGAAGGTCCTGTTCGTCGAAGCCGGCCGCAAGCGCGCGCTCCTGGCCGAGCTGTTCGACGACGCCGGCTTCAAGCGCGTGATCGTCTTCACCCGCACCAAACGCGGCGCCGACCGGGTGGCCAAGAGCCTGGAGCAGGTGGGCGTCGAGGCGGCCTCTATCCACGGCGACAAGAGCCAGGGCCAGCGTGAGCGGGCGCTGGCGGACTTCAAGGCCGGGCGCGTGCGCGCCCTGGTCGCCACCGACATCGCCGCGCGCGGCATCGACATCGATGCGGTGAGCCACGTCGTGCAGTTCGAGCTGCCGAACGTGCCGGAGGCCTACGTGCACCGGATCGGCCGCACGGCGCGCGCCGGGGCCGACGGCTCGGCGGTGGCGTTCTGCGCCGACGACGAGCGAGGGCTGCTGAAGGACATCGAGAAGGTGACGCGCCAGCGCATCCCGTCCTTCGACCGCCGCAACGACCGCCAGCTGGGCGCCGCCACCGCGGCGATGCCCGAGCCCGCGCGCCCGGCCCGTCAGGCCCAGCCACATCGCGGCCAACACCAGCCGAAGCGCAACCGCAACCACGCCGGCGGCGCCGCGCAGGCCAAGTCCAGCGGCCACCGCCACGACGGCGCCCCGGCCCGGCAGGGCGAGCAGCGTCCGCAAGGCCGTCCGGCCTTCAAGGGCCCGCGCCGCGGCGGCGGCCAGCCAAGCGGCCGCACCGGCGTCTGGTCGAACCGCTAAGCCATGCTCCCCGCCGGCGCTCAGTCGGCGGGGTTGTGCTTCTGCACGAAGGCGACGGAGGCTTCGACGACGGCCTCCCGTGCGCTCGCCGTATTCAGGCTGTGCACGGCGCCTTTGATCTGAAGGAACTCAACCGTCTTCCCGGCCGAGCCGAGCGCCTTGCGCATCGCCTGGCTCTGGTCGATCGGCACAGCGCGATCGTTTTCGCTATGGATCAACAGAACCGGTGCGTCCGCCGCGCTCGCCTTCTCCTGCGGCGAAATGGCGCCGTTGGAGCCCAGGTCCCTGCCGGTGACGGTGCGCCATTCACGTTCCAGGAGGACCGATTGACTGAGGCTCGATCGCTCGCGCCGCCAGAATACCAGCTTGTCGACATCGGACATGCCGTTGACGGAGACAGCGCAGCGATAGACTCCGTGCTGCAGCGTGACCCCGGCCAGAGCCGCGTAGCCCCCGTAATCCCAACCTACAATGCAGACCTTGGACTTGTCGGCGATGCCGGCGGCCGCGAGCGCCGCGACCCCGTCGGACAGGTCGCTCTGCATCTTTCGGCCGAACTCTCCGTTGGCCGCCGCACGGAACGGATCGCCGTAGCCGAAGCTGCCGCGATAGTTCGGCTGGAATACGGCATAGCCGCGTGAAGCGAACGCCTGCGCCCACCAATTGAACCCGGGTTGATCACCGGCCGCGAACGGGCCGTCGTGCGGCATAATCACCAAGGGCAGGTTCTTTGGGTCGCGGCCCGGAGGAACCGTCAGGACGCCTTCCATCGCCAGCCCATCGGCGGCCTTGTAACTGAAGAGCCAGTTCGCGCCGACCTGCTCGGGCGGGACCTCGGGCCGAGCATCGCCGAGTGGGATCACTCGATGCGTTGGCACATCGGCCAACAGGTACCGCCCGGAATTTCGCGGCCCTTCGCTGTAGAAGATCATCCGGTCGAAGTTGCGGCCATGGGCGACCAGGCGCACTCGATCGGCGGGAGACATCTCGCGCACGGCCTGGAGCCGGGCCTGCAGGGAAGGGTCGAACAGCACCTGGTCCCTGAGCGTGGTCAGCCCCACAAGACGCCCGCTGTCCCTGTCGACGATCGCGCCGACGGCAGCTTCGCCGCTGGCCAGGACCGACCCGCGCCCTTCGCCGATCGGGACCTCCCGCAACGTCGTCGCTTCGTTCGAGCGTTCGGAAATCACGATGGCGCCCGGCGTTCGTCCCAGGCTTACGAGCTCCACGATATCCGCGCCCTGACGCTGCAGTATGGGCTTTTCGTCGACCGCGCCGGCGAAGATCGACCACCGCTCAGCGTCGGGCTCGTAGAGTGTGTGGGCGACGACTTCGCCGGTGCGGGAAATCAGCCACGTGCGAGGACGCCCGCCGGAGGACTGCACGAACTCGGGCTTGCCCGTTTCCAGGTCGACGCGGAACAGATCGGGGTAGATGGCCTGCTCACGGATCGACCCATAGGTCGAGACCGGAATGGCGCCGACATAGGCGTACCACCGGCCGCCCACCTGGCCGATCCCGCGCCAGCCGAATATCGTGGGTCGAACTATGTTGCTGTCCCTCAGCATCAGGTAGCTGGCCCGGGTCTTCAGGTTGAAGACCATGACATCCTGGCGTTCGCCGCCCGGCTCCCGAAGCGGCCGCGCCAAGTCCACCAGCGCCGTTTCGAAGATCAGCAGTTCGTCTTCGCCGGCGAACTCGATCTGCCGGATGTTGCCCTGTTTGAAGACGACGGCCGCGACGGGCGCACCTGCGGCCGATCGAACAATGACGTTCCATCCGCCCTGGCCGTCGGCCACGACCATCGCGAACCGGTCGCCGGAGGGCGACATCGCCACCGCCGATATCGCCGGCAGACGCCCGTAGGCTGCGAGCGGCGGCGGGGCCGCCAGCGCCGCAGCCGTGGGCAAAGCCAGGGCGAGGCTGGCCAGCGCAGCCAGCCAGCGCGCGAGATTGAGTTTGAACCTAGACGCCATGCCGCCCCCCAGCAGCTTCCCACTCGCGAACCATAGCGACGTGGACGGGACCGCATCAACTGCGCGTTGCCGATCGATCTGGCCTTCCGCCGAACGCGCAAGGCGCGTCAATGCCCTTGACCTCTCGGATTACGACTGTAGTTCTCTTGGACTACAGATGTAGTTCAAAGGCATGGACGAATGTCGGTCTGGCGCTGGGGGCGGCTCGCGACCGCCGCGGGGATGTCGTGCCTGGCTGTCGGCGCCGCCGTCGCACAGACCCCGCCCCAAACCAAGGACCCCAAGACCGTCCAGGGCGTCACGGTCACCGGCGAGGCGACGTCGGGCGTGCGGGTCTCGATCGACCGCAAGAGCTACGACATCGCCAAGGACCTGCTGACGACGACCGGCTCGATCGGCGACGCGCTGCGCAACATCCCCTCGGTGGTGGTGGACGCCCAGGGCGAGATCAGCCTGCGGGGCGACCCGAACGTCACCATCCTGGTGGACGGCAAGCCTTCGGGGATGTTCTCCGGCGCCGGCCGTTCGGCGGCGCTGCAGTCGCTGCCCGCCGACCAGGTCGAGCGGGTGGAGGTGATCACCAACCCCTCGGCGGACCAGAGCCCGGAGGGCACGGCCGGCGTGATCAACCTGATCACCAAGCAGATCAGGAAGCCGGGCCTGGCGGGCGCGGTGCGGGGCACGATCGGCAGCGAGGCCCGGCAGACGGCGGGTCTCAGCGGCGCCTACAACACCGGCCGCCTCACGCTGTCGGGCGACGTCTCACTGCGCCGGGATCCGCAGAAGTTCACAGCCGACGACGGCCGCACCGGCCTGAACGCGGACGGGACGCCGTATGCGAGCCATGCGCTGTCGCACGGACGCGGGCGTGGCCACATCGCAACCTATCATCTGGCCGGCGACTTCGACGTCGACAAGGTCACCCGTATCAGCGCCGAGGCGCGGCGCACGTCCATGCGCGTGAAGATCGACCGGATCGACGCCTTCGACGGCCAGGTCGTGAACGACCCGGCGCCGTTCCACTTCCACCAGGACGGCCCGCTGGCCATCCGGTTCGACGACAGCGAGGTGAGCCTGGGCCTGCGCAGGAACCTGGCGGGCGACGGCCATACGCTGGATGTCCAGCTGCGCTTCGACGAGACGGACGGCGACTACCGCCAGGCCGCGACCCTCTTCGGACAGGGCCCGCCCGGGGTGCCGGGTTTCAATTCGACCCAGCAGCTGGCCTTCCGGGGCGAGAGCCAGGTGAAGATCGATTATGTCCGGCCCATGCCGGCGCAGGGCAAGCTGAAGGCCGGTCTCGACTGGAAGCGCGACGACGACGTTTTCCACGATTTCGGCGTGCTGGGCGCGAGCGCGGCGAGCGCCGTCCTGGACCCCAACCAGACCGACCGCTTCCACTACCTGCAGACGATCAGCGCGGCCTACGTCAGCTACGAGCAGCCGTTCGGCGACCTGACGGTGCTCACGGGCCTGAGGCTCGAGGACGCGCGCATCGAATTGCATGACCTCGGCGGCGGCGAGCGCCACGCCCACGACCAGGTCGACGCCTACCCGTCCCTGCACGCGACCTGGAAGCTCTCCGAGCGCCAGCAACTGTCCGCCAGCTACAGCCGCCGCATCCAGCGGCCACGGCCGAACGAGCTGAACCCGTTCGCCCAGGTGAACAATTTCATCTACCGCGCCGGCAACCCGGACCTGCAACCCCAGACGACCGATTCCTACGAGGCGGGTTGGCAGTATCGCAGCGGCCCCACGACCCTCGGCGCCACGCTCTTCTGGCGCGACAGCCGCGGCGTGATCACCGACGTCACGACCGTGCGGCCGGACGGGGCCCTGCTGCTGACCAAGGAGAACATCGGGCGCAGCCAGAACGGCGGCCTGGAGCTGACCGCGACGGCGAAGCTCACGAAGACCCTGAGCGTCAACGCCAGCGGGTCGATCTACCGCAACGCGTTCGACGCCTCGAACCTGGGCTTCCGGCAACGACGGGGCGGGACGATGGTCACCGCCAACGCCTCATTGAACTGGCAGCCGACGGCGAAGGACTTTGCCCAGGTCAGCGGCTTCTACGGCGGCGACCGGATCACGCCGCAAGGGCGCAACACGCCCATCGGCCTCTTGAACCTGGGCTACCGGCACAAGCTGACGGACAAGCTGTCCCTCGTGCTGACCGCCTTCAACGTCACGAACTCGATCGGCGGCAAGGAGATCGTCGATACGCCCGCGCTGCACGACGCGACCAAGTTCAAGAACGACGCGCGCGGCTACTTCATCGGCTTCAGCTACGCCTTCGGCGGTAAGAAGGCCCCTGCGGACCAGGGCTTCGACTTCGGCGGCGGCGGGCCCGGGCCGTGACCGCTATGGCTTGACGGCCGTTCTTACGGGCGTAATCTCACAACGATGACCGCCCGTATCTCCGCCGCCGAGAGCCAGATCATGGAGGCCCTGTGGACGCAGGGCCCGCTGACGGCCGACGAGTTGGTGCGCGAGGTCGGCTCGGCCCAGGGCTGGGGCGGGGCGACGGTCAAGACACTGACCAACCGGCTCTTGAAGAAGAAGGCCATCGAGTCCGTCCGCGAGGACGGGCGGGTCCGCTACAACCCGCTGGTCAGCCGCGAGGAATACCTGACCGGCGAGAGCCAGGGGCTGCTGGACCGGCTGTTCGGCGGCGAGCTGGCGCCGCTGGTCGCGCACTACGCCAAGCACCGGGCGCTCTCGGAGGAAGAGGTCGAGCGCATCAAGCGCCTGATCTCCGAGCTGGAGAAGGGCGATGACTGAACTCGTCGCCGGACTGCTCCGCGCGAACCTCGTGGCCGCGCTGGTGATCCTGGCGGTGATGGCGCTCAGACTGCCGTTCCGGCGCTGGTTCGGCGCGGAGACGGCCTATGCGTTTTGGCTCGCGCCTCCCATCGCAGTGGTGGCCGGTTTCCTGCCGGCGCGGGTGACCTTCGCCCTGCCCTCGGTGGCTGAGCGGGTCGCCGTCGCGCGCGCGGCCCTGCTGCCCGCCTGGGCGGCGACCGCGCTGGCGGGCGTCTGGCTCGTGGGCTGCGTCTACATGGGCCTGCGCTTCTACGTGGCGCACCGGCGGTTCCTGGACGAAGTCGCGCGCGGCGGGCCGGAAGCGGCGGTTGTGGGCTTCATCAATCCGCGGGTGCTGATGCCGCGCGACGACGGGCGGTTCTCGGCCGAGGAGCGCGCGCTGATGCGGGCGCACGAGCAGGAGCACATCGCCCGCGGCGACCCGCTGGCCAACCTATGGATCGCCATCTTCCAGTGCGTGGCGTGGTTCAATCCGCTGGTGCATTCGGCCGCCCACCTGGCCAAATTGGACCAGGAGCTGGCGTGCGACGCCTCGGTGCTGCGACGCAACCGCCGGGCGCGCGGGCTCTACGCCAAGACGCTCTTGAAGGCGCAGCTGGCGGGACAGACGCCGGCGCTGGTCTCGGCCTGGGCGGCGGGCGGCAAGCATCCGCTGGAAGTGCGGGTGGGCGCGCTGAGCCGGCTGGCCGTCGACGATGCGCCGACCGGGCCGGTGCTGGTGCTGGTGGGCATCCTGACCGTGGCCGCGATGGCCTGGTATGGCCAGCCGCCGGAGGTGCGCGCGCTGAAGCGCATCCCGCTGATCACCATCGAGCAGCCGACGATGACCGTGCTGCTGGTCAAGGACCACCACGGCGGTTGGGCCGCGGGCCATCACTAGCCGAGGCTAGCTGCGGTAGTCGCCGTTGATCTCGACGTAGCGCTTGGTGAGGTCGCAGGTCCACAGGCTGGCGACGCCCTTGCCCATGCCGACGTCGACGGAGACCTCGAGCTCCTTCTTCTTCATGTAGGCGCTCATCTTGGCCTCGTCGTAGCTGGCCGCCACGAGGCCGTCGCGGGCGGCCCACAGCGGGCCGAACTTCACGCTCATGGACTCGCGGTCCACCGGCTCGTCGGCGCGGCCGACGGCCATGACGATGCGGCCCCAGTTGGCGTCCTCGCCGGCGAAGGCCGTCTTCACCAGCGGGCTTTCGCAGATGGTGCGGGCGATCTTGCGGGCCGAGGCGTGGCTCTCGGCGCCGGTGACGGTGACCTTGATGAACTTCGTCGCGCCCTCGCCGTCGCGGACCAGCTGCTGGGCCAGGTTCATCAGCACCGCCTCCAGCTTCTCGCGGAAGTCGGCGAGGCGCTTGTCGCCGGCGCGGCTGATTTTCGGCGCGCTGGACTGGCCGGTGGCGAACAGCAAGAGCGTGTCGTTGGTCGAGCGGTCGCCGTCGACCGTGACGGCGTTGAAGGTGTTGCGGGTGTAGAGGCTGCAGAGGTTCTGCAACGCCGCGGGCGAGATGGCCGCGTCGGTGACCACGAAGGCCAGCATGGTCGCCATGTCCGGCGCGATCATGCCCGAGCCCTTGCAGATGCCGCCGATGCGCACCTTGGCGCCGTCGATCACGGCCTCGGCGTAGGCGCCCTTCGGGAAGGTGTCGGTGGTCATGATGGCCCGCGCCGCGCCGGCCCAGCCGTCAGCGGCCAGCCGGTGCTCCACGTCGGGCAGGCGGTGAATGATCTTGCCGTCGTCCAGCAGCACGCCGATGACGCCGGTGGAGGCCACCATCACGTCGCGCTGGCGGCAGTCGAGGCGCTTGGCGACAGCCGAGCAGACGCGGCGCACGGCGTCGGCGCCGGGGCGGCCGGTGAAGGAGTTGGCGCAGCCGGCGTTGACCACCAGGGCGTGGACGCCCTCGCCCTTAGTCATCTCCAGATGGCGTTTGCACCAGTCGACCGGCGCGGAGCCCACGCCGTGGCGGGTGAAGACGCCGGCGCAGCTGGCGCCTTCCGCGAAGTGCATGACCAGGAGGTCGTCGCGCTCGTGCTTGTAGAAACCTGCCCGCGCCGTCGCGAGCGTGACGCCGGCGATGGGCGGCATCTTCGGGAACGGCACGGCCAGCGGCGAGACGGGCATGGCGCCTTTTGCCGGAGCCGCCGGCGGCGGGGGCGAGCCGGCGTCGAACTGGTGGGCCTGCTTCTCGGCGCGGCGCAGGCCGGCGCGGCGGATGACGCTGGTCAGCGGGTCGAGCGCGCGCTCGATCGTCTGGCCGACGACCTCGACGGGGCGCGGCCCGGACGGCTTCTGGGCGGCGGCCTTCGCGACCTTGGGCGGGGCGGGCTTGCGGCTCATTTCTTCGCCCCCGGCTTGGCGGGTTGGGGCGCGGGCGCGGCCGGCGCGGGCGGCGGCGGGGCCAGCTTGGGCGCGTCCGCCGGCGGCGGGGCGCGGTTCGGCGTGTCGCCCTTCACCAGCATCTCGACCTTGGAGCGGCTGCGCAGCTTCTCCAGCAGGTCGCGGATCTGATCGTAGGTCAGGAAGCGCACGATCTGCGGCCGGGCGGCCTCGAGGGTGATCGGCTGCTCCTGGCGGCGATCCTCGACCTTGACGATCGTGAACCCGGCAGGAGTCTGGAACGGGCCCACGATCTGGCCGGGCTTGGCGTTCTTCAGCGCCGCGTCGTAGGCCTCGGGCATCACGTCGACGGTGAAGTAGCCGAGGTCGCCGCCGTTGAAGCGGGTGGCCGCGTCGATAGAGCGCTCCATCGCCAAGGCCTCGAACGAACCGCCGGAGGCCAGCAGCTTCTTCACCGCGTCGGCGTCGGCCTGGGTGGCGGTGACGATCTGGCGGGCGTGGATCTCCTCGCTGCGCTTCGCCAGCTTCTGCTGCTCGTTGTAGAGCCCGCGCACGGCGTTGTCGTTGACGGCGTCGCTGACGACGCTCTCGACCAGCATGTCCCCCAGGACGCGGTCGCGGGCGGCCGCCAGGCGGCGCTGGGCCACCGGGTCCTTGTCCAGCCTGCGCTTCACCGCCTCGGCGGCCAGCAGGCGCTGGTCGACCACCTCGTCCAGCACGCGGTGGAACTGGTCGGAGGCGACGTCCAGCGGCTCGCCCTCGCCGATCAGGCCCTGGGCCACGGCTTCGCGCTTCACGTCGGACGCCCAGATGGTGTCGTCGCCGACCTTGGCGACGGCCTGGTCGCCGCGTTCGGGCGCGTGCGCGGCCGGGCCACCCTTGCCGCAGGCGCTGAGCCCCAGCGCCGCGGCGACGATCAGCGCAGTCGTAAACGCAGGCCGGATGGGCCGGAAAGCCGCCATGCGCGTCGGTCCCCTTCCACTAGCGTTCCACGATCCGAAGCCGGGCTCGCAACCCCGCCGATCCCCGCTCGGCCCGCCGCCCGTCCCTAGCCATTTCCGTCCCGGGATGCAAAGGTTGCGCCCGACCAGATCGGCGGGGGCGGAAGGCCCTCGCGGCCATATTGTCGGAGGATCATTTAAAATGCGCGAAGCGGTCATTGTTTCGTACGCCCGTACTGGCCTTGCGAAGTCCGCCCGCGGCGGCTTCAACATGACGCCAACCGTCACCATCGCGGCCCACTCGGTGAAGCACGCCGTCGCCAAGGCGGGCATCGAGCCGGAAGCGGTCGAGGACGTGTTCATGGGCAACGTCGCCCACGGCGGCGGCAACCTGGCCCGCCAGGCGGGCCTGCTGTCCGGCCTGCCGATCACCACGTCCGGCGTGACGGTGAACCGCTTCTGCTCGTCCGGCCTGCAGACCATCAGCATGGCGGCCAACTACGTGCGCAACGACGGCGCCGACGTGGTGGTGGCCGGCGGCGTGGAGTCGATCTCCATGCCGAACATGGGCATGGGCAAGGACAACTTCGATCCGGAGCTGACGAAGATCGCCCCGGCCATCTTCATGGCCATGATCGACACCGCCGACATCGTGGCCAAGCGCTACAACGTGAGCCGCGAATACCAGGACGAGTACTCGCTCGAGAGCCAGCGGCGCATGGCGGCGGCCCAGCAGGGGGGCAAGTTCGCCGACGAGATCGTCCCGATGAAGACCAAGATGAAGGTGGTCAACAAGGAGACGAAGGAGGAGAGCGTCGTCGACTACGTGGTGAACCGCGACGAGTGCAACCGTCCCGACACCACGATGGAAGGCCTCGCCAAGCTGGAGCCGGTGAAGGGCCCGGGCAACTTCATCACCGCCGGCAACGCCAGCCAGCTCTCGGACGGCTCGGCCGCCGTGGTGATCATGGAGCGCAAGGAAGCCGAGCGCCGGGGCCTGACGCCGATGGGCGTGTTCAAGGGCTGGGCGGTGGCCGGCTGCGAGCCGGACGAGATGGGCATCGGACCGGTGTTCGCGATCCCGCGCCTGCTGGAACGCCACGGCCTGAAGGTCGACGACATCGACCTGTGGGAGCTGAACGAGGCGTTCGCGAGCCAGTGCCTCTACAGCCGCGACAAGCTGGGCATCGACCCGGAGAAGTACAACGTCAACGGCGGCTCGATCGCCATCGGCCACCCGTTCGGGATGACCGGCGCGCGCCTGGCGGGCCACGTCCTGCAGGAAGGCAAGCGCCGCGGCGCGAAGAACGTCGTGGTGTCGATGTGCATCGGCGGCGGCATGGGCGGCGCGGGACTCTTCGAGGTCTGCTGATCCAAGCCGGACACGCTGTGGGTTGAAGGGCCCTCCGCCTCGAGCGGAGGGCCTTTTCACATCTGCCTCCAAAATGGCAGGCGCGGCGACGTGGCCTCTTGGCGGGATGACGCGAAGCGGCCTTTCTGGGCGCGGGACGGATGCGCGTGAGAAAGTGGCCCGAGTATGCCTGCCGCCCTGCCTGCCTATTCCGGCGTCTATGTCTTCGGCGACAGCCTCGTCGATCCGGGCAATGACCTGCGGGCCGCCGATGTCCTGGGCGCGCTGCCGTTCGTCGACGTGCCGCACGGCGCGCCCACCGAGGCCAACGGCTACTTCGAGGGCCGCTTCTCCGACGGCTTCACCTTCGCCGACCTGATCGCCAACAAGTTCCTGGGCTCGCCCACCAAGCCCACCTTCCCGTACGGCTTCAGCGACCCGGTGTTCGGGCTGACGACGCCGTTCGAGAACAAGCCGACGGGGGTCAACCTCAACTTCGCCTACGGCGGGGCGACGGCGATCCGCGGCGATAATCCGGCGCCGGGACTGGACGACCAGACCAACATCTACGGCGACCACTACACCTCCGATCCGAACGCGCTCTACGTCGTCTCGATCGGGGCCAACGACGTGCGCAACCTGGTCCCGCACGGCGGGACGCCGGTGACCGGGGCGGCGGCCGAAACGGCGCTGCACAACATCGCCGTCGAGATCATCAAGGAGACCGAGCAGCTCATCAACCGCGGCGCGCGCCACGTCATCGTGGCCGACATGCCCGACCTCGGCGTGACGCCGGACTACGCCGGCGCGGCGGACGAGGCGATGCGGCGGGGCCTGCTGACGCAGTACGCGCAGGAGGTGAACGCCATGCTGAAGGCGGGGCTGGCGGGCTTCGCCCTGCCGGCGGGCGCCACGCTGGAGGTCTACGACTTCTTCGGCTGGACCGATGCGGCGATCGCCGACCCGGCCGCCCACGGCTTCACCAACGTGATCCAGGCGCGGCTGGACGTGGCGCCCGGGCCGAACCCAGGCGCGGGCTTCCTGTTCTTCGACGAGATCCACCCCTCGGCGAAGGCGCACGCCCAGATCGCCGCGAACATCCTGGACCGGCTGGTCGATCCCAACGCGCCGCTGAACGACACGCTCGCGCCGGCCATCGGGGCGCAGGCGGCCGGCGCGGTGGCGTTGCACGGGGCGGCGAACTTCACGGCCACGCTGGCGGCCGGCGCGAGCTACGTCATCGACCTGCAGGGCGTGAGCGGCGGGCAGGGTTCGCTGGAGGACCCCATCGTGCGGGTGCTGGACGCCGCCGGGAACGTGGTGGCGCAGGACGACGACGGCGGGCTGGGGCTGGACTCGCACCTGACGTTCACGCCAAGCGCGGGCGGAAGCTACACGATCCAGGCCCTGGGCGTGGGGCAGATGGCGGGCGGCTTCCACCTGCAGGTCGAGGGGCCGAGCGGCGCCAACCTGCTCGCCAGCGGCGCGCTGCAGGGCTCGAACGAGACGGTGATGGGCGGGGCGGCGAACGAGACGATCGCCGCCGCCGCCGGCGCCAACTACCTGCGCGGCGGCGACGGCGACGACGTGGTGACCGGCGGGACCGGCTTCGACGACATCAACGGCAACCAGGGCGGCGACACGCTGCACGGAGGGGCGGGCGACGACTGGGTGGTCGGCGGCAAGGGCGACGACAGCCAGGCCGGCGACGCCGGCGGCGACATCGTCTGGGGCAACCTGGGCAATGACACCCTGGACGGCGGCGACGGGAACGACCAGGTCCGCGGCGGCCAGGGTGACGACGTGATCTTTGGCGGCGCGGGTGACGACTACGTCTCGGGCGACCGCGGCGCCGACACCGAGACGGGCGGCGCCGGAGCCGACATCTTCCACAGCTTCTCCGGCGCGGGGATCGACCGCGTCTTGGACTTCCACGCGTCCGAGGGCGACCGGGTGATGCTGGATCCGGGCACGACCTACACGCTTAACCAGGTCGGCGCCGACACGGTGGTCGACATGGGCGCCGGCGACCAGGTGGTCCTGGTCGGCGTGCAGCTCTCGACCCTGCCCAACGGCTGGATCTTCCTGGGCTGATCGCCCGGCCTGCGCGCGATCTCCTCTCCCGCGGCGCGGTCGCGCCGGGGAGAGAAGGTGGCGATGGCCTCAGGCCGTCGCGGCGGCCGCGCGGCGGCGGCGCAGCATGGCGCCCAGGCCTCCGAAGCCCATGAGCAGCATCGACCAGGCGGCCGGCTCGGGCGCGGCGCCGGCGCCCAGCTGGGCGACCGCGGTCAGCGTGCGGCTCCCGCCGGTCAGGCCGTCCACCGTCAGCTGCACGGTGTAGGTGCTGTTGACGGTCGGGTCGAAGTTGATCGGCGCCCAGTTCAGCCGGAAGCTGTTCTGCGCGCTGCCGTTGGCGACCGAGTTGTCGTTGGGCACGAAGAGCGGGTTGTAGGTGAAGCTGCCCCCGCCGACGCGGGTCAGGGTGATCGACGCGACCACATTGTCGAAGCTTCCGGTCCCGCTGGTGTCGATGCCCCAGTCGAAGCTCACCGGGTCGGTGCCCAGCGCGAAGTGGTAGACGTCGCCGACCGAGGCGGGCGCGTCGAAGAACGTCTGGTGCAGGCGCAGGTCGAGTTCGTCGCCGGCGTCAGTGGCCAGCACCAGCGTGTTGGCCGGCGTGTAGCCGTTGCCCGTGCCGTAGTGCCAGGTGTCGGTCGGGGTCCCGTTGACGGTGAGCGTGTCGGCCGCGTGGGCGACGCCGCCCAGGGCGACGGTAAGTGCGGCCGCAGCGGCCACGGCGGAGATAGGCGTACGCATTTGCATTTCTACACCTCGTGTTGCAGGTCCAAGGCGCGGGCCACAGGCCATCGCGGCCTCGAAAGGCCGGGTGTCAGTGCTGGATCGGAGCCCCCACCGGCCGCCAAAGACTGGCGGCCGGTTTCGACGTTATAGGTTTCTTATAACGTTGGTTAACGGATTCCCGTTTCAGGCGAATCCGCGGAGCGCCGATTCAATGAAACCACGGATTTCACGGATTGAGGGCGGGCGGATGCGGCCGCCGGCGGGGGTGTCGGCGCCCATCCGTGCAATCCGTGAAATCCGTGGTTTGAAAATGACTGCGCCTGCGGCGCGCCGGCCCTAGCCGGTGTCGCGCACGGGGGGCTTGAGGGGCGCTTGAGCGTCGTCGTCCGGCGGGTCGGGGAGGTCGCGCCAGCGGGCGGCGAGCTTGGGGTCGAGGCCGAGTTCGTGGCAGGTGTCGGCGACGAGGGCGTCCAGCGGGCGGCGCGCGAAGGCCGGATCGAGGGCGTCTTCCGCCAGGGCCTCTTCCAGCATCTCCAGGACGAAGTCGCACGTCGCCTCGCGTTCGGGCCCCTCGTGTTCGGCCCAGGCCACGCGCTCGACGGCGTCGCGCAGCTCGTCGGCGCGCTTCAGCCCACTGGCGCTGGGCCGGCCCGACCGCGCGCGGCGCTCGGCGATCGTCTCGCGGTCGTGGCTCGCCATCTCCCGCGCCAGCCGCATCTTCAGCGCCAGCGTCTGGCGGTAGGAACGGGCCATGCGCTGGTAGCTGCGGCCGAGGTCGTTGGCCGTCGCCGGATCCTCCGCCGCCCGGGCGCGCGCGGCGAAGTCCTTGGCCATGGCGAGGTCCAGCGCCGCGAGCTCCGCGAGCCCCGCGGCCTCCTCCTCGGTGATGGCGAGCGCGTCCAACATGCGGACGGCAGTGAATCAGGCAGATGCGTCAGAAACGGACGTAGCCATCACCTGTCGCGCGGAGGAGCCTCGCCGGCGAGGGCGGCGAAGGCCGAACGGATGGTCTCGTCGCTGATGAGCTCCGGCGTGAGCAGGCGCTGGAGGGTCAGGCCTTCGGTCAGCGACCCCAGCACGCGCGCGAAGGTCACCGGCGGCATGGGCAGGGCCTGCGGATCGGCGAGCGTGCGCGTGAGCCAGTCGGCGGCGCCGGCGTAGAGCGTCTCGGCCCGCGTCACGGCGCGTTCGCGCAGGCCCGGGTTGCCGAGCGCATAGGCGAGGCCCTTCAGCCGCCCGGCGCCGCGGCGCGCGCGCACCGGCATCACCGCGAGCAGCCCCTCGGCCCAGGCGGCCATCAGCTCGGCCAAGGTGGCGCCGGGCGCGATGTCGACGCTCACCTGCGGCCAGTAGGTGGGCCCGATCTGGGCGAAGAGGTCCTCGCGGTTCTTGAAGTTGCCGTAGACCGCGCCGTTGCTCATGCCCGCGCGCCGGGCGACCTCCTGCAAGGTCGCGCCCTCGTAGCCCTTCTCCTCGACCAGGAGGGCGGCGACCTCGATCAGCCAGGCGCGGGTGCGGGCGCGCTTGTCGCCCTTCGGACGGCGGCGCGGCGATGGCGGCGGGGTCTCGGCGGTCATTGACTCGACGCTAGATCGCGGCTCATAAAAGAGACAGTCTCTTTTATATTTCGTCTCTGTTTTGGCCGCGAGGCCAGGAGGGCGCGCGATGAACCATCCCTTCCGCTGCCGGTGCGGCGCCGTCACCGGCCACGTGGCCAACCCTCACCTGACCAACCATTCGGTCTGCTACTGCGAGGACTGCCAGGCGTTCATCCGCTTCCTGGGGCGCGAGGCCGAGCTGCTGGATGCGCGCGGCGGCAGCGAGGGCGTCCAGGTCCTGCCGAAGGACGTGAGGTTCGAGACAGGCTTCGAGCGCCTGGCCACCTTGCGCCTGTCGCCGAAGGGCATGGTGCGCTGGTACGCGACCTGCTGCAGCACGCCGATCGGCGGCACCCCGCCCACGGCCAAGCTGCCGTTCGCGGGGCTTTCGCGCGCCTGCCTGGAGAACGCCGCGCCCAGCGTGGAGCAGTCGTTCGGGCCCGTGCGGTTCTGCGTCTTCACGGCGGGCGCGCGCGGCGACCCCAAGCCCCGCCGCTTCGGCGTCGCGGGCTTTGTGCTGTGGATGATCGGCAACCGCCTGCGCGCGCGCCTGACCGGCGGCTTCCGGCAGAACCCCTTCTTCGACACCGCCACGGACCGGCCGCTGGTCGAGCCGCGGGTGCTGACGCCGGCTGAGCGC
>Ga0308175_100001021_pt1 | contig 18588 bp, 19 predicted proteins | sample PhyCR1_3_FD_203893 | JGI IMG/M metagenome (GOLD analysis project Ga0308175, IMG submission 203893) | Soil microbial communities from UC Gill Tract Community Farm, Albany, California, United States - DLSLS.C.R1 | ecosystem: Environmental > Terrestrial > Soil > Agricultural land | place: USA...
TGATCGCCGCCGACCTGGCCATCGCGATCCCCTCGCCGCGGACGCCGACGTAGGTCCCGCCGTTGCGCACCCACGCCTGGATCGCCGTCAGCGCACCCGGCGTCTGCGTCGGCGGGACGCCGTCGGGGACCACGAAGGCGGTGTAGCCGCCGTCGGCGAGCCGCCCGGCCGTGATATCGGCGTCGCCGAGCACGTCGACGGTCAGCCCGAGACGCCGCTCGAGCAGCCAGCGCATCCACGCCGAGGACGGGCTCGGGCTGCCGGAGCCGTCGTCCAGGCCGGCGAGCATCGCGACCCGTGGCACCCGTAGCCCGACGGCGCCCGCGGGGACGCCGGCCTCGGCATGCAGGAACGCGCCGCTGCCCGGCACGCGCGCCATCGCCACGCCGCCGCGCAGCAGCCCGATCGCGGTCTCCGCCGACCCCTCCGAGTCGCCCGCCAGCTCGGCGCCCGCGGGCTTGGGCGCCGTGACGTACGGCGCCAGCACGAATCGCGGCAGGCGCGAGTGCAGCACGCCGCCCTCGAGCCCCATCAGCAGCGGGTTCGACCACGAGGCGACGTCGTAGAAGTAGGGCACGGAGGCGTACGGGTTCTCGCCGAGCATCGCCTCCACCCAGTGCTTCTGCGCCTGCGCGAGCGTGACGACCCACGTGCCCTTCGGCAGCGTGCGCGGCTGGTCGCCGCGCGTGCCGTAGGCGTGGAACGCCCGGACCCTCACCGCCCGGCTGAGCCAGCTGACGCGGACGCCGACGGCGCGCAACCGCGCCGCCAGGCGCGCGGCATCGACGGCGGCCACATCCGAGCGCCAGGCGTAGGCGTACACGTGCGCGCGCGGCACCCCGGAGCCCGACCCGTTGGGCTCGAGCACGCCGCGGCGGCCCTCGGCGCGCGCCTGGCGCCAGCTGCGGTCCCATGCCCGCAGGAGCGCCTGGCGGTGCGCCGCGACGGCGTCCAGGAGCGTCGCCGCGGCCAGGTGGTGCTCGGAGACCTTCTCGGCGAACGGCGCGTCCATACCCTTCTCGAACGTCATGCCCGCGGCGCCGAACAGCGTCGTCGTCGCGCTGTCGCCGTAGCCCATGAAGAAGAGGTCGTAGCCGGTGCCGGTCGAGAACCGCAGCCCGGCGCGCTCGAAGGCGCGCCGCAGCGCCGGGCCGATCGTGGCGCTCATCGCGTGCAGCGGCGCGGTCGCGATCTCGTGATGGATCGGTGCCGTGTTGGGCGGGAAGAAGAACGAGGCGCCGCCCTCCTCGTGCTGGTCGGCGAAGACCACCGGCGGCAGGCCCGCCAGCAGCCTGACCTTCGCGACCGTCTCCGGCTGCGTGCGCGCGAACCAGTCGCGGTTGAGGTCGAACCCGTTGGCGTTCGCGCGCGTTCCCGCCGCGCGCCCGTCGGGGTTCTGCAGCGGCAGGAACCCGATCACGAGCTGGTCCAGCAGCGCGCACGACTCGCGGCGCGCCAGCTCTCCGATCAGCTGCAGGTCGGCGTCGGTCCCCGACTGCTCGTTGCCGTGCACGTTCGCGGCCAGCCACACGATCGCCGGCCTCCCGGCCGCGAACCCGAAACCGCGCCGCGACTGGCGCGCGTTGCTCGCGATCAGGTCCAGCCGGCCGAGGTTGCGCGGCGATGACACGAGCGCATATGGGAGCGGGCGGCCCTGCACGCTCGTCCCGGCGACGCCGGCGCGGACGCGCGTCGATGCCGCGTCGACCGCGGACAGGTAGCCCGACACGGCCTCGTCGCTCACGGGCTGCGATCCGGGGGCGAACGCCGGCACGCCCGCTGTCGAGCCGCAGCTCGCGGCCGCGGCCGCCGGCGCGGCGCCGAGGCCGAGCGCCAGGGCGGCCAGCAGCGCGGCTCTCACAGCAGCGCCGCGATCGCTTCGGCGCTCGGCGGCTGCGCCACGCCGCGCTCGCAGACGAAGGCGGACACCAGCTCTGCCGGCGTGACGTCGAAGGCCGGGTTGCGCACGGCCACGTCGGGGAGCGTCACGAGCTCGCCGCCCGGGCGACGCACCTCCTCGGCGTCGCGCTCCTCGATCTCGATGCTGTCGCCGCCGGGGAGCTGCGGGTCGACCGAGGACGTCGGCCCTGCCACGACGAACGGGATGCCGGCCGCGCGCGCGGCGAGCGCGTGCGCGTACGTGCCGACCTTGTTGGCGACGTCGCCGTTGGCGGCGACGCGATCACAGCCGACGATGACGGCGTCGACCTCGCCGCGGCGCATCAGCCCCGCCGCCGCGCCGTCGACGAGCAGCGTCACGGGGATGTTGTCGCGGGCCAGCTCCCACACGGTGAGCCGCGCGCCCTGCAGCAGCGGCCGCGTCTCGGAGGCGAGCACCTCGACCTCGCCGCGCACGGCCAGCTCCCGGATCACGGCGAGCGCCGACCCGCTGCCGCCGGTGGCCAGCGCGCCCGTGTTGCAGTGGGTGAGGATGCGGCGAGCGCCGGCGAGCAGATCGGCGCCGTTGGTCGCGATGGCCGCCGACGCGCGGGTTTCCTGCGCCTCGATCCGCTCGGCCTCGGCGCGCGCCGCCTCGGCGCCGCCGGTCTCGGCGGCCGCCCAGACGCGGTCCACCGCCCAGGCCAGGTTGACGGCGGTGGGGCGCGCCTCACGCAGCGCGTCCATCGCCTGCGCGGCGTCGCCCGAGGCGCCCGCGATCTCCATCGCCAGCCCGTAGCCGGCCGCGATGCCGATCAGCGGTGCGCCGCGCACCGCCAGGCGGCGGATCGCCTCGGCGGTGTCCGCTGCGCCACGGAGCTCGATCCACTCCTCACGGTGCGGAAGCAGCGTCTGATCGAGGATCGCGAGGCGCTCTCCGTCCCAGCGCAGCGCGGCATCGACGCCCGTGGACCGATTCATCATCACGCAACGCTACATCGGCTACCGTGGTGCGCCTTGAAGCCGGTCCCCGCCCTCGCCCTCGCCGCGACGCTCGCGGTCCCCGCGGTTGCGTCTGCCCAGGGCGACCCGATCATGCCGCTTTCGCAGGTCCAGCGCGGGATGCACTGCACCGCCCGCTCGGTGATCCACGGGACCGAGGTCTCGACGTTCGACACCGAGGTGCTCGACGTCGTCGCCGGCGACGCCGCCGACGACGCCCGGATCCTGATCCGCGTCAGCGGGCCGGCGGTCGACGAGACCGGCATCGGCCCCGGGTTCTCCGGCTCGCCGGTCTACTGCCTCGACGGTGACGGCGTGCAGCGCGTCATCGGGGCGATCTCCGAGGGCATCGGTGAGTACGGCAACAAGGTGGCGCTCGCGACGCCGATCGAGCAGATGCTCGCCGAGCCGGTGTCGCCGCCGGCCGCGGCGCGCCGCGACCCCGCGATGCTGCGCCGCGCGCACCGGCTGTCGCTGCCGCTGACGATCAGCGGCGTCAGCGCCCCGATCGCCTCGGTGATCCGCCGCGCGGCCGCGCACGCCGGCCGCGCCGTGCTCGCGGGCCCCTCGGCGCCGCGCCAGGCCGCGCCGGCCGGGCCGCTGGTCCCGGGCGCCGCGTTCTCGGTCGGCTACTCGAGCGGCGACCTCAGCTCGGGCGCGATCGGGACCGTCGCGTACGTCGACGGCGACCAGGTCTGGGGCTTCGGCCATCCGCTGGACTCGGTCGGCCGGCGCGACCTCTTCCTCCAGGGCGCCTACGTCTACGACATCGTCAACAACCCGCTCGGCATCGGGGACGCGTCGACCTACAAGCTCGCCGCGCCCACCGACAACGTCGGGACGCTGCTGGGTGACGGCATCGACGCGGTGACCGGCCGGATGGGCGTGCTGCCGGACTCGTTCCCGATGACCGTGTTCGCGCTGGACCAGGACACCGGCAACCGGGTGGTCCTGCGTTCGCAGGTCGCCGACGAGACGACGGTCGGCAACCCGGCGGGCGCCTCCCCGGTCAGCGGCATCGCGGCGGTCGCCGCCGGGCAGGCGACCTACGAGGTGCTGCGCGGCTCACCCGCTCGCCAGAGCGGCGGCCTGTGCATGCACATCACGATCGCCGAGCGCGCCAAGCCGATGGGCTTCTGCAACACCTACGTCGGCGGCACGCCCGGCCTTGCGGGCGTCGTCGGCTCGCCGGCGGTCTCCGACGTCAGCGAGGCCGTCGGCATCCTCGACGCCTACCAGTTCGGCGCGCTGCACGTGAAGTCGGTCGCGATCGACCTGCGCGCCCGCCGCGGCCTGACGCAGGCGTTCCTGGTCGGGCTGCGCGGCCCGCACGTCGTGCACCGCGGCCACACCTACCGTTACAGGGCGCTGCTTCGCAAGGTCGGCGGCGGGAAGCTGACCCGCACGCTGAAGGTCTACGTCTCGCGCGGCCTGCACCGCGGCTTCCACCAGCTGATCCTCAAGGGCACGCCCGCGGACACCTCCGGCGCGGCCTCCGACGAGGACCTGTCGATCATCCTGGGCTTCGACGAGTCGGGGTCCGCCGACGCCGACACCGGCCCGCGCTCGGTCGAGGCGCTCGCGCACGCGATCGCCAAGGTCCACCGCTACGACGGCGTGACCGCGGACTTCCGCGGCGACGGCGGCCTGGAGTCCCGCCGGCGCGTGTTCCGCGACCCCGCCCTGCGGGTCAGCGGGACCGAGCGCGCCGCGGTCCTCGTCCGGCGCTAGCCGAGCCGGTTCTCGATGCCCAGCGGGGCCGCCTGCACGGGCGCGCCCTCGGGCGCGGCTGGCGGGGCAGTCCCCTCAGTCGCATCCACGCCCAGCGCCTCGGCCAGCTCACCGCTCTCGTACATCTCGGTGACGATGTCGCAGCCGCCGACCAGCTCGCCGTTGACGAAGAGCTGCGGGATCGTCGGCCAGCTCGAGATCGCGCTGAGCTCCTGACGGATGCGCGGGTCGGGGAGGATGTCGACCGCGGCGAACGGGGCGCCGAGGGATTGGAGCGCCGCGACGGTCCGGGCGGAGAAGCCGCAGGCCGGCCGCTCGGGCGTGCCCTTCATGAAGAGGATCGTGGGGTTGTCGGCGATCGCCTCGGAGATGGCGTCGCGGATCGGGTTGTCGGTCTGCTCGCTCATGGCACCTGTGTCTTGAGGGACAACGCGTGGATGGGCCCGCCGATCTCGGCGCCGAACACGTCATAGACGAGCCGGTGCTGCTCGATGCGGTTGAGGCCCTGGAACTGCTCGGCGACCACCGTCGCGCGGAAGTGGTCGCCGCCGCCGGTCCAGTCCTCGACATCGGCCGAAGCGCCCGGCAGGGCGGCCTCGATCCGGGTCTTGATGTCCTCTGGAGTCGGCATTGCAACTACAGGGTAGCCACTCGCTATATTTGGTAAAGCAATGACCGAAGTCACCTACACCGCCAAGGGCATCGAGTTCACCCAGAAGGGTGCCGAGAAGGTCCACGAATTCCTCTCCGCGCAGGAGGCCGACACGTCGTCCGCGGGCCTTCGGGTCGGCGTTCGCGGCGGTGGCTGCAGCGGCTTCCAGTACCAGCTCGCCTTCGACGAGCAGCGCGACGGCGACATCATCTTCGAGTCCTCGGGCCTGAAGATCCTGGTCGACGGGCAGAGCCTTCCGTACGTCGACGGCTCCGAGATCGACTACGTCGAGAGCCTCCAGGGCGCCGGCTTCCAGGTGAACAACCCGAACGTCGTCGCCGCGTGCGGCTGCGGATCGTCCTTCCGAGTCGCGGACGAGGAAGAGGTTTCCGCCGTCTAGCTCCGGCGGTCGCTCTGGCGGCCGCCCTGCTCGCCGGCTGCGGCGGCTCGGACGAGCCGCGGCCGATCACGGCTGCCACGGTCCGGACGCCGGCGCTGCCCACGCCTCCTGCCGCGCCGAAGGCGCCGCGGCTGGGCATCGGGCTGACGGAGTTCAACGCCAACCTGCTCGTGCACGGCGACACGCCGGCGGCGTTCGCGCCGTTGCGCGACAGGGTCGAGGCGCTGCGCCCGCGCTGGTTCCGGCTGGTCGTGCGCTGGGACCAGGCGATGCCGACGCCGCAGTCGGCGCCCGACTTCGCCCATCCCGAGGACGGCTGCGTGCGCGGCCTGCCGCCCTGCGCCCCGTTCAGCGGCGTGCGCGGCCTGCTGCGCGCGGTGGCCTCCCAGCAGCGGGCACACCGTGGGCGCTGGAACCTCATGGTCGTCTTCACCTACGCGCCCCCGTGGGCGGCGACCGGCCCGCATGGGTGCGAGCAGCCCCGCACGGACCCGCGCGCCCGCGCCCTGGACACCGAGGCGCTGCCCGGCTATCGCAACCTCGTCCGCAGCCTGCTGGCGGAGGCGAAGGCCGACGGCGCCCGGGTCGACGCGCTCAGCCCCTGGAACGAGCCCAACCACCCGTCCTTCATCAGCCCCCAGCGCCCGTCCTGCGACGCGCACGCACCGCTGCTCAGCCCCGCGATCTACGCGAAGCTCGCGCGCGAGGCACGCGACGAGCTGCGCGGCACGAAGACCGCGCTCGCGCTCGGCGAGCTCGCCGGCAAGGTCTCGCCGAGCCCGCTCACCGGCAGCATTGAGGAGTTCGTCCGAAAGCTGCCCGCCGACGTGGCCTGCGCCGGCGCCATCTGGGGCCAGCACCAGTACACGAACCTCGGCGACGACCCGAGCCTCGCCGGCGCCGTCGGCCAGCTCGAGCGGGCGCTGGACGAGCGGCCGTGCACGAAGGGCAAGCCGATCTGGGTGACCGAGACCGGGGTGGGTGCGCCGCACGCCGGGCGAAAGCGCTCGAACGACCCGGCCGAGCTCGGCCGGGACTGCCGCGCCCAGGCGGCCGCGCTGCGGCGCTGGTCGCGCGACCCGCGCGTGCAGAACGTCTTCCAGTACGAGTTCCGCGACGCCCCGGACTTCCCCGTCGGCCTCGCGGACACGGGCCTGACGCGCACGTACCCGGTCTACGACCTGTACCGCCAAGCGTCGCGAGAAGGCAAATATTCTTGTTGAGGTATATACTCACGCAGGAATGTTCGACGTGCTCGCCGAGCCCACGCGCCGCCGCATCCTCGACCAGCTGCTCGACCGTCCGCGCACGGTCGGCGACCTGGTCGCCGAGCTGAACGTCAGCCAGCCGAGCGTCTCCAAGCACCTGCGGGTGCTGCGCGACGCCGGCGTGGTGGAGGCGCGCAGGGACGCGCAGCGGCGCATCTACGAGCTGCGGCCGCAGGCGCTTGCCGAGGTCCTCGCCTGGGTCGAGCCCTACCGCAGGCTCTGGTCGGGCCGGCTCGATGCGCTCGAACGCCACCTCGACGCGAAGGAGCGACCATGAGCCGCGAAGGCACCGCCGAGTTCCATCCAGGCCACGCGATCCTGCGCTTCGAGCGCCGGCTGGCGCACGCGCCCGAGCGCGTCTGGGCAGCGATCACGGAGCCCGGTCAGATCGAGGCATGGTGGGGCCGTGCGACCGTCGACCTGACGCCCGGCGGCACGATGCGGATCGAGTGGCTCAACACCGACGAGGACGCCAACAGCGTCACGATGCCGGCCACCATCACCGAGCTCGACCCGCCGCGCCTGCTCGAGATCGAGGGCGAGCCCCACGGGACGCTGCGCTTCGAGCTCGAGCCCGACGGCGACGGCACGCTTCTGCGGTTCACCACCCGCTCGCAGATCCCGGACGAGTTCCGCGCCAAGGTGCTCGCCGGCTGGCACTTCCACCTCGACGCGCTCGGCGACTTCCTCGACGACGGGAGGCGAATCGACTGGCCCAACTGGCCGCAGGATCGCTGGCAGGCGATCCACGACAGCCACTACGCGGGCGTCTAGGGCTGACCCTCGACGCCGCCGGGCACGCCGGTGTTCGTCGAGTAGGCCGGCTGGAGCTTCATGTCGGGCCGGATGGTGTGGACGGCCTGCGCGACGGCGATCGCCGCCTCGCCGAAGCCCGTCGCGATCAGCTTGATCTTGCCGTCGAACGTGGTGATGTCGCCGCACGCCCAGACGCGCTCGAGCGAGGTGCCGAACGTCCCGTCGACCTTGATCGCGTTCTTCTCGAGCTCGAAGCCCCACTCCTTGAGCGGGCCGAGCTTCGTCGAGAAGCCGAGCTGCAGCAGGATCGCGTCGCATTCGATCGCGAAGGAGTGGTCCTCGCCCTCGGTGGCGTTGTGCAGCACCACGCTCTCGACCGCGCCGTTGCCGTTGACCTCCTTGACCACGTAGGGCGTGTGGAGGTCGACGTGCGGGCCCTCGGCGGCCTCGCGCACCTGCGAGACCGTCGCCTCGTGCGCGCGGAACGCGTCCCGGCGATGGACGAGCGTGATGTGCTCGGCGGTGTCGAGCAGGTTGACCACCCAGTCGCAGGCGGAGTCGCCGCCGCCGATGATCACGACGCGCTTGTTGAGGAACTCGTGCTTGTCGCCCACGAGGTAATGGACGCCCTTGCCCTCCCATGGCGCCATGTCGACGTCCGAGACCGGTAGCCGCTTGGGCTCGAACGCGCCGTGGCCACCGGAGACGATCACTGTGCGCGAGCGCAGCTCCCGGCCCTCGCTTGTGCGCAACACGACGACGCGGTCGTCGCCCTCGCCCTCGTAGTCGATCGACTCGGCGGTCGTCTCGAGGTGGATCGGCACGTCGAAGGGCTCGATCTGCTCGCGCAGCTGCGCAACGAGGTCCTTCGCCAGCACGCGCGGATGCCCGGGCACGTCGAAGATCCACTTCTCCGGGTACAGCGTCGTCAGCTGGCCCCCGACCTCCGGGAGCGAGTCGACGATGCGCGCGGTTGCCTCGCGCATGCCGGCCCAGAAGGCGGTGCACAGGCCCACGGGGCCCGCGCCGATGATGGTGATGTCTCGGATGTCGGTATCGGTTTCGATGCTCATGTGAGGGAGATGGTCAGGGCCTCGCCGTCGAGCGCGTTGACCGCGCGCGCGAGCGAGGCGTTGATGCAGGTGAAGCTTGGCGTGTCTCGCTGGGTGAATGCTGAGGCTTCCGTCGTGCGCAGGCGCTGCACGAGATCCAGGAACGCTGCGGCGTCGTCGGTGTCGAACGCGACGACGAACTCCTGGTCGTCGAGGCCGAACGAGTAGGTCGTGTGGTTGTCGACCGTGGGGTACTCGCGCCCGACGCGGATGTGGTCCTGCATGATGCGCCAGCGCTCGTCGGCGGGCAGGCCGTACCAGGCGCGCGTCTTGACGAACGGGTAGACGAACAGGTAGCGCCCGCGGAACGCCCGCGGGCGCTGGCGCTCCTCGTCGGAGTACTCGCTGGTCTTGCGCAGGCCCAGGAACGAGTAGGGGGTCCGGCACCACTTCATGAGGCCGCTCTGGGCCAGCACGACGTGGAACTCGTGGATGCGGTCGAGGTTCTCGGCCTCGGCGACCAGCATCAGGTCGCAATCCCCGCGGGTGCCCATCAGTGAGAAGCTCTGCACGAGGTGATCGGCGCCGAAGTCCTCGCAGGCGGCGATGAACTCGCGCTTGCCCTCGGCGCGCTCGGCTGCAGGCAACCGGCGCCAGGCAGGATCGACCTGCAGGAAGGTGTATTTCACGAAGTGGCGCTCGGCCATGCTTCACAAAGAATAGTGGCGGTGCTGCTCATGGTCGCCGCCGCCTGCGCGCTGGCGCCGGCGGCGGCTCGCGCTGCCGCGCCTTCCGAGCGCACGGTGCTGCTCGCGTTCCTGCCGTTCGACACGCGCCCGACCAACGACGGGATCAAGAAGCCGTCGATCCTCGACCGCCTCGACTTCCACCCCGAGCTCTCACTCGGCCTCGTGGGGGCCACCCAGGGCGGCTACGACCAGACGCAGGCGCTGCTGGACATGAGCGCCGGCACGCGCGTGTCGTCGGCCGCCTACAAGCCCAAGAAGGTGCCGACGCTCACGTTCTATCGCCAGGACGACATGGCGCTGTTCCAGGGCTGGCTGGACGCGCGCGCCCGCGCCGACTCGGCGCCGGCCGACATCGTGCCCGGCCTGCTCGGCGAGACGATCACGGGCGGCGCCGCCTACGCCGGCGTGACCGGGCGCTCGCAGCTGGAGTCGATGCCGGCGGTCAACGAGGCGGGGCGTGTCGGGCTGGTCTCGATCGGCAAGGCCGACGACGTCGCGCGCCGAGCGCAGAAGCTGCTGGAGCAGCGCCGCTTCGTCGTCGCCGGCCTGCCGACCAACGAACCGGGCGACACCGCGGTCGAGGACCTGATCAGGCACCGCAAGCCGGGCGAGCTGCTGATGGTCGTCGAGACGCCGCTGCCGGCGCGGGCGCCGCAGCTCCTGCCGATCGGGATCCTCGGGCTGGGCGAGCCATCCGGGCTGACGTCGGACTCGACGAACCTCGACGGGATCGTCGCGGGGATCGACATCGGGCCGACGGTGCTGAAGTGGCTCGGGCTCAAGGTGCCGGACGACATGAAGGGCCAGCCGATCTTGCAGGAGGGCCCGCGCGACAGCGCCGCGCTGCAGTCGTTCAGCGACCGCCTGCGGGTGGTCAACGGCCGGCGGTTCCCCGCACTGGAGACCGTGCTGGCCGCGTGGCTGCTGCTGGTGCTGCTGCTCGGCCTGGTCGCCGATCGCCGCGGCACGCGCGCGGCGATGCGGCTCGGGTCGCTCGCGGTGATGTGGCTGCTGAGCGTGCTGTTGATCACCGCCGCGCTGCACCCCGGGCGCGGGCTGGAGCTGATCCTGATCGCGGTGCTGTCGTTCGGGCTCGCGGCGCTGACCGACCGCTTCGTGCCGTGGCCGCGCGGGCCGCTGCTGCCGTGTCTCGTGACAGTGGCGTTCTACATCGTCGACCTCGCGCGCGGATCTGATCTGATCATCCGCTCGCTGCTGGGGCCGAACCCGCGCTTCGGCTCGCGCTACTACGGGATCGGCAACGAGCTCGAGTCGTCGCTGCCGGTGCTGCTGTTCGTCGGGCTGGCGGCGCTGTTGTACGGGCGCACCCGCTCGCGCGCGGGCGCGGCGATCTTCGCCGGCGCGGGCCTGGTGCTCGGTGCCGCGATCGGCTCGGGGCGGCTGGGAGCGGACGTCGGCGGCGTCATCACCGTCGGCGGCGGGGCTGCGGTCGCGACGCTGTTCATGCTGCCGGGCGGCGTGACCCGCCGCGCCGTCGTGGTCGCCTGCCTGGTGCCGATCCTCGCGCTGGTCGGGCTGGCGGGGCTGGACCTCGCCACGGGCGGCAACGGGCACTTCACGCGCACGGTCCTGCACGCCCACGGCGACAGCGCGCTGCTCGACATCGTGCAGCGCCGCTACGAGCTGGCGTTCAACGCGCTCAAGCGCGGGCTGATGCCGTTCGCGACCGCGATCGCGGCGCTCACGCTGGCCTACGGGATCAAGTACCGCAGGCGCATCTACGCGCCGCTCGCCGACAGCGACGTGTGGCGCGCCGCGCTGGCCGGATCGGTCGCCGCGGGCATCGTCGGCTCGCTCTCCAACGACTCCGGCCCGCTGCTGCTCGTGATCAGCACGTTCGCGGTCGTCGCAACCACCGTGTACATCCGCGGAGATCCCAGATTGGCGCAGGTCGACCGGTTAGACTGAGTGCAGTGCGCATCGCTCTGGTATCGCCCTACTCGTGGACGTACCCGGGCGGGGTCACGAGGCACATCGAGGCGCTGGCAGGCCGATTCCTCGAGGAGGGCCACCACGTCCGCGTCTTCGCGCCCCACGACCCGTCCGATCGTCTGTCCGCGCGCCTGCACAAGGGCGCGTGGCCGCAGGAGCGTGCGCTGCCCGACTATGTCGTGCCGCTGGGGCGCACCGTGGGCTTTCCGGCCAACGGTGCCGTGTCCAACCTCTCGGCCACGCCCTACGCCGTGTCGAAGCTGCGGCGTGAGCTCGCGGCGGGCGACTTCGACGTCGTCCACGTGCACGAGCCGGTGGCCCCGGTGGTCGGGTGGGACGTCCTCATGTCGTCCGACATCCCGCTGGTCGGGACGTTCCACTGCTACTCCGACAACCGCGTCTCGAACAACCTCGCCAACCTGCTCGGCGCGCGCCGGCGGCTGAACCGGCTGCACGTGCGCATCGCGGTCTCCGAGGCGGCCGCGTGGACCGGCCGGCGCTTCTACGGCGGGCATTACCGCGTGATCCCCAACGGCGTCGACGTCCCCGACGAGCCGCCCGTCGCCAACCACGCGGCCGAGCCGCTGGAGATCGTGTTCGTCGGCCAGGCGGTGGAGCGCAAGGGCCTGCCGGTGCTGCTGCGCGCCTTCGAGGCGCTACGCGACGTCGTCCCGGCGCGCCTGACGCTCGTCGGCGCCGGCCAGTCGGACATCGAGAACCTCGTCATGGACGACCGCGGCATCGAGGCGCTCGGCAAGGTCGACGACGCGACGAAGGACGCCGTGCTGGCGCGCGCGCACGTGCTCGCGGCGCCGTCGCTGGGCGGCGAGAGCTTCGGCATGGTCCTGACGGAGGCCTTCGCGGCGGGCACGCCGGTGGTTGCGTCCGACATCGCCGGCTACGGCGACGTCGTGCGCGACGGCGTCGACGGCGTGCTCTTCCCACGCGGCGACGCGACCGCGCTGGCCGAGACCTTGCGCGACCTCGCGCTCGACCACGACCGCCGCGCGGCGATGGCGCGCGCGGCCGCGGAGCACGCTCCGCGCTACGCCTGGCCGCACGTGGCCGAGGAGGTGCTCGGCGCCTACGAGGACGCGATCGCCGCCGCGGCCGCGGCACCGCAGCGCGGCATGGACAGCTTCAAGGTCCGTAGCGGGCTGCGTCCCGCCGACGGGCTTGCGCGTGCGAAGGCCGATCGCCACCTGCCGTCGCTCGAGCCGGTGACACCGGACACGCAGAGCCGTCGCCGGAAGCTGGCGCGCCGTGCCGGCCTGGGGGCCGCGTCGCTCCTGGGCGGCGGGCTGGCGCTGCTCGCGTTGCAGCGCATCGGCATCGACAAGATCGGCGAGAGCCTGCTGAAGGCGACCCCGTGGTGGGTGCTCGTCGGCCTGGCGCTGATGTGCACGTCGATGGTCATTCGCGCGCTGAGCTGGCACGCGATCCTGCGCGCGGCGCTGCCCGGTGTCCCGGTCAAGCGCCGCGACGCGCTGCAGGGCACGTTCATCGGGGTGCTGATGTCCGCCACGCTGCCGGCCCGCCTCGGCGAGCCGTCGCGCGCGCTGATCGTGGCGCGGCGGCTTGGCCGCGCCCGCGACCGGCTGCCGGTCGTGCTCGGCTCGATCGTCTCGCAGACGCTGTTGAACATCCTCGCGCTGGTGATCCTGGGCGTCGTGATGTTCACCTCGGTCAACTACTTCAGCGGGCATCACGGCGCGCTCGTGGCGTTCACGGTCGCGCCGGTCGCGATCCTGCTCGGCGTCCTGGTCGCGCCGGCGCTGCTGCGCAGCGGCGTTCCCTCGCGGTCGCGCCGTGTGCAGGCGTTCGTCCGCCAGGCGCGCGATGCGATGTCGCAGGTGCGCGCCGGCCTGCGGGTGTTCCGCGAGCCGCGGCTCGGCCTGCAGGCGACGTTCTTCCAGCTGCTCGCCTGGGCGATCCAGTGGCTGTCGTGCTACGTGCTGCTGATCGCGCTCGGCCTCGACGGCAAGGCCGGTATCGGCGCGGCGGCAGCCGTTCTCTTCGCCGTCAACGTGACCGCCGTCCTGCCCGCGACGCCGTCGAACCTCGGCGTCTTCCAGGCGGCGTGCGTCGCCGTGCTCACCGGCGCCTACCACGTGTCCTCGGCCGACGCGCTCGGCTACGGGATCATCCTGCAGGCCGTCGAGATCGCCACAGCGATCGTCATGGGCGCCCCGGCGCTGCTCAAGGAGGGCCTCTCCTGGCGCGACGTGCGCCTCCGCGCCCTCCACGCCGCCCCGGTGCAACTGGCCCCGCTGCCGTCCCGCGACGGCGTCGAGGCCGAGGCGTAGCGGTAGTCGTCAGAGTGGGGCGTTCAGCTCGGCGCGTTTGGCTGGGCGCGTGGCGTGTTCGGGTCATTGAGGGCGAAGGCTGTACCAGCCCGATGGCGTTCCCAGTTGGGCGCCCTTAGTCCCGCATATAGGGACTTTGCGCGCCCAAGTCGGCGCGGAGGCGTTTCCCGCAACGCCCGCAAAGCGAGCACTCGGCCTACGCGAGCTCCGCGGCCAGCCGGTCCAGGTCGTCGGCGCGCTCGCGGATGAGCTGGCGGGCGAGGTTCTGCAGGCCCTCGAGGTTCGGTTCGCTCGCGTTGTCGAGCGAGTCGCTGGCGCCCTTCAGCTCGATCTGGAAGCGCGTGTAGTCGGCGTCGGGGAGGAGCTGCTCGAGCTGGTACTCGGTTGCGTCGCTGACGCCGTCGAAGACGACGTCGAACAGCGGCCGCGCCCACTCGATCAGGCCCCAGCCCTTGACGTCCTGGAAGTGCAGCGGCTTGGTCAGCTGGCCGGTGCCCAGGGAGACGAGGCGGATCTCCGCGCGCGGGTGGCGCCGGCGCGCCTCGGCGTAGGCGCACATCGCCGGGTTCGCAGCAAAGACGCCGCCGTCGCAGAGCGCGAACGTCTCGCCCTGCGCGGTGAGCTTCTCGGGCTCGAAGTACGTCGGCGCGGCCGCGGTCGCGCGCGCGGCCTCGTGCATCGGCCAGTCGCGGCGCGGCGTCTGTTTCGCCTTGTCGGTCTTGAAGAAGAACGGCTTGCGGTGCTCGAGGTCGTAGCTGGTGACGAGCACGTCGGTAACGGACTCGGAGACCATCGCGTCGCCCAGGTACGTCTTCAGCGACTGCTCCAGCGGCTTGGCGTCGTACTTCTCGTCGAGCAGGCCCAGCCCGCTCTCGAGCATCCGGCCGATCGAGTGGTGGAAGATCCGCGGCCCCTCGGTCAGGTAGAGGTCGACGAGGTCGTTGGCGGTCCAGCGGGGCTTGCCCTCGGGTCCGGGCACCGTCAGCGCCAGCGCGATGATGCCGCCGGTCGACGTCCCGGCGATCAGGTCGAAGAGCTCGGCGGTGTGCTTGCCGGTGCGCTCCTCGAGGTCCGCCAGCACCATCGCGGGGATCACCCCGCGGATGCCTCCTCCGTCCACGGACAGGACGTTCATCCGGCGACGACCCTACCGTGGCCCCGTGCCGTGGGTCTACCTGCTCCGTTGCGCCGATGACAGCCTCTACTGCGGCTGGACCGTCGACCTCGACAAGCGCCTCGCCGCCCACAACGCCGGCACCGCATCGCGCTACACCCGCCGCCGGCTGCCCGTGCGGCTCGCCTGGTCGCAGGAGCACCCCGACCGCTCCTCGGCGATGCGGGCCGAGGCGGCGATCAAGAAGCTCCCGCGACCGGACAAGCTCGCGCTGCTCAACGGAATCGAATCTCCACGCGGCGGTTGAGCGACCGCCCGCGCGCGGTCGCGTTCGAGGCGACCGGCGCGGCCTCACCGCGGCCGGCGGCCGTGGCGGTGACGCCCACCAGCGCCCGCCGCACGGCCTCGGCGCGCCGCTGGGACAACCTCAGGTTGTAGGCGGTGCTGCCACGGCTGTCCGTGAACCCCTCGACGACGACCGACCGAGGGTGGCGCCGCGCGATCGTGCGGGCGGCCTCCGCGACCCGCCCGCGCGCCGCAGCCGGCAGCGTGGCCGAGTCGAACGCGAACAGGACGTCGGACCGCAGCGTCACCCGCGTGCGCGTGATCACCATGCTCCCGTCGATCGATGTGACCGGTGCGTCGATGGGCGTGGCCGGGAACGCCAGTGCGGCGGTCGCGACGACTGCGGTGCTAGCCCAGTGGAACATTGGCGAAGGTTCCGAACTTCGGCACCACGACGTCGACGGCATGCACCTCGGGCGGCGGGGCGCCATACGTGGCCGACAACGTGACGGGGTGGTCGTCGTCGACCCTCGTGTCGCCGACGCCGACGTCGCAGATGCAGCGCCCATCGGGATCGCGGGCCACGAGGTACTTCTGTCCGTGGGTGCGATCGAGGAGGTAGATGCCGTCGACGCTGTCGCCGTTCTCCCGCGAGTCGGAGCCGCGGATGGCCTGCGTGTCGCCGTCGTCGAGGTAGTTGCGAATCCATGGAGCCATGTAGCGCTCCTCGCTGGTCAAGCTGACGCTCAGCGACGTCGTCGCCCCCGTCCGCTCGAGATGGGTGATCGCGAGCCGGATGTCGATGTCCTCGAGCTCTCCCGTCCGCGACGCGATGACCCGGTCGGCGACGAACGCCTTCGGCTTCGCCACCGGCACCGTGGTCGCGGACTTCGCCGCCGCTGGGCGCGGCGGCGCCGGCTGTTGCTTCGTCACCGCGGTCACGCCGCAACCGGCGAACAGCAGGAGGAATGGCAGAAAGAGGAGTCGTTTCATGCACGGCACTAGGGGAGGTGGCCGCTTTCTCGCCCCGGGGCCGAAAAGGCGGCGCGCCGTCCTAGAGAGGGCCATGAAACGGCTCCTTCTCCTCATCCCCGGTGCGCGCAACTACGACGTCGGCGGCGTTCTCATGCTCGACCCGAACACCGGTCTCCAGACGACGCCGCTGGCAGCCGACAGCGTCAACCTCGGAATGATGGACATCGAGCCCGGAGGCACGCAGCTGATCCGGGCGGTGTTCCCGGCCCCTGAGGGCAAGACGGCGGACATCCTGGTCCCGCACTTCGGCGTGTTCCGGAACGTACCGGTGCACTGAGCCGGGCTTGCGCGGGTGGTCGGAACAGGCGTACGGTCGCACGGACCGAGCGACCTCCCAGGAAAGGGATCCGACATGACGGCCACGATGGCCATCCGCGCAATCGCCGTAGCCGCATTCTTGGTGCTCGCGGTGCTCGCCGCGCCCGCGTCGGCGATGGTCGGCTGAGCTACGGCGTCAGCTCTTCGACGGCCTGTGCGGCGGGGATCACGCTGTGGATCTCCGCGGCGCAGACGCCGCCGTACAGCGGCGTGACGTCGAGCAGTCGCTCGTCCATGCCGGCCAGCACTGCGGCCGGGCCGTAGAGCGGCACGCCCACGCGCTGGCGGCCGAGCGTCGCGGTCGCGAGTCGCGGCGGCAGCCGCTGCAGCGCGGGCGCCAGCGCCCGGTTGAGCGCCACGACCGCGGCCGGGCCGCGCTGCGAGCGCGCGCACCAGCGGTCCGTCGCGGCGTTGGGAACGACGCGGTGCCGGTCGCTCCAGCCCACGGAGAACAGCAGCGTGTCGAGCGTGCGCGCAGCGCCCAGGACCCGCTGCTTGTAGGCCGGGTGCGCGCCGCTCTCCTCGGTGAGCAGGAACCGCGTGCCGGCGACGACCGCGGCCGCGCCCGCGTCGAGCGCTGCGCGCGCCGTCGCGCGCGAGTGGATCCCGCCGGCGGCGAGCACCGGCCGGCCGCCCGCGACCTCGAGCACGCGCTGCAGCGCCGATAGCGTCGACACCTCGCCCAGCAGGTGCCCGCCGGCCTCGATGCCCTGCGCGATCAGGCCGTCGACGCCGTCGGCGAGCGCCCGCCGCGCCTGAGCGACCGTGCCCACCTGCTGCAGCACCACGATTCCCGCGCCGTGCAGGCGGGCGACAAGATCCGGCGCCGATCCGCAGAACAGCGCCACGGAGTCGACTCCTGCGGCGATGCACGCGTCGACGTGCTCGCGGCGGGCGAACGGCAGCAGCAGGTTCGCGGCCAGCGGCCGGCCGGGCGCGAGCTCCCGCGCGTGGCGCAGCTCGGCCTCGAAGGCCGGTGCGTCCGGCAGGATCCCGACGGTTCCCAGTCCGCCGGCGTTCGACACCGCGGCGGCCAGCGCGGCACCCGACAGCCCGCCGCCCATCCCGGCCTGGACGACGGGATGCTCGGCGAGGAAGCTCAATCGGCCACTGCGGGCTCGGGCTCGGCGTCGCTGAGCGAGCCTGGGTCCCTGTCGGTTCCCGCGATCAGCTCGTCGGGCGAGCTCTTGCCCTCCTTCGGCAGGAAGCCCGACTTCATGCCGAAGTACACGGCCTGCGGATGGTGGGCGACGATCGCCAGCGTCGACTGCTCTGGCTCCGGCGCGAAGCCTCCGCTGAGGCGCAGCCCGATCGACGGCGCGTCGAGCAGGCGGAAGACCTTCTCGTGCTCGGACTGCTCGGGGCATGCGGGGTAGCCCCACGAATAGCGCCGGCCCTGGTCGAGCGGGACGCCCAGATCCGCGCGCACGCGAGCGTGCAGCCATTCGGCCATTCCCTCGGCCGTCTGCACGCCGAGGCCGTGCGTGAACAGCTGCTCGGCGAACTCGCCGTCGGCCTCGAGCTTCGCGAGCAGCTGGGTGACCTCGTCGCCGACGGTCACCGCCTGCAGTGCGACGACGTCGAGCTCGCCGCTGTCCTTCGGCCGGTAGAAGTCGGCCAGGCAGATCCGGTCGTGCTTGGGCTGGCGCGGGAACACGAGCCGCTCGAGCACCTTCGAATGGTCGTCGGGGTCGAGCACGACGACGTCGTTGCCCTCGCTGTAGCAGGGGAAGTAGCCCAGCAGCGCGCGCGGGTGCAGGTAGTCCTGCTCGGCCCACATGCGCTCGAGCCGCGGCTGGAAGTCCTCGCCGACCAGCTTGCGCCACTCCTCGCCCTTCACGCCGCGCCCGCCCCAGTGGAGCTTGAAGAGCACGTGCGTGTCGAGGTGGTGGTAGACCTCGCCGAGCGGCACGTCGATCTCGCGCGCGCCCCAGAACGGCGGCTCCGGCACCGGCGTGTCGGTACGGGCGGCGGAGCGGACGGACGTGTCGTCGGTCGGCAGCGCCTCGGGCTCGGGGCCCTTCTCGCGCAGCTTCACCGCGGCCTCGCGCGTCTTCGCGATCAGCGCGTCGCGGGCCTCGCCGTCGAC
>Ga0308175_100001022_pt1 | contig 18585 bp, 17 predicted proteins | sample PhyCR1_3_FD_203893 | JGI IMG/M metagenome (GOLD analysis project Ga0308175, IMG submission 203893) | Soil microbial communities from UC Gill Tract Community Farm, Albany, California, United States - DLSLS.C.R1 | ecosystem: Environmental > Terrestrial > Soil > Agricultural land | place: USA...
CATCACCGCAGCCTTCCTGGCGAAGGGGATGGAACCGCAACACGCGGCCGCAGCGGCCTGTGCGGCGCAGCAGCTCGCCTCGCGCGAGGCGTCACAGCGCTACGGCCTGGTCGCGAGCGACGTGATCGAGGCGCTCCCGCGTGCGCTGGCGCGAGACTAGCCCCGTGCACCGGAGCGAGATCACGATCGACCTCGGCGCGGTTCGTCACAACGCGCGGCGGCTGCTCGAGGCGCTCGAGGGTGCCGAGCTCTGGGCCGTTGTGAAGGCGAACGGCTACGGCCACGGAGCCACCAACGTCGCGCGAGCGGCGGTCGATGCGGGCGCTTCGGCTCTCTGCGTGGTCACCGTTGCCGAGGCCGTCGAGCTGCGCCGCGAGCTCCCCGAGGCGCGGATCATCGTGATGTGCCCCACCGACGAGCTTGCCGAAGCGCGCGAGGCGCGGCTCGAGCTCGTCGTCTCCGTCAGCGGCGAGATCCCCGAGGGCATCCCCGTCCATCTGAAGCTCGACACCGGGATGGGCCGGTGGGGGCTCGCCGAGCTGCCACCGCCGCCTGCGAACGTGGTGGGACTGATGAGCCACCTCGCGACGGCCGACACCGACCCGGCGTTCGCGCGGCAGCAGATCGAGCGGTTCCGCGAGGCCACGGAGCCGTACCCGCATCTCACTCGCCACATCGCGAACAGCGCGGCCGCGCTGCAGCTGCCCGACGCGCGCTTCGACGCCGCCCGCTGCGGCATCGCGCTGTACGGGATCTCGCCCTTCAACACCGACCCGACCGAGCACGATTTGCGGCCCGCGCTGTCGTGGCGGAGCCGGCTCGCCCGCGTATTCCTCCTGCCGCCCGGAGAGAGCACCGGCTACGGACGACGGTTCGTCGCCGAGCGGCCGACGTGGATCGGGATCGTCCCGGTTGGTTACGCGGACGGCTTCCGGCGGGACATGAGCGGCACCCAAGTGCTCGTCGCCGGCGAGCCGCGGGGGGCGGTCGGCACCGTTTCGATGGACGCGGTCGCCGTCGAGCTCGATCGGGAGCTGCCGGTGGGAACGCCGGTCACGATCGTCGGCGACGGCCTGCTGATCGAGCGCCATGCGTGGGTCGCCGGGACGATCGGCTACGAGATCGCCTGCGGGATCAACTCCCACCCGGCCCGTGCCCGCCGTGTCGTCGTCGACTGACCGTTTCGCACGCACCGCCCAGCGCGTCGCAGCGCGGCAGGACGCCCGCGCGGCGCAACTTGCGGAGGCCGTGCGCGACTTCGTTCAGCCACGCGGCGACGAGCGCGCGCTCGACGTCGGCACGGGCGCCGGCGCGCTGGCCTTCGCTCTCGCCCCGCTCGTGCGGGAGGTAGTCGGGCTCGATCCCGTGCCCGAGCTGCTCGAGCTCGCGCGGGCGCGCGCCCGACCGAACACGGAGTTCGTCGAAGGAGACGGGACGGGGCTGCCGTTTCCGGACGCCTCCTTCGACCTCGGCGGCACCCATCGCACGCTCCATCACGTACCGAGACCCGAGCGGATCGTCGCCGAGCTCGGCCGGGTGACCCGGCCCGGAGGTCACGTGCTCCTCGTCGACCAGCTCGCGCCGGATGACGCGGCCGCTGCCGCGGCGCTCCACGAGTTCGAGACCACGCGCGACCCCTCGCACGCGCGCCTCCTCACCGACGGGGAGCTGCGGGAGCTCTTCGCGGCGAACGGGCTCGAGATCCTCCGCGAGCGCCTCGAGGACGAGCAGCGCGACCTCGCGCGATACCTCGACCTCGCCGGTTGCGGAGGAGAACGCCGCACGCGTGCCGAGGCGCTCGCAGCGTCCGACGCCCGTGTCCTCGTCGCGAGCGTCGGCTGGTACGTGCTTCTGCGGAGCTAGTGCCCGGTGACGCCGCCGTCGAAGTTCGCGAACGCATCGCGCAGCTGAGCGCGTTCCGTCGCGAGCTCGGTGAACGAAAGCATCAGACGCCGCTCCCCCTCCGGCGTCAGACGCAGATGAGCGACCCGCGCGTCCCGCTGCGATTGCTCGCGCTCGATCAGCCCCGCTCCCTCGGCACGGCGCACGAGCTCGGTCACAGTGCTCTGCGCGAGCTGCATCCGTTCCGACAGCTCGGTCACGGTGGACTGCTCGCCGCCGTCGGGCGAGCCCTTGATCATCATCAGCAGCGTGTACCGCTGGGGGGTGAGCCCCGACTGGCGGGCGATCTTCTCGCTTCGTCGCAGGAAGTGCCGTAGTGCTGACCGGAACTCGGCGACGGCCATGATGTCCTGGATCGTCGGCTGAACCTGTTCGACCATATGGCCAGTCTATGGAGCTTTCGGCACGCGGGAAAGGACACGGGTGAATACGTTCGGAATCGCGTCCTGGAGGGGGGCGATCGGGCCGTAGTACCAGGGGACGGTCGTCTCGCCCCGGCCCTCGTCGAGCGAGCGGAGGACGTGGGCGGCGACTTCCTGCGGGGTGATGACGACGCGCTGCACACGCGGCGGGAGCCACTTCTGCGGGAATCCCTCCGTCTCGGTGAAGCCGGGCTTGACCGTGTGCACCCGAATCCGCTCGCCGCGAAGCTCGGCCGCGACCGTGCGGGAGAAGGCGAGCTGGGCGTGCTTCGAAGCGGAGTAGGGGCCACTCGGCGGCCCGGCGACGACGCCGGAGACCGAGACGATGTTGACGACGTCCGCCGGTGCCGCGGCGCGCAGCCCCGGCACGAAGGCCCGGAGGACCCAGACGCCGCCGAGGTAGTTGATCCGGATCAGCTGCTCGATCAACTCGGGATCGCCGTCGAGGAACCGCGTTCGTCCCGGGATCCCGGCGTTGTTGACCAGCAGATCGATCTGCGGGTGCCGCTCGAGCACGCGGTCGGCGACGGACTCGACGGCGGCGCGGTCGGAGACGTCGCACGGCTCGGCCTCCCCGCCCAGCTCTTCCGCGAGCGCCTCGAGTCGATCCGCGCGGCGCGCGAGCAGGATGCAGAGGTCGCCCCGCGCCGCGAGCAGGCGGGCGATCTCGACGCCGATGCCCGAGGAGGCGCCCGTGACGACAGCGACCCGGCCCACGGCGAGAGGCTATCGCTCTAGGATCGCCCCATGGCTGGAGCGTTCGCAGGCAAGCGCGGGCTGGTGCTCGGCGTCGCCAACAAGCGCTCGATCGCGTGGGCGATCGCCCGGGAGCTCGCGGCCGGCGGGGCGAGCCTGGCCTTCACGTACCAGGGAGATCGCATCGAATCGACGGTGCGCGAGCTGGCCGCCTCGGTCGACTCCCCGCTCGTTACGGAGTGCGACGTCCGCTCCGACGAGGACGTCGCGCGGGTTTTCGCCGAGGTGGGTGACACGTTCGGCGGTGAGCTCGACCTGCTCGTCCATTCCGTGGCCTTCGCAGCCGCAGAGGACTTGGAAGGCCGCTTCACCGACACGCCGCGCGACCGCTTCTGGCTCGCGGTCGACGTCAGCGCGTACTCGCTCGTCGCCTGCGCGCGGGCGGCCGAGCCGCTGCTGGAGAAGGCCGGCGGCGGCTCGATCCTGACGATGACGTACCTCGGCGGCGAGCGCGCGGTGCCGCACTACAACGTGATGGGCGTGGCGAAGGCGACCCTCGACGCGTGCGTGCGCTATCTCGCCTGGGATCTCGGCGAGAAGAACATCCGCGTGAACGCGGTCTCGGCCGGCCCGGTGCGGACGCTTGCAGCCCGCTCGATCGCCGGCTTCACGACGATGGAGGACATCGTCGAGGAGCGCTCCCCCCTGCGCCGCCACATCACCGCCGACGACGTCGGCGCGGCGGCCGCCTACCTCCTCGGCGACGGCGCCGCCAACGTGACCGGCACGACGCTGTACGTCGACAGCGGCTACCACGCGATGGGGATGTAGAGGTCATGACAACACCCACTCGTTCAGTGCGTGCCTGACGGAAGCGAGCCGCCGTGCGCCGAGCCGGTCGAGGCATCCCGGCTTCGTCGCCGCGACTGAATTGCGAGGCATGCGCGGGTGGTCTGATCGACAATGACGGGGATGGAGGAAGGTTCTGCGCTCACTCAGGGCCGCGAGGCCTACGTGAAACGGGCGTGGCTCGAGGCGTCCGAGTCGCTGAGTGCCGCGGAGCGGCACGCGGCGCTCGAAGCGCCTGACGCCGAGCTTCTCGCGACATGCGTCTTCATGCTCGGTCGCGACGAGGAGTCGGTCGCGTGGCTAGAGCGCGCCCATCAGCAACACCTCGAGAGCGGAGACAGCCTCCGCGCCATCCACTGCGCCGTGTGGATTGGCTTGAACCTCGCGTCCCGCGGCCAGATCGGCCCGGCGACGGGCTGGCTGGGCCGTGCACAGCGGCTCCTTGAAAACGAGGGTGAGTGTGCCGAGCGCGGCTACCTGCTGCTGCCGGCGATGTTCCAGCACGAGGCGGCTGGAGACTTCGCCTCGGCCGCCGAAGCCGCAGGCGAAGCCGTTCGCATCGGCGAACGCTTCGGCGACCGAGATCTCTTCGCGCTCGCGATCCATGGGCAGGGCTACATGCTGATGAAGGACGGACGCGTGCGGGAAGGTCTCGCCCTGCTCGACGAAGCGATGGTGGCTATCACCGCCGAGGAGCTCTCCCCAGTCGTCACCGGGATCGTGTACTGCGGGGTCATCCTCGCGTGCCAGGAGGTGTACGAGGTGCGCCGCGCGCGCGAGTGGACGAGAGCGCTCTCGGACTGGTGGGCGCTGCAGCCGGAGATGGTTGCGTTCACCGGTCGCTGTCTCGTGCACCGGGCGGAGATCCTCCAGCTGGACGGCTCGTGGCCTGATGCGCTGGCAGAAGCGTGTCGAGCCGGGAACCGCTTCGCCGAGACGAGGAATCCGGCGGCCGGTCTCGCCCGGTATCGCCAGGGCGAGCTCCACCGGCTCCAGGGCGAGTTCGGCGCCGCGGAAGGGGCGTACAAGGAGGCCAGCGGGTTCGGTTGGGAGCCGCAGCCTGGACTCGCCCAGCTGCGCCTTGCCCAGCGACGCACGGAGGCGGCGGCTGCGGCGATCCGCTTGGCGGAGGCGGCGACCTCTCTGCCGCTCGAGAGGGCGCGCCTACTCCCGGCCTTCATCGAGATCATGCTCGAGGTGGGCGAAACCGAGGCTGCGCGTAGCGCATGCATCGAGCTCGAGGAGCTCGCGCAGGGATTCGACAGCGCGATGTTGAAGGCGCTGGCTGCTCATGCGCAGGGCGCGGTCCACTTCGCGGAGGGCGACGCGCAGGCGGCCCTGGTCGCGTTGCGGAGTGCGCGTGAGATCTGGCATGCGCTGGAGGCGCCATACGAGATCGCGCGGACGCGCGTGCTGGTCGGCGCGGCCTGCCGGGCGCTGGGCGACGAAGAGGCTGCGGCGTTGGAGGTCGAGGCGGCGCGTGACATCTTCGAGCGTCTGGGCGCGAAGCCGGATCTCGCGCGACTGGGTGCGCGCGCTGGCGACACGCACGGCCTCTCGCGGCGGGAGCTCGAGGTCCTGCGACTCGTCGCCTCGGGGAGGAGCAACCGCGAGATCGCTTCGGCGCTCGTGATCAGCGAGCACACGGTCGCGCGGCATGTTCAGAACATCTTTGCGAAGCTGGGGCTCTCCTCCCGCGCCGGGGCGACTGCGTTTGCGTTCGAGCACGACCTCGTCTGAGGACCTCGATCGTGGTCAGAAATGACCACGATCGCTCGGACGCAGGTTGGTGGATCCGCACGATGCGGCCCAGTTGCTGCCGTCCTATCCTCGGGACACAACGACGAGGAGGACGAGATGGCACCTCAGACAGAGAGATTCGAGACGGTGATCGTCGGCGGCGGTCAGGCCGGGCTGGCGGCGGGGTATCACCTGGCCAAGCAAGGCCGCTCCTTCGTGATCCTGGACGCAAATGAGCGGGTCGGCGACTCCTGGCGCGAGCGCTGGGACTCGCTGAGGCTGTACTCACCCGCGAAGTACGACGGGCTCCCGGGCATGCCCTTCCCCGCGCGGCGAGCCTCCTTTCCCACGGCACGCGAGATGGGCGATTACCTCGAGGCGTACGCGGCCCACTTCGAGCTTCCAATCCGAATGAGCACGGCTGCGGACGCCCTGAGGAAGGAGGGAGACCATTACGTCGTCACAGCGGGAACCCAGACCTTCGAGGCGGACAACGCCGTCGTGGCGTCGGGCGTGATGCAGAAGCCCGTCGTGCCCAGCTTCGCGGCAAAGCTCGACCCCAAGATCAGGCAGCTCCATTCGAACGACTACCGCAACCTCTCGCAGCTGCAGGAGGGCACCGTTCTCGTGGTCGGCGCGAGCCACTCGGGAGCCGATATCGCCTACGAGGCAGCTGTCGATCACCAGACCATCCTGTCGGGGCCGGACACGGGTCAGATCCCGGCATCGGTCGAGACGAGGCGAGGGCGCGTCGGCTTTCGCGTCCTATTCTTCCTCGGCTCACACATCCTCACAATGGACACGCCGCTCGGCCGCAAGATGCGGCCGCACATCCGGCACGGCGGCGCTCCGCTTCTGCGCCACCGAAAAAAGGATCTTCTCGGCGTCGGGGTCGAGCGCGTCCATGCGCGGATGGTCGGAGTCCAAGACGGTCTGCCCGTCCTCGCCGACGGTCGCGTCCTCGACGTCCAGAACGTGATCTGGTGCACTGGGTTTCGGCGGGACTTCTCGTGGATCCAGGTCCCGTTCGAAGTCGGCGAGGACGGCTACCCGGTCCAGTACCGCGGCGCCGTCGCGTCCTGTCCTGGGCTCTACTTCGTGGGACTGCTCTTCCTGCACTCGTTCACGTCGATGCTTATCGCCGGGACGGGGAGGGATGCTGAGCGGGTCGCAGAGCACATCACGGCACGGCACACCAGAGCCAAGGCGCCTGCCAATCCGGTCGCTCCGATTGCCGAGCAGGTCGCCTCGTGACGACGCCGCCCGTGAAAGCCGAGGTCCCCCACATCTCCGGCGCGAGCTCGATCCTCGTCTGGAACGGCCTGGTGACGAGGATGCGACAAATCGGAGGCGAGAGGCGCAGTAGGGCGCGCATTGGCGTCGACAATTCACTCGAGAGAAGCCCGAGGAACCTGGAAGACGCTTACGAGTCGCCGACCGCTTCCGATCGCGGAGGCAGAAACGCGCGGTCGTGGCCGGTCTGAGCCGAGATGATCGACGAATGCGCGACCGTCCTCACGCGCGGCCGGAATGCGGATTGAGCACCTCGTCTGGGGCTCGGAAATTGCGAGATGACGAGAAAGCCCTGCTCAGAGGAACCTAGTGACCATGCGATGGGGATGTAGCTCAGACCGGCGTCCAGGCGGGGCGGTCGACTGTGACCTCGACCGGGAGCGCATCGGCCGGCGCTGCGTCAGACGATGCCTCCAGCCCGAGGTGCTCGGCGAGGAACGGGCTCAGGTACCGGCCGACGATCTTGCCCGGCGGCCACCACAGTGGCTGCGTGTCGACGAACGAAGGGCCGCCTTCCTCGTGTCGCAGGAACCGCGGCACGAAGCCGGTCAGAAGCAATCCCCGCAGGACGGGCCGACAGGGGCTCGGTTGCACCGGCGCTCCGGCGTCTGCGGCGATCGCTTCGGCGACGGCGTCCGCCTCCTGGGCTGCGATCCCGCCCTGCTTGATCGGGGACTGGATGAGATCGCCGGCCGCGTACACGTCAGTCAGCTCGGCGACGCGTCCGTACTCGTCCGTGGGGACGAAGCCGTGTTCGTCCTGGGGGATCCCCTCGAGCCCGGGCCCCTCCAGCTTCGGGAGCGCAACAACCGCGTCTGCCGCGACCGTCTCGCCTCCCGCGAGCCTGAGCACGCCGTCCCCGAACCCAACCGGCGTCGCCGCGGTCCGGAGGCCGATCCCGCGCATCTCGAGCAGCATTGCCATCGCCTCGCTCGCCTTCTCGCCGAAGATACCGAGCGGCTGCTCCTCCGGAGTGACGACCGTGAGCTCGGCATGCGTGAGGTGCTCGGATAGGTACTCGCCCGTGAGCAGCGCGAGCTCGTAGAGCGGCAGTGGCCAGCACGAGCCGGCAGGGACGGTGAATACGAGCCGACGCAGGTCACGCGTCAGCACCTGCTCGAGCAGGCGTTCCAACTCCTCGCTGTCCGCCGGAACGCCGCGAAACGTCAACGCTCCAGGGACGGCTGGGAGCGGCCGGGCTCCGAGCGCGAGGACGAGGACGTCGTACTCGACCGTGCTTCCGTCCGCGAGCGCGGCGCGCTTCTCCTCCGGATCCACCCCGACGAGCGCACCAAGGCGCAACTCGGCACCGGCGGCCTCAACCAGTCGCGCGAGCGGAAACCGTCGCACCTCCCCGACGTGGAACGGCTCGGTTACGGCGAGCGGCCGGTAGACGAACTCGCCCTCCGGCGCGATCAGCTCGACCGAGACATGCTGCGGTGCGAGCGCCTGCAGCGCTAGCGCGGTCTCGAGCCCCGCGACTCCGGCTCCGGCGACGACGACGTGCCTGCGACTGTCGTTCATAGGGCTCGATGCTCGCATAGCAGGCGCCGTTCGGCATCCGAAACAAGTACGGATTCGGCTCACGGCTGATTCCGCGTGCACCCCGTCTTCGGTTCGGTAGTTCACCCGGATGCGGCTGCGTCCCGGCGCGGCGACCATCGGCGCATGGTGTACGTAGAGCATCGCAGCGAGGACCTTCCGGTTTCCCTTGAGACGGGGACGGTGGGCGACGCGATGAGCCACGGGGTCATCAGCTGCCCGCCCGAGACGCCGCTACGGGTCGTGGCCCGGATGATGGCGACCCACGGCGTGCACGCGATCTTCGTCTTCGAGTACACAGAAGAGGACGACGAGGCGCCGCACCTGTGGGCGGTCGTCTCCGACCTCGATCTCGTCGCGGCGACGCGGCTCGATCTCGACACGCTGACCGCGGGCTCCACGGCTGTGACGCCGCTCGTCAGCGTGGCGGCCGACAGTTCGATCGGCGAGGCCGGCAGCCTGATGGCGCAGTACGGCATCGCGCATCTCGCCGTCACCGAGCCCGGCTCCCGCCGCCCCATCGGCGTCATCTCGACGCTCGACATCGCGCGGGCGATCGCGGCCGGTCTCGGCCCACGCGAGACCTTCGCCTCCGCCTGATCTGCGGCTTTCCCGCAGTCGAGACGGGAAAGCCCCGCGATCCGGTTCCGCACCGGCCCGGATGGCGCTCGCGCCGCCACGACCGACACTGCTCGCAAATGGCATCACGGTTCGAAAGGAGTCGGGACATGCGCAAGGCACTGGAGATCGGAGGGTTCGTCGCAGCAGCCGTCCTCATCGTGTTCGGCGTCGTCGCCATCGTGATGGGCGTGAACGGCCGGAGCACGGTCAACAACAGCCTGTCGCACGAGTACATCGTCGCGGGGTCGGACATGACGCCGTCGGCGATCAAGGCCGAGGCACAGAAGGCGGGCATCGCGTCGTCGGTCAAGCAGTGGCCGACGATAGACATCGCCGGAAAGACGATCGACACGGGTCCCGAGGCGCAGGCGATGGCGCAGTACATGCACATCCACGCACTCGAGGCGACGGGCGGCTTCACCTACGCCCAGATGGGCATCTACACGGCGAAGCCCGGAACGCCGAAGGCACAAGTGGAGCCCGGCGGTGGCACGAGCAACGCCGAGTTCGCCGCCATCGATCCGACGACGAAGCAGCCGGTGCAGAACGGCGCCCGGCAGGTCTGGATCAGCGAGACCGCACTCACGAGCGCGCTCAACATGAGCCAGCTGGCTTCGCAGATCAGCCTGTTCGGGATCGTGGTCGGAATCGCTCTCCTCCTCACGGGATTCGGGTTCGCGATCCTCGCGGGCGCCGGGGCGCTCCGGAATCCGGAGACCGTCCTCTCGTTCGCGAAGAGCTCGAAGGCCAAGAAGACTCCCGCGGTGCCGGTGGCATAGCAGCCCGACTCCACCGCAGGACAGTGAGGGCCGCTGCAGAGCGGCCCTCACGCTGTCCGTGAACTACGGGAAAAGCCCACAGCCTCTTCAGCCCGCCTGCTCAACGAGTCGGCCGAGTAGAGCGTCGAGTTCTTACTCGGGCTCGAGCAGCCCGCGCTCGAGGGCGTAGGCGACGAGATCGGCCCGGGTCTGCAGCCGGAGCTTCTGCATGATGTGGGCCCGGTGCGTCTCGGCCGTGCGCACCGAGATGTAGAGCATCTTGGCGATCTCCTGATTCGTGTGGCCGAGGGCGAGTAGGCGCAGCACCTCGCGCTCGCGGTCCGAGAGCGGGTCCGCGTCCGCGAGCTTCGCCGCCTCGGCGTCGGCGGCCACCAGTCGCGCGCCGAGCTCGGGGTTGACGTACCGGCCGCCGGCCGCGACCTCGCGAACGGCCGCCACGACCTCGGTGTCGGCCGCCTCCTTGAGGACGTAGCCGCTGGCGCCGGCCGCGAACGCCTCGCGCACGTAGCGGGGCTCGTCCTGCATCGAGAGGATGAGCACCTTCGTGTCCGGGTTCTCGTGTCTGAGCTGAGGCAGCGCGTCGAGACCGGTCTGATCCGGCATGACGAGGTCGAGCAGGATCACGTCGGGCTTCAGCGCCCGCGCCTGGAAGACGGCTTCGCGGGCGTTGCCCGCCTCGCCGACCGGCTCGAGGCCCTCCTCGGCCTCGAGCAGGAGACGCAGGCCGCTGCGGACGACGGCGTGGTCGTCGACGATGAGGACACGGATGCTCACCCGAAGGGCACTTCCGCGACGATCGTCGTGCCGGCGCCCGGCCGCGACTCGATCTCCAGGCGCCCGTCGACGAAGGAGAGACGCTCGCGCATCCCGAGGAGCCCGACACCGTCCTCGCGCACGGTCCGCTGGTCGAAGCCGGCTCCGTCGTCCTCGATCACGGCCGCGACAGTCGATCCGCGCCGAGCGATGGAGACGCTGACGTTGTGCGCGTTGGCGTGCTTGGCGATGTTCGTGAGCGACTCTTGCACGACCCGGTAGAGCGTCGTCTCGACCTCGCTCGGCAACCGCGTCTCGCCGAGCGCCGAGTGGAAATCGACACGGACGCCCGATTGCTCCGCGAATGCATCGGTCAGCCGCTCGAGCGCGGGCACGAGGCCGAAGTCGTCGAGCACGGCGGGGCGAAGCTCGACCGCGAGGCGGCGCACGTCCTGGAGCGCGCTGACGACGTGCTCCCGCAGCTCGGCCAGAGCGGCGCGCGCCGGGTGGTCCGCGAGCGCGTCCTCGAGCGGCTTCAAGCCGAGCAGGATCGAGGTCAGCGCCTGCCCCGTCTCGTCGTGGAGCTCGCGCGCAAGGCGGCTGCGCTCGGCCTCCTGTGCCTGCACGACGCGCCGGACCGCGTCCCGCGCCACCCTCTGCGACAGCTCGACTGCGACGGCGGCGCGGGCCGCGAATGTCTCGGCCAGCCGGAAGTCGTCGTGGGAGAAGCGGGGGTCGGGACCTTCCTTGTCGTGGATCTCGAGCACGCCGATCGCCTGGTCGCGCGCGATCAGCGGGACCCACATGCCTGTACGCGCCCCGGCCCGCCTCGTCACCTCCCGGTTCACCTCCGGATCGTCGATCACCGAGTCGATGCGCTCGCTGCGTCGGCGCTCGAGCACCGCGCCGCTCTTCGACTCGGACCGGGAGATGGTCGTCCCCAGCAAGTCCTCGGCGCCGGCCACGGCGGCGAACCGCAGCTCATTACCGCCGACCGGCAGCGCGAGCGCGACGATTCGTGCTGCCACCAGTTCGCGCAGGCGACGCACGACGAGGTCGAGCAGGCGGTCGAGATCGGTCTCGGTGGCGAGCGCGTGGCCGACCTCTTCGAGCGACTGCAGCTGACGCGACCAGCGGGCCGAAGCCTCGTACAGCCGGGCGTTCTCGACGGCCACCGCAGCCTGTCCGGCGAGCAGCGTGACGACCTCCGCGTCCTCGTCGGTGAAGTCCTCGCCGCCCTGTTTCTCGGTGAGGTAGAGGTTGCCGTAGGCGACGCCGCGCAGCATGATCGGCACGCCGAGGAACGTGTGCATGGACGGATGTCCGGGAGGGAAGCCGACGGAACGCGGATCCTCGGCCAGGTCGTGCAGTCGCAGCGTCTGCGCCTCGCGGATCAGCACGCCGAGGATGCCGCGCCCGCGCGGCGGCGCGCCGATGTCCGCGCGCAGGTCGTCGTCGATCCCGTGGGTGATGAACTGCTCGAGCTCCGAGCCGGTCGCGTCGATCACGCCGAGCGCCGCGTAGCGAGCGCCTGTCAGCTCGGCTGCCGCCTCCACGAGCCGGCGCAGCAGTGCCTCGAGGGACAACTCGGAGCTGACGGCCAGCCCGGCCTCGAATAGCGCGCGCAGCCGCCCTTCACTGACGGACAACGCATCCATGGCGCAAGCCTAGACGTCGCGGCTGCGATACGGAAAAAGCCGCAGCCCTCCTCCGCGCCCCCGCCGATGCCGCGGGAGCCACGCCTGACGAGACTCGGAGAGAAAGGAGGCGCATGATGAAAGCACTCGTGTACCACGGGCCGGGGCAGCGAGCCTGGGAGGACGCTCCAGACCCGACAATCCAGGCGCCTACGGACGCCGTCGTGAAGATCGACGCGTCGACGATCTGCGGCACCGACCTGCACATCCTTAAGGGAGACGTGCCGGAGGTGCAGCCGGGCACGATCCTCGGCCACGAGGCCGTGGGGACCGTGCTGGAGATCGGGAGCGCCGTCACGACGCTCGAGCCGGGAGACCGCGTGCTCGTCTCCTGCATCACGTCGTGCGGCCGGTGCCGGTTCTGCAAGGAAGGCCGGTACGGGCTTTGCACCGGCGGCGGAGGCTGGATCTTCGGTCACCTGGTCGACGGGCTGCAGGCCGAGCTCGCCCGTGTTCCGTTCGCCGACACCTCCGTCTACAAGGTGCCGGACGAGCTGTCGGATGAGCAGGTGCTGTTCCTCGCCGACATCCTTCCGACCGCGTACGAGGTCGGCGTCCTCAACGGAGGCGTCGAGCCGGGCGACACGGTCGCGATCGTCGGCGCCGGCCCGATCGGGCTCGCGGCGATCATGACCGCGCAGCTCCACACGCCGGGCCGCATCGTCGCGATCGACCTCGACGCGTCGCGGCTCGAGAAGGCACTCGAGTTCGGCGCGGACGTCACCATCGACAACAGCAAGGAGGACGCCGTCGCGAGGGTGATGGAGCTGACGGACGGCCTCGGAGCCGACGTCGCCATCGAGGCGGTCGGCGTGCCGGAGACGTTCGAGCTCTGCACCGATCTGATCCGCCCGGGCGGCCGCGTCGCCAACGTCGGCGTGCACGGGCATTCCGCCACGCTCCACCTCGAGAAGCTGTGGATCCGCGACGTTCTGATCACGACGGGCCTCGTCGACACCACCACGACGCCGAAGCTCCTCAAGCTGATCGAGACGGGACGGCTCGATCCGACGCCGTTCGCCACCCACCGCTTCGCACTCGAGGACGCGGAGGAGGCATACGACGTGTTCGGAGCGGCGGCCGAGAGCCACGCGCTGAAGGTGGTGCTCGAAGCCGCTCCGGTGGCACGCGAGCTGGTCGAGCTGCACGAGGTGCCGGTCACCGCGTAGCCGCCTCCCGGCAGAGGGCGGCCCCGCTGGTCGGGCGCCGCCCTTTTGCCGTGCGGGTTTTCCGCAGCGGGTTGAGGCTCCGCCCGGATGCCGCCACCTCGGCGCGCGCGAACACTGTCCTCAGGATCCGAAAAGGAGGACCGAGATGACCGGCAAGAGACCCATCCTGTTTGCAACAGACGGCTCGCCTTCGGCCGAGGAGGCACAGAAGGAAGCCTTCGAGCTCGCGCAGCGCCTCGATGCTCCGCTGCTCGTGGTCTCCGTCGTGCATGCCGCCTTGCCCGCGTTCGGCTACGCCGGCTACGGCTACTCGAATATCGTGGTCGAGTTGACAGAGGCCGAGCGTCATCGTGTGACTGCCCTCCTTGCTTCCGTGGAGGAGGCCGCGGAGGCGGAAGGCGTCCACTGCTCCACGGTCGCCGCCGACGGGTTCGCGGTCGAGGAGATCTGCCGGGTCGCAAGCGACTACGACGTGCAGCTCCTCGTGGTGGGCTCTCACGGCTGGGGCCCCGCGAAGCGGCTCCTGTCCGGCAGCGTCTCGACCGGGCTCGTACACTCGGCACCGTGTCCGGTGCTCGTCGTCCGGCCGCACGAGCAGGCGGGCTTGCACGTGGCCGCCGCGTGAGTGCCACGGCTGCAACCGCGGCCGAGACATCCGACGTCATCCTCCGCGACGGGTCGACGCTGCGCTTGCGAGCGCCCGCCGCGGAGGATGCCGACGCGCTGCTCGAGTTCTTCGCGAGCCTGTCCGAGCACAGTCGCTACCTCCGCTTCCACGGATTTCCCGCCCTCGGGCCGAAGCTCGTCGAGCCCGTGCTTGCGCCGGACTGGCAGGAGCGAGGCGCGCTGCTCGGCTCGCTGGACGGCCGTATCGTGGCCGTTGCAAACTGGGTGAGGCTGCGCGACCCGCGCGCGGCCGAGGTCGCCTTCGCGGTCGGCGACGAGTTTCAGCGGCGTGGAATCGGAACGCGCCTGCTCGAGCAGCTCGCAGCCCGGGCCGGGAAGGCCGGGATCGAGGAGTTCGTGGCCGAGGTGCTGCATGACAACGCGAGGATGCTCGGCGTGTTCCGCGGCGCGGGCTTCGCGGTCACGCGCGCCGGCGAAGGCGGCGAGCTCGAGATCCGACTCGCGATCGCTCCCACCGACACGTATCGCGAGCACGTGGCCGAGCGCGACCACGTCGCGGTACGCGCCTCGCTCGAGCCCTTCTTCCAGCCGCGCTCCGTGGCCGTGGTGGGCGCGTCGGCGCGCCGCGGCTCGATCGGCGGCGAGCTGTTCCGCAACATCCTCACCGGCGACTTCGCCGGTTCCGTGTACCCGGTCAACCGCAAGGGCGACTCCGTCGCCGGCGTCCACGGTTACGGGGCAGTGGGGGAGATCGCGGAGGCGGTCGACCTCGCCGTCATCTGCCTGCCTGGAGAGTTCGTGCTCGACGCGGCGGAGGATGCGCTCGCCGCCGGCGTCCGCGCGCTGGTGGTCATCTCCGCCGGCTTCGCCGAGACTGGCAGCGAGGGAGCCGAGCGGCAGGAGCGGCTGCTCGCGCTCGTCCGCGAGCACGGCGCGCGACTCCTCGGGCCGAACTGCCTCGGCATCGCCTCGACGGCCGTTCGCCTCAACGCGACCTTCGCGCCGCGCAGCTTCCCGCCCGGCACGATCGGCTTCTCCTCCCAGAGCGGCGCCCTCGGGCTCGCGCTGCTCGAGCGGGCGGAAGCGACCGGGCTCGGAGTCACCGCCTTCGTGTCGGTCGGCAACAAGGCGGACGTCTCCTCCAACGATCTGCTCGAGTGGTGGGAGGACGACGACGCGACCGAGATGGTCATCCTCTACCTCGAGTCGTTCGGCAACCCGCGGGCGTTCTCGCGCATCGCGCGGCGCCTTGCACGCCGTAAGCCGATCCTCGCGCTTAAGGGCGGCAGCACACGGGCCGGAAGCCGCGCCGCCGGTTCGCATACGGCCGCGCTCGCCGGGTCGGACGTCGCGGTCGATGCGCTCTTTCGCCAGGCAGGCGTGATCCGGGCTCGGACGCTCGACGAGCTGATCGACGTGGCCACGCTGCTCTCCGCGCAGCCGGTGCCGCGCGGACGCCGGGTGGCGCTCCTCACGAACGCCGGCGGGCTCGGGATCCTCGCCGCGGACGCGTGCGAGGCCGCCGGGCTCGAGCTGCCGCAGCCGGGCGATGCAACCCAGGCCGCGCTGGCCGAGGTCATGCCGCAGGAGGGGAGCGATGCGAACCCGATCGACCTTCTTGGCGGCGCGAACGCCGACAGCTTCGAGCAGGCGCTGCCTCCGGTCCTCGCCGATCCCGCGTTCGACGCGGCGATCGTCCTCTTCGTCCCGACCGTCGGGACGGACGAGGAGAAGGTCGGCGCCGCAATCAGCCGGGCTGCGGCGACGGCGGACGACAAGCCGGTGCTCTGCGTCTTCGTCAGCGCGAAGGGCGCTCCGCCGAGCCTGCGCAGCGTGGCGAACGTTCCCTCCTTCGCGTATCCCGAGGCGGCGGCACGCGCGCTCGGGCGTGCCGCCGAGCGCGGCGAGTGGCTCCGGCAGCCCGCCGGCGTAGTGCCCGAGCTCGAATGCGACGGCGCCGAGGGCCAGGCCGTCGTCGGCGAGGCGATCACGGCCGGCGGCGGCTGGCTCGATGCAGAGCAGACCCGCCGCTTGCTCGAGGCATACGGCGTCCCGCTCGTGCCCGAGCGCGTCGCGGCCACGAAGCAGGAGGCCGTCGAGGCGGCAAGCGAGCTGGGTTTCCCGGTCGTGCTCAAGACGGCTGCTCCCGGCGCGCACAAGACCGAGCAGGGAGGCATCGCTCTCGACCTCGCCGACGAGGCAGCCGTCCTCGAGGCTGCGGAGCGAATCGGCACGCCGCTACTCGTCCAGCCGTTCGTCCGCGGCGGCGCCGAGCTGCTGGCCGGCGCCGTGCAAGATCCCGTCTTCGGCCCGCTCGTCGCGTTCGGTCCAGGCGGCGTCCTGGCGGAGCTGATCGGTGAGGCGCAGTTCCGGCTGGCTCCGCTCACGCACCACGACGCCGGGGAACTCGTCCGCTCCGGCAAGGCCGGGCGCCTCGTCGCGGGCTTCAGAGGGACGCCGCCCGCTGACGAGAGTGCGCTCGTCGACCTCCTCCTGCGTCTGTCGCTGCTGGCCGAGGAGCTGCCGGAGGTCGTGGAGCTCGACTTGAACCCCGTGCTGGCCCTCCCCGATCGCTGCTTCGCGGTGGACGCGAGGGTGCGTGTGGCCCAGCACGGCCCCGCGCATCGCGCCAAGAGCTGGTAGCGGCGCTAGCCGCCGCTGATCGCCGCGATGACGTCGAGGCGCGAGCGCTCCGCGACCGGCGTGTCCAGCCCGGCGCGCTCGCCGTCGACGTAGACGTGGATGTGGCTGCGCAGGCTCGGGCCCTCCGCGACGAGTCGGTCGCGGAGGCCCGGCCAGCGCTGCTCGAGCTCGTCGATGGCGGCGAGCACGTTTGCCGCCTCGACCTCGACGTGGCGCGTCAGCCCCGGGAAGAGCGGGGTGAGGGTCCCCGGGAGACGAAGGTCGGCCACGTCAGTCGAGCATCGCCACGTCGACCGAGGAGATCGAGGGCAAGTAGCTCGCGATCTCGCTCCACGTCTCGCCCTCGTCCGCGCTGGCGAAGACCTGGCCGGTGCTTGTGCCGAAGTAGACGCCGGGGCTGTCGTACGAGTCCATCGTCATCGCCTGCCGCAGGACGCCGAGGTGCGCGTTCGCCTGCGGCAGCCCCTTCCGCATGTCCTGCCAGCTCGAGCCGCCGTCGCGCGTGCGCCAGACGGCCGCCTTGCCGTCGTGCATAACGCGGCCGTGGCCCCCGTCGACCGGGATGACGTAGAACGTCTCGCGGTCGTGCGGGTGCGCGGCCGCGGCGAAGCCGAAGTCGCCAGGCAGTCCCTCGGTGATCTCGTTCCACGACTGGCCGGAGTCGTCGGAGCGGTGCATGCCGACGTGGTTCTGCTGGTACATGCGCTCCGGGTCGGCTGAGCGCACGAGCTTGTGCACGCAGAAGCCGACGTCCTCGTAGTCGGCCGGCCAGTCCCGCCTGAGGCCGCTGTTCCGCGGGGTCCACGACGAGCCGCCGTCCTCGGTTTCGAAGGCGCCGACGCCCTGCACGATGGTGAAGAAGCGATCGGAGTCGTCGGGCTCGGTTACGAACCCCGAGATCCCGAGATGGCCGGGCGGCTGGTTGGCCGGATCGTCCCAGCCCTCGCTGCCGTGCTGCCCCGACAGGGTCGACAGCAGCGACCAGGTCTTGCCGTTGTCGCGGCTCTCGAAGATGCCCGGCGCCTCGACGCCGACGAGCAGCCGGTCGCCCGCGCGCGCGAGCGTCGAGACCTTCGAGATCTTGCGTCCGTCGTCGTCGCCGTACGAGAGGCCTTCACTCGACATCTCCCACGTCTCGCCGAGATCGGGGGAGCGCCAGACCGCGGAACCGTGCCATTCGCTCGCAGCGGCGGCGTAGATCTCGCCGGTGGTGGGGTCGTAGATCGCGTGGTAGACAGGCCATCCTTCGCAGTACGGGCCGCGCAGCGTCCAGTCGCGGCGGTCGTCGCTCTCGAGCACGAACGTGCCCTTGCGGGTGGCGACGGTCAGCATGGTGTTCGGCATCGGTTCGCTCCTCCAGCGGTCGCGGGACAATCCTGAGTCTTGCCGATCGGCGGGCTCTGGGGAAGAGACTGCCGATCGGCAAGAAACTCATCGGTCAGGAGGCCAGCGGCTTCCCGGTCTCGAGCAGCGTCTTCAGCCCACTGAGGACGTACATCCAGCCGCCCGCGACGCTCTCTGCCGTCTTCGGCGCGCCCTCGAGGTGGTCGTGCACGACGGTCAGCTTCGTGATGCCGCCGTCCTGGGGCTCGATCTCCCAGGTGACGCGGCTCGGCTCCTCCGCCGCCGCCTCGGGGTCGTAGGCCGAGATCCAGCCGTGCACGAGCTTGCGCGGCGGATCGGACTCGAGCACCTCCTCGTCCCACTCGGTGCCGCCGACCGCGGCGAAGCGGCGCCCGTCGCGCACGTCGATGCGGGCGCCGTAGAAGTACTGCTGCGTGAACTCCGACTTCGTGATCGCGTCCCAGATCTGCTCCGGGGTGGCGCGGATGAAGACGTTGTAGACCTGGGT
>Ga0308175_100001023_pt1 | contig 18580 bp, 14 predicted proteins | sample PhyCR1_3_FD_203893 | JGI IMG/M metagenome (GOLD analysis project Ga0308175, IMG submission 203893) | Soil microbial communities from UC Gill Tract Community Farm, Albany, California, United States - DLSLS.C.R1 | ecosystem: Environmental > Terrestrial > Soil > Agricultural land | place: USA...
GGGCGGCCACATCCGGACCGGGTACACGACCCGGCCGGAGGTGAGCTTCACGAAAAGTTCGCTGGGCAACTTCTACGTCCCCGCCAGCAACGCCAACGACCCGCCGGCGTCGCGCGGGAAGTGGCCGAAGTTTGTGAAGTTCAAGAACAAGGCGATCCTGGTCGAGGCCATCGGCATCCCCACGACCAGCTCCGGATTGGCGCCGATCCTCGCGCCGCACAAGCAGCAGGTGGTGGTGTTCTACGGCGACCGCTCCGGGCGGCTGGTGCCGGAGAAGGCCATCGATGCGGACCTGATCAACATCCGCAACGGCGGCGCGAGCCCGCCGTTCCAGTTCTACCTGGACGAGACGAGCACGCTGCAGCCGCGCGGGTTTTGGAAGACGCTCGACCGGTACTAAGCTGGCGTGGATGAACGGATCGGTTGTCCGCAGTTGGGCGGCACTTGCGGTGTTGGGGGTCCTTGCACGGGTGGGCGGGGCCGCGGATTTACAGCCCGATCGCGTGTACGACGTGCTGGTGTACGGGGCCACGCCGGCGGGGATTTCGGCGGCGGTGGCGGCGTCGCGGGAAGGGGCGTCGGTGCTGCTCGCCGAGCCGGGGGGGCACCCGGGAGGGATGGTGGCGGGGGGGTTGAGCCGCACCGATACGGGGAACACCAGGACGATCGGCGGGATTGCGCTGGAGTTTTTCGACAGGTGCTCGGCGAAGTATGGCGGCCGGGAGCGCTGGCATTTCGAGCCGCACGTGTACCAGCAGGTGCTTGATGAGATGGTGCGGGAGGCCGGGTTTCCAATCGTCACCGGCCGTCGGCTGCGAGGGGTTGGGCGCGAGGGCGGGCGGATCGTTTCGGTGGAACTTGAAGGCGGCCTGATCTGCCGGGCCAATGCTTTCATTGACGCGACCTACGAGGGAGACCTGATGGCGGCGGCGGGCGTGTCGTACGTCGTTGGGCGGGAGGGCACTGCGCAGTACGGCGAGGAGCTGGCCGGGTTTCGGCCGATCGAGCTGCGGCCAAGGACCGCAGAAGTAATGGCGCAGGGGTGTCCGGACGTGGGGCAGGACGGGCCGCATTACATTCATGGGACGCCGATCGCGATTCCCGCGCGCGACCCGGCGACGAGGCGGCCGCTGTGGGGAGTGAATGAATCGCACGAGGCGCCCGGGGCGGCGGACAAGCTCACGCAGTCGTACACCTTTCGATTGTGCGTCACGCAACGGAAGGAGGACCTCGTTCCCTTTCCGAAGCCGCGGCGGTACGAGCCGCAGCGGTACGAGCTGCTGCTCGAGCTGATCCGGAGCTACCCGCGGGTGGCGTTTACGCGGCTGGTGCACGTGGGCGCGCTGCCGAACGGAAAGTTTGACCTGAACGCGCAGGGGCTCTTCTCGACGGATTACGCCGGGGGGAGTTTCGCGTACCCGGACGGTGATGACGCGACGCGCCGGCGCGTGTGGCAGGACCACGTCGATTACGAGCAGGGGTTTTTATGGTTTCTCGGGCATGACGGCCGGGTGCCGGGGGAGTTGAGAAAGGAGGTGAACTCCTGGGGCCTGGCGAAGGAGGAGTTCACGGACAACGAGCATTGGCCGTACCAGCTTTACGTGCGGGAGGGGCGGCGGATGGTCGGAGCATACGTGATGACCGAAGGCGACGTGCGGAAGAACATCACAAAGGCGGATTCCGTTGCGATGGGCTCGTTCGTGATCGATTGCCACATCGTGCAGCGGATTGTCACGGCGGACGGGGACGTCGCGGACGAGGGGTCGTTTCCGGACGTGCCCCTTCGGCCGTATCAGGTCCCGTACCGCTGCGTTACCCCCAAGAGGGCCGACTGCGCCAACCTGCTGGTGCCGGTCTGCGTATCGGCCAGCCACGTGGCGTATTGCACGCTGCGGATGGAACCGGTGTACATGGCGCTGGGCCACGCGTGCGGCGTCGCGGCGGCCGCGGCGGCTCGGGAAGGCAAGGCGGTGCAGGACGTCAACGTGGCGGCGCTGCAAAGCAAATTGCGGGGGCAAAAACAGGTCCTGGCGCTGGACTCACCAAAAGGCACGCGATCGGCGGAGTTGCCCGGCGTCGTCGTGGACGACGATCAGGCGCAGCTCGGCGGGAAGTGGGTCGTGGGCACCGCGGGGCCGGCGGTTGACGGCGCGTACCGGCACGACGGCAACGATGGCAAGGGCGGGAAGGTCGCCCGTTACCGCGCGGCGGTGCCGGCGGACGGCCGCTACGAGGTGCGGTTCTCGTACGCGCCGTTTCCGAACCGCGCGACGAACGTTCCGGTGACCATCGAGCACGCGGACGGCGTCGCGACCGTTCGCGTGAACGAGCGGCGGAAGCCGATGATCGACGGGCTGTTTGCGTCGCTGGGGACGTATCGTTTTGTCGCAGGGAAGGCGGCGGTGGTCACGATCGGCACGGAGGGAACCGACGGCTACGTGGCAATCGACGCGGTTCAGCTCCTGCGCGTGGGGGACTGAGTCGGGCGAGGTAAAAGGAGCCAGGGACGTACATTCAATGTGCGTCCGGGGCCGCGGGGCGTCATTCAATAAGTCACCGGACTACTGCCTCAGCCTACTGCGCCGACGCCATTCCCGGCGCGGTGATCAAGTCGGCGGAGTCGAGGCCTTTCAGCGTGCCGGAGGCGAGGGTGACGCCGCCGACGTAGCCGGGGTCGTACGCCCAAAAGCTGGATAGGCAGACGTCGCCATGCGCGGAGAAGATCTTGACCTGGGGCCCCTCGCCGGCGCCCGCGGCGGTGACGATGCGGGGGACCGGGGAGTCGGCGGTGCGGATGGTGGCGACGGAAACGCCGCCGGTGAATCCCGGGTCGTAAGCCGAGAAGCTGTGCATCAGGCGCAGGTGGTAGCCGTCGAAGACCTTGACCTGGGATCCGCCGCCCCGGCCGGAGCCGGTGATGATGTCGGCGTAGCCGTCACGGTTGATGTCCACCGACGCGACGGAGACGCCGCCGTGGAACGCGGGGTCGAAAGCCCAGAAGCTGTGCAGGACGCTCATGTCCGCGCCGCTGAAGACCCTGACGTGGGGCCCGGCGCCTTCGCCGGCGGAGGCGATGACGTCCACGTATCCGTCGCGGTTCACGTCACCGGCGGCGAGCCGCACGTCGCCTTCGAAGTTGCGGAAGGCGGTGAAGTCCAGGACGACCGCGCCCGTGGCGGCATCGATCGCCTTGACCTCGGCGTGACCGCCGTTGCCCGCGGCGGCGACGATCACCTCGTCGCGGCCGTCGGCGTTCAGGTCGCCGGCGGTGATCCGTATCCCGCTGGTGAAGTCCTCGCCGAACGGCGTGATCGTCGTCACCGGCGTCCCGTCCTGGCGCAGGATCGCGACCCGGCCGGGGGAGCCGGGGCCGGTGGCGGCGGCGAGCTCCTGCACGCCGTCGCCGTCGAAGTCGCCGATGGCCAGCCGCATGTCGCCCTGGTAGTCCGCGCCGAACGGCATGACGGCGTTGACCGGCGAACCGTCCATGTGGAGGAGCGTGGCGGCCGGCGGAGGCGCGGCGTGCGCGACGCTCATCAGCCGGCGGACTTCCAGGTCCTCCAGCGGGGCCGCGGGCGCGACCACCGCCATAATCGGGCGGTTTTGCGACGGGCGATTTTTCGACCGGCGGCGGGGCGAGGTGCCGCGCGCCGGCGTGGGCCGGCCGATGACGGGGCGGGTGGCGGGGCGCATCATTTCTCCTCCGATTTGCGCGGGCCCGGGAGGGCGACAACTCTGCCCGGCTTTCGAACGGGCCGGCGGCGGACTTGTCATCGGCGCGGCGGCCGGGGGGGATAAGCCGGCGGCGCGGCGCGCGCAAGGTTTGTCGGTGGTTCCAAGTGCGCCGGCGGCGGCAGGTGTGGCGCGGTGCTTTTTATCGGGCGCCGCCGGGGCGGGGGGAAAAAGAAAGCGGCGGCCACGTGTCGCGTGACCGCCGCTTGGATTTCGGGGGCGCGGCCACGGGAGTGACCGCCTCGAACGCCGCGGTGGGATTACCCGACGGCCACGAAGTTTCCGCTGAGGTAGCGGGGGTCGAACGCGAAGTAGCTGCTGATTTCGGCCAAGCTCCCGCCGGCGAAGACGCGGATGTGGGGACCGCCGCCGAAACCGGGCGCGGTGACGATGTCGTCGATGCCGTCGCCGTTGACGTCGCCGACGGCGACGCGTGCGCCGCCGAGGAACTGGGTGGAGTACGCGTAGAAGCTGGCCAGGGTCGAGTTGTCGGTCCCGCTGAAGGCCTTGATGTGCGGGGGGGCACCGGCGCCGGCGGCGGTGATGATGTCGTCGCGGCCGTCGTTGTTGACGTCGCCGGAGGCCACGCGGACGCCCCCGAGGAACCCGCTGGCATACGCGAAGAAGCTCTTGACCAGGGCGGGGTTGGTGGTGCTGGGGACCAGGTCGAAGGCCTTGACGTGCGGGCCCGCGCCCGCGCCGGCGCCGGTGATGACGTCGGGGCGGCCGTCGCCGGTCACGTCACCGGCGGCCACGAAGGTCCCGCCGGACCAGTTGTTATAGGGCACGAAGCTGCCGATGTTGCCGCCGTCCATGCCGTTGTAGATGTTCACCCGGGACTCCCCGCCGGAGTCCTCTGAGACGATGACGTCGGCGTGCCCGTCCACGTTGACGTCCCCGACCGCGACGTTGACCCCGCCCTGGAAGGCCGGGTCGAACGCTACGAAGGAGCCGAAGGGCCCGGTCATGGGCGCCTGGGTGGCGCCGTCATAGACGCGGATGGTCGCGGTGTGCCCGGGGCCGGGGCCGACGACGATGTCGGCGACGCCGTCCCCGTTAACGTCGCCGACGGCCGTGCGGACGCCGCCGGTGTAGGTGGACTCGTAGGGGATGAAGGAGAACTTGAGGTTGCCGGTCCTGTCGAAGACCCGGACGCCGGCGGTGACGCCCTGGTCGGTGCCGATGGCAATGATCGGGCCGGTGGTGAGCGGGTCGGTGACGCGGTAGCGGGTGATCGCGAAGTCGGTGTTGGCGGTGTTGCCGGTGAAGGCGCGGCTGTTGGCGCCCACGACGATGTGGCCGTCGGGTGCGATCGCGACGTTATGGGCGTCGTCGGCCGAACCGTTGTTGAGGTCGTTAATCACGTACCCGCCGCCGTTGGCGAAGGCGGGGTCCAGGCCGCCGTCGGGCAGGAATCGCACGACCAGCACCTGGCTCTGCGACGCCGACTGCGGCGGGAAGATGGTCCCGGCAACGACCAGCCGGTTGGCCGAGTCCAGCGTGATCGAGTTCAACTCCTCCTCGTTGCCGGTGTCGAAGTTCTGGAGGCCGCCGGCGAAGTTGGTGTCGATGGTGCCGTTGGCGTTGTACCGGACGACGATGCCGTTGCGGACGCGCGACGGCAGGACCTGGGCCTCGCCGCTGATGACGATCCTCCCGCTGGGGTCGATCAGCAGGCCTTGGGCGAACTCGTAGGCGCCGAAGTTGGTCCGCGCCAGGCCGTTGGTGCCGAAGGTGTTGTCCAGGGAGCCGTCGGTGTTGAGCCGGATCGTGGCCAGATCCTGGCTGGCGAGCGAAGGCGCATCCCCGGGGTCGGTGGTGCCGCCGGTGATGACGACCTTGCCGTCCGGCTGCAGCGCCATGTTGAAGGCCAGGTCACTGCCGCCGAGGTCGATCTGGGCGAAACCGGCGGGCCCGTTGTTGAACGAGGTGTCGAGGGATCCGTTGGGGTTGATCCGCAACGCGATCATGTTGAACGACGTGCCGCCGAGCGGCCGGGTGGCGCCGGCGACAAGGATCTTGCCGTCGGGCTGGATCACGGTGGCGAAGGCGTTGTCGAATTGCCCGCCGAAAATCAACTTGCCGCCGTTGGCGAAGGAGGTGTCGAGCGAGCCGTCGGCGTTGTAGCGGGCGACGGCAATGTGATTGTCGCCGCCGAGACCGGCGGCGACGATTTTGCCGTCGGGCTGCAACGCGATCGAGTGGATCTGGTCGCCGCCGCCCATGTCGGTGGTCACCTTGCCGCCGTTGCCGAAGGTGGGGTCGAGGATGCCGAACTGGTCGTAGCGCACCAGGGCGAAGTCCTGTGCCAGGGCGGCGCCGACGCCGCCGGCCTGGATCACCTTGCCGTCGGGCTGTACCGCCATCGCCAGCGCGTCGTCGTCCGTGGTGCCGAAGTCGGTGAAGACCTTACCGTTGCCGTTCCACAGGTAGTCCAACGCGCCGACGACGCTCATGACGATTCGGGGTTCGAGGCGCTGGAGCGAAGGGCGCTCGGTGGGGAGGCTGCGACGAATCTTGGGACGAAGCATTTGGGATCCTTCCTTAAAACACTGGAACGGGGAAATGAGGTCCAATTCGGACAGAGCGGGAACCGCCGCGGGATTATCGGTAATGGGCCACGGGCCGGGATAGTATTTGGTATTTTCCGGGGGCGTCAAGACGCAATTTTACGCGGTAAAAGCGGCCGGATGACTGCCGAGGGAGCAAGGAAAGAGAAAAACCCCCCTGGTGCACGGCCAAGGCGGCTTCGGACTGAACCCCGGCGTGGGACAAACCGCGCGGACCGGCGACGGAATCCGCGGGTTCACCGCGATGTCGCGTTCTTGTGAAAGCGGCGGCGGTGCCGTACCGTCAGGGCATGAGCATGCGACTGGCCTTCAACCGCATCGGTGTGCTTCCGGGATTATTAATCCTGCTGCTTCCCGCCACCGGCGCGTTTGGCGAGCACGTGCAATCCGAGGCCGCTCAGGCCTTCCGCAAAACCGCCGAAGTAGTGTCGTTTCCCAGCGGCGACGCCACGCTGAAGGGCTGGCTGTACAAACCCAGGGGCGATGGAAGGTGGCCGGCGGTAATTTGGAATCACGGCAGCGAGCGGCGGCCGATCGCGCACCCGGAACTGGGGAAGTTTTATACCGAACACGGGTTCGTCCTGTTGCTGCCGATCCGTCAGGGACACGAGGGATCACCGGGGACGTACATCCAGGACGAAATTGACGCGTATTCGGCACAGGTCCACGACAAGGGACTGGTGCGCAAGCGCTCCGTGGAGCTGCAGGAGGTGTACAACAAAGACGTGGAGGCGGCCGTCGCGTGGCTCAAGGAACAGCCGTTCGTGGACCCGCATAACATCGTGGTGTCGGGCTGTAGTTACGGGGGCATTCAGACACTCCTGGCGGCGGAGAAGGGAATGGGCGTGAAGGCGTTCGTCCCGTTCGCGCCGGGGGCCATGTCGTGGGCCAATCCGGAGTTGCGCAAGCGTTTGGTGGAGGCGGCCAAGGGCGCAAAAGCCCCGGTGTTTCTGCTCCAGGCGAGCAACGACTACAGCACCGGGCCGAGCGAGGTGCTTGGGAAGGTGCTGGAGCAGAGAAGCGACGGTAGCCGCGCGAAGGTGTACCCGGTGTTCGGGAAGACGAACCAGGAGGGCCACGGGGGATTCGCGTGCTGGGAGGAGGGGATCGCGATCTGGGGCGACGACGTGATTCGTTTCCTGGCGGCAGCGGGGGTGGGACATTGAATCCTTGAGTGATCGGTCATTGAGTCATTGGGAGACAGATCATGTGGCGGATGGTGCTGGCGGTGGCGGCGGTGGTTGCGCTGGGAGTGCGGGCTGAAGAGGGTCCGGCTCGGCGGGAGTGGAAGATCGATGGGGTGGCGCGGGAGGCGCTCGTGTACGCCCCGGAGGCGGCCAGGTCCACCCCTTCGCCGGTGGTGTTCGTGTTCCACGGGCACGGGGGGACCATGAAAAACTCGGCGACGAAATTCGCGGTGCACAAGCATTGGCCGGAAGCGATCGTCGTTTACGGCCAGGGGCTCAACACCAAGGGCATCACCGATCCGGAGGGGAAGAAGCCGGGGTGGCAGAAGGTGGCCGGGGATTACGGCGACCGCGACCTGAAGTACTTTGACGAGATCCTCGGGGCGATGAAGAAGGAGTACAAGGTGGACGAGGGGCGGGTGTTTTCGATGGGGCATTCCAACGGCGGGGGGTTTACCTACCTGCTGTGGGCGGTGCGCGGCGACGTGCTGGCGGGCGTGGGGCCGTCGTCGGGCGGGGGATTGGCGCTCGTTGCCAATTCCGTGAAGCCGAAGCCGGCGTTCATTGCGTGCGGGGAGAAAGACCAGCTCGTACCGATCGACAACCAACGCCGCGTGATCGAGGCGGCGAAAAAGGTGAACGGGTGCGAGGAGAAGGGACAGGAGTGGGCGCATTTCGCGACGAAGTACCCGTCGTCGAAGGGCGCGCCGCTCGTCGCGTACGTGCATCCGGGCGGGCACCAGATGCCCGACGAGGTGCCGGTGCTCATGGTGAAGTTCTTCAAAGAGGTGGGGGGGAAGTGATACTGTAGCTTCATGAAGCATTTCGATTGCGTGGTGATTGGCACGGGCCCGGCCGGGCAAAAGGCCGCGATCCAGGCGGCCAAGCTCGGGAAAAAAGTCGCGATCATCGAGAAGAGCAACGTCGTCGGCGGCGCCGCGATCAATACCGGCACGATCCCTTCCAAGGCGCTGCGGGAAGCGGTGCTCCACCTCACCGGGGTGAGTAAGCGCGGGCTCTTCGGCGAGAGCTACCGCGTCAAGCGGAACATCACCATCGCGGACCTGATTTACGTGTCGCAGCAGGTGATCCACCACGAGCTGGAGCTGATCCGCGACCACTTCGACCGCAACGGCATCGAGCTGATCTGGGGCGAGGCGTGCTTCGAGGGGGCGCACGTGCTGAAGGTCACGCGGCCGGAAGATTCGGAGCAGATCAGCGGGGACGTGTTCGTGATCGCAACGGGGACCCGGCCGGCGATGCCGGCACACGTGCCGTTCAACAACAAGTCGGTGGTGAACTCCGACACGCTGCTCAAGGCCGAGACCCTGCCCAAGACCATGATAGTGGTCGGCGGCGGGGTGATCGGGACGGAATACGCGTGCATGATGGCCACGCTGGGCGTGAAGGTGACGCTGGTGGAAGGCCGCAACGAGGTGATGGGGTTCCTGGACCGGGAGATCGCCGAGGCGTTCCAGTACCACATGAGGCGCGTGGGGATCACGCTGCGGCTCGGGGAGAAGGTGGCGAAAATCGAGACGATCGGCCCGGCGGCGGCGGCGAAAGTGGCGCCGGCGACGGCGGTGGCGGCCGCCGCCGGCGGGGCGGGAGTGGGCGGCGTCGCCGAAGGGCCGGGCGACGGCGCGGTCATCGCGGGTGGCGGCGCGCTCGCGGGCGGGCCGCAGGTGCAGGCGACGCTGGAATCCGGCAAGCACCTGCGGGCGCAGACGCTGCTGTACGCCGTGGGCCGGCAGGGGACGACCGGAGCGCTGCAACTGGAGAAGGCGGGACTGCACGCCGACGACCGCGAGCGCCTGAAGGTCAACGAGCATTACCAGACCGACGTGCCGCACATTTACGCCGCCGGCGACGTGATCGGATTTCCCGCCCTGGCGAGCACGGCGATGGAGCAGGGGCGGCTGGCAGTATGCCACGCGTTCGGGGCGCCGACCAATTCGCTGCCGGAGTTGTTCCCCTACGGCATTTACGCAATCCCGGAGATTTCCATGGTCGGCAAGACCGAGGCGCAGTTGACGGAGGCGGGGATTCCGTATGAGGCCGGCATCGCGCAATACAAGGAGCTGGCGCGGGGACAATTACTCGGCGACGAGACCGGAATGCTCAAGCTGCTGATCCACCAGGACAACCACCAGATCCTCGGCGTGCACGCCATCGGCACCGACGCCACGGAGCTGATCCACATCGGCCAGGCCGTGATGGCGTTCAACGGGACCGTGGATTACTTCATCAACAACGTGTTCAACTTCCCCACGCTGGCCGAGGCGTACAAGGTGGCGGCGCTGAACGGGCTGAATAAGTTGATGCACGTGTAGTGCAGGGGTTAGGGGTTAGGGGTTAGGAAAGATACCGTAGCGAGGACGGGGCGGTGGTCCGAGCCTTGGCCGATGCCGGTTTCGCACGTGGTGGCGGTTAATCCGGGCGAGAGGTAGAGGTGGTCGAATCTCAGGGCGGGGAGATAGCGGAAGAAGGAATTGACGGGCCAGGTGGTGGATCGGCCGAAGCCGGCGAGGTCGTGGGCGTCGCGCAGGCCGAGGCGGGCGACCTCGCGCGCCTGAGGCGTCGTTTCCGTAAAGTTGAAGTCGCCGGCGAGGATGATGGGGAGTTGTTCGCCGCGGAGCAGGTCGCACAGGTCCGCCAGTTGCTGGCGGTGCTCGATCGTGTAGTCGAGGCGTCGCGGCGGGAGGAGGTGGATGTTGTAGAGCGCGACCTCGCGGCCGGCGAATTGGATGGTGGTGCGCATCTGGGGAAGGGGTTCACGGCCCATGTGCAGGCGCTTGTCCGGCGGGGTCGTGAAGGGGAGCTTGGAGTAGATGGCGGTGCCGAAAGAGTCGTCCTGGGGGACGTACGTGATGTGGGGGTAGGCGGGTCCGATGGATTGCTGGAGCGCGCGGTGCCAGTGGTCGGTGTATTCCTGCAGGAGCAGCACGTCGGGGGAGAATTGCTGAATTTCATTGATAATCCCGGCGGTATCGTGGTTGACCATCAGGAGGTTGGCCGTCATGACCTTGAGCGTCGGCGAGCCTGCGGGCACGGCGGGGCGTTGCTTCGGCCGGTAAGACAGCGCCGCCGGTGCGAGTGTGAACAGCAGCAGCGGCAGGGTTGAAAGAAAAAGATACCGTCGTCGTGCGTACGCGAGGGCGGCGGCGACGACCAGGACCAGCAGGCCCAGGTGAAACTGGAGCGTGCGCGTGAGGATCGCGGCCCACGCGAACAGCGTGTAAGCGGGCGAGGCGTTGCGATTATTCTGGGGGAACAGGTAGGCGAAAAGCAGTGCGGCGTAGGATGCGATCAGGAGCACGCGGGCTTCGGACACGAGCAGGCGCTTGCGCTGCTCCCATGAGGGGAATAGGAAGCTCTTCAGGCGCGGCGTCATGGGGGAATACCATTGTAACAGGAGACGGGTAGCGGTCTGGCCGGTTCGCAGGGGATCAAGTATCGTTTTCATCAAAGTGATCGGAATGCGGTAGAGAGATGGGGGAGAACAGGAAGAGGAGCCAATGAGCATTGAAATGAATCGGCGTGGCTTGTTGAAGTGGGGAATGGTGGCCGGGGCCGGGATCGTGGTGGGGCCCTGGGCCTCGCGGCTGCGGGCGGCCGAGGGCGGGGCGGAGAAGAAGGTCCTGTTCCTCACCAAGTCGTCGGGGTTCCAGCACTCGGTGATCACCCGCGACCCGGAAAACCCGCAGGCCTTGGCGCACGCGGAGAAGATCCTGACCCAGATGGGCAAGGAGCACAGCGTCGATGTGACGGTGACGAAGGACGCCGACGTCTTTAACGATCCCAGGACGTACCAGACGTACGACGCGTTCGCGTTTTACACCACCGGCGACCTGACGGTGGACTCGGAGCGGCACGCCGTCGTCAAGGGCAAGAAGAAGGGCGAGAAGGCGCAGCCGGGCAAGTTCATGCACACGGAGAAGCCGATGTCGGCCGAGGGGAAGACGGCCTTCCTCCAGTCGATCAAAGACGGCAAGGGGTTCATCGGGTTCCACTGCGCCTCCGACACGTTCCACACGCCGCACCTGAATAAGGACGAATTGCTCAAGAACGACGGGCGGCCGGAGAAGGCGGAGTACGATCCCTACATCCAGATGATCGGCGGCGAGTTCGTCATCCACGGGTCGCAACAGCCTTCGACCATGCACGTCGTGGACCCCAACTTCCCCGGCATGAAGGGTGTGGAGGACTTCACGCTGCAGGAGGAGTGGTACTCGCTGGCCAATTTCTCGCCGACGCTGCACGTGATCCTGATGCAGGAGACCAAGGGCATGAAGGGCCCGATGTACGAGCAGCGCAAGCCCTACCCCGCGACCTGGGCCCGGATGTACGGCAAGGGCCGCGTGTACTTCACGTCGATGGGCCACCGCGAGGACGTCTGGACCAACCCGCTCTTCCAGCAGATCGTCAACGGCGGAATGGCGTGGGTCGTGGGGCACGTGGACGCCGACGTCACGCCGAACATCGAAAAGGTCGCGCCGTACGTGCTTCCCAAGCCTTCGGTGGGGTAGGGGGTCGCGCGGAATAGAATCGGGCGCGTGGCCGTTGGAATTGAGGCCTTAACACCTTCACTCACGAGCAAAGGAGAGTCAGACATGCGTGCAATGATTGTCACGGCGGTCGGGGCGGCTTTGGTGGCGGGGATGGCGGTCCGGGCGGCGGGGGCGGCGGACGAGAAGAAGGAGACGCCTGCGGTGCTGCAATACACGATGAAGGACATCGACGGGAAGGACGTAAACCTCTCGAAGTACCAGGGCAAGGTGCTGTTGATCGTCAACGTCGCCACCTTCTGCGGGAACACGCCGCAGTACAAGCAGCTCGAAGAGACCTACAAGAAGTACCACGACCAGGGCTTCGAGATCCTGGGGTTCCCGGCCAACGACTTCGGCAAGCAGGAGCCCGGCACCGAGTCGCAGATTAAGGAGTTCTGCACGTCCAAGTACTCGGTGGACTTCCCTATGTTCTCCAAGGTCGTGGTCAAGGGGCCGCAGAAGACGGACCTGTACAAGTACCTCACCGAGAACGCGCCCAAGAAGGGCGAGGTGACGTGGAACTTCGAGAAGTTCCTCATCGGCAAGGACGGGAAGATCGCCGCCCGGTTCGCCCCCAAGACCAAGCCGGACGCGCCCGAGGTCGTGAAGGCGATCGAGACGGAGTTGAAGAAGTAATTCTGTACGCCACGAAGACACGAAGACACGAACGGCCCGCGGATTCGAATCCGCGGGCTTTTTCGTTCTGTCGTTCGCTTAGCGGTCGTGCGACTGGGCTTGGTAAGCCGGCAGCGCGGCCGTGGACGACGCCGGCGCGACGCCGTTGGCGAAAGTCCGCTCCATGAACTCGACGCGCGTGCCGTCGGGGTCGGCGGCGTTCATCAGGCGCTTGTTGTTGCGGGCGACGAAGAACGGCGTGGGCGGTTTGGCCTCCTTTGGCAGTGGGCGGTCCCGGAGGATGGCCCGGGCCTTGGGCACGTCGGGGACGTCGAAGCCGAGGTGGTGGTACCGGTGCAGGGCTTCCAGGTCGGGGGCCTTGTCGAGGAGCATGAACTCGACGTAGTCGTCGCCGTCGGGGACTTTGAGGAGGACCCAGTTGACCTCGCGGTCGTCGCGCCCGCCGCGCCACGTTTCCGAAAAGCCCAGGAGGTCGCGGTAGAACTTCATCGAGGCGTCCAGCTTGCCGACGGTGATGCCGACGTGGCCCAGGTGGGTGGAGATGCGCGTCTCGGGGAGGAACTTGCCCTTCTCGCGCATCGTCCAGCCGTCGGGCTGGTACTGGACGATCTCGACGGTGTGGCCGTCGGGGTCCGTGATGTTGAAATTGGAGTTGCCGATCTTGCCCTTGGGGACCGCGGCGGGAACTTTGACGCCCCCGGAGCCGAGGTAAAGGCGCATCGCCTCGGCGTCATCGGTTTCGAGGGAAATGTGGTTGAGGCGGTCGGTGCCCGGCTTCTTCTCCGGGAACAGCTCGATCGTCTGGTGGTCGTTGATCTTGATCCACGTCAGGTGGAGCTTGCCGTCGGCGTCGTTCAGCGTGAAGGGCTCGTCAAAGCCGAGATAGCCTTTGTAAAAGGCGCGCGACAGTTCAATGTCGTGGACGTAGAGCGCGACGTGGGAAATGCCCACGATCCGCGGCCGGCGCGGCTCGTCGGCTGCCGCGGAGAAAAGAATACCGCCCACGAACAAACACGAATAAACAACAACGGGGAGGAGCGCGGCTCGTGGTCCTATTCGTGTCAATTCGTGTTGATTCGTGCGAGCCATTTTTTTCATTCTCCGCGAAACTCATTGGATGGTGAAGGGGTCGTGGTCAGCGCGGGAAAGGTGGGTGGAAAGGGAAGGCAGCTTTTCGGCCAGGCGATCGGCCAGGCGCTTGAGGGTGGCCCTCTCGGAGTTGGAGTGGAGCGTGGCGACGACGGTGACGCCGGCGCCGGCGGCGCGCACGGCGTCGTGGTGGGGGATTTCGCCGGTGAGGTAGAGCTCGGCTTTCTGGGAGATGGCGTCGGAGAGGTGTTCGCGTCCCGCGCCGGCCAGGACGGCGCAGCGCATGACCGCGCCGCGTTGCGGTCCGGCGATCAGGAGGTGCGAAAGGTTCAGGCCTTGCTTGACGCGGTCGAAGAGTTCCTCGCGCTGCGTGGGGGAGGGGAGATTGCCGATCCGGCCTTGGCCGGTTTTTTCGGGGGCGGCGGCGAGCCGGACGAGGTCGAACGCCGGTTCCTCGTAAGGGTGCGCATCGTACAACGCCGCAAGCGCCGGCTGAAGCCGGGAGATGGGCAGCACCGTTTCGAGCCTGAATTCGACGGCGTGTTCGTACCGGCCGGGCCGGCCGACCGCGGGGTTGGTGGACGGGTCGCCTTTGAACGTCCCGGTGCCGGGGTGGCGGAACGAGCACTGGGTGTAGTCGCCGATCCGCCCGGCGCCGGCCTCGAACAGTGCTTGCGCCACGCGCTCCAGCGCGTCCTCGGGAACGAACGTGACGAGCTTGTACTGGCTGGCCTTGGCATCGGCGACGCGCAGCGGCGTGCGCGACTCCGGGGTGATCCCGAGCACGTCGGCGAGCGTGTCGTTCGTGCCGCCGTCGGCAACGTCCAACGCCGTATGCGGCGAGTAGATCGCGACGCCGCGACGCACCGCGTCAAACAGCAGGGAGCTCTCGGACGCGGCGGTGATGCGCTTGACGGCTGAGAACAGCGGCGGGTGGTACGCGATCACCAGGTCGCAACCCTCGGCCGCGGCCTCGGCCGCCACGGGCTCGGTGTAGTCGATGCACAGAAGCGCCCTGGAGACGGACTGCGCGGGGTCGCCGGCGAGGAGGCCGACGTTGTCCCACGGCTCGGCCAGCCGCGTCGCGGCGATCGATTCCAGGGCGGCGAGGATTTCGGAGAGGAGCATGGGGGGAAGTGTAACCCGGCAAGCCTCGGATCGGCGCTTGCGTCGGGCGGCCCGTATCGCGAAGGTGGTGGCATGAAACACGGCAGCAGCGCCGGCGAGAATCGGGTCCTCGCCGAAGGCAAGTACCTCCGGCTGGTCAACCGCGGCGGGTGGGAATTCGTCGAGCGGCGCAACGTCACCGGGATCGTCGGTATCGTCGCCGTCACCGATTCGGGAAACATGGTCCTCGTCGAGCAATACCGTCCCGCCGTCGGCGTGCGCGTGATCGAGCTCCCCGCCGGCCTGGCCGGCGACGTGGCCGGCGCCGAAGGCGAGGCCTTGGCCGAAGCCGCTAAACGTGAGTTGCTGGAGGAGACCGGCTACGAAGCGCGCTCCATGGAGTACCTGTGCGAGGGCAGCGCCTCGGCCGGCCTGAGCAACGAAATCATCACGCTGTTCCGCGCCACGGGCCTTAAGAAAACAGCCGCCGGCGGCGGCGACGGCAGCGAAGACATCGCCGTCCACGAGATCCCGCTCGGTCGCGTCGCGCGGTGGGTCGCCGAACAGGCGAAGGTGGGAAAGGGCGTCGATTTGAAGGTTTGGGCCGGCCTGTATTTCACGCAAACGAGGAGCGCCACGTGACCCGTGATCCACTTCCGCGATTCGCCGCCGCGGTATTCGTCGCGACGAGCGTCTGCTGCGCCGCGGCGGCCGCCGAGAAAACATATACGCTCACCGTCTCCGCGGGGGACCTGGACCGGCGCGAGAGCCCGGCGTCCGTGCGGATGCCCGCCGGAATCGAAAAGGGTGTGTGGCAACTAAAGGCAGACGACGGATCGGTCCTGCCGCTCCAGGTCGAGCAGGGGGGGCGGGGGTTCTTCGTCCTGAAGGACCTCAAAGCCGGCCAGAAGCGCCAATTCAAGGTGGAGAGCCTGCCCGGAGGCGCCGCGCGGTCCGGCGTCACCGTCGCGCGCAAGGACGGCGGCCTGGACGTTTCCATCGACGCGAAAAAAGTCCTGCGCTACGAAGGCGACAAGTCCAGGCTCCCCGAAGGCGTTGACCCCGTGTTCCAGCGCGGCGCGTACATCTCGGCCGTGTGGACGCCGTCCGGCAAGCTCGTCACCGACGACTACGCGCGCAACCACAAGCACCAGCACGCCATCTTCTCCCCATGGACCAAGACCGAATTCGAAGGCCGACACCCGGATTTCTGGAACATGGGCAGTAGGACCGGCACGGTGGAATTCGTCGCGATCGACGACGCCTGGGACGGCCCCGTCGCCGGCGGCTGGCGGGCGCGCGACCGCATGGTGGACCTCACCGCCAAGCCCCGGCCGAAACCCGCCCTCGACGAAACCTGGGAAGGCACCGTCTATCGCGCCGGCGCGGACGCCGCCAAACCCTACTTCGTGTTCGACCTGCTGATCACGCAAACCTGCGCCACCGACTCGCCGCTGGTGCTGCCCAAGTACCACTACGGCGGGCTGGGCGTCCGCGGCAACTGGGAGTGGAACGGCAAGGACAAAGCCTTCTTTCTCACCTCCGAAGGCAAGGACCGCCGCACCGGCAACGAGACGCGCGCCCGGTGGGTCCACATCGGCGGAAAAGTGGGCGGCGAACTGGCCGGAATCGCGGCGTTGGACGATCCGGCAAATTTCAGGTCCCCCCAGCCGGTGCGGCTCCACCCCGACATGCCCTACTTCTGTTACGCCCCCTCCCAGCTGGGCGACTGGAAAATAGAGCCGGGCAAGCCGTACGTCGAGCGTTACCGATTCGTGGTTGCCGACGGCGCTCCCGACGCGGGCGAACTAAACCGGCTGTGGAAAGATTTTGCCGAGCCTGTGAGCGTGGAGGTGCGCTAGACGCTCACGCCTGCGACGCCGCCACGGCGCCGCCGCGGCGCCGCGCCAGCACCAACGGGGCGGCCAGCAGCAGGATCAGCCCCGCCCCGGGCTCCGGCGTAGGTGTGACGACCTGGTCGAAGATCCCCTGCGAATACACCGTGGCACCAAGGATGGTCGGGTGGACGTCGTCGGCCATGTAACCCATCGCGAACGCCTGGTCCCACGACGGCGCGATGCTGAACAGGTCAACAAACGAGACGTCGCTCCGCGCGTGCGCCAGGTCCTCCAACTCCTGCGTGAACTGACGGTGCACCGCCTGCTCGTCGGCCGTGCGGTGGCCGTACTCGTACATCCCCAGCACAAGGAACGAGAGGTCGGCCGGGTTCTTGCCGGCCGTCGCCCAGTCGCCCTTGATGCCGTCGATCAGCGACGCCATGTTGTCCTGAAACGCGGCGGGGCTGTTGCCCGGCAGCAGGCCGTGGACGCTGGGGCGGGTCGCCAGAGTGTCCGCGGCGTCGTTGGTGCCTTCCTCGAGCACGACCATGAGTTTTCCCGATCCGCCGTCGGTCATCGCGCTGAGGAACTCCCCGCGGCCGGCAGAACTCGTGGGGCCGGCGAGGTACTTGTCGTTGTACAGGTCCAGCGCGCCGTGCCCGCCGTAGCTCCAGGTGGTGACGGTCGCGCCCGTGGCGCCCGGCTTGATCAGGCGAGAGTAGAGGATTGAGGTGTTGCTCGTGTCGATCAGCGTCCCCTGCATCGTCTGTCCCGCGTTGCCGCTGGTGGCGTTGAAATGAACCACCGAGTGTTGTAGCCCGCTGGCGGGTGTTTGCGTGGCGATCGGGGCGGAGGTTTGCAAGATCTGCTGGCTGGCGGGGACTAACTGCTCCGCCCGCATGCTCCCGCCCGCCGCCGGCGAAGCCGTCCAGAAATGCCAGTCCACCGCCGCCTGGGGATCGAAGTTGCCGCCGGGATTGACGAAATACCCGAACGGGAAGTTATTCGGCGTGGCCCCGACGGTCGTCGGCTCGCCGAAAGACAACACGTCATCCTGCCGGCTGGGGGGGACCGCGGCCACCGTGTTATCGCGCCCGTTGGAGTTCAGCGGGTACGACGGCGTGATGGTGACGTGACCATTGTCGGTGGAGAAATCGGTCCCGACACCGGTGCCGGCCAACCCGAAATGTGACGCGGCCGCGGCCGTGAAACCCGCGTCGAGCGGGTTGGCGACGCTGTCCCCGACCAGCCACACGTCGGCGCGCGACTGCTTGGCTGCGTTAAGCCATTGCACGACATCGGGTTGAATAATGCTCGGATCGCCGCGCACTGTTGCGGTAACAGTCAAAACGGCCAACGCCAGCGCCGCGCCGCCGAAGCGGTTTTTCAGCGAATGAAGACAGACCATTCCCGCCGCCCTCCGATCCACTGTGATGCAAAACACATTGCCCGCGCATGCGGGCGACTCGCCCAAAGTCCGATAACATCATAACACAATCAACCGCCGGCGTTGAGGGGATCGCCAGGTTTTTCCGGCAGATTGCTCTTTCCGTCGCATAAGACCGCACGCTCGAGAAAAATCCTCAGTTCCGCCGTCAGGTTGGCGACCAGGATCAGGCCGGCCCCGCCCAGCGCCACCGGCCCGAGCCCCCGGCCGGCGAACACCCACGCAAAAGCTGCCGCAAACACCGGTTCGAGCAGGTAAAGCAGCGCGGCGCGCGTCGGGTCAAGGTGCGGCTGATAGTAATTGAGCGCGCCGAAGGACAGGAGCGTGGGAAAGAGGATCAGCAGAGCGCCATCGGCTATGACGCGCGGCTGAAAGATCGCCGCCGACGCGACAGCCGCCGGTCCCCCCTTGAGCAAAAGACACG
>Ga0308175_100001024_pt1 | contig 18577 bp, 17 predicted proteins | sample PhyCR1_3_FD_203893 | JGI IMG/M metagenome (GOLD analysis project Ga0308175, IMG submission 203893) | Soil microbial communities from UC Gill Tract Community Farm, Albany, California, United States - DLSLS.C.R1 | ecosystem: Environmental > Terrestrial > Soil > Agricultural land | place: USA...
TGCAACTGTTCAGGTGAATGCACAGCGGGCGGGGCCCGGGCCGGATCACGGTCTTAGCACCAGGGACCCAACGGGCTCCCGCCCGCACCCACCATCGCACAGCTGCGATACACAGGGGGACCCAAGCGGCGGCGACCGTTCGTGCTGGTTCAGCTTGGGTCCCCCGGATCAGCCTATCGGCTGACCGTGGGATGACGAGCCTTGTGGTTGAGGTCAGGCCTTGAGATAGCTCGCCAGCCGCTCCAGCCCCGCGCGGTTCTTCTCCGGCCGCTGGGCGAAGCACCAGCGCAGCCAGCCTTCGCCTTCCGGACCGAACGCCGAGCCGGGGGCCACGCCCAGGGCGACCTTCGACACCAGGTCCTTGGCGAGCGCCATCGAGGTCCCGCGGCCCTCGAGGCGGAAGAAGGCGTACATGCCGCCCTCCGGCTCGACCGCCTCGACGCCCGGCAGGCTGCGCAGGCCGTCCAGCACCAGGTCGCGGGCGTCCTTCAGCTCGCCGCGCAACTCGGCGATGGCCGGCTCGCCGTCGTTCAGCGCCGCGATCGCGCCCGACTGCACGAAGTCCGGCGCGCAGCTGGTGTTGTACTCGACGACCACGCCCATGGACTCGGTCAGCGACGTCGGCAGCACCATCCAGCCCAGCCGCCAGCCGGTCATCCGCCAGGCCTTGGAGAAGCTGTTGGTGGAGATCACCCGCTCGTCGTCGCCGGCCATCGGCAGGAACGACGGCGCCGACTTGCCCATGACACCTGAAGAGGGGCCGAAGATCAGCCGCTCGTAGACGTCATCGGCCACCAGCCAGATGCCGTACTTGCGGCACCGCTCCAGGATCGCGGCGCGATCCTCCGCCGGCAGCGTCCAACCGGTCGGGTTGTTGGGCGAGTTCAGGAACAACGCCTTGGTATCGGGCGTCAGGGCATCCATCAGCCGGTCGAGGTCGAGCCGCCAGCGGCCCTGCGCCCGCTCCAGCGCCACCGTCTGCATCTTCGCCGACAGGATGCGGGGGATCTCGACCACGTTCGGCCAGACCGGCGCGGTGACGACCACCTTATCGCCCGGCGAGACCACCGACTGGGCCACCAGCATCAGCGCGTTGACCCCCGAATTGGTGATCGCCAGCCGCTCCATTGGGAACGGCCGCCCGTGCAGGCGCTCCAGATAGCCGCCCAGCGCCTCGCGAAGGTCCGAGCGGCCCAGGTTGTGGGTATAGTAGGTCTTGCCCTCCGCCAGGGCGTCGGCGGCGGCCTGGCGGATGAAGGCCGGTGTCGGCTGGTCGCTCTCGCCGACCCAGAAGACCAGGATGTCCTCCCGCTCCATGCCGGCGTTGGCGATCTCGCGGATCTGCGAGGCGCGCAGCTGGAGCACTTCGGGACGGGCGACTGCGGAACTCATGGCCGCTCCATCGCCCGATCCGGCAGGGAAGCCAAGCACCGCCGCGCCGCGGTCACTTCGGCTGCGACAGGACGAAGGGCTGGGAGGCGTCCTGGAACACCGGCAGGGCCTCGGCCCGCGCCGAGTGGGCCTTCAACGCCGGGCGGCCGGCCAGATCGAACTCGTCGGACAGCGCCTCGGTGACGAACCGCAGCATCGTGGCCAGCACCACGTCGGCGTGGCTCAGCCGATCGTCGAACAGCCACGGCGTCGTGCGCCTGGCCCGCTCGGCCTCCAGGAAGTCCAGCGTCTCGTTCACCTGCGCCCGGCAGCGGTCGGCCCACAGCGGGAACACCGTCTCGCGCAGCTTGCGCTCGTAGAGCAGCGAGACCGCCTTCTCGGCGGTCTGCGCGGCGAAGGCGGCCAGCCGCTGCAGGTCGCGCCCGGTCCTGCCGGTCCGCGCCAGCGTCGCCCGCTCCGGCCCCACGATGTCGTCGACGATCGCCAGCATGGCGCTGCTCTCGGTCAGCACCTCGCCATCGTCCATCACCAGCGTCGGGACCCGGCGAAGCGGGTTGTATTGGGCGATCTCCTCGGTGTGGCCCCACACCGACCAGGTGTTGTGCTCGTAGGGCAGTCCGTAGGTCTTCAGCGCCACCGCCACACGCCGCACGAATGGCGAGTCGTACTGCCCGATCAGGATCATTCACCCCTCCCCAACGCCAGGGGTCTCATATAGGCAGAGCTTGGCCGGTGGCCATGGCGGCGAGGGGGAAGCCGCGGCTCTTTGTCCCGAAGGGATGAGCCGATTGGTCCAATTCCTTAACGCCTGTGTACATTTACTATGGTGCAAAGCGCGGGTGAGTAGGCCCGCTCGAGTTGAGACATCGCATGGTGGGGGATTCCAAAGCCGACACCGTACGCGCCGCGCTGGCGCGCGGCGACCTCCTGGCCGCTTACGACGCGCTCACCCAGAACCGTGAACCCGGACGGCCCGACCTCGATTATCTCGAGGTGCTCACCCTCGCCCGCCTCGGCGACACGGAAAACGGCCTGCGCCTCTATGCGGACTACCGCATCGATGCGGTCGGCGACGTGGACGCGCTGTCGCTGAAGGCGCGGCTGCTCAAGGACCAGGCCTTCTCCGCCGGCGGCGCCCCCAGCCGCGACAAGCTGCTGGAGGCCTGCGGGCTCTACTGCGGCGTCTATCGCCAGACGCGCTCCAGCTATCCGGCCATCAACGCCGCCACCCTGGCCCGCATCGCCGGCCGCCCGCGGCTGGCCGCCAGCATGGCCCGCACCGTGGTCCGCCGCTGCCTCGCCGAAGCGCGCACGGATTACTTCTCGCTCGCCACCCACGCCGAGGCGCTGGTGGTGCTGGGCGACGTGGCCGGCGCCCAGGTGGTGCTCTCGCAAGCCATCGCCGCGCCGGACGCCACCCCCGGCGCGCGCTCGACGACGGTGCTGCAGCTGGAGCGGCTGGCCGCGGCGGAGTCGGCGCCGGGCGGCATCAAGCAATTGCTCGACCTCATCCGCCCGCCGAAGGTGGCGATGTTCTGCGGCAACATCTTCGTCGGCGGTGCGGACCTGGAGGCTGGCCTCGCCGCCCAGATCGACGAGGTGATCGCCCGCGAGAAGCTGGGCTTCGGCTACGGCGCGCTGGCCGCCGGCAGCGACATCCTGATCGCCGAGCGCCTGCTGGCCGCCGGCGCCGAGCTGCACGTCGTCCTGCCGTTCGCCGAGGCCGACTTCCTGGAACAGTCGGTGAAGCCCTCCGGCGAGGCGTGGCTGGCCCGCTACGAGGCCTGCAAGGCGAAGGCCGCCTCGGTCACCTTCGCCAGCCATATGAGCTACGTGGGCCAGGGCGAGCAGTTCGCCTATGGCTCGAAGGTGACGATGGGAATGACCCGCCTTCGCGCCCGCCATTTGAAGAGCGACGCCCTGCAACTGGCCATCGTCGACGACGCGGACGCGAGCAGCCTTTCCGGCTCCGATGTGCGCGACTGGCGCGCCACCGGCGGCCGCTCGGCAGTGATCGTCGCCGGGCATCTGGAGCGCCCGCCGAAAGCCGTCCAGCCCAGCAAATCCAGCACGCTGGGCCGCGGCGACTATGCGCTGATGTTCATGGACTATCCCGGCTTCGCCGCTCTCGACGAGCGCGTCCTGCCGCTGTTCTACGAGGAGGTGATGGAGCGCGCGGCCAAGGTGCTGGAGCGCTACGAGTCCGCCATCCGCGAGACGAACAGCTGGGGCGACGCCGCCTTCGTGGTGTTCGCGAACGCCGCCGACGCCGCCGCGGCCGCCCTCGACATCTGCCAGATGTTCGCCGAGGTGAACTCCGCCGCCTTGGGCGTGCCCGAAGGCACGGCGATGCGGATCGCGGTGCACTATGGCCCGACCTATGTGGGCTACGACCCCGTGCGCCGCGGCGCCGCCCACTACGGCACCGAGGTCTCCCGCGCCGCGCGGATCGAACCGGTGACCCCGTCGGGCAGCGTCTACGTCACCGAGTGCTTCGCCGCGGTGCTGCAGATGGAATCGGCCAAACAGTTCGTCTGCAACTACGTGGGCCAGGTGGCGCTGGCCAAGGGCTACGGCATCTTCCCGCTCTACCACCTGACCCGCGCGCCCGCCGAAATCGTCGCGGTCGAAGGCGCGCGCAGCGCCGCGCGCGGCGCGCGGGAGTCTCGGCGCCTGCGCGCCTAGCTCAGCTCGCGAGCTTCTTGCAGTCGCCGGCGGACTGCTTGGTGAAGCTAGCGTCGGCGCCCAGCGTCTTTTCCAGGATCGCCACGCCCTGGGCGCAGTCCGCCCGCGCCTCGGCCTTGCGTCCGGCCGTGGCCAGGATCTTGGCGCGGTTGACCAGGAGGTCGCCGTGGTTCGGGTGCAGCTTGCCGTAGCCGACGTCGTAGTTGTGCTTGGCGTCGTCCAGGGTGGCGAGCGCGCCGCGGGTGTCGCCGCGCTTCGACTGGATCAGCGCCAGGTAGACCTCGGCGATGCCGATCAGGAAGTGCGGGCCGCCGAACGCCTTGCGGTAGGTGGCGACCGCCTCGCGCAGCGACTTCTCCGCCTGCGGCAGGTCGCCGGTCCCCTCCAGGATCTGGCCCTGCATCGACAGCGTGTCGGCGATGGTCGGGTTGTCGGGGTCCAGCACCACGCGTTCGATCTTCAGCGCGTTGGCGATCTGGTCCTTTGCAGCCGCCACGTGGCCCGCGTTGAACGAGTTCTGCGCCAGCGCGTACCAGGCCTGGCCGGTGTAGACGTGGTTGTCGCCAACGATCTTGCGGTAGATCGCCAGGGACTCGGTCAGCGACTTTTCGGCCGCGTCGAACTGGCCGTCGTCGGACAGCAGCAGGCCGCGGTTGTTCAGCGCCATCGCCAGCATCTTCGGCGGCGTGCTGTCGCTGGATCGGAACAGCTTCAGCGCTCGGTCGAACGCAGCGACGCCCGGGCGCACGTTGGACGACGACGTCAGGATGCGCCCCTCGGTCAGCGCCGCCTGGCCGCGCAGATCGGTGTGCTGCGTCGGATCGGGCCCCAGCAAGGCCTCGGCGCGCTTGACGGTCGCCATCGCCTTGTCCAGCGCGCCCTGCTTCCAGTAGGTCGTCGCCAGCGTCAGCATCGGCTCGGCGCCGTCGGGGCCCGACTTCTCGATGGTCGGCAGCGAGCCTTCCAGCGCGTCCTTCGCCTCTGTGATCAGGCCCAGGTTGTTGTAGGCCCGGCCAAGGGTGCCCATCAGCCGCACCTGGATCGCCGGCTGGTCGGCCAGTTCGTGGCGCGCCCGCTCGGCGCTTCGGCCGAGGATCGTCAGGGCGGTGATGGTGCGCGGGTTCTCGGTCGCTGGGTTCGACAGCTCGAAGGTGCCGACCAGGAAGTCCGAGGCGGCCCGCGCGGCCGCGGCCTCCCGCTGGGCGATCGTGCGCTGCTCGTTGGCCTCGATGCGCCGCTCGTTGGCGTAGACCGCCAGGCCGCCGGTCACCACCATGCCCGCCGCCGAGCCCATGGCCACGTAGGCCAGCCGCTGCACGCGCCGCTGGGTCTCGCGCTGCACCAGGTCGGCGAGCTTCAGGCCGGTCAGGCCGGCGATCAGCTTCAGGTAGGCCAGCCGCCAGCCGTCGGCGTCGGCGCGCATGTCGGCGGCGATCGGCTCGGCCGGCTGGTCGGAGAGCTCTCCGTCGGGACCCAGGCGGAAGCGCAGGCTCTTCGGGAAGCACTCGTCGTCCTCCCGGCCCGGGATGTCCGTGCCGTAGGGCGTGCCGCCCACGATCAGCGCCAGCACGCGGGCCTCGCCGCCGTGCATGCGCTTGAACTGCAGGATCTCCTCGTAGACGTAGGTCGACTTCGCCGAGGCCGGCGAGCAGATCACCACCAGGAACATCGAGCGCTGCAGCGCCGCGCGCAGCTCCCCGCCCAGGTCGGCCGAGGCCGGCAGCTCGTCGCGGTCGCGGAAGATCGGGGCGACGCGCTTGGGCGTCACGCCCACCGGCGTCACCGTGCCGACCAGCTTGGCGGGGATGCGGTAGGACTCGATCGTGCGATGCAGCCGCATCGCCGTCGCCTTGTCGCGATGGCTGTAGCTGATGAACGCGCGGTAGGCGAACGTCGCGCCCGAGGGATCCCCGGGCGCCTCAGGATCGGTCATTCATCCAGCGTAGGCGAGAACCCGACGGCGCCGCAACGCCGCGCCCAGCAGGCCGAAGCCCATGATCGAGAGAGCCCAGGTCGAGGGCTCAGGGGCGCCCGGCGCGTTGAAGACCAGGGTGTCCCCGTCAAGGTGCGGGAAGACCAGCGTCTCGGGCGAGAAGTTCACGCCGCCGATGAACTGCTCGGGGCTGTCGTTGCCGAACACGCCGAACTGATCGCCGCCGAAGACCCGCGCAGCGGAGCTGATGCCGCCGCCGCGGCCAATGGGGTCGCCGAAGCCGGCGTAGGTCACGAGGCAGGCGCCGTCGCCGAAGCAGCCTGCGTTGTTGAAGGTGCTGACCGTGACGATGTAGCTGATCGTGCTGCTGTCGGACGAGCCGATCGAGTTCAGGTTGTCGAGCGTGATGTCCGTGGCGTTCCAGGCGAAGCCCAGCGCCGACGTCGACCGGCCCGTGGTCGGATCGATGTGGCCGAACTGATCCAACGTCGCGAAACCGTCCAGGTTGCTCTGCAGCTGGTCAACGTTGCCGAAGACGAAGATCCTGCCGTCCTGGGTGACGTCGATGCCACCGGACACGTGGTAGAGCGTGGTGTTCCCGTCCTGCAGGATCGTGAAGTCGACGTTTACGCCGGCGACCGAGTTGGCGCCGGTGAGCTGACCCAGCTCCGCAAACGTATGGCTGCCTTGGCTCTGCGCGCAGCTGCCCGGCGCGGTGAAGCAGTTGCCCGCGGAATTGTCGCCGAGATAGATGCCCATGCCCGCCGCAGTGATCTGCGAGCTCAGCACAGGGGTAAGGGAGCCGTCGCTGTGGTTGGTGACGGTCATGTCGATCCGCGAGACCGAATTCGTCCGGGTCTGGTCACCCACCCCGATGCCGCCGCTCTCGAAGCTGATCTCCGAGCTCGTGATGTTGTAGCTCGAGGTGTAGTTCAGGCCGCGGTCGCCGTCGGTGAGGTTCGCCGTGCCGGCCGGAATGCCGGGAGCGCCATGGGTGACGGTCCCGTTGTCGCCCAACTGGGTCTGACTTGTCGCCAAGGGCGCGACATCGACGTCACTAGCGTGCGCGGCGGTCGCCAACGCGAAGGCAGAGCAGGCAGCGATCAGAACGGAAAGACGGCGCATAAAGTTAACCCCCACTTAGTTGCGCCAACCCATCACATCTGAATAGCGGGGGTCTACCTAATTCGTCCGCGGAGCGAACTTGTCGCGCCATTGGTGAATGGCATGGTTAATCAGTGCAACGCCGGGGCGAGGTGTTAACTTTACTTCCCGTCTGGCGCGATAATCGGACGAGCGTCCTTCCACTTGTAGGGCAGAGTTTCAGGGATGACCGACACCTCAGTGGTGAACTTGAACGGGTATTTGGCGCCGCTGGGATAGACGAGTTCCACGAAATAGGCGGTCCAGCCCCTGGCGGGCTTGTCGACCTTGCCCACCCACGTCCCGTCCCCCTGGCGCTTCAAGGTCGTTGACGTGAAGGCCTTGCCGATGGTGTCGACGCGGAAGTCGCGGGCGTTGGGGTTGGTCCCCTGCCAGAGGTTCACCTCCAGCGGCTTGGTGGGCGAGCGCACCACGATGGCGCCATCGCTCTTGCGGACCGTCCATGAGTAGTCGGGGATCGGCCGGTGGTTGAGCACCGCGTCGTAGAAGGCGGTCATGCTCTCGTTGATGTCGGTGCCCGCCGTGGAGTGCTTGGAGTTGGGGATCATCCGCAGGCGCTTGACCTGCGGCAGCAGGTGGTAGCCGTACTTGGTGTTGTCGGGCGGGAAATACTGGTCGCCGACCGCGTTGATCACGTACTTCGGCATCTTCATCGTCGGCCGGTCGCGGTAGTTCAGCGGGTCTTCGATCCTGTTGATCGCTTCCAGGCCCGGCGAGCCGATCTGGCCGGGGATCAAGCCGTTTTCCACGTAGTCCTTCAGCGCCGGGCTGAAGTAGCCCATCGCCTCCCAGTGGTGCTTCGCGGTCGCGTCGGTCGACAGCACACTGATGACGATCGGCACGATCGCCTTCACCCGGTGATCCAGCGCGCCCACGAGCCACGTGGTCCAGCCGCGCTTCGAGCCGCCCGCCACGACGAAGCCATCGATCTTCAGCTTCCCGCCCGCCTCGCTCGCCAGGTACTGCTGGACCGCGGTCATCGCCGCCGTCCCGCTTTTCACCATCGGCAGGCGCACCAGGTCCAGCGGGTTGCGGTCCTTGATGAACTTGGCCTGCTGGTAGGCGATGATCTGGTCTTCGGTCCGCGGCTTCGGGTCCTCGGTGAAGCGCAGCGGCTGGTTGGGCACGTCGTCCAGTTCGGCGACGACGGAGTTGGTCTCCACCGCCATCTTCGCGAAGCGATCGGGCGCCTTCGTGGGCGCCGGGTCGGTGTTGTCGCCGCCGGTGATGAACAGGAACGCGTCCTTGTGGGCGACCTTGTCCGGTACGATCACCGTCACCCAGTGCTTCCAGAGCGGCTTGTCGACCTCCTTGGCGGTCAGCCAGCTCTGGCTGGTCATCTCCAGCACCGCGCCGTGGTAGCCCTCGCCCGCGATCTGCCCCACGACCTTCCAGCCGAACGCCGGGTCGGGCTTGGCGACATAGGCGTCCAGCGCATTCTTCGGATTCGCCAGCGCCGGCGCGCCCGCGAGCGCCAGGACGGCGAAGCCCGCAGCCAGGAACCTCTTCAGTCGCATCGGACGTCTCCCCAGCGGGCCGTCGCACGGCGGCCCTTGGCGCCAGCATGGCGCCGACGGTTGACTCGGCCAAGCGCGCGACAGACTGTTCGGCAGCCGAACAATATCGGGGGTGTGTTCGCGTGCGTCCGGAAGAGGCTGACCTTGCCCACCGCCTGCAGCGGCTGGTGGTGCGCCTGTCGCGGGAGCTGCGCTGGGAGTGCGCCGAGATCGGCGTCTCCGCCGCCGACGCCATGGTCCTGTTCGACCTGCGCCGCCATCCGGGGCTGGGTGTCTCGGACCTCGCCCGCATGGCCGGTGTCGCCCGCTCGGTGATCAGCGAGCGGCTGAAGCGCCTGCAGGCGGACGGCCTGGTGGCCCGCGACTCGGTGGTTCGCATCGACCGCCGCCGCGTGGGCTTCGTGGTCACGCCGGGCGGGCATGGGGTGCTGAAGCACTTGTCGAGCCTGCGCCGAAACCAGATCGCCGCGCGGCTGACGACGCTGTCCGCCGCCGACCGCGACGCCATCGCCTGCGCCGTCGATGCGCTGGACCGTCTGCCCCGCTGGCGCAGCCAGGCCGAACTCGCCGCCGAGGCTGACCGCGAACAACAACAACAACAACGGATGGACAGGGGAGCGAACGACCATGGCCCGCGGAGGATTCGACAGGCGTAGTCTCATCGGCATGGCGGCTGGGGCCGTGGCGCTCACCGCCGCGGGCGCACAGGCCGCGCCGGCGAAGAGGGCCGCCAAGGCCAAGGCCGCGGCGTCCGCGCCCGGCGCCGCCATGCCCGGCGGGCCGCAGCCGTCCAAGGTCGTGCAGACCCGCGCCGGCAAGGTGCAGGGCCTGGTGCACGCCGGGATCAGCCACTTCCTGGGCATCCGCTACGGCAAGGCGCCGATCGGCAAGCTGCGCTTCATGCCGCCGCAGCCGGCGGACAGCTGGACCGGCATCTACGACGCCACCGACTTCGGCGCGCCGGCCATGCAGCTGGCGGGCGGCACATCCGTCGATGTCTCCAACGACTTCGGCCTGCAGATGCACCGGGTGTTCAACACCCCCAGCGAGATGAAGGTGCAGAACGAGGACTGCCTGTTCCTCAACGTCTGGACGCCCGCGGCCGACGGCAAGAAGCGGCCGGTGATGGTGTGGATCCACGGCGGCGGCTTCGCCTACGGCTCGGGCAGCCAGCCGATCTACCAGTGCGACGGCCTGGCCCGGGCGGGCGACGTCGTGGCCGTCAGCGTCAACCACCGCCTGAACGTCTTCGGCTACCTGAACCTGGCCGAGGCCATGGGCGCCGACTACGCGTCTTCCGGCACGGTCGGCATGCAGGACCTGGTGCTGGCGCTGAAGTGGGTTCAGGGCAACATCGAGGCGTTCGGCGGCGATCCGGGCAACGTGATGATCATGGGCCAGTCCGGCGGCGGCCAGAAGGTCTCCATCCTCTGCGCCATACCCAGCGCCAAGGGCCTGTTCCACAAGGCCGCCATCCAGTCCGGCCCCGGCCTGGCGGTCGGGCGGCCCGGCCCGGCGGCGGCCGGCGCCAAGCGCCTCCTGGACGCCCTCGACGTGAAACCCGGCGAGCGGTCGAAGCTCGAGGCCATCCCCGCGCCGGACATCATCGCCGCGGCCCAGAAGCTGGGCGGCGGACCGGGCGGCGGGGGCGCGGGCGGCGGGCCGATCGTCGACGGGATCGCCATCCCGCGCGATCCCTTCACCCCCGACGCCCCGGCGGTCAGCGCCGATGTGCCGATCCTGGTCGGCTGGGCCAAGGACGAGTGGACCATCTTCACCGCCGGCGAGCCGTGGTTCGGCAAGATGACCGAGGCCGACCTGCAGGCCCGCGTGAAGCCGATGGGCGAGAACGGCCAGAAGCTGCTGGCCGCCGTGCGCAAGGATTTCGCCGGCTACTCGCCCACCAACCTGTGGGTGGAGATGATCAGCGTGCGCGTGATGCAGGGCTCCGAGACGCTCGCCGCGCGCAAGGCCGAGCAGGGCCGCGCCCCGGCCTACGTCTACATGACCAGCTGGGAAACGCCGGCCGGCGGCGGGGTCTTCAAGGCGCCGCACACCGTCGAGATCCCCTTCATGCTCTACAGCTACGACAAGGTGCGCGCCTTCGTGGGCCCGGGCCCCGAGCCCAAGCACATGGCCGATCAGATCGGCGGCGCCTGGGTCGCCTTCGCCCGCACCGGCGACCCGAACCATCCGGGCATCCCGCACTGGCCGGCGTACGACCCGAAGACGCGGCCGGTGATGGACTTCAACGTCAAGAGCCGGGTGGTCAACGACCCCTGGCCGGAGGTGCGCGTGGCGCTCTCCGGCATGACCGCCCCGCCGCCGCGCGGCTGACGGCGGTGGACGGCGGCATGATGCGCGCGCCGCACACGACCGAGATCCCGTTCGTGTTCGACAACGTGGGCCTGGGCCCGATGCTGCTCGGGACCGCACCCGCGACGTTGGCGCTCGGCAAGCAGGCCTCCGCGGTCTGGACCGCCTTCGCCCGCACCGGCGACCCGAACGCGGCGAACGCCGGGCTGCCGCATTGGCCGCGCTATGACGCCGCGACCCGCGCGACCATGATCTTCAACGTGAAGAGCCGGGTGGAGTACGACCCCTACGCCGAATTCCGCAGGCTGATGCCGCCCCTGCGACCGGCGTAGGCAAGTCAACCATCGGGTGTACGCCTACGTACAACTACTGTGCGACAGGTCGCCGCCTTACGGCAGAGCTGAGTCGGGCGCATCTGTCGTTCGTCCGGCGGATCGCAACCACACGTCGGGCAAAAAGAGCGGGGTCGTCCGGGTGGCTCCCGGGCGACCCCCTCCCCTTTCAGGGGTCAGCTCTTGGACTGGGATGGCGGCGGCGCCATCCGCCGCTGGGCCACCGCGCAGCACGACGCCGATCCGATCGGCCCGTCCTCATCGTAGAGGAAGCACTCGCCGATCCCGATCCCGTCGGTCGCGCCGTGGTTGACCACCTCGTAGCCGAGCCAGTCGCCGACTGGCATCCGGTGAAGGTAGACGGTGACGTCGGAGTTGATGAACTGCAGGCCCTCGCTGCCGGCGTTGGCGAACGGGCTGGCGAAATCCGCCGACACGGCCACGCGCACGAACGGCGTCAGCGGCCGGCCCTCCACCAGCTCGCGCACCTCGGCGAGCCACGCCTTCTTCTGCCCCACCGAGCCGAAGTCGCCGGCGATCCGCCGCATCGCCCACATGCCGCCCATGCCGCCGCGCGCGTCCGGGTCGATCTCGCCCGGCCCAGGGACCTCCCAGACGGGCGGCTTCCAGACCTCGCCGGTCGGTGGGTCGGCCTTCTTCAGCATCTGGCAGGTCGCCCGCCCCGCGCTGACCCCGCCGGAGATGAACTCCGCGTCGATCACCTTGATGCGGTTGCCGTCGCGCACGACCTTCGTGGTCACCTCCACGGGCGACAGGTCCGGCAGGCGGTACATGTCGACCGTCAGCCGCGCCGGCAGGAACGCCGGATCGCCGTGCAGCCGCTCGATCTCCGCGCCCAACAGTCCCGCGATCACCCGCCCATGCAGGGAGTTGGGATTCCACGGCCCGCGCGCCACGGGATTGGGGACGTAATGGTCCCCCTCGATTCGAAAGAAAGCTTCGTTCGCCATGGCCACGCTGGGTAGAGGCGCGCTCGCCCGCGATCAAGCCGCCGCCGCGGCCGGGGCCTTCGCCTGGGAGGGCTCGCTGCGCCACAGGATCGTCGTGATCGCCATGTCGGCGGTGACGTTGCCGATGGTGCGGAAGATGTCGGGGATCACCTCCACGGCGATCAGGATCGGCAGGATGTCCACCGGCACGCCCATCGTCAGGCAGATGGGCGCAATAGAGGCGAAGAACGACAGCTGCCCAGGCAGGCTGACCGACGCCAGGCTGGTGGCGGTGGCGACGAACACGCCGCCCGCGAACTGCGCCGCCGACGGATGCATGCCGTAGACGCGCAGCAGGAACAGCACGACGCCGAAGTTGGCGACCGGCCCCGTCATGCGGAACAGCGCCACCGCCAGCGGCAGCACCAGCCCGGTGATCCGGTCTGGCACGTCCAGGTCGTCGCGCGAGCGCTCGATCATCGCCGGCAGGCAGGCCAGCGACGACTGGGTGGCGAACGCGGCCACCTGCACCGGGGCCACGGCCCGCGCCCACAGCCGCAGCGGAATGCGGCCCAGGAACACCGCCATGGCGTAGGCGATGATCGCGATCGAGATGTTGGCCGAGGAGATGGCGATGATGTAGTGGGCGATCTCTCCCGCCGCGCTGACGCCGGCCCGCAACCCGACCCCGAGGCCCAGCGCGAAGACGCCCACCGGCGCGGCCAGCAGCACCCAGCGCACGATGGTGACCATCGCCTCGCCCAGCGCCTCGAAGACCTCGACCATCAGCCGCCGGCGCGCGTCCGCCAGCCGCGTCACCGCGAACCCGAAGAAGCCCGCGAACACCACCAGCGGCAGGATGGAGTCCTCGCTCGCCGCCTTCAGCGGGTTCGACGGCGCCAGGCCCTTGATGAAATCGATCAGGTTCGGGGCGGCCTTGGCCACGTCCGGCGCCGCCGAAGCGCCGGCCCGCAGCGCCGCCGCCCCGGCCTCGCCCACCGGCCAGAGCGCATAGAACGCCTGCGCGTAGAACACCGTGTAGACCGACCCCGCCGCCAGCAGCAGCACGATCACGCCGATGGTCTTGACCGCCAGGCGCCCGGTCGCGGCCGCGTCGGCCACGCCCGCGACGCCCGTCACCAGCACCGCAAAGATCAGCGGCACGACGGTCATCCGAAGCGCATTGAGCCAGAGCCCGCCCACCGACTCGACGATCTCGACGGCCCGGCGGATCTCGGGTCCGGCCCAGGCCGCGGCCGCCGCGCCCAGCGCCAGGCCGGCCACGAGCGCGATCAGCACCCATACGCTCAACGATCGCAGCATGGGCGCTCCAGCGGCTCCGGCAGTGAGGCGAACCTAAGCGGCAAGCTTCGCGGCGCCAATCGCCGGGCGCTTACTCGGCCGCGCCGCGGGCGCGGGCCACATCGTCCTCGATGACAAGGCTCTCCTCGCCCAGCGCCGCCAGCGCATCGCGCGCATCGAGCTCGGCGCGCACCTCGGCGTGCCGCTCAGCCGTCATCTTCCAACCGAGCATCGCCACCCCTGCCAGCAGCAGGAAGACGATCGGCCCGCCGATGAACATCACCGTCAGCCCGTTCAGCGCCGAGGCGCTGTTCTTCACGCCCAACGGCGCGGAGTAGCCCACCTTCTCGAGCAGCGGATAGGTGATGAAGATCGAGGACGCGGTGGCTAGCTTCGTCGCCACGCTGTTGATCGCGAACACCAGCGACAGGCGCTCCTTGCCCTGCTCCAGGCGCACCTCGTCGGCGACGTCGGCCAGCATCGAGCGGATCACCATCTCGAAGCTCGCGCCCATGAACCCGCACCCCAGGTTCAGCGGAATCGCCCACCACCACATGCCCTTCGGCGGCAGCAGCGCGGTGCACAGCGCGAGCGAGAAGCAGACCGTCGCCACCATCAGCGTCCGGTGCTTGCCGATCCGCGTCGCCAGTCGCGCCATCAGCGGCGCGCCGGCGATGCCGCCGGCAATGTAGAAGAGCAGGAGGATCGAGGGCGACCCGCCGCCGAAGCGCATCACGTCGTTGGAGAAGAACAGGAACAGCGAGCTCATCCAGCCGGGACCGAGGGTCACCAGGAACTGCGCCGCGTAGCAGCGCAGCAGATCGGGCTTGCTGACCAGCGCCAGGTAGTCGGCCGCGCGCACGCCGCCATGGCCGGCGGCCTGCGGATTGATCCGCTCGCGGGTGCGCCACACCGAGACGCCGATCAGGATCGGCGTGAAGACGACCAGCGCCCACCCCATCGCCTGCACCGCCCAGGCGTCGGGCTTGTGCAGGATCTTGCCGGCCACCGGCAGCAGCAGCATGGCGACGGTGCTGGCCAGGCCGACCGCCGTCAGCGTGCCGTAGATGCGCGCGCGTTCGTCGTAGCTGGTGGCGAGCGTGGCGCCCCAGGCAGGCACCGACAGCATCAGGATCGAGAGCGACAGGTAGAGCACCAGGAGCCAGCCGGCGAGATAGATCTGCCCGATGCCGGGCGGCGCCATGAACAGCATGTAGACGCCCGCCATCAGGATCGGCGCACCGACCAGCAGCCAGGGCCGGTAGCGCCCGAGCGGCGTCCTCGTGTGGTCCATCAGCCCGCCCAGGAACGGGTCGAGGAACAGGTCGAACACCCGCACCGAGCCCCAGGTGACGCCGAACAGCGCCAGCGGCACGCCCAGGTCGCGGGTCATGTGCGGCGGCAGGTAGACGAGCAGCGCGATGCCCAGCGCCGAGGTCGGGAACTGGGCCAGCGCGAAGGTCAGCGCGCCCGCCAGCGACAGGCGCTCCTGCGTTCCGGCGCTCGTGCGGCCGCCGCCCACTGCTGCTCCTCTCCCGCGCCTCGGCGCGATCAGGCCCTCAAACGCGTGGCCGCGGCAACCCTGCCCTCACGTCAGCTCGGATCGAACCTGCGCCGCGGGCGTTCTCTCAGATTGCCAGGTGAAACAATCCGATCGGGGTATTGATGTCGCGTCCGCGTAAGGAGCTACCCGTGTGCCTGGGTGAGGGCGAACTGCGCTATCGCGGCTTCGCCGGCCCGGTGGACTACGAGATCCGTGGCGAGCCCGCGCAGTTGAAGCTGGGGCCGGCGCGGCTGCGCGGGTCGCTGACCGCGACGCCGGAGGTGGCGGCCGACGCCTTCCGCGCGGGGGAGGCCGAACTCAGGCTGGCGCAGGGCGGCGCGTTCCGCATCACGCTGGTCGGCCATTCGGCCGGATCTGGCGTCGCCTACTTCGAACTGCGCGTCTAGCGCGCGGCGCCCGCCACGGGCTCAGGCCGCGGGAGCGTGAAGACCAGGGTGTCGCCGTCCCAGACCACGGCGCGGACGCCGTCCGCCCGCTGGGCCAGGAGCTGCGCCGCGCGGTCCTGCGCCGCCCCCGCGCTGAGCTCCGGCAGCACCTCGAAGTGCGGAACCCGGTCGCCCTTGCGGTGGATGTAGCAGAAGAACGGCATCGAAAACGCATCCCAAGCCGCTTTAAGCGGCCGACGTTCACGATACGCCTTTTCGCATCTCAGGCGAGGACATTTCGGCAGGTGCAGATCAGTATTTCGACTATGTCGGATAGATGACGCCCAGGTGTTGGCGAGGGCCTGCTGAGGCCGTCAACAAGCTGCACCGCAAAAATCAGCCGCGCGGCTGGTAGCGCATGGTCAGCGAATAGCTACCGACATCTGTGGATTTTTCGCGCAGCCGTTCGGCGACATCGGCCAGGGCGTCCTCCTGCTGCGCGAATCGCGCAACCTCGATACCGTCCCGCTGGACGATCCATGCCCCTGAGTCTTCGAGAACTTCGTACTTCATACCGCCTCGCGAATTCGGCGGACGGATAAGGTCCAGAGGCTTAACACAACAAGAGCGAGTGATTTGCGCTACCTGCTACCGGTTGTCGCATCCCCTCCCTCGTCGTGAAGTTGCACTCAGTGACTCTCACGACCCAGCATTGCCAGGTCGCAGATCGTGAATCCAGCGCCCTTCAGGGCCTTGAGCCGGGCCAGTCGCGCACGGAATTCCGGGCCGTTCGGGTTGAGGACCTCGACCTTCGGCCTTTGGTCCGGCGGCAGGTCGGCGGCGACGCGGACCTTCAGCATCTTGTCGGGGTCCTTCGGCGGCTCGCCGACATTGATCGCCCGCACCACCTCCAGCCCGGCGACCACCTGGCCCCACACCGCATAGTCGTGGTCCAGCCGCCGCGCCGGCGCGCGCATGAAGAAGATCTCCGCGTTGGCCGTGTCGATCCCCGCCTGGCGGCCCATGCCGGCGGTCCCGGCGCAATAGGCGCCCCAGACGCGCAGCCGGTGGTCGCTTCCAAGCGCCTGCTCGGCCGCCGAGACGCCGGCGAATGGCGAGGATCCCAGCACGCCCTCCACGCCGTCCGAGCGGCGGGTCACCACCAGCGGCCGCGTCTCGGCGGGCAGCCGCACGCTGAACTCCGGCGGCAGGTCCGGATAGGACGAGACGCCGCCGTCCTTGTTGTTCGGGTCGCCGGTCTGGTCGACGAAGCCTTCGATCACCCGGTGGAACAGGAGCCCATCGTAGACGCCTTCCCGCGCCAGCCGCTTCACCCGCTCCACCGCCTTGGGCGCGAACTCCGGGCGCATCTCGACCACGATGCGGCCCTTGGTGGTCTCCACCACCAGCGTCTCCGCCGGATCCAGCGCCCGCCAGCTCGGCTCCGCCTTCCCCGCCCCCAACGCCGCCAGCCCTGCCAGCGCAACGACCAATCGCTTCATCCGCCCCACCCTTCCCATCCGATCCGGAAACAATCTTGTGCCGTCAGCCGCGCTTTTGCAGCTAAGGCTGGACCCTATCTTGGCGTCCGAGAAAGGATCATCCGCATGATCGAAAGACGTCCCTTCGCGGGCCTCGGCGGCGCCGACCACGGGTGGCTGAAGGCCAAGCACCACTTCTCGTTCGCCAACTACTACGAGCCCCGCCGCATGGGCTGGGGCGCCATCCGCGTCTGGAACGACGACGAGATCGCGCCGAACTCGGGCTTCCCGCCCCACCCGCACCGCGACATGGAGATCATCACCTATGTCCGCGAGGGCGCGATCACCCACCAGGACTCCATGGGCAACCAGGGCAAGACCGGGGCGGGCGACGTGCAGGTGATGAGCGCCGGTACGGGCGTGCGCCACGCCGAGTACAACCTCGAGGCCGACAGGACGACGCTGTTCCAGATCTGGATCGAGCCCAGCCAGGCCGGCGGCGCGCCGTCCTGGGGCGCGCGGCCGTTCCCGAAGGGCGACCGCGCCGGCAAGTTCGTGACCCTGGCCTCTGGCCTCCCGGGCGACGGCGACGCCCTGCCGATCCGCACCGCTGCGCGGGTGGCCGGCGCCACCATCAAGGCCGGCGAGACCTTGGACTACCCGACCGACCCCTCGCGCCACCTCTACCTGGTGCCGGCGGCGGGCGCTGTGGAGGTCAACGGCGTGCGCCTGGACCCCCGGGACGGCGCCGCCATCACCGGCGAAACCGCCCTCAGCGTGAAGGCGCTGGAGGACGCCGAGGTGGTGCTGGTGGACGCAGCCTAGCTTGCGCGCCGCGACCCTGCTGCGGCAGTAGGACCCGACGGGTCCGGAGCACTTGAAGCCCCCCGCCGGTTGACGCTAGGTCGGCGCAAGACCTCGGGGAGTGCGTTGAGATGCCGGGATTGATGGTGGCGGCGGCGTTGGCCGTGCAGGCTGTGAGCGTGGCCCCGGCGCCGCCGGCGCCGATGGTGGTGCGGCTCTACCACGACGTGGCGATCAGTCCGTCCGGCGATCGCATCGCCTCTATCGAGACCGAGGAGGCCGCGGCCTCCGAGAACGACCCGCACGAGACTGTCATCGTGCGCAACCGAGCCACCGGCGAGGTGCTGGAGCGCTACGACCCCTGCGGCGCCTGCGACTACACCGGCCCGGCCTGGTCGCCGGACGGCAAGGTGCTGGCGTTCGTCGCCAGCGACCGGCGCGCGCGGATCGCCGCCGTGATCGTCGTGCGTGACGGCAAGCAGGCGACGGCGCTCAACTTCGCGGGGCTCTTGGAGGCGCCGCGCTGGTCGCCGGACGGCAGGACGCTGGCGGTGCTGGCCACCGACCGGCCGCGCAAGCAGACCGGCGCCACCCAGGCCGGCGCGGCCCTGGTCGGGGAGATCGGCCGCGAGACCGACGAGCAGCGCGTGGCGATCCTGACCCCGCCGCGCGCCGGCCAAACGTCGATGGCGCTGACGTTCCTCTCGCCCGCCGACACCTTCGTCTACGAGTATGACTGGACCCCCGACGGCCGGGGCTTCGTGGTCAGCGA
>Ga0308175_100001025_pt1 | contig 18571 bp, 14 predicted proteins | sample PhyCR1_3_FD_203893 | JGI IMG/M metagenome (GOLD analysis project Ga0308175, IMG submission 203893) | Soil microbial communities from UC Gill Tract Community Farm, Albany, California, United States - DLSLS.C.R1 | ecosystem: Environmental > Terrestrial > Soil > Agricultural land | place: USA...
TCCTCGGATCGACGGCGACGGCGACCTTTCTCGTCTACCGGCGCGACTCGACGGAGCGCGGCGTCCTCGTGCCACCGGCGGCCGCGCGATGAGCGAGCTCACCTCGCTCGGGCTCATCCTGCTCTTCGCGCTGCTGGTCGGGCACGTCGTGAAGCTCGCGAAGATTCCCGAGGTCACCGGGTACCTCGTCGCCGGCATGCTCGTCGGCCCGTCCGTTCTCGGCTGGGTGTCGCACGACAACCTTCAATCGTTGCACGTGTTCAGCGAGGTTGGCCTCGGCCTCATCCTGTTCTCGATCGGAGGTGTGTTCGAGCTCTCGCGCATGCGGAGCATCGGAATCCGCATTCTCCTGCTCGCCTGTGTGGAGTCGCTCAGCGCCGGGCTGCTCGTCATGCTCGGCATGCTGGCGATCGGACAGCCCTGGCAGATCGCCCTTCTGCTCGGAGCGATTGCCGTGGAGACCGGCGCGGCGTCGACGCTCATGGTCATCCGAGAGAACAACGCGTCCGGCCCGTTCACCGAGACGCTCACGGGCGTGATCGGACTGAACAACATCCTCGCGCTCCTCGCCTTCAGCATCGTCGCGGCCGCGCTCGACATGAGCGCGCTGGGAGCGTCCGGCGACGCGAGCGCGTCGAGGATCGGGGCCGCGCTCTTTCCGCTCGTATGGCAACTGATCGGCTCATCGGCGCTTGGATTCCTCGTCGGCCTGCTCCTCGCCGCCTGGGCGTCCCGCGTCACCGAGTCGGGTGAGATCCTGATCCTGCTCACGGGCTGCGTGCTGCTGACCGTGGGGATCGCGACGGCGCTCGACCTCTCCCCGCTCGTCGCCAGCCTCGCCGTCGGAACGACCATGGCGAACCTCTCCGCCAAGAGTCGTCGTCTCTTCGAGGCGCTGAGTCACACCGACCCGCCGCTGTACGTGATCTTCTTCGTCCTGGCGGGCGCGGATCTCGAGCTCCGGCTCCTCCCATCTCTGGGGCTCTTGGGCGTCGCGTACGTCGTATGTCGCGCGGCGGGGAAGTTCGGCGGAGCGTGGGTGGGCGCGCGACGCGCGAAACTTCCTCAGCCCATGCAACGGCTGCTCGGGCTCTCGCTGCTGGCCCAGGCGGGACTGGCGGTGGGCCTGGTGCTCGTGACGCGTCAGCGGTTCCCCGAGATCGCGTCCACCGTGACGACCGTGGTGCTCGGCGCGATCGTCGTGTTCGAGGTCGCGGGGCCGCTCAGCGCGCGCTTCGCACTGGACCGGAGTGGAGAGTCGAACAACGAGTCGGAGCCGCCACCGCTTTCGATCCCGTGACACGAGCCTGGAGCAGTGGGCTCGCGGATGACGATGTCGCCGGCTCCGAGCGATCCGGCGAGAACCGCCGGGTCGCTCCTTCTCCACGTGCTCCGTGCTCGGAATCAGTCGTCCGCTGCCCCCCTCCCCGGCATCTGCACTCCTGAAGACTGCGTGGGACCTGCTCCTCCGCTGCGGATCTCCGTGTGCCGGATCTTGCCGCCGAGATTGGCCGTGTACCCCATGAGGCCCGTGATCAGCAGCGCGACCGCCATGCCGGTTCCAACGATTCGGCGAGGGAGTGCTCTGCGCCGGAACATGAACACAGCGAGGAGTGCGAGCGCGCCGGCAACGCCCATGGCGATCGTCGCTACCAGCGCGACTTCTTCGTGTTGCTCGATCATCGCCTTGGAGACGCCGGCCAATCGCTCCACTCCATCCTCCGCCGGCTCGCCGGTGAGATAGACGGCGACGGCCGCTGCGCCGAGCGCCGCGTAGAGCCAGAACGTGACCCGTGCCAGCTCATCGCTTCGTCGTGCGATGGCGACGGCCAGAAGCGCCAGCGCGATGACGGCCCCGATGACGGGGAGATGGTTGATCAGGAGATGCAGGTGAACGGTGGTCATGATCGCCTCCGGGAATAACAGCGGTGACGTGCCGCCTGGCGCGAGCGGTGGCGACGGAGGCGGCGGCACGCATTGCGGCCTCGGGCTCGGGAGCGGTGCGATGCACCTGCGCGGCATCGCGTGTGCTCGTACGTCTAATCTTCGCGGATCCGTCCTTCGCTTCTATCGGTGTTCGCCTGACACGCGCCCTTGCCCGAGCGGGCGTTCAGCGCTCTCGGCGCACGTCTATCGACCGGCGTCTCCCACGCGCCGCATCTCCCATTCTCCCCGGGCAGCGAGGCGACCTCCGTTGCGGGTCTCGAAGATGCCCGTGATGGCGTTGCCGCGAACCTGACCGACGAACGTGGTTCCTACGACGCACTCGCAATCCGGCGACACGTACGGCTCGAGCGTGCCCCGCACGCTGTCTCCCTGCGCCGCCACGAAGTCGATCCGCAGCTGCTGCATCGTCTGCACGTGGGTGCGATGCACCTCCATTGGATCTGCGGGCCGCACCGGCTGATTGTTCGAGCCCATCATCGTGACGTCGCCGAAGAGGCTGTCGGTTCCGCTTCGCAGCGTGAAACCCAGCGAGCCGCCGCGCCCGCTCGAGCCTCCCCAGTATTCACCCGTCCACGAGCCGGCGAGCCAGGCGATCGACACCGCGTCGCCCTGCAGGCGCACGGGCATGGACTGCGTACGACAACCGATGAGGACGACGACGGCGAGACCGCCGAGCAGCTTGGCGCGCATGAGAGACCTCACAGAGAGCGTGAGCTGACGATGTCGCCTCGGACGCCTCGGCGCACTCAGGCGATGCCTGACGGTGAGCGCGCTGATAGGCCTGTTCCCTCAGTCCTGTCTGGACAGCCCCGCGCCACCGCACGACATTGCACCAGCCGAGCGCGTGACGTTGCCCGTTCGATGAGCCCACCGGATCCGCGACGAATCCTCCAGACTCGGCCCGTACGCGACATGAGCTCCCCAATCGACTTCAACTTGGGTGACGCGGCGCCGCTCTCCGACAACGCGCGAGCTCCCGACACCTCCGATGCCGAAGTGCGGCTCCGAGGCATCATCGCGCTGGCCGCCGACGCCATCGTCTCCATCGACGATGGCTATCGGATCACGCTGTTCAACACGGCGGCAGAGGAGATGTTCGGCTATCGGCAGGAGGAGGTGCTCGGCCAGCCGTTGGACATCCTGCTTCCGGAGCTGAGCCGCGATGCGCACCGCGAGCACTTGCGTCGCTTTCGTGAGTCGCCGGTCACCAGCCGCCGCATGGGGGAGCGCGGCCAGGTATGGGGCCGGCGGCGCGATGGGCTGCTCTTTCCCGCCGAAGCGTCGATCTCGAAGATCGCCAGCGGTGGCGCGATGCATTTCACCGCCGTGCTTCGAGACGTCACCGAGCAACTGCGCGCTGAGCGAGAGCGTGAGGAGCTGCTTCAGCGTCAGACCGAAGCGCGAGAAGCCGCAGAAGTGGCCGAGCGCCGCATCCAGTTCCTGTCGAATGCGAGTACGATCCTCCACTCGTCCCTCGACTATCAGCGCACCTTCGACGCGCTGCTCCGGCTCATCGTCCCCGAGCTCGCCACGTTCGCGGTCATCGACGTCGTGGAAGCCACGGGACGAATCAAGCGGCTGAACGTCCTCCATCACGACCCCGCCAAGCAGGCGCTCGCCGATCGACTTCGCGCGTACCCGCACGATCAGCAGCGCTACCTCACTCGGCGTACGATCGTATCCGGTGAGCCGGAGCTCACCGATCACGTCACCGACGAGCTGCTCGTGGCCGTCGCCGAAGGCGAGACGCACCTGCAGACACTTCGCGAGCTCGCGCTGGCGTCCTACCTCGTGGTTCCGCTCCGGGTGAGAGACGACGTCGTCGGCGCCATCCTGCTCGCGCGCGATGCGCACGGCGCCCCGTATGCCGAGCGCGAGCTCGTGCTCGCGCTCGAGTTGGCCCAGCGCGCCGCCGCGGCGCTGGACAACGCACGGTTGTACGATCAGGCACAACGAGCCATTCGCGCGCGCGACGACGTGCTCGGAGTCGTTTCGCACGATCTGCGAACGCCGCTCAGTGTCATCTCGATGTGCGTATCCTCGGTGCTCGCCGACGACGCGGCGAACGCGGAGCGGACCCGCCAACAGATGCACACGGTACGCGACTCGTTGGACTGGGCCGATCTGCTCATCCGCGACCTCCTCGACGTGTCGGCGATCGAGGCGGGCGGGCTGTCTCTCACCCGCCGCCGCGAAGATCCCGTGCTGCTGGTGGGCCGCGAAGTGCATCGTCTGAGATCGCTCATCGCCGAGCGCGCGATCGCGACGCGCATCGACCTGCCGGAACGGTTGCCCGACGTCGACGTCGACGCCGAGCGCGTGATGCAGGCGCTCGGCAATCTGATCGGCAATGCTCTCAAGTTCACGCCGAGCGGTGGCGAGATTCGCATCGGCGCGGCCGAGGAGCCGGACGGTGTGCGGTTCTTCGTCTCGGACTCCGGGCCCGGCGTGCCCGAGGAAGATCTCGAGCGCATCTTCGACCGCTTCTGGACGGCGCGACGCACGTCACGCACGCGCGGCACGGGTATGGGACTGGCCATCGTCCGAGGGATCGCCGAGGCGCATGGCGGCCGTGCGTGGGCGGAGCGCAACCCGGGCGTCGGCGCCACCTTCAACATCCTGATCCCGGTGGCGCCGCACGATTCCAGCTCGAGCGACTAGCCGGCCACGCGGTCTCCGGGCGGAGCGACCAGGACGGACCGGCTGCCATCTCGAACGAGATCCGTGCTCACGCTGCCCATGAGCCAGCGATCCAGTCGCCCTCGTCGCACGCTGCCTGCCGCTACGAGATCGCAGCGCGCGGTATCGGCATACTGGAGGATGCTCTCGGCGACGGAGTGCTGGACTGCCTGGTGCAGCACGACGTGGTCGAAGGTGATCCGGTCCTGACGGAGATCGCGCGCTACCTTCGCGAACGCGGCGTGCACCCCCAGCTCGTGAATGAGCGTCTCACCCTCTTCCATCGCCAGAGCGCTGGGCGGCGACACGTAGGCCAGCACCAGACGCGCGCTCTCGCCGGTGACGGCTTGCGCCGTTCGCGCGGCGATGAGGCTCGCTTCGCTGAAGTCCATCGCCGCGATCACGCGCGTCGGCAGCTCGGTCATCCCTTCGGTCACGCCGAGCACGGGGCACGACGCGTGGCGCATGACGTTCAGCGCCGTGTCGTCGTGCACCGCCCGATCGAGTCGCCCGTGCCGGCGCAGCCCGACGATGATCAGCACGGCTCCGGTGCGTCGGCTCTCCTTGACGATCGCCGCCGCCGGGGTGCCGAGCGTGACGCGCACGGGCCAGTCGAGATCCTCCCCGATCGCCGCGCCGAGATTCTCGCGCACGTTCTTCTCCTGCTCGGCGTGGATCGATGGACCGGCCGCCGCATCGCCCATCGCGAGCGCGATGTCGAGCGGCGGTGGAACGGCCGCCGAACGCGTGTCCACGACCGACACCACGTGGATCGCGGCGTGATGGGTCCGCGCGAGCGCGTGGGCAACGTGAGCCGCGGCGAGCGAGCTCGCCGAGCCATCGGTCGCGAGGAGCACGGCGCGTCCGCTCAGATCCAGGGTCCTCGACGATCGCGTCGCGGCACCAGTGGTCTGCTCGACCGGCGAGCGAGTATCGACGGCGTTCTCTGCAGCGTGCGTTGAAGTCGAAGCGAGCATGGTACACCTCCAGCACACCAGTGTGGGATGGAGCTCTGTCGAAGCTTCGCCGGGCGATCGCCGTCGCGCCGTCAGGCAAACTCGGACGATGCGCTCGCCGGCTGCCGTCTATTCGAACAGGTCTGCCTCGAGCGCGATTCGCACGTAGTCCGTGCGGTGCGCGAGACCGAGCTTCTCCTCGATGCGCTGCTTGTAGGTGTCGACCGTCTTCGCCGTGATGCCGAGCTGGCGGCCGATCTCCGGGCCGTTGAATCCGCGCGCCGTCAGCACCACGACCGTCTGCTCCCGGTCGCTCAGGCGCGCGAGCCGCGCGCGTGCGTCGTCTCGCTCGCGCGGCGGCTCCGCACTCGACTTGGCCAGCGCCTGCGAGACGGCGGGTCGCACGTAGACCTCGCCCGCGGCGACGACGCGGATCGCCTCCACGAGCTCCCTGTCCACCGCGGACTTGCACAGGTAGCCGCGCGCGCCGGCGTTCAGCACGGGAAGCAGCCTGTCGTGCTCCGGCGACATCGTGACGATGAGCACGAGTGAGTTCGGACTGGCGGTCTGTAGCGCTCGCGTCGCCGTGAGGCCGTCTCCGTCGGGCATGTCGAGGTCCATCACGATCACTTCAGGCTGGAGTCGTGCGGCGAGCGCAACGGCCGCGTGCCCACCGTCCGCCTCGCCGACGACGCTGATGTCCTGACAACCGTGGAGGACCGCCTTCAGGCCACTGAGGACGAGATGATGATCGTCGACGAGAATCACCCGGATGGGCTCACTTCTCGCCGCCACACCGCGTCGCGCGTAGGGCCGTGTGCTGAGCTCCCTTCCGACCTCCGCCAGGGTTCCGTGCGGAGTTGGCGCCAGCGTGTGCTGGTCGTTCGCGTTCGTGCGCATAGTCGACCGATGAGGGCTTCGTGATCCGCGCTGCCTTCGCGGTGATCGCACATTACCCGTTCCGGAGCAGGCCGACCGTCGGGAAAGATTCGACCGCTGTGTGGGGCTATTCCCCGAGCCGCGCTGGCAACTCATCGCGGCGCTGTCGGACATTGCCTGATGCCTGGCCCCATGGCGCGGCGACAATCTCACACGTGGGGCCGGTACGACTTCTCGCCGCCGTCCTCCCGGATTCTCCATGTCGCCACGAGGCCAGCCATGTCGCAGCTCACACACGAGAAGGACGGAACCGTCCGATTCGGGCGCGCCGAGCAGCCCGGCGCAACGATGCGTGCCGCCGTCTTCGTCGCTCCCGGCAAGCTCGAAGTGCGCGACGTGCCTCGGCCGACGCCGGGACCCGGCGACGCCGTCATCCGGGTGACCCTGACGACGATCTGCGGCACCGACGTCCACATTCTCAGAGGAGAGTATCCGGTTCGACCGGGACTCGTGATCGGCCACGAGCCGGTCGGCGTGATCACGGAGCTCGGCGCCGGCGTCACCGGCTACGAGATCGGCGACCGGGTGCTCGTCGGCGCCATCACGCCGTGTGGGCAGTGCCTCGCTTGCCTCTCCGGCCATCAGTCCCAGTGCGGGCATGGAGACGCATACGAAGCGCTCGGAGGCTGGCGGTTCGGCAACACCATCGACGGCGCACAGTCCCAGTTCCTTCGCGTGCCCAACGCGCAAGCGAACCTCGCGAAGATTCCCGACGGCCTCACCGACGAGCAGGTCGTGCTGCTCGCCGACATCGCGAGCACCGGCATCAGCGGCGCGGAGTCCGGCCGAGTACGACCGGGCGATGCGGTGGTCGTGTTCGCGCAGGGGCCGATCGGCCTGTGTGCCACCGCGGGCGCGCGACTCATGGGTGCGTCACTCGTCATCGGAGTCGACGGCGACGACACTCGCCTCGCCATGTCCACGCGCATGGGGGCCGACGTCGTGCTCGACTACCGTGCGGTCGACGTCGTGAGCGAGGTGAAGCGGCTCACGGGCGGCGGTGCGGACGTCGCCATCGAAGCGCTCGGCACTCAGGGCACCTTCGAGAGCGGCTTGCGCTGCCTCAGGCCGGGTGGCATGCTCTCGAGCCTCGGCGTGTATTCGGGCAAGCTGGCGATCCCGTACGAGTCGTTCGGTGCGGGCCTCGCCGACTACACGATCGTGACGACGTTGTGCCCGGGCGGAAAGGAACGCATGCGACGCCTGATGGCGCTCGTGCAGCATGGCCGCCTCGATCTCACCCCGCTTCTAACGCATCGCTTCTCGCTCGAGCACATCGACGAGGCCTACGAGCTGTTCGCCAGCCGACGAGACGGTGTGTTGAAGGTGGCGATCACACCGTGACCGACTGTGGCCGACACACTGCTGGAGAGCGGCGCCGAACGCGCGTCCGACGGAACCACCCCCTGGCATACGCTCGGCCGCGAGCAGGTGCTTGCGGCGCTGCACGTCGGGGAGGAAGGGCTCACCTCCGGGATCGCCAAGCAACGGCGTGACAGGTTCGGGCCGAATGTTCTGGTCGAAGGTCGGCAGCGGAGTGCGTGGCGCATTCTGATCGCGCAGCTCGCCGACGTGATGGTTCTCATCCTCATCGCGTCGGCGATCGTTTCCGCACTGCTCGGCGAGACGCACGACGTGATCGCCATCCTCGCGATCGTCGTGCTGAACGCGATCCTCGGCGTCGTGCAGGAGATTCGCGCCGAGCGCGCGATCGCGGCGCTCAAGGCGATGTCGGCTCCATCCGCGCGCGTGCGGCGCGACGGCTCGGAGATGTCGTGTCCCTCGAGCGATGTCGTGCCTGGCGACATCGTCGTGCTCGAGGCGGGAAGCATCGTTCCCGCCGACGTGCGGTTGCTCGACGCGCATCGCCTTCGTGTCGAGGAGGCGGCCCTCACCGGCGAGTCGCAACCCGTCGAGAAGTCTGTCGCGCCTCTCGTTCGTGCCGACGTTCCCATCGGCGAGCGGCTCGACATGGCGTACAAGGGCACGATCGTGACCTACGGGCGTGGCCTGGCGGTCGCGGTCGAGACCGGGATGCGCACGGAGCTCGGACGCATCGCTCTCATGCTGGGGTCCGAGGAGGGCCGGCGCACCCCGTTGCAGAACCGCCTGGCGCGATTCGGCCGCCACCTCGCGATCATCGTGCTCGTCCTGTGCGGCGTGGTCTTCGGTGCGGGCGTGCTCCGGGGAGAGCAACCGGTCCTGATGTTCATGACGGCCATCAGTCTCGCCGTCGCCGCCGTGCCGGAAGCATTGCCCGCGGTCGTCACGGTGGCACTCGCACTCGGCGCGCGAGCGATGGTTCGCCAGAACGCGTTGATCCGGCGGCTTCCCGCCGTCGAGACGCTCGGTTCGGTCACGTACATCTGCTGCGACAAGACGGGCACGCTCACCGAGAACCGCATGCGCGTGGAGGCCGTGCAGACCGGCCAGAGTCCGGCCGCTCCGTTGGCGGATCAGTCGGACGACGTCGTCCTCGCGCTGCTCCTCCAGGCGATCGCCCTCAACAACGATGCGACGCTCGGCGCCGACGGCACGCTGTCCGGAGATCCCACCGAAACGGCCCTGCACCGCGCCGCGGCGGGTGCGGGACACCGCAAGGAAGCGTTGGAGCTCGGGGCACCTCGGATCGCCGAGGTGCCCTTCTCGTCGGAGCGCGCGAGGATGACCACCGTGCATCGCGGGGCGCACGGCGTCGTCGCGTACACCAAGGGAGCGCCCGAGCGCGTCCTCAAGCACTGCGTCGATCGCATCGGCGCCGACGGCGCGGAGCCGCTCGACCGGGATGGGGTACTGCTCGCCGCGGACCGCATGGCCGCATCCGGTCTTCGCGTGCTCGCGATCGCGATGCGCCGCATCGCGCACCTTCCTTCCGAAGTCGAAGCCGTGGAGTCGGAGCAGAGCTTCGTCGGCCTGGTCGGACTCATGGACCCGCCGCGTGCCGAGGCGCGGGAGTCGGTGGCACTCTGTCAGTCCGCCGGCATCCATGTGGTGATGATCACCGGTGATCACCCGTCGACGGCTCGCGCCATCGCCGAGCGACTCGGGATCGCGTCGGACGGCGATGTCGTCGTCACCGGCTCCGATTTGAAGGCGATGTCGTCGGAGGAGCTGGACGCGCGTGTCGGAAACCTCCGAGTGTTCGCGCGCGTCGCGCCCGAAGACAAGATTCGCATCGTCGCCGCGCTCCAGCATCGTGGGGAGAGCGTCGCGATGACCGGAGACGGTGTGAACGATGCGCCCGCCCTCAGCCGCGCCGACATCGGCGTCGCGATGGGGCGCGGTGGCACCGACGTCGCCCGGGAGGCGGCCCACATGGTCCTGCTCGACGACGATTTCGCGACCATCGTGAAAGCCGTGCGAGAGGGACGCCGCATCTACGACAACATCCGGCGCTTCGTACGCTACGAGCTGTCCACGAACTCGGGCGAGGTCTGGACCCTCGTGCTCGCCCCCTTCTTCGGATTGCCGCTGCCCCTCCTGCCGATCCACATCCTCTGGATGAACCTCGTCACCGATGGCCTGCCCGGCCTCGCCCTCACCGCGGAGCCTCCGGAGCGCGATGTCATGTCGCGTCCGCCGAGAGCCGTCACCGAGAGCATCCTCGCGCACGGACTCTGGCAGCATGCGGTCTGGGTGGGGCTGCTGATGGCGGCGCTGGCGCTCGGTACGCAGGCGTGGACCATTCACGTCGCCGACGCGCACTGGCAGAGCATGACCTTTACCGTGCTCACGCTTTCGCAGCTTGCACACGTGCTCGCGATCCGCTCCGAGCGCGAATCACTTCTTCGCCTGGGGCTCCGCTCGAATCTCCCGCTGCTCGCCGCCGTCGCGCTGACCGTGCTGCTCCAGATGGCGGCGCTCTACGTGCCACCGCTCACGCGCGTCTTCCGCACCACGGCGCTGAGCGCCGCGGAGCTCGCGGCGTGCATCGCGCTGTCTTCGACCGTCTTCTTCGCGGTCGAGATCGAGAAGTGGATGATCCGGCGCGGGTGGCTGTACGCGTCGTACGTACCCTCATCGAGCGCGCGCTAGCGGCGGGCCGGCCGGCGCCGCGTCCGCGAAGAACAAGCTGTCGAGCGGAAGACGCACCGTCGCGCGCCGCGCGGAGCGCACGAGCGCACGAAGCCGGGCGCTGTCGATGACCATCCGATCATCGCGGACCTCGCGAAGCGCGCGCAGCGCTTGCTGCTGGACCGCCGGCACCCGAGAGCCGGCGTAGCGATACACGTCGATGTAGATCACCAGGTCGTCGCCCCGTACCTCGGCGAGCACGTACTCGATGTCGACCGGCACCGCCCGCGACAGCACGAGCGTGCGAGTGCGAGCGGTGTCGGCGACGAGCTTGTCGAGTAGCGTCGGCGGCTCCGGCGGGCCGGCATGCTCGTGTACCAGCCTGGCGAGATCGATCGCATCGGCGTTCGACATCCGAACGCAGGCGTGTGACGCCGCCGTACCGAGCGAGGCGTCCAGCGGCGTGCCGTGCAGGAACACCAGCCCCGTCACGTGCATCTTCACCCTGCCCACCGGGTTGAGCCAGCCCGGCGCCTTCGGCCGTTCCTTGCGGGCCCATTCGCTCGCCGGCGGATGCCACCACGGGTTCCAGACCACATAGTCGATCCGGAAGTGACCGAGTGGCGTGCGGAACTTCGGCTGTCCCACCGCGACCGGAATTGACCGCGTCACCGAGTGCCGTTCGATGACGTCCAACCGATACGCCGGGACGTTCAACGAGAGGCGTAGCGTCGTCGACGTGTCGAGCGAACCGGCGACGATCTCACTGGGTCCGCTGCACTCGTTCGGCCTCGGCGCTCCGGTGCGCGACTCGGCAGCCACGCCCCAACCGGCTTCGCCGAGCAAGGCGAGCGAGATCCCTGCTGCTACCCAGCGTGTCCTGCCCATTCGCCGTCCTCGTCCACCACGTTCGTCGGCGTTCGCCGAAACTTTGGTCGTGGGGTGCGCTGTGCTCACTCATGCGAGGCTATGCGCTCCTCCGCCCACGCGCCGTCCGGCATACGCCGACACGCGAACCGGCGACGTCGAGCTCGGGAAACCGCTCCGGCTACAGGCTCGCCCCGAAGAGCCGTCCCACCAGCGCCGAGATGGCCATGGCGATCGCGCCCCAGAACGCGACGCGGACGGCGCCCCGTCCGATAGGCGCCCCACCCACCCGGGCGGCGACGCCTCCGAGCACGGCGAGCAACACCAGCGCCGACGCGGGAACGAGGCGCGCGACCAATCCACCCGGTGCGAGCACCGCCACCAGCACCGGTAGCAGGGCGCCTACGGCGAACGTTGCGGCCGACGCGAACGCCGCTTGCAGCGGTCGCGCCGTGCTCGCCTCGGTGATTCCCAGCTCGTCGCGCAGGTGGGCACCGAGCGCGTCGTGCGCCATGAGCTGCGTCGCGACCTCGTCGGCGAGCGCCGGCGGGAGTCCCCTCCCCTCGTAGATGCCCGCGAGCTCGCGATGCTCGGCCACTGGATCGGCGGCGAGCTCGCGCTGCTCACGCGCGGTGTCGGCCGACTCGGTATCAGCCTGCGAGCTCACGGAAACGTATTCCCCGGCGGCCATGGACATCGCACCCGCGACGAGTCCCGCCACGGCGGTCAGCAGCAGCGCGCCACGGGGCGTGCCGGCGGCGGCGACCCCGGTGACGAGACTCGCCGTCGAGATGAGACCGTCGTTCGCGCCCAGCACGGCGGCACGAAGCCAGCCGATGTGCGCGGTGCGGTGCCGCTCGACGTGCATCGTCAGCGGCCTTCGTGGGCCGGTAGCAAACTCGCTCCCCGCTTCATCAGCACGTACAGACAGCCGATCACCACGAGATAGATCACGAAGCAAGGTAGACCCGCCTCTACCCCGAAGCTCCCGCCGGTGAGCAGCGAGTCGTGTGTCGTCAGCCTGAAGGGCAGGATGATCTGGTCTGCTTCCGCCTGGGTCGCCGCGATCGCCGTGATCTTCCCGATGAAGAAGATGTCCCACACGATGTGAACGACCGCCGCGTACCAGATCACCTTCGAGTAGTGGTAGATCAGCGCGAACATGAGGCCAGCAACGGATCCTCCGACGACGACCGTCAGTACGTCGGACACGCTGAACGCCGGCAGCATGACGATGTGCACGAGTCCGAATATCAGCGACGTGATGGCGATCGATCTCACCTTTGAATACCCGGCGGCGAAGATCATGTAGAGATGTCCCCGGAACAGCACCTCTTCCGTGAGGCCGGCAGCGATCGACAGCGAGATCCACGTGACCAGTAGGCCGGCCATCTTCTCCGCGCCCAATGATGCGACACGGGGAAACGGCGCGACGAGGTGCAGCCCGTAGTAGGACGTCCAGGCCGCGGCCGGCAGGACGAAGGCGAACACCGTCCATTTCAACAGACTCTGCAATCTCAACTTGCCGTACATCTCATCCGGCGCATACACGCGGATGACTCTGGTCGCGAAGAGATGAAGCGCCGCGATGGTCAGCGGGGCCCTCAGCACGACCTCCCTGATCGCAATGCGAAGTGCATCGCTGCCGATCCACGAGGTCAGCGCTCCGCAGACGAGCGCCACCGCGATGAAGATCGACAGGCAGCCCAGCGAGAACAGCAGGATCTTCCCGAGCGACAACCTGCCTGCGGGCTCTCTCGTGTCGTCTTGCATGATTCCTGGTTCTTGTCTCGTTGAAGTTCCTGGATGGTAGCGCCAGGACCTCGGAGACGCGCTGGCGCGCGACGACTGTCCACATTGGAGAGGCACGCGAGCTGGCTTCTCCGCCGACACGAAGCCGGTGTTCACAAGAGCTCGTTGGTTGTATGGTTGGCTTGCAACCACCCATCGAACGATTTAACTCACCGCTTGTACGGGACCGACGGCGCGTCGAAACGCTCCACAGGCCTGGCTTCCCCATTCCGATAGGCGCTCACATGTCGAAGATCGTCGCCCTCATGTCCATGTCGCTGGACGGCTTCGTCGCCGACCGAAACGACGGCGTCGGAGAAGTCTTCGACTGGTACATGCATTCCGGTGACGTCGCGTTCGAGACGGGCGGGTCGGACCCGATGACCTTTCACGTATCGCCGGCGAGCGCGGAGCATCTGCGCGGGCTCTGGTCCGAGCTCGGCGCGGTGATCACCGGTCGTCGCACCTTCGAGGTGGCCGACGGCTGGGGCGGGAACCACGCATGGGGGCCGGCGTACGTGCTCACCCACGAGATCCCCGACGGATGGCCGCGCCCCGGCTCCACCGTGCACTTCGTCCGGAACGGGCTCGAGAGCGCCGTCGAGCAGGCGAAGGCCGCCGCAGGCGACAAGTCGGTCGCCGTGCACGGCGCGGACACCATCCAGCAACTCCTCAACGCGGGGTTGCTCGACGATCTCTGCATCGACGTGTCCGCCGTGCTGCTCGGCTCCGGCGTCCGGCTCTTCGACCGCTTGGCACGGACGCCCGCCGTCCTCGGCAATCCGACCGTGGTCGCCGGCATCGGCGTTACACATCTGCGCTATCCCGTCCGCAGGTGATCCCGCCACACATGGTCGCGCGACATGAGGACTAGCTGAGCGGGATCCCTTTGATCTGCGTCATGTTCGCCGAGATCGGCGCCGCGCCGGCGGCGGCCAGCACCGCCGCGGGGACGGCGGCAACGGCGGTCGCGATGTCCGACGCATCGGCAGGATCGGCGGGCAGGTTCGTCGTCTTCGCGCTCACCGCCGCGACATCCGCCGAGATCGACGCGCCGGCCGGTGCTCCGAGCCGCGCGAAGCTGTCGCCGCCCTGGAGCGCATCGCTCGAGAGGCCGACGCGCTCCATCCACACGTAGTTGTTCGCCGAGACGAATGCGATCGTCACGAAGTCCGCGCCCGTCGCCACGGCCGCGTCGGGCAGGTCGAGGCGGTAGAGCCCTGGCATCGCCGCGGCATCGACTTCGACGAAGCCGCCCGAGGTCCACGCGGCGCCCATGGTCTGCGTCACGAGGGCGATCGCGGTGCGGACACTCCCCTGCCGGCAGTAGCTGGCCACGTTGCCGGCCGTGCCGAACGTCAACCCGGTCACCTCGGCGTTGTCGGACGTCCGGCGGACCAGCAGGTGGATCGAGACTCCCGTGGCGCCCGCCCTGATGCCGCCGAAATAGTTGTCTGCCATTAGTGGAGTCCCGCGAGTGAGGAGAGTCCCAGTGCATCGGGAAGAAGTGGCGTGATGGCCGGCCAGAAGTATCCGTTGACGTCGAAGTCCGCATTCACGATCGACGCGAGTGCGATCTGCCCCGCGTCGGTGGGATGGGTCTGGTCGCTGTTGAAGAAGACCGGGTTCGCGCATGCGCGCGTGACCGGATCGAACCGGCCGTCGGCGGCGACGTCGATGAGACGGTCGCAGTAGAGCGCGCGGTTCGCGCGCAGCTCGGCGTTCATCGCGACGAGGATCGTTCCTTCGGACGACAATGCGGTTCCGGTGGGAGCCGCGTAACATCCGTTCGGGGCGCCACCCAAACCCGAGCCGTAGCCCGGCGCGGTCAGCATCACGAGTGTCACGCCTGCCGCCGCGCACACCGCGTAATACGCGGCCATGTCGAGCTTGAGCTGCGCGAGCGACGTCTGCGTCACCCGCTCGTCGTTCGTGATCCACATCGCCACCAGCACGTTCCGGCCGGAGCGCAGCCCGTCGAAGATCTGCGCCAACTCGTGGGGGAACTTCGCCATCCCGTTCGGGGCCGTGCGCCCGCCGACGCTCACGTTGTACTGATGAACGTCCGTGAGGCCGATCTTCGCGGCGAGCTGGCCGCGTGCGGTGTTCGTGTTCACCACGAGGTATGGCCACGACGTCGTGCCGGAGCCGATGGTCGGCGTGAGCTGATTGGTGGTCTGCGTCGCCGCGCCGAGCGAGTGGGTGTGCACGGCGAACGCTCCTTGGGTGAACGCTTCCACCGTCGCGCCGAACTCCGCGATCGCGAACGCTTTGAACGCCGCGATCATCGCCGGCGTCAGCTCAACCGCCGCCCAGCCCTGCCAGTACAGGGTGCCCGCGAAGAATGCCGTGCCGTACCCGCCGAACGATTCCTTCAGGCCGCCCGCGACGGTGGTGGCTGGCGTGTTCTTGACGAAGCACGAAGCCTGTCGGCCGACGAGATCGTAGTGCCAGCCGTCGTCGCCGTTCACGACTCCCGCCGCACGCGCGGCGCGGCCGACGTAGGCGGCGCGAATCAGGCCGTCGTTCCATGCGAGCGCGCTGTCCGGCGCGACCGCGCCCGTGCCTGCGCTCGCCGGATCGTAGAAGCCGCCATGCCGCCCTGCCGACGTGCGAAGGAATGCCTGCGGGAAGAACGAGGCGTCGGCCGGGTTCACGCCGGCGCCGCAGACCGGGCCATCGCTCGTCGCCTTGTAGATCGCGAGACAGGTGAACGACGTCGCGGCGTCGAACACCAGCCGGGCGTCCTGCCCACTCGCGAGCATGTCGTCCACGCCGTCGAACACGAGTCCTTCGCCGCCGATCGCCGGCCGCCTGGTCGTCGTCGCCTGCGTCGCCGTGATGCCCGCCGCTCGGCCGCCCACCGCACCGATCGCGTCGCGATGCGCGCTGCGGTCGGCGAGGATGTTGAGCCGCGCGTCCTTGATCGAGAACAGATTCGCGTTGCCGCCGAACTGCGCGACCAGCGCGACGTTGGCGTCGATGGCGCTCGTCACCGCAGGACCGGTACCCTGCGTCGCGCCCACGACGGCGCCGTTCGCGTTGCCCGCATAGTCGATCGCGTCGGCGCCGTTCACCCCGAAGTGCTTGAAGTCGACGGCCACCATTCCGTTGACGACCTGTCGCGGCTTGTTCTGCCAGGAGACGATGTCCGCGAGCGGCATCGCTCCGGGAAAGTGCGCGCCGTACGCGATCTGCCCCTGCAGCGCGGCGGTGAGCGCGACGTTGTTGTTGCCCCAGGTGCTCCCCTTGCCCGCATCGCTGGTGAAGGCGCCGCTCCCCTCGTTCGGCGCCATCGTCGCGGCGGTCGCGTTGACACCGACCCGTCCCGAGTAGATCCTCACCAGGTTGCCGGCACCCGCCGTCGAGTCGAACACCATCGCGACGAAGCACCAGGTGTTGAGGGCGAGCGGTGCCGAGGTCGTGACCGACAGGCAGTGTCCGGCGGCGCGAAGCTGCACGCCCTGCAGATCCCCCGTCGTGTTCGACAGCCGGAGCGCCTTGACGTTCGCGCCCTTCGACCAGAGCACGCGGTCTTTCGTGAACGTGGTCGGCTTCACCCACACGAGCAGCGTGTAGGGATTCAGGTCCGCGGCAGCGGCGAGCACGCCGGAGTCCGCGCGATCCGATACGGCAGCACCGAGTACGAGAGCGCCCGCCATGAGATCCTCCTGCCTTGGATGCGCGGCGCATTGCCGCACGAACCAGGAGAGACGCCCTAGCTTACGGAATGCGGGACGTGGACGCCAGACGAGCCCGCGCAGCCTGTCGCGGTCGGGGATGGCCGGACGTGAGAACGCTCCGCCGGGCGCTACGTCTCTTCTAGACGTATGCTCGCCTGCACTCGACACCGCCTCTCGACGCTCCTGATCGCGGAGCTGCTGCTCTCCGTTCCTCGCCTCGCGTCCGGTCAGGAGGTGAGACAGCAGCCGCCCGTGCTCACGGCGTTCAGCATCGATGGCGGCGCCGACAGCGTGTCGTCGGGCGAGCCGACGGTGACGCTGACGCACACCGTGGTCGGCGCTCGTCCGTCGGAGTATCGGGTGAGTCATCGGCCGGACTTCGCCGGTTCCCAGTGGATGCCCTACGTCACACCACTGTCCGTCCGAAACTGGAATGACGGATCGGGTCCGGCGTGCCTCCCCTCGCCGGCGTCGCATCTCTCGCGTCGGGTGACGCTGTTTCTGCAGGTGCGATCGAAAGTCGGCGAGGCGCTCCGCATCGCCGACGGGCAGCGTGCTCTGGTGTCGTCCAACGTGGAGAGCAACGTGCTTCGCGCGACGATCTGCGCCAGGAGCGCCGACGCAACCGGCGCGAGCCCCCGATCGGCTGACGGGTCGCACCCTTGACGCGCCGAACCGGATGGGGCTACACCATGGCGCATGGTGCTCGCCCTCTTCGTCGCACTCGCGCTCCCGCTCGGGACTCCGGCGCCGGGCGGGGCCTGGGCAATCATTCGCGAGGCTCAGCACGCCGTCGAGACGGCGACCGAGCAGGCCTTCGAACGGAGATGGCGTCTCGTCGAAGCCCGGCATCCGGGTGACCGCCGCGCGCTGCTCGCTCGCGCCGCGCTGGCCCAACAGCGTTACCAGTACGAAGTCGCCGACTCGCTCTTCGACCTGATCATCCGCCGGGAGCCGGCGGTCTCGGAGTACAGTGCCGCGGCTCTCGTATCCAAGGCGCTCTGGCGCGCGATCGGCTCGGATGTCGTGCGCGCGGATTCTCTCTTCACTCAGGCGCACGCGCGCGCGGTCGCGGCGGGCGACCGGCACATCGCGTTGCAGGCGCTGATCAACCTGGGAAAGTTGCGCAGTCGGCGCGCCGGTCCGAAGGAAGGGCTCGAGCTACTGAAACGTGCCAGGTCGGTCGCCGATCGTCCGACCTCCGAGGAGCAGGTCCAGCTGCTCTGCGCCGAGGGGCTGTTCATGGAGCAGATCGGCGACACCACCGGACGTAGGCGCCTCACCGAGGGCATGCGCATCGCACGCCGGGCGAACGCGCTGCGGGAGCTCGGCATCTGCAAGGTCAGCTTCGCCACCATCGCCGATCGTGCGGGCCGCTTCGACGAGGCGGCGCGCGCGGCGGCCGACGCCGTGCGGCTCTTCGAGCGCATTCACTTCCCCCACGGTGCGGCGTCAGCCAGCCAGTGGCTTGGCTACGCGCGGCTCACGCGCGGCTACTTCGCCGAGGCGCGTATCGACCTCGAGCGCGCCGTTCGTGATGCGCAGCGCGCACGCTTCACCCAGGCCGAGGCGTGGGCTCGGACGGATCTGGCGGATCTCTACCTTGCGTTGGGCGACGACGACGACGCACGCGACGAGGCGGTGCGGGCCGCGACGCTGCATGAGGCCTATGGCGATCTGTGGGGAGTCGCGATC
>Ga0308175_100001026_pt1 | contig 18568 bp, 22 predicted proteins | sample PhyCR1_3_FD_203893 | JGI IMG/M metagenome (GOLD analysis project Ga0308175, IMG submission 203893) | Soil microbial communities from UC Gill Tract Community Farm, Albany, California, United States - DLSLS.C.R1 | ecosystem: Environmental > Terrestrial > Soil > Agricultural land | place: USA...
AGGGCGCCTTCACCGACGCCAAAGACCGAAAGCAGGGCCTGTTCGAGATCGCCGACCGGGGCACCATTTTCCTGGACGAGATCGGCGACCTGGCGCCCGAGCTCCAGCCCAAGCTGCTGAAGGTGCTCGAGACCAAGACGTTCCGGCGCCTGGGCGGCACCCGCGAGATCACGGTGGACGTGCGGCTGGTGGCGGCCACCAACAAGGATCTCCAGACCGAGGTGGAGGAGCTCCGGTTCCGCGAAGATCTGTACTATCGGCTGAGCGTGATGCCGCTCCAGCTTCCCGCGGTCCGCGATCGCTCGCGCGAAGACCGGCTGGCGCTGATCACCCGCCTCATGACCGACCTCCGCGCCGAGCTGCCCGACGGTCCGCCCACGCTGTCGAGCGAAGTGCTCGACCGGCTGCTGGCCTACAACTGGCCCGGGAACGTGCGCGAGATGCGGAACGTCCTCGAGCGGGCCCTGATCCTGGGCCGCGGTGCCCCGGCAGTGAGCGTGGAGCATCTCCCCGGCGAGTTCCGGGCCCGTCCCGGCATCGGCGATCGGCGGCACACGCCGCTCAGCCTGGAAGATCTGGAGCGCCAGCACATCGAGCGCACGCTCAAGCACCACACCGGCAACCGCACCCGGGCCGCGATCGAGCTGGGCATCTCGCGCGCCACGCTCATCAACAAGATCAAGCGGTACAGCATCACCGCCTGAGGTGACCATGGCCGAGATCAAGGAGCACGATGCCATGGGCTGCCGGGCCTGTGGCCGCGAGGAGCGGGCCTCCGAAGGGTACCCGTGCGAGCGCTGCGGCACCTTCATCTGCCTGATCTGCACCTTCCGCGGCGTGACCCACTGTCGCGAGTGCGCCGCCAAGGAGCCCGCCGCGTCGTGAGCGCGATCATCGCCCGCGCGGCGCTGGTCCCGATGTGCGCCGAGCCCTCCCTGCGCGCGGAGCAGACCAGCCAGCTGGTCCTCGGCGAAACCGCCGCGATCATCGAGACGGCCGGCGAGTGGCGAAAGGTGGAGACCGGGCTCGACCACTACGTCGGCTGGGTCCATGCCGGCTATTGCGCCGAGGTCGCCGACGCCGACGCGTGGCGGAGCCAGGCGGGCGGGTGGAGCCTGGGGGCGGTAGTGAAGGTTGGGGAGCAGCGGGTCCGGCTTCCGCTTCGAGCCCGCGTCGTTCTCGAGGGTGAGACCGTCCGCCTGCCCGACGGGCGGCGCGCGAAAGTGGTCGAGGGCAACGTGGCGCCCGGCGAGCAGGCCGTTCCCGCTGCCCGGGCCAAGGCGCCGGAGCGCTGGGCGGCCGAGTACTTCGCCGGCGCGCCCTACGAGTGGGGCGGTGTGACACCCTGCGGCGTGGACTGTTCCGGCGTCGTCCAGACCACCTTCCTCGCGCGCGGGACCGTCCTCCCGCGCGATTCGTCGCAGCAGGCCGCCTGCGGTGCGCCGGTCATGCCGGACGCGATGCGCCCCGGCGACCTGCTGTTCTTCCGGGCCGAGTCGAGCGATCGCATCACCCACGTCGCCTTCGCCGGCGAGGCCGACACGCTGGTGCACTCCACCGTCTCGCTCGGCGGGATGGTGCAGGAGCCCTGGCTGCCCGGCAGCCGGGCCGCGCCGCTCCGGGATCGGCTGGTGGCCGTGCGGAGGCTGGAGGAGCGGTGACGCGGAAGCTGGTCCTGTTCGACATCGACGGCACCATCCTCCTCACCGCGGGCGCGGGGCGCCGGGCGATCGTCGCCGCCCTCACCGAGGCCGTCGGCCCGGTTCCGGCGTTTCAGTCGATCCGGTTCGACGGCAAGACCGATCCCCAGATCGTTTCCGAGATGCTCGAGGCGGCGGGCCAGCCCGAGGCGCGCGAGTCGCCGCGGGTGAGAGCGCTGTGCGAGCGCTACGTGGGCTATCTCGCCCGCGAGCTCGAGCGCCCCAGCAGCCGCACCACCCTCATGCCGGGCGTGCTCGATCTGCTGGAGCGCCTGGAGTCGGAGCCGGGCATCGTGCTGGGACTGCTCACCGGCAACCTGGCGCAAGGCGCCGCGCTCAAGCTCCGCTCCGGCGGCATCACCCCCGAGCGATTCCGGGTCGGGGCCTACGGCTCCGACGCGGCCCACCGTCCCGACCTTCCCCCCATCGCCGCGCGGCGCGCCGAGCCCATCTTCGGCCGGGTGCCCCACGGCGACGAGGTCGTCATCATCGGCGACACCCCGGCCGACATCGCGTGCGGCTCGTGCATCGACGCCCGCGCGGTCGCCGTCGCGACCGGCTCGTTCTCGGTGGCCGATCTCGAGGCCTGCGGGCCGCACGCCGTGTTCGAGACGCTGGGCGACACCGAGGCGGTGGTCGAGGCGATCCTGGGGTGAGGACGTGACCGGCGTCCATGACGAGCTCGAGCTCAAGGCGGTCATCCCCGCTCCCGACGCGCTGCGCGCGCGGCTGCTCGCGGGAGGGGCCACCCCGCGATTCCGCGGCCGGATGAGCGATCGGCGCTACGACCGTCCCGGCGGCGAGCTCAGCCTGCGCGACCAGGTCCTCCGAGTGCGCACCTTCCATCACCCCGATGGTCACGCCACCGCCATCCTGGGGTGGAAAGGACCGGTCGAGCGGTCGCCCGAGGGATACAAGCGGCGCGCCGAGATCGAGCTGCCGATCACCGGCGGCGACCCCGGCGCACCGCACGCGCTGCTCTCGGCGCTGGGCTACGAAGTGGTCCACGCGATCGACCGCGAGGTCGAGGTGTACGAGCTCTCCGGCGCGACGCTCCGGATCGAGCGCTATCCCCGCATGGATCCCCTGCTCGAGATCGAGGGGTTACCGGTGGCCATCGAGCGCGCCGTCGAGGCCACCGGCATCCCGCGCGCCGAGTTCACCGCCGACTCACTCCCCGAGTTCGTTCGCCGCTACGAGCTCCGGAGCGGACAATCGGCGGCGCTCGCCGCATCATGACCATGACCGCCGACCTGATACCCGAGCTCGGCCCGTCGCTCGGACGGTTGATCGACCCGCCGCCTGCACCGCTCGGCGTGCTGCGCGTGCCGCTCGACGACGTGCGGATCGATCTCGTGACCGGGGTGTTCGACCTGGCCGGCGCGGGGCGCTCGTTCGGCACCGCCGGCGATCGCGACGGTGCGATGGCTTCGCTGGGACGGGTGGCGTTGCTGGGGCTGTGGGAGAAGGCGGTGGGAACCGCGGCCGGACGCATCGCCGCCGAGGCCAACGCGGGGCTCATGTCGGCCGGCCAAGAAGCGCGCTATCCGAAGCGCCGCCTCGCCGCGCGTCGGCTGACCGACCAGGACGTCCGCGCCATTGCGGCCAGGCTCGGGAGCGGCGGCGGGCCGTTCGTGGCCTCGCTGGACGCGCTGGAGCAGGCGGCCAACGGTGCCTCGCGCTCGGGCGCCGGAGAAGCGGCCGCCATGGTAGCGTGGCAGGCCGCCGTCACATCGGCCGCGCGCCGACTCGAGGCGGCCTGGATGGCGCTGGAGGACTCGGCCCGCGCCGAGCAGACACGCTGGGCTGCGGAAATCGGGCAGATCCGCGGGTGGCGGCGGCCCACCTGGCCCATCTGGGCGGTCACCGCGATCGTCATCGCCGCCGCGGGATACCTCGGCTTGGTGCTCGGGGGCTACCTGCCGGTGCCGCCGGCGCTCCAGGGCCTCGCCACGATGGTGTGGACTCGCCTGTGAACGTCATCGGCGTGGGCGTGGACCTGGTCGATCTCGAGCGGATCGCCCGCCTGCTCGCGAGCAAAGGCGACCAGGCCATGCAGCGGTTCTTCACCGACGACGAGCGGGCCTACCTCCAGACTCGACCCGAGCCCACCGGCCACGCGGCCGCGCGGATCGCCGCCAAAGAGGCGGTATACAAGGCGCTGCAGGCGCTGCCCGAGGCACGTGGCGTCGGCTGGCGGGAAATCGAGGTCGTCCGCGATCCGGACGGGCGGCCCGCGATCCGGCTGCACGGCCTGGCCGCGGAGCTCGCCGCGCGGCACGGCGGCCTCACGGTACAGGTGAGTCTCACCCATTCGGCGGTATCCGCCGGCGCGGTGGCAGTGATCGGCACCGTCCCATAGCCTCCCGGCACGATCACTGCCGACACCACCCCTGCCGCACGACCCACTGCCGCACGACCCACTGCCGGCACACCCACAGTCTCCCAGTCGACGACAGTCCTCCACCACCTACCTACAGCGCTCCCGGCCCGCCGATAGTCCTTCCGGCCACCGATGGTCCTCCCGGCCGACCGACGGTCCTTCCCGTCGAGCGGCAGTTCTCGGGCGCCGGTAAGAGGTTTCCCGGCGCCGGCCAAGGCGCTTCTGGCGCCGGCCGAGAGACATCCCGGCACTAACTGAGCGCCCGCCGCGACTCCTCTAGCAATTCCGACTGGCGCTGTCTACTTTAGGCCCATGAACGGCCAGAGCCACTGAGAATGATTCTCACTGGGGCGATCCTTCCGATCTTGTTGGCGGCAGCGCCCTTGCCACAGCAGCAGATCCAGGCCCAGGCACCGGGCGACCAGGCCCCGGTGGCACGGCGCGTGGCCGCTACGGCGCAGCTCGCCACCCAGGAATACCGGGCCGGAGTGGTCAACGGCCGGGTGGTGGCCAAGGCCGAGGTGGAAGAGGCGACGCTCTTCCTCGAAGAGGCGCGCCGCTCGGCCGCGCTTCTGCCTGGCGAAGCCGGCCAGGCCGCTACGGCTGACATCGATGCGCTGCTGCGCCTGGTCGCGGCCACCGCGCCGCCGGATTCGCTCGACACCCATGTGCGCACGCTGAGCGACGGCCTGACCAAACGGCTGGGGATCACGCTGGATGAGATGCCCGCGCTCACTCCGTCGCTCTCGCGCGGGGCCGAGGTCTACCAGGCCAACTGCGCCGGCTGTCACGGCACGGTGGGCCGGGGCGACGGCCCGATGGCCCCCGGCCTCACGCCGCCGCCCGCCAACCTCGCAGCCGGCGCCCAGCTCCGCGACGTCTCACCGCTCGACTACTTCCGGCGCATCAGCATCGGCACGGTGGGGACCGCGATGCCCGCCTTCGAGGGCCGGCTCCCGGCCGAGGATCGCTGGGCCGCCGCCCTCTATGCCAGCGTGCTGCGGCTGCCCGCGCCCCGGGGCGACGTGCCGCCTTCGCTCCGGGCGTTCGCGTCGAGCGGCAAGATGTCGGATGAGGCCGTGCTCGCGGCGCTGGGCATGCCCAACGGCAACGATTCCGAGGCGTTGGGCCGGCTCGCCGCAGTGCGCACCTTCCAGGCGGATCATACCGAGGCGGCCGCGTCCCGGGTGCTCGACCAGGTACGGCGGCAGCTCGACTCGGCGTTCGCGCTCGCTCGGGCCCACGACCCGGCAGCCAGCGCCCGGGCCTTCGACGCGTACATGACGTTCGAACAGGTGGAGCGCGGGGTGCGGGCCAAGAGTCCCGCGCTCGCGAGCGAGCTCGAGGCGGCCTTTGCGTCGCTGCGTACCCGCGCGGCGGGCGGGGCAACGCCGGCCGAGCTGGCCGCGCTGCGCCGCCAGCTCAACGCCGGGCTCGAGAACGCGGAGCGGGTGCTGGGCGACCGGGGATCGCCGGCCAACCTGTTCGTGCAGTCGTTCGTCATCCTGCTGCGCGAAGGGCTCGAGGCGATTCTGATCGTCGGCGCGCTGATGACGTTCCTCGTCAAGATGGGCGCGGCGCACCGGAAGCGGGACATCCACATCGGGGTCGGCGCGGCGGTCGGCGCCAGCCTGGTGACCGCGGTGGCACTGGAAACGATCTTCGTGCTGAGCCCGGCTCACCGCGAGGCGCTGGAAGGCGGCACCATGGTGCTGGCTACCGTGGTGCTGTTCTATGTGAGCTACTGGCTGCTCTCGAAGATGGAAGTGGTCAAGTGGAACCACTTCGTGAAGAGCAAGGTGCAGGACGCCTTGGATAGCGGGTCCGCGCTGGCCCTGGCCTCGGCCGCGTTTCTGGCCGTGTATCGCGAAGGGTTCGAGACGGTCCTGTTCTACAAGGCGCTGTTCGTTGCGGGCGGCGGCGGGACGATGCCGGTGGTCATGGGCATCCTGGCGGGCTCGGTCGTGCTGTGCGCGGTGTACATCGCGATCAACCGGTTCGGCGTGCGGCTGCCGCTCAAGCCGTTCTTTGCCGTCACCAGCGCGTTCCTGTACTACATGGCCTTCGTCTTCGCGGGCAAGGGTATCGCCGAGCTGCAGGAAGGCGACCTCATCGGCACGACCATCCTCTCGTGGGCGCCGCGGATTCCCGCGCTCGGGATCTATCCTACGGCGGAGTCGCTTGGCGCGCAGGCGATCCTGGTGCTGCTCGCCATCGTCGCCCTGGTGTGGAACTTTGTGATCGAGCCCCGGCGGGTCCGCGGGGTGACGGCGGTGATGGTGCCGGAGCCGCGCCCGGTTCAGGCTGCTCCGCCCGCGCCCGCGCCGGCACGGACGCCGGCAGACATGGTCTCCGGCCCGGCTGTGGTGGAGCTGCTCCGCTCGCTGGAGCGGATGGAGGCCGATCTGGCCGAAATGCGCGCCGAGGTCGAGCGCATGCGCCGGCACCTCTGCGCCGACACCACGCAGCCCGCCCAGCGGCCCCCGCGCTGATGCCCTTCACCACCGCCGATCTCTGCGACGAGTTCGGCGCGGAGGTCCGGGTCGCCGAGCCGCTGTTCCGCGACTGGGGCGGCTCCATGGCGTTTGCCGGCGCCATCGAGACCGTACGGGTGTACGAGGACAACGGCTTGGTGCGGCGGGTTCTCGAAACCCACGGTCGAGGCCGGGTGCTGGTGATCGACGGCGGCGGCTCGCGCCGCGCGGCGCTGGTGGGCGGAACCCTGGCCGCGCTGGCCCACCGGAACGAGTGGACCGGTCTCCTGATCTACGGCAGCATTCGCGACAGCGATGAGGTCCGGACGGTGCCGATCGGCGTGAAGGCGTTGGCCCCGATTCCACGGAAGAGTGGGAAACGCGGGGAGGGGGAACAGGGCGTCGCGGTGACGTTCGCCGGGCTCACCTTCACCCGGGGGCGCCACCTGTATGCCGACCGCGACGGCGTCGTGATCGCCGACCGCGACCTGCTCGCACCGTGACCCTGAGGCAGCCAGCAACGCAAACGGCCCGTCCACTGGACGGGCCGTTTGCTTGAAGAGGTGGTAGATCGCCCCCTGAGTTTACGGAAACAGGCGGATGTGCCTGCTCCACCCTTCTTCGACCTACCACTTTCCGGTTGAAGTCTCTCGACTTCCCGGGCATGGAAGTGGCAAGTCTGGTGCCATTCGGTGCACTCCAGGGAAGACCTTACGGCACAACAAGTTGAGCGTCTGCGTCCGACTGCGCTCGGGGCCCCGATTTCGTCGAGCTTTGATACGATTTTGGAGCCGGCCCCGTAACCTATTTGGTGCCAACCGCTTGGGCTACTGTCGAAGTCTTTGACGCCATCGATTCTTTGTCACCCCTGAGATACGCCCCGGGGTCCGGGTTCGGATCGTCTCGCCAGAGCGTGAGGATCCAGGCACCCACCGCCACCAGGATCACCGAGGTGAGCTGTGCCAGGGTGAAAGGGCCCAGCAAACGGTCGTCCTTGGCACGCACAATCTCGATCAGGAACCGCTCGATGCCGGCGAAGATCAGGTAGGCCCCGAAGAGCCAACCGATCGGCTTCGGGCGCCGGCGCCAGGACCACAGCGCGAAGAAGGCGAGCAGCATGAGGCCCGTCTCGTAGAGCTCGGTAGGGTGCACCGCCATCACGGTCGAAGGGTCGATACCCGGCGGCACCGGCACGCCGAACAGATTGTGGAGATTGCCGGCGGTAGATGGCGGCAAGCCTTGGGGGAACTTCACGGCCCAGGGAAGGCTGGTGGGGCGGCCGTAGTCGTCGTTCACCAGAAAGCAGCCGATCCGGCCGAGGGCGTAGGCGGCGGCGAGGGCCGGCGCGGCGAGCTGCATGGTCCACCGGAGGGGAACCCGGAGCCGCCAGCCGTTGAGCATGACGGCCACTGCGCCGCCGAGGAATCCGCCGTACCACACGAACCCGCCGCGCTCGAAGAGCGTGTTCGGATCCCGGGTCAGCGCGACGTACCAGAGCTTGGCGCCGATCACGCCGCCGATCACGGCCGCGGCGATGACGTCGGCCGAGTAGTCCTCCGTCAGCCGGCGCCGGCGGAGCTCCAGGGTGATGAGCCAGCCGCCGGTCAGGAAGGCCACCATCATCATGAGCCCGTAGCCGGTGAGCTCGTGAGGGAAGAACGGCAGCGGAATCTTGAAGGGATAGATGGTCACGCGTCGGATCCGGAAACGGGAATCGGGGACACCAGGCCGGGGAGCGGCAGGTCGTCGCGGGGCTCGAGATCCCACCCGCTGCGCTCACCGCGCGCGAGCCGCCACGCACCCGCGGCGGCGATCATGGCGGCGTTGTCGGTGTTGAGCCGCGGGGAAGCTACGCTCACGCGCGCCTGCCCCGCCAGATGCTCGCGCATGCGGGTCACCAGCGCGCGATTGCAGGCCACGCCGCCGCCGATCATCGCGGTGCCGTAGCCCAGCGCGTCCACCGCGTGCGCCGTCTTGGCCACCAGCACCTCGTTGACCGCGTCCTGAAACGCATAGGCCACGTCGGCGTGGTCGGCGGCGCCGAGCGCCGAGGCCTCGCTCCCGGGTACCGGACGCACCGCCCGCAGCACGGCGGTCTTGAGGCCGCTGAAGGAGAAGGCGTAGCGGTTGGGCCCGTCGCGATCGAGCTCCTGGAGCATGGGCCGGGGAAAGCGGAACTGGCCCGGCTTCCCCTCGCGCGCCAGCCGCTCGATGGGCGCGCCGCCGGGATATCCCAGCCCCAGCAGCTTGGCGACCTTGTCGAACGCCTCGCCCGCCGCGTCGTCCAGGGTCTGGCCCAGGAGGCGATACTCGCCCCAGGCGGGCACGTCGAGCAACATGGTGTGGCCGCCGCTCACCAGCAGTCCCACGAAAGGGGGCGCCAGCTCGCGGTCCTCGAGCGTCGGGGCGAACAGGTGTCCCTCGAGGTGGTTCACCCCCAGGAGCGGGCGATCGAGGCTGAACGCGAGCGTCTTGCCGTACATCACGCCCACCAGCAGCGCGCCCACCAGGCCGGGGCCGACCGTCACGGCGACGCCGTCGAGCTGGCCCAGGCCGATGCCCGCGTCCGCCAGCGCGCGGTCGACCACGGCGCCGATGGCCTGCACGTGGGCTCGACTGGCGAGCTCGGGCACCACGCCGCCGAAGATCCGATGCACGTCCTGGGACAGAATCGAGAGCCCCGCGATCTCGGCGCCCTGCTCGCCCTGGCGCAGAACGGCGGCGGAGGTCTCGTCGCATGAGGTCTCGATGCCGAGGATCCAATCAGCCATCGCGGCTCCGGCGGACCAGGGTGATGCTGTCGGGAATGGCCGTCGCCTCGAGGCCCGACGGCGCGAGCACCCGGAGCGGGACCCGCGCGGGTACGCTGCCCGACCAGTCCACCACCACGGGCACGCTGTCGCGCGCGAGGCCGCCGAGCCGGCTGGTGGCACCCCGGACCCGCACGTCCACGGTGGGCTGCTCGGGCTGCGCCGACGCGGCCAGCTCGCTCGACAGCCGTACCGGGATGCCCTTGAGGGTCCGCTCGCCCTCCGCCTCGATGTCCACCCGGACGGTCACCTCGCCCGGCACCGCGCGCACCCGCCCGAAACCCGACGTATCCAGCGCCAGGGTCTCCTCTACCGGGCCGTCGGCCTGCGCCACCTCGAGCGGCTCGGTGCGCGCCGAGTCGATCCGGCGGAGCTCGTCGCGGGGGCCCAGCAGGCGCACCGTACCCGGCACGACCGCGATGGCGCTCAGCACGTGGCCGGTCGCGGGCGGGAGCCGCACCACCGCTCGCACCGGGACCACGCGCTGGAAGGTCGAGTCGAGCTGCACGGTGACGGCCCGCGGCTGCACGTCCTGCACGTGGACGTCGACCCCGCGTGGGAGCTCGACGTCTCCGGGGCCCAGGTCCAGCCGAACCTCGTCGGCGACCGTGGTGTCGGCGATGGCGCGGGTCAGGTGCATGGGCGCGGCGCTCAGCTTGAGCAGCTCCCGCCGCGGGCCGGAGACCAGCGCCCGCACCGGACCCTGGGTTCGCACCACGGTGCGACCGGCCGGCGGCTGTACGCTCATGTCCACCGGCACGAAGGTGCTGGCCGGCTCCTCGCCGGCGGCCAGAAACCAGAGGAACACCGACAGCCCGAGGGAGGTGAGCTTGAGCGGCACATCGGCGGTAAGCGCACGGCGCAGGCTCACGTCACGCGCCGGGCTCGGCGAGCAGGCGCTCGACCAGCGCGCGATTGGCAGGTGAGTTCCAGTCCTGCGCGCCGATCACGCGCTTGATGATGACGCCGTTGCGGTCGAGCAGGAAGCTCTCGGGCACCCCGGTGGTCTGATAGAGCTGCTGGATCCGCCCGGACCGGTCGTGCAGCAGGTCGAAGGTGAGCTTCAGCGTGCGGCCGAAGTCGCGGACGTCGTCCGGCGAGCCCTCGTCGATGCTCACGGCGGCGACCGCGAAGCCCCGCGGCGCCAGGCCGGTATAGAGGTGCTCCATGGCCGGCATCTCGACGCGGCACGGCACGCACCATGTCGCCCAGATGTTGACCAGCGTGACCTTGCCCTTGTATCGCTCGTGCAGCGAGACCGAATCACCGCTGGCCAGATCCACCGCCGTGAACTCGGGCGCGGTAGCGCCCACTTCCACCGGCGCCACCTCGCTGCCCACCCGCGTCATGATGGTGGCGCCGGCGGCGACGCCGGCGATGATCAGCCCTACGAAGATCCATTGCTTCGACATGGTGCCCTCACACTGGAACCGCGCAGCGGCGCGCGAGGTCGCGCACCGCGGCCGCGGGGTCGGGCGTGCCGAACACCGCGGTGCCGGCGACGAAGGTGTCCGCGCCGGCGCCCCACGCCTCGGCGATGGTGTCCGTGGTGATGCCACCGTCCACGGAAAGCGCGGCCGGCGAGCGACGGCGGTCGAGCAGGGCCCGGACTCGGCGGATCTTGTCGGTGGCGGCCGGCAGGTACGACTGGCCGCCGTAACCCGGATTGACCGACATGATGAGCACCAGATCGAGATCCGGCACGACCTCCTCGATGAGGCCGAGCGGCGTGCCCGGGTTGAGCGCGAGACCCGCGCGCATCCCGTGCTCGCGCACGGCCGCGAGCTGGCGCTGTACGTGGATGGTGGCCTCGGGATGAAAGGTGAAGACCGCCGCCCCGGCATCGGCGAACTCGGCGATATACTGCTCGGGCTGTTTCACCATGAGGTGAACGTCGAGCGGCCGATCGGTGATGCGCCGAAGAGCGCGAATGACCGGCGCGCCGAAGGTCAGGTTGGGCACGAAGTGTCCGTCCATCACGTCGACGTGGATCCACTCCGCACCGCCGGCCACGGCCTGCTCCACCTGCTCGCGCAACCGGCCGAGGTCCGCGCTCAGCACGCTCGGTGCGATGCGCGCGCTCACGAACCGGCCGCCGGTGGGCCGCTCACGACCAGATCCACCGCCGAGCCACGGGGGCGCCCGTTGCCCGGGGCGGGTCGGGTCGCGACGACGACGCCCGCTTCGGGCCCACTGCCGCGGAGCGTGTCCACCCGACCCACTTTGATGCCGGCGGCTTCGACCACCTTTTCCGCCGTGGGCAACGCCAGCCCGATCACATCCGGTACCGTGGCCGGCGCGGGCCCGCTGCTCGGCGTGAGCAGCACGACCGCGTTGGGCGCCACGGCGGTGCCGGGCGGCGGGTCCTGCCACACGACGTCTCCCCGCGGCACGGCCGTACTGGAACGCTCCGTCTCCAGGCGCGGACGGAAGCCCGCCCGGGTGAGCGCGGCGCGGGCCTCCTCGACCGGCCGGCCCAGCACGCGAGGCACCGCATGCTCGTCGTCGCCGGTGACGGAGCCGGGCGCGATCCAGTAGGCGGAGATGGCGTAGCCCACCACGAAGGTGAGCGCCACCAGCCCGAGGTCGCGCGCGAAGCGACCCCACGCCGCGCCGTTGAGCGACCCGAAGGTCGGCTCGGTGTGCCGGCGCGCTCTCATGGGTGCCTCCCGGTGGCCGCGCTCATCCGTCGCGCCGGAGCCGCGCCGCGAAGGCGCCGTCCATGTGATGCCGCTGCGGCAGGATCATCAGGTCTCCCTCCGGCGAGGTCAGGGCGGCCGGAAAGGTCTCGTTCGGCTCGCGCCGAAACTCCGGGTGACGGTCGAGAAACGCCTCGACCTGCAGCTGGTTCTCCTCCGGCTCCAGCGAGCAGGTGCTGTACACCAGCAGCCCACCCGGCGCCACGGCCGTGGCGGCCGCGTCGAGCAGCGTCCCCTGGCGCCGGGCGAGCGTGGCCAGCGCCTCGGGCGACACCCGCCACCGCGCGTCGGGGTGTCGCGCGAAGGTGCCGGTGCCGAGACACGGCGCGTCCAGCACCACGACGGGCAGCGGGCGCACCGGCGGGCGCCGGGCATCGGCCACGACCGGATACTCGCGCCCGCTGCCGGCCCGCTCGAGGTTCTCGGCCAGCCGCCGCACCCGGGCGCGCGCGACGTCGGCGGCGACGACCCGACCGGCACCGCGCCCGAGCGCGATCGTCTTGCCGCCCGGTGCCGCGCACGCGTCGTACACGGTCGCGCCGGGCGGCAGATCGGCGAACCAGGTGAGCAGCGCCTGGGCCGGGTCCTGGACGATGAACCCGCCTTCCCGATAGCCCGGGAGCTCACCCGGCCTGGTGCGGTCCGTCGTGAGGCCGGCCCCGAACGGCGCGGGCGTCACGTCGATGCCCGCCGCCCGCCACCGCCGCTCGAGCTGCGATTGGTCCGCCCGCGCCGGCTGCAGCACCAGCCGCGGGCGGGTGTTGTTCCATCGGAGCAGCGCGGCCGTGTCCTCGGGCCCGAAGCGGGCAAGCCAGCGCTCCACCAACCAGGGTGGATGCGAGGCGTCTTCCGCCAGTCGCGGTTCCACGCCGGCTGCCTCGGCCTCGCGTCCATCGGTGGAGCTCAATCGCCGCAGCACGGCGTTCACGAACCCGCCGGCCCGATTGCCGCCCGCGGTCTTGGCGAGGGCGACGCTGGTGTCGACGGCCGCATGGGCCGGCACCCGGTCGAGCGCGCCAAGCTGGAAGGCGCCCAGCCGCAGCACATCCTTGAGCTCCGGCGCCACGCTGGCCCAACCGCGCGGCACCAGCGGCGCGAGCCGCTCATCGAGCGCGGTCTGGCTCCGCAGGACCCCGGCGGCGAGCTCGTGCGCCAAACGCCTGTCGGGCTCGGGCAGGCGCTGGACCGCGCGGTCGAGCGCCGCCTCGAACGGGCGCCCGGCGCGCACCTGCGTCAGCACGGCGTAGGCGGCCTGCCGGGGCGCGAGACCCGGAGCGGACATTCACCGACCCCGGGTGCGCCTGAGAGGGCAGGCGGTGGGCCGCCGTGCCTTCGGCCGCGCCAACGGCCTACTCCAGCATCCCGCGCGCGGGGCTCGACGGCACCGCGATCTCGCGTCGCGGCATCCGACCGGCGAGATAGGCCAGCCGGCCGGATTCGACGGCGAGGCCCATGGCTTTCGCCATGGCCACAGGATCGGCCGCTTCGGCAAGCGCGGTGTTCATCAGGATCCCGTCCACGCCCTGCTCCATGGTGAGGCAGGCGTCCGAGGCGGTGCCCACGCCGGCATCTACGATCACCGGCACCGACAGGCGGCGCTTGATGGTGCGGATGCTGAACGGGTTGATGAGGCCCAGCCCGCTGCCGATCGGCGAGGCGAGCGGCATGACGGCGGCGCAGCCGGCCTCTTCCAGCCGGAGCGCCGTGATCAGGTCGTCATTGGTGTAGGCCAGCACCTGGAATCCTTCCCGGACCAACGCGCGGGTGGCCGCCAGCAGACCCTCGGTGTCGGGGAGCAGGGTCTCGCGATCGCCGATGACCTCGAGCTTCACGAACTCGTTGAAGCCGGCCTCGCGGGCCAGCCGCGCGTAGCGCACGGCCTCGTCGGCAGTGTAGCAGCCGGCGGTGTTGGCGAGGAGGAAGTACTGGTCGGGGCTGAGATGGTAGAGGATGCCCTCTTCCTTGCGCCGATCCAGGTCCACCCGGCGCACCGCGACGGTCACGATCTCGGCGCCCGAGGCGGCGATGGCGTAAACCATGTCGGGGTTGCTGCGGTACTTGCCGGTGCCCACCATGAGGCGCGAGCGGAAGCTGCGTCCGCCGACGGTGAGTGGCGGATCGACGAGGGGATCGTGATGGACGGTTTCGGGGGTGAGGGTGCTGGTCATCGGTGCTCCTGAGTTTCGATCGTTCCCTCATCCCGAGCGCAGCGAGGGGCCTGGCTGACGGCGTCCCGAGCAGCGGGCAGCGTTCGGATCGCAGCGTGACAGGTCCCTCGCTGCGCTCGGGATGAGGGTTCCGGTCCGGATGCGGGTTCCGGTCCGGATGCGGTTGCCGGTACGAAAGATAACCCCTCCGGCTCACCCTCCACCGACGAAATGCACCAGCTCGATCGCGTCTCCGTCGGCGATGCCGGTCTCGCCCAGACGGGGCCGGCGGACGATCTCGCGGTTGAGCTCGACCACCACCGTGCGTGGGTCCAGCCCGAGGTGCTCGAGCAGCTGCAGCAGAGACCCGGGGCCGGGTACCTGCCTGGTTTCGCCGTTGATGATCACTGCGATGGTGCTCACGAGCCCTCCGTCCAGGGTGCCAGCAGCGCCAGGGCGGCGGCCGCCGGATCGGCGGCCCGCCAGAGCGCCGAGATCGCGGCCACCCCGTAGGCACCGGCGGCGCGCACCTCGCGCACCCGATCGGCATCGATGCCGCCGATGGCGATCACCGGGCGGCCCAGCGCCGCCGCCGCGCGCACCAGCGCCAGGCCGGCAGCCGGCCGGCCGGGGTGCGATGCGGTCTCATAGATGTTGCCTACCAGCAGGAAGTCGGCGCCTTCCTCCACCGCGCGGGCCGCTTCGTCGGCCGCGTGCACCGATCGCCCGATCCACCCCGAGGGGAAGACGAGGCGGGCATCGCCCGGGCTCAGATCTCCGCCCGCGAGCTGGACGCCGTGGGCCTGCACCGCCGCGGCGATATCCGGCCGGCCGTTCACGAACACCGCAGCTTCGGGCGGCCGTGCGAGTGCCAGGAGACGCTCCGCGGCGCGGGTGAGCGCGGCGCCACCCGCGGAACGATCGCGCGCGTGGAGCGCCACGGCTGGGCCGGCGGCCGCGATGGCGGCGGCCCGCACGCCGAAGTCGTCTCCGGCGAGGACGGCGGCATCAGTCACCGCGTGGAGGCGAGGCAACGGCCTCACCGGAACGCTCTCACGGAAACGACCTCACCCGAAGGCCCTCGGGATGGCCTCTCGGCCTCCGCCTCTCGGCCTCCGCCTCTCGGCCTCCGCCTCGGCCTCCGCCTCCCTGCATCCGCCTCGCGGCAAAGCGCCTGCCGCCCTCATGCCAGTCGGTCGCCTGCCGCGATGCCGCGCCCGCGGGTCCAGTCGGCGGCGGAGAGTCGGGTGCGGCCGGCCGGCTGTACCTCGCGCAGCGCGAGTGCTCCCGTGCCGCAGCCGACCACCAGCCGGTCGCCCGTGGCGAGCACGATGCCGGGCTCGCCGGCGGCCGCGGTCGGCACGGCCCCGAACAGCTTGAGGGGGGCGGCCGCGAGCGTGGTCCACGCACCGGGCGCCGGGTCGAAGGCCCGCACCTGGCGCGCCAGCGAGGCGGCGTCGCGGCGCCAATCGATCCGGGCGCCGTCGCGATCGACCTTGGGGGCCAGGGTGACGCCCCGGGGATCCTGCGGGACCGGTCGCGCGAACCCGCCGGTCATGAGCGAGAGCGCGTCCACCAGTGCGCCGGCGCCGAGCTCGGCGAGCCGCCCGGTCAGCTCGCCGGCGGTCTCCTCGGGGCCGATCGGCGTGGCCGCCTTGTGCAGCACCGGTCCGCTGTCCAGGCCGGCGTCCATCTGCATGATGCTGACGCCGGTCTCGGTCTCGCCGGCCAGGATCGCATGCTGGATGGGCGCCGCGCCCCGCCAGCGAGGCAGCAGCGAGGCGTGCACGTTGATCATGCCGTCGCGTGGCAGCGCGAGGACCTCGGCTCGGAGAATGTGACCGTACGCGACGACGACGCCGAGGTCGGGCTCGAGGCGCTTGAGCCCGGCGAGGAAGACGTCGCCTAGGGGACGGGTGGGCTGGAGCACGGGAAGGTGGGCGGCCAGCGCCTCGCGCTTGACCGGCGGGGCGACCAGCGCGCTGCGGGAGCGACCCTGCGGCCGGTCGGGCTGGGTCACCACCCCCACCACCTGGTACCGCTCGCGGAGCAGCGCCCTGAGGGAGGGCACGGCGAACTCCGGCGTACCGAAGAAGACGATCCGCATCAGTCCGAGCGGGCGGACTCCGGTTGCACCTCTTTGAGGTAGCTGGTGTCGTCCTTGTGCTCGCGCCGGTAACGGGCCAGGAGGATCTGGCGCTTGACCAGGCTCAGGTGGTCGAGGAAGAGAATCCCGTCGAGGTGATCGAGCTCGTGCTGGATGGCCCGGGCCTTGAGGCCGGTGGCCTCCTTGCGATAACGGTTGCCGTGCCGGTCGCTGGCCTCGAGCACGATCCGCTCGGGGCGGCTCACCTCGCCGTAGATCTCGGGGATGGAAAGGCAGCCCTCTTCGGCCGCGGCGCGGCCTTCGCTCTCCAGGATGACCGGATCGATCATCTCGAACCGGTCTTCGTCGGCGTCCACCACCGCCACCCGCCGGGCGACCCCGATCTGGTTGGCCGCGAGCCCGACGCCACGCGCCGCGTCCATGGTCTCGAACAGGTCGTCCACCAGCCGGCGGACCTCGTCATCCGGCGCGCCGATCTCGGCGCTCCGCTGGCGCAGCACGGGCGAGCCCAGCAGGTGCAGGGGCAACAGGCTCATGCCGCGGGCGTCCCCTGGGCGGCCGGCGCCGCGGCGCCGCCGATGCGGACGATGCGCGAGCGCTCGACGATGAAGCTTGCCGTGCCGCTTTCGATCGTCACGCGCGTCTCCCTGGCGCCGTCCGACTCGATCTCACGGATGTCGCGCACCTTCCCGATGATCCCGCCGCTGGTCATCACTTCGTCGCCCTTCTTGAGATTGCCGAGCAGCTCGGCGTGCTTCTTCCGGGCCTGGCTCGACGGCCGCAGGATCAGGAAGTAGAACACCAGGCCGATGGCCACCATCTGCAGCACCAGTACGCTGAGCCCACCACCGCTCCCTTGTGCCTGAAACATGACGTCTCCTCACGTGCCCCGCGCGTGGTAGCGCTGGAGCCACTCCCGGCTCCAGCGTTCGAACGTGCCGTCCAGGATGTGCGCCCGCGCCTGCTCGCCGAGCCGGACCAGGAAGCGGACGTTGTGCAGCGACACCAGCCGAAGCCCCAGCATGTCCTCCACCACGAACAGGTGGCGCAGGTAGCCCCGGGGATAGGTGGTGCAGGCCTCGCAATCGCACTCGGCGTCGAGCGGCTCGGTCGAGCCCTTGAGCGCGGCGCCCCGCACGTTGACCCGCCCGCTCGGCAGCCAGGCGGTTCCATGCCGGCCGTTGCGCGTGGCCGCCACGCAGTCGAACAGGTCCACGCCGCGGGCGATTCCTTCGAGCAGATCCGATGGAAACCCGACTCCCATAAGATAACGGGGCGTGTCGCGGGGGAGCTCGGGCGCTAGCGTCTCCAGCACCCGGTGCATCACCGGCTTGGGCTCCCCCACCGACAGGCCTCCGATGGCGATCCCGGTCCATGGTCCGCGCTCGAGTGTGCCCGCGAGCGAGCGGCGGCGGAGGTCGTCGTGGGTGCCGCCCTGGACGATGGGCCAGAGGGTCTGACGAGGAGCTGGAAGGACGGAAGGACGGAAGGACGGAAGGACCAGATGGTCGGTGGTCGAGGGAGTGCCTGGCTCACTCGTTTCGGTCGGTTGCGCTCCCGCAGGTCCTTCCGTGCTTCCGTCCTTCCGTCCTTCCGTCAACTTCCCATGCCTCTCCCTGCAGCGGTCCAACCACCTGAGCGTCCGCTCCATCCCCTCGCAGGCGAGCTCGTGCGGCGCCTGGCCGGGCACCACGTGGTCGAACGCCATCGCGATGTCGGCGCCGAGGGCCCACTGAATCTCCATGGCGAGTTCGGGCGTGAGGCGGCGGACGGTGCCGTCGACGTGGCTCTGGAACTCGACGCCATCTTCGTCGATGCGGCGGAGGCCTTCGAGGGAGAACACCTGGAACCCGCCCGAGTCGGTTAGCATCGGCCGGGACCAGGTGGTGAAGCGGTGGAGACCGCCCATCTGCCGCACCACGGCTTCGCCCGGCCGAAGGTGCAGGTGGTAGGTGTTGCCGAGGATGATCTGGGCGCCGGTGCGGGCGACGTCGGCCGCGCTCAAGCCCCGCACCACGCCGTGGGTGCCGACCGGCATGAAGGCCGGGGTGGCGACAGTGCCGTGGGGAAGGGTGAGCCGGCCCGCGCGGGCGAGGCCTTCGGTGGCGTCGAGGCAGAAGTCGAACATCAGGCAGCGGCGCGCAGGGCCAGAGCGCGCCCGCTCGCACCCCGCCATCGCTGCAAACCAATCCCGGTCATGACGGTTCGCCGCTCACAGGATCACCATGACGTCGCCGTACGAATAGAA
>Ga0308175_100001027_pt1 | contig 18564 bp, 17 predicted proteins | sample PhyCR1_3_FD_203893 | JGI IMG/M metagenome (GOLD analysis project Ga0308175, IMG submission 203893) | Soil microbial communities from UC Gill Tract Community Farm, Albany, California, United States - DLSLS.C.R1 | ecosystem: Environmental > Terrestrial > Soil > Agricultural land | place: USA...
GCTGGACGGGTTCGAGGGCGGGCTGCCGTCGGCCCGATCGATCGGGCTGATCGCGGATGCCGCGCAGGCGGCCGGCGCGCCGGACGAGTACGTCGCCGAAATACGCGCCCGCCAGTGCCGGTCGCTCGGTGAGTGAGCGATGAGCGCTCATCGCTCGCCGGTTAGGTAGCGAGCATCCGCACAGCTTCGCGAGCCAGCGCGACTGTGTACCGAACGCCGACGTCGAGCGCCTGCTCGTCGATGTCGAACGTCCCCTGATGCAGGTCGAACGCGTCGGCGTCGGGTGCGCGCACGCCGAGCCTGGCCATCGCACCGGGGACCGCCTCGAGGTACCACGCGAAGTCTTCGCCGCCCATGCTCTGCTCGGTATCGGTGAGCGCCTCGCGGCCGAGCGCCGAGCGGACCGCGGCACGTTGCACGGCGACCGCCGCCGCGGCATTCACTACCGGTGGCAGACCACGGGTGTAGGTCGTTTCGGCGACGACGCCGCACGGGGCGACGATTTGCTCGATGAGCGAGGTGACCAGCGGCCCGGCGGTGTTCCAGGCCTCGTGGCCGAACACCCGCAGGGTGCCGCGTAGCCGGCCGGTCCGTGGAATTGCATTGGACGCCCGACCGGCCTCGATCGCCCCCCAGCCGACGGACATTGCGGCGCGCGGGTCTACCCGGCGGGAAAGCAGTCCGGGCAGCTCGGTGACGACCCGGCCGAGTGCATAGACGACGTCCTGGGTCAGGTGCGGCCGGGCGGTGTGCCCACCCGTCCCGCGCAGGACGACCTCGATGCCGTCACACGCTGCGGTGACCGCACCGATCCGGACGCCGACCTTGCCGATCGGCAGCCGCGGGTCGCAGTGCAGGGCGAAGATCTGCGCGACGCCGTCCAGGGCGCCTGCTGCGACGGCGACCGTGGCGCCGCCGGGCACCGTCTCTTCGGCCGGTTGGAAGATCAACCGAACCCGACCGGGCGGGTTCTCGGCCGCAAGCGCCTGCGCGGCGCCGAGCAGGATCGCGGTGTGCGCGTCGTGCCCGCAACCGTGACACATCCCGTCCACGGTCGAGCGATAGGCCACCGCCTTCTCGTCGCTCAACGGGAGGGCGTCGATGTCCGCGCGGAGTGCGATGAGCGGCCCGTCCTCGCCGATGTCGCAGAGCACGCCAGTGCCGCCGGGCAGCACCGTCGGCGTCAGGCCGAACGAGGTCAGCCACTCGCTGATGACCGTCGTCGTGCGGGTTTCGGCGTACGCGATCTCGGGATGAGCGTGCAGATCACGGCGAACCGCGACCACGTCGAACGGCGCGTTCGACGGGTCCGGTGTGGTGGCCGGCTGGCTGGACATTGTCGTTCACCCTAATTGGCAGGGCCGAATGCATGTGACCGCGCCCACGACGGCGGCTGTGAATCGGTTCGGCAGGTTTCCGGCCACCCGCCCGATTACGGGGCGAACACGTTCCACCTGAGCGTTTGCCGCTTGTGAGGCGGGCTACAGGGCCCAGTTTTCACCGGTTTCGTGGGTACCCCTCACGTAAGTTGAAGGCTCGAACAAATTAGTGAAGGAGGTTGACCGTGAGTGCTACATCTGCGCGCACGGCCGGCCGCATCAAGCAGCTGATCGGATCGCAGCTTGCCGGGCCAGTCCTGGCGCTGATGATGGTTCAGCGCAGTGCGGCCCGCGGCCGCGCGCCGAAGCCGTAACGCTGCGATCGGCGGGGTCGGATCCCGTTCAGGACCGTGATCCAGCCCCGTCGGTCGCCGTTGTCGCCTCAAGTTCCGGGTTCGCCCCGTGCTCCGCTTCTTGCCCGGCCGACGGAGCGGGCTGAGCAAAGCTCAACCCGATCGCCGTCGCGAGCACGAGGACGATGACGCCCAAGCTGACCAGCGACGGGATTTCCGGAATCGAGTGGCTGATCACCTTGTGGCCGGCCTGGAGCGCGAGCTTCACCCCGATGAAGCCGAGGATGAGCGCCAGCCCCTTGGCGAGCAGGTGGAACCGCTCCAGCGCCCCGGCCAGCATGAAGTACAACGCGCGTAGGCCGAGGATCGCGAACGCGTTGCTCGAGTAGACGATGAACGCGTCGTTGCTGACCGCCAACACGGCGGGCACGCTGTCCACGGCGAACACCAGATCAGCCGCCTCGATGGCGACGACGACTGCGAGCAGCGGGGTCGCGACGCGTTTGCCCGCCTCCTTGACGAAGAACTTCGTCCCGACGTACTGGTCCCGGACCGGCACGACCTTGCGCAGCAGGCGCAGCGCGATGCTCGTGCTCGGGTCGTAGGTCTCGTCTTCGTCCTTGGTCAGCTTCCATGCGCTGTACATCAGCACCGCGGCGAATCCGAACAGCACCGCGGTGAAGCGGCTCACGATCGCGACGCCGGCAGCCAGGAAGATCCCGCGAAAGATCAAGGCGCCTAGCACACCCAGGAACAGGACCCGGTGCTGAAAGGCGCGTGGGACGTTGAAGTAGCCGAAGATCAGCGCGAATACGAACAGGTTGTCGACCGAGAGACTCTTCTCCAGCAGCCACGCGGTGGTGAATTCCGTCCCGGCGGTCCCGCCGAGGGTGACTGTGACGACGCCGGCGAACACGAGTGACAGGCCGACCCAGACCGCGCTCCACCACGCGGCTTCCCGGAAACCGATCACGTGCGCACCGCGGTGCGCGAGCAGATCGACGGCGAGCATCACCACGACACCCGCGGCGAAGGTGGCCCAGAGCCAGATCGGTACGTCCATCTCAGCACGCTTCCAGGTGCACCCATGTGCTGCCCGGGAACTGCCTGTGCGTTAGGAAAGCGCGCCCAGGATCCGGTCGACCGCCTGGACGGGAGTCAGCTCCTCGGCACGGACCGCGGCCTCCGCGGTCGTCACCGCGGCGCGGACGGCGGGCTCGTCCAGCCTGGCCAGCAGCCGGTCCCGCACCAGAGCCCGCGTCCACTCCACCATCTGGTCTCGGCGCTTGGCGGTGAGCCCGCCGTGCTGTTCCAGCCACGTGCGGTGTCGTTCGACGTGGTTCCACACTTTGTCGAGGTTGATGTCGTGCAGACCGCTGCAGGTGATCACCGGCGCCTGCCACTTGTCGTCCGGCCCCCGCAGTAGTCGAAGCGCGCCGGATAGTTCGCGTGCGGCCCGGGACGACTCGTCCTCGTGCTGTTCGTCCGCCTTGTTGACGGCGATGACGTCCGCGAGTTCCAGGATGCCGCGCTTCATGCCCTGCAACTGATCGCCGGTGCGCGCGAGCGTCAGGAACAGGAAAGTGTCGACCATGTCGGCAACGACGTACTCCGACTGCCCCACGCCGACCGTTTCGACGAGCACGACGTCATAGCCGGCCGCTTCCATCACCAGCATCGTCTCGCGGGTTGCCTTGGCGACGCCGCCGAGCGTTCCCGCTGCCGGGGACGGACGGACGAAGGCGCGCTCGTCGTTCGCGAGGCGGGCCATGCGCGTCTTGTCACCGAGGATCGACCCGCCGGTGCGGCCGGACGACGGGTCAACGGCGAGCACTGCGACGCGATGTCCCTCGCTGATCAGGTTGACGCCGAGCTGGTCGATGAACGTCGACTTGCCGACGCCCGGGACGCCGCTGACGCCGACGCGTCGCGCATCTCCGGTGCGTGGCAGCAAGGCGGCGAGCAGCTCCTGCGCCTGCTCGCGGTGGTCGGCGCGGCGCGACTCGACGAGGGTGATCGCCCGCGCAATCGCCGCCCGATCGCCAGCGATCACCTGTTCTGCCATTGAGTGGTCAGTTTGGTCGCGAGTGGTCACTTATAACTGACCACTCGCGTCATAACTGACCACTCAATGCGGGGCACGTAATTTCTCCAGCAGCTCTAGAGCTGCCTCCGAAATTACTGTGCCCGGCGGATAGATCGCAGCGGCGCCGGCATCGCGCAACGCATCGAAGTCCTGCGGCGGAATCACGCCGCCGACCACGATCATGATGTCCGGCCGGCCCTGCTTTGCCAGCTCATCGCGCAGTTCCGGGACGAGGGTGAGGTGACCGGCGGCGAGCGAGTTGACGCCGACGACATGGACGTCCGCCTCGACCGCTTGCCGGGCGACCTCGGCCGGCGTCTGGAACAGCGGGCCGACGTCGACGTCGAAACCGAGGTCGGCGAACGCCGTCGCCAAGACTTTCTGTCCGCGGTCGTGTCCGTCCTGACCCATCTTGGCGACCAGGATCCGTGGCCGACGGCCTTGCGCCTGCTCGAAGTCGGCCGTGGCCGCGCGCGCCTTCTCGATCGCGTCCACGCCTGCCCCGGCCTCCTCTCGATACACGCCGGAGATCGTCCGGATCGTCGCTGAATGCCGACCGTAGACCTTCTCCAGCGCGTCGGAGATCTCCCCCACCGTTGCCTTCGCGCGCGCCGCGTCGATGGCGAGTGCGAGCAGGTTTCCGCTGCCACCTGCGGCATTCGTCAGCGCGGTCAGTGCAGCCTCGACAGCTTCAGAGTCACGCTCTTCACGCAGCCGGCGCAGCTTGTCGGCCTGCTCCTTGCGCACTGCCGAGTTGTCGACCTTGAGCACGTCGATGAGCTCTTCGTCCGCGAGCCGGTACTTGTTGACGCCGATCACCGGCTGCCGGCCGGAGTCGATGCGCGCTTGCGTGCGCGCGGCGGCCTCTTCGATACGCAGCTTCGGCAGCCCGGCGTCGATCGCCTTCGCCATGCCGCCGGCGGCCTCGACCTCTTGGATGTGCGCCCACGCCCGACGGGCGAGGTCGTAGGTCAGCTTCTCGACATACGCGCTGCCACCCCACGGGTCGATGACGCGAGTTGTGCCGGACTCCTGCTGCAGCACGAGTTGCGTGTTGCGCGCGATACGTGCGGAGAAGTCGGTCGGCAGCGCGAGCGCTTCGTCCAGCGCGTTGGTGTGCAGTGATTGCGTATGCCCCTGAGTCGCGGCCATCGCTTCGATGCAGGTGCGGATGACGTTGTTGAACACGTCCTGCGCGGTGAGTGACCAGCCGGACGTCTGCGAGTGCGTACGCAGCGAGAGCGACTTGTCGCTCTTCGGGTCGAACTGCTTGACCAGTTTCGCCCAGAGCAGCCGGCCGGCGCGCAGCTTCGCGACCTCCATGAAGAAGTTCATGCCGATCGCCCAGAAGAACGACAACCGCGGCGCGAACGCGTCGATGTCCAAGCCGGCACCGATGCCGGCGCGGAGGTATTCGACACCGTCCGCGAGCGTGTAGGCGAGCTCGAGATCGGCGGTCGCCCCGGCCTCCTGGATGTGATAGCCGGAGATCGAGATCGAGTTGAACCGCGGCATCTTCTGCGAGGTGAACTCGAAGATGTCGCTGATGATCCGCATGGATGGTTGCGGCGGATAGATGTACGTGTTGCGGACCATGAACTCTTTGAGGATGTCGTTCTGGATGGTCCCGGTGAGCTGCTCGGGCTTGACGCCCTGCTCCTCCGCGGCGACGACATAGAGAGCGAGTACGGGTAGCACCGCGCCGTTCATCGTCATGCTGACGGACATCCGGTCGAGCGGGATCCCGTCGAACAGTTCCCGCATGTCGTAGATGGAGTCGATGGCCACTCCGGCCATGCCGACGTCGCCGGTCACGCGCGGGTTGTCGCTGTCGTAGCCGCGGTGCGTCGGCAGGTCGAACGCGATCGACAGTCCCTTCTGCCCCATCGCGAGGTTGCGCCGGTAGAAGGCATTCGACTCGGCGGCGGTGGAGAAGCCGGCGTACTGCCGAATCGTCCACGGCTGGTTGACGTACATCGTCGGGTACGGCCCGCGCAGGAACGGCGCGATGCCGGGGTAGCCGTTCAGCGTGTCCAGACCGTCGAGGTCGTTGCTCGTGTAGACCGGCGGGACGACGATCCCTTCCGGCGTCTCCCACGGGCTGACGTTGCTGAAGTCGGGGATGCTGCTCACGCCGGCACCCCCAACACGTCGAGCACCCGGCGCAGCATGTCAAGTGCGTCGCAGCCGGTGAACACCTTGCCGTCGATGCCGTCGACATCAGCGTTGCCGGCCAACCAGATCTGTTGCGCGCCTGCGGTGCGCAGCGCGGTCACAGCGTCAGCCGCCTCGGACGCATAGATCTTGTCGGACGAGCACAAGCAGGCGACTGCGGTGCCGGAGGCGGCGAATTCGTCCACCGATCCGCTGACGCACTCGATGCCGCCGGCCTGGAAGAGGTTCGCGGCAAACGCGGCGCGCGCGCTGTGCGCACCGAACGGGCCGAGCGTGGCGAGGAAAACGCGCGGTCGCGTCGCCGACGCCTCGGAGGCATCACGCAGCGCTTCGAACTCGTCCGCGTACCGAATACGCGGCAAGAGCCCGGCGGTGGCACCAGTCGGCAATGGCTCGCGTTCGACGGGCGCTTCATCGATGAACGCGTACTCGCTCACTCCGGTGATCGGGGCAGTGCGGTGCGCGATGTCGCGGCTTCGTACGTCGCGGGTTTGCGCCAGCAGCTCGCCGATCGCACCGCTGTTCAGTGCGGCAAGCGCGCCGCCGGCCTGCTCGATGCGGGTGAAGATTGCCCAGGCACGTTCGGCGAGCTGGTCGGTGAGTGACTCGACGAACCATGACCCGCCGGCCGCGTCGATGACGCGGGCGAGGCTCGATTCGTCGTGCAGGATCGACTGGGTGTTGCGCGCGATGCGCCGCGCGAAGTCGTCCGACCGGCCGATCGCCGAGTCGAACGGCAGCACGGTGATTGCATCGGCGCCGCCGACTGCGGCGGCGAAGCAGCCGATCGTGGTGCGCAGCATGTTCACCCACGGGTCGCGGCGGGTGAGCATCGCCGGCGAGGTGACCGCGTGCTGGTACTGGCCGCGCCGATCGCCGGACGCGCCCGACTCGCGCGCGATGCGATCCCAGATCTGCCGCGCCGCACGCAGCTTGGCGATGGACGGGAACTGCTCCGCTGTCACCGCCCAGCGGAACTCGAGCGCACGCAGCGCGTCGTCCACTGACAACCCGGCGTCAGTGAGCTCGCGCAAGTAGGCGACGCCGACCGCGGTGCCGACGCCGAGTTCCTGCGCATCCGAACCGCCGGCCTCGTGGTAGACGGTTCCGTCGACAGTGGCGACTTGCATGCCGGTGAGCAGTTTGCTCTGCTCACTCAGGGAGGGCAGCAGCCGGCGATCGACGTCCGCGCCGGTGCGCGCGCGCAAGCCGATCGGATCCGCACCGAAAGTCCCGCGCAGCTCTGCCGGGTCAACGCCACGCTGCCCACTCAAAGTGAGCAGAGCTTGCACTGCCCCCTCGGTGTGGGCACCGGCGTCGAGCGCGATCGGTGCGAGGTCGAGATAGACACCGTCGAGCGCGACCGAGAGGTCGTCCACCGCGAGCCCGTCATCACCGAGCACCAACCACAGCGAGGTGGCGCCGGTCGCCAACTCGGCGAGCGCGGCGCGGTTCAGCGCGCGGGGGTCGCCGTCTGCATGCTTGGTCCGGACGTCCCAACCGGTTGCGGCTGATCCGCTCTCGGTTGCGCCGCGCACGAACGGCGGGTGCCCGGGCAGCCCGTCCGCGTCGACGCCGTGCGTGTCCTCGGCGGTGTACAGCGGCCGGATTTCGATGCCGTCATACGTCGTCGAGGTGAGGGCTTCCTCGGGATCGCCGGCAACACCGGATTTGGCGAGGACGGCGCTGACCAAGGCGCGCCACTGGTCCCGGTCCGCGGCCGGAAAATCGGCCGCGAAAGCCAGCGCCTCCGGGTTTTCGGCCATTACCGGATGGTAAGTGCCGAAACAGCACGCCGACCCCGCCAGGTGGCCGATCTCTCGCGCCCGGTACGCAGAAATACCCATGCCTACCCCAGGCGATATGGGCATTGCAGTGGACGCGGCGCCGACCGCCGGACCCCTACCGTCCTCGCCATCGCATCCCGATCGAGGAGGGCCCGATGAGCACCGAATACGTAGAGACCGTCATCGTCGGCGCCGGTCAGGCAGGACTCTCAACCGGATACCACCTGCAACGCCGCGGTCACGAGTTCCTGATCATCGACGGCAATGCGCGGGTCGGCGACAACTGGCGCCAGCAGTGGGACAGCCTCCGGCTGTACACGCCGGCGAAGTACGACGGCCTGCCCGGGCTGCCGTTCCCCGGCAAGCGCTGGTCGTTCCCGGGCAAGGAGGACGTCGCTGACTACCTCGAGTCCTACGCTGCGCACTGGCAGCTGCCGATCCGACTCAACACGCGGGTGCGGAACCTCGCCGCCGACGGCGACGGCTACCTCGTCACGACCTCGACGGGCACGATGCGGTGCACCAACGTTGTCATCGCGACGGGGACGTTCGGCCGGACGCCGACCGTGCCGGATTTCGCCGACCAGCTGCGGCCGTCCATCCTGCAGCTGCACTCGAGCGAGTACCGCCGGCCCGGTCAGCTGAATGACGGGCCCACCCTCGTGGTCGGCGCTTCCCATTCCGGAACCGACGTCGCGTACGAGGTGGCCGAGAGTCACGAGGTGATCCTGTGCGGCCGCGACTGCGGGAACATCCCGTTCCGGCCCGAGTCGATGCGTGCTCACGTCATCTTCCCGCCGATGTTCTTCGTGTGGCGCCATGTGCTGACGCGGCGCACGCCGATCGGTCGGAAGCTGATGGCGGAGGTCCGCTTCCACGGCGCGCCGATGCTGCGGGTGAAGTCAGCCGATCTCGCCACGCGCAACGTGCGCCGTGAAACGCAGCGCGTGACCGGAGTGCAGAACGGCTCGCCGCAACTCGCGGACGGCACGGTCGTCGACGTCGCCAACGTCATCTGGTGCACCGGATTTCGGCAGACCTTCGACTGGATCGACCTACCGATCGTGCGCGAAGACGGGTGGCCGGACGAGCTTCGCGGCGTGGTGCCGAGCGCTCCCGGGTTGTACTTCTGCGGCCTGGCGTTCCAATATGCCTTCAGCTCGATGGTGCTCGTCGGCGTTGGACGCGACGCCGAGCACGTCGCGCGACAAGTCGTCGCCCGGACGGGCGCGACGAAAGCGCGCGTCCACGTCTGAGCCGGAGTGATCCGGAGGTCGATGCGATGAGCGTGGTGGACCAGCTCGTCCGAGCTCGTGAAACGTACGAGCAACGAGACTGGGCTCGTGCGTTCGCCACCTGGTCGGACATCGAGCCAGAAGCGCTGACCGCTGACGACCTCGCCGGTCTGGCGACTGCCGCGTACCTGCTCGGCAACCGCGCGGAGGCGGCCGCCGCCATGCAGCGTTGCTTCCACCTGCGCGTGGCAGCTGACGACGCACCCGCTGCGGCCAGGACGGCGTTCTGGCTAGCGGTTATCCACGCGACCGGTGGCGAGCCGGCACTGGCGGGTGGCTGGACGGCACGCGCTCAGCGGTTGCTGGAGAACCTCGACGTGGACGTCGTCGAGCGGGGCTACGTGCTCGTGGTGCAGATGTTCGCGCACGTCGCCCGGGGCGAGTTCGACGCGGTAGCGGAATGCGCGGAGGCGATCACTGACTACGGGCGGCGGTTCGACGACGCCGACCTGCTCGCGACCGGACTCAGTTCGCGCGGCCGGATCATGGTCGAACTCGGTCAAGTGCCCGAGGGGCTCGCGTTGTTCGACGAGGCGATGGTCTGCATCGGCGACGGTGGCGGTTCGCCGATCCTGGCCGGCGAGGCCTACTGCACGATGATCGAGGGTTGCCAACAGGTCTCCGACCTGGGCCGCGCAGCGGAGTGGACCGCCGCGCTGGATCGCTGGTGCGACGCGCAGCCGGGCCTGGTCGCGTTCACCGGACAGTGTGCCGTTCACCGCGGTCAGATCATGCGACTGCGCGGCGCCTATGAGCAGGCGATCGAGGAGTTCATCGCGGCAGCGAGCCGGTACCGCACGGCCGGAACACCGGAGGCGGCCGGGCTGGCCGCGGCCGAGCGCGGCGACGTACTGCGCATCCTCGGCCGATATACCGCGGCGGACGAAGCGTATGAGGAGGCGAGTTCGCACGGTTTCGAACCGCAACCCGGCCTTGCGCTGCTCTGGCTGGCGCGCGACCGGCGGGGCGCTGCACGGGCGGCGATGGGCAGGCTGCTCATCGAGGCAGACCGACCGGTACGTCGCGCCCAGTTACTTCCCGCAGCCGTGCAGATCTACCTCGCCGACAATGATCTTGACGATGCCCGGGCTGCGGCGCGTGAGTTGGACGAGCTTGCCGCCGCGTTCGGCACGATGGCATTGCGAGCTGCGGCGGGGCAGTCGTCCGGCCAAGTCGAACTGGAAGACGGCGACCCGGCGGGCGCGCTCCCCTACTTGCGTAAGTCGATGCAGCTGTGGAGCACGCTCGGCTGCCCGTTCGAGGTGGCCCGCGTGCGGGTGCTGATCGGCCGGGCGTGTACCGCACTCGGCGACGAGGACTCGTCGGTCACCCACTACGACAGTGCGCGGCGAACCTTCGTCGAACTCGACACCACCCCGCAACTCGATGCCCTTGCCGGACTCACTCGCCGAGAGCGGCGACCAGACGGACTCACCGACCGCGAGATAGAAGTGCTCGGACTGGTCGCCGCGGGCAAGAGCAACGCGCAGATTGCGAGCGCGCTGACACTGAGCGAGAAGACCGTGGCCCGGCATCTGAGCAACATCTTCGCCAAGATCGACGTCCAGTCCCGGACGGCTGCCGCCGCGTACGCATTCGAGCACGGGTTGAGCTGAAACTAGGCAGTTCCTGAGAACAACCCGGAAAACGGAACGGGCTGCGTCGCCACGGCGTCCAACAGATATGCAGGCCAGACGCGGCGCCGCGCTGCTGCTCAGCTGTGTACTCGGCCTGCTGCTGCTCGCCCCGATTCACGCCGCCGCGCATCCGCAGCATGCGGTGCACGGCGTGGCGCTGCTCGCCCCGGCTGGAGTGGAGCCTCCGCACTCCTGGCGATCGGCGCCGGACGACGCGGTGGCCGCCCACGGCCTCCGGGCGGTCACCGCGTCCGTCCAGACTTCCGCGGCGGCAACCGTCCGCCACCTCGCTTCCTACGACCTCCGGACTCCCCAGGTCCGCGGCCCTCCGGGATCGGCGCTCGCCTAGGTCCGATTCGGCGCGATCCCGAGGAGCCTGGAATGCCTCGTTCCACCCTTCCCTGCCCGCTCGGCGGGCACCTGTCCCGCCGGCAGCTCGACGAGCTGCGGGCAATGCTCGAAGAACAGCGCGAGTTCCGTCTCGAACAGCTCGCCGAGTTGCATCAGCCGGCCGCGGTCGGCCGGCTGGGCAGCACTGATCCGGAGATCTTCCGGTCACTGACGTCCGGTGCGCGCGAAGCCCTGCGCGAGATCCAGGCCGCCCTCTGGCGGATGGACGAAGGCCGGTACGGCTGGTGTGTCGCGTGCGGTGGTGCGGTCGAGATCGAGCGGCTGGAGATCCTGCCACAGACCGCCCGTTGTATGGCCTGCCAACGGAGGTAATCCAGCGGCTAGGGTCTGCCTGTGCCTGAGCCGACCAGCGTCGAACCGAATCCTGGCGACACGGCCGAAGCCGCGGCCGCCGAACTCGCCAAGCTCACCGGCGTCGACCGGCACGACATCGCAATCGTGCTCGGTTCCGGCTGGGTCCCGGCGATCGACGTCCTTGGCGCGGCGGACGCGGAATTCCCGGTTACCGATGTACCGGGGTTTCTGCCGCCCGCCGTCGAGGGGCACGCCGGCCGGATCCGGTCGCTCGACGTCGCCGGCCGCCGGCTGCTCTGCCTGCTCGGTCGCACCCACTTGTACGAGGGACGCGGCGTCACACCGGTGGTACACGGCGTGCGGATGGCGGCCGCGGCCGGCTGCCGGACCGTCATCCTGACCAACGCGTGTGGCGGGCTGCGTCCGGGTCTCTCGGTCGGCGACGCGGTGTTGATCAGCGATCACCTGAACCTCACCGGACGTACGCCGCTCGTCGGCCCGCGGTTCGTCGACCTCTCGGACGTCTATTCGTCGCGGCTGCGCGCGCTGGTGCGCGAGATCGACCCGTCCCTCGCCGAGGGTGTTTACGCCCAGTTCCACGGCCCGCAGTACGAGACGCCGGCCGAGGTGCGGATGGCCGGCGTGCTCGGTGCCGACCTGGTCGGCATGTCGACGGCCCTCGAAGCGATCGCGGCCGTGGCCGAGGGATGCGACGTGCTCGGCATCTCGCTGGTCACCAATCTCGCTGCCGGGCTCGGGGACGCGCTCGACCACGAGGAGGTGCTCGCCGTCGGAAAGGCGTCGGCCACCCGGATGGGTGAGCTGCTCGCCCAACTCATCCCTCGGTTATGACGACGGTTCTGCTGACGGGCGCCGCTGGGTCGATCGGGACCGCGCTGCGCGAACGACTGCCGGGTTTCGGCTGGGACGTGCGGAGTTTCGATCGCCACCCGACGCCGGACGGGATCGTCGGCGACGTCACCTCGGCGAGTGACCTGGACGCAGCGCTGGACGGTGCCGCGGCGATCGTGCATCTGGCCGGCCAGCCGACCGAGGCGCCGTGGCCGGTCATCCGGGACGCGAACATCGACGGGACGTTCCAGGTGTTCGAGGCGGCGCGGCGCGCGGGCGTGAAGCGGGTCGTCTACGCATCGTCCAACCACGCGGTCGGCTTCACGCCGGTCGGGACGGAGCAACCCGCCGACCTGCCGCCCCGACCGGACACGCTCTACGGGGTGAGCAAGGCGTTCGCCGAGGCGCTCGGCCGCTACTACGTGGAGCGGTACGGCTTCGCAGTGGCGTGCCTGCGGATCGGGACGTTCGAGCCGCGGCCGACCTACCAGCGGTCGCTGTCGACCTGGCTTTCGCCCGACGACTGCGCGCGGCTTGTCGACGCCTGCCTGCGCGCACCGCAGTTGACCTTCGCGCTGGTCTGGGGCATCTCGAACAACACCCGCCGGATGTGGTCGCTCGACGCCGGGCGGGCGCTCGGCTACCAACCGCGGGACGACGCGGAGGACTACGCGGACCAGGTGGAGCAGGGTGCGCATCCGTCCGACGCATACCTCGGCGGCGGCTTCGCGTCCGAGGGTTTCGGCATCGACGAGGTGGCAGCGCGATGGTGACCCGAGCCGACGTCGAGGCGTGGATCGCGGACGACGTGGATCCGGCCGCCGCGGCCGAGTTGCAGGCGCTGCTCGACGCAGGCGATGAGGCCGAACTCGCCGACCGGTTCGCCGCGCCGCTCGAGTTCGGCACCGCGGGGCTGCGTGGGCCACTGCGTGCCGGACCGAACGGAATGAACCGCACGGTGGTGCGCCGGGCGGCGGCTGGGTTGGCTGCGTGGTTGACCGACCACGGGCGGCGCGGTGCGCCGGTCGTGGTCGGCTTCGACGCGCGGTACGGCTCGCACGACTTCGCGCGCGACTCGGCGGCGATCTTCGCCGCGGCCGGCTTCGATGCGCTGCTGCTGCCACGCGTCCTGCCGACGCCGGTTCTTGCGTTCGCGGTGCAATACCTGAACGCGGCCGCGGGCGTGATGGTCACCGCATCTCACAACCCGCCGCAGGACAACGGTTACAAGGTGTACGCGGACGACGGCGCGCAGATCGTGCCGCCGACCGACCGGGAGATCGAGGCGGCGATCCAGGCAGTGGCTTCGGCGAAGGCGATCGCGCTGGACGAGGACGGAGTCACCGTCCTCGGCGAGGAGATCGTGACTGCCTACGTCGACGCCATCGCAGGGCTCGTCGACGACGGGCCGCGCGAGCTGCGCATCGTGCACACTGCGATGCACGGCGTCGGCACAAAGACCGTCCAAGCGGTGCTCGACCGGGCCGGCTTCACCGACGTCACGCCCGTCCCGCAGCAGGAGCAGCCCGACCCGGACTTCCCCACCGTCGCGTTCCCCAACCCGGAGGAGCCGGGCGCGCTCGACCTCGCCTTCGCGCTCGCCCGCGAACGGAACGCGGACATCGTCATCGCCAACGACCCGGACGCGGACCGGTGCGCGGTCGCGGTGCAGACCGATGCGGACGGTGGTTGGCGGATGCTGCGCGGCGACGAGGTCGGCGTGCTGCTTGCCGACTGGCTGCTGCGCCTCGGGATCCGCGGCACTTACGCCACGACGATCGTGTCGTCTTCGATGCTCGGCGCGCTGGCCGCGAAGCACGGCGTCGGCTACGCCGAGACGCTTACTGGGTTCAAGTGGATCTCGCGCGCTGCGCCGGATCTCGTGTTCGGCTACGAAGAAGCGCTCGGCTACGCGGTCGCACCGGATCTCGTCCGCGACAAGGACGGGGTCAGCGCCGCATTGCGAGTCGCCGAGCTCGCCGCTCGATTGAAGGCGGACGGTTCGACGCTGCTGGCGCGACTCGACGAGCTCGCCGCGGAGTACGGCCGGTACGCCACCGATCAAGTGTCGGCGCGGGTGGACGATCTGTCGATCATCGGCGACACGATGCGCCGGTTACGGGCCACGCCGCCGACCACCCTGCTCGACCAGCCGGTCACGGTCGAAGACCTGCTGCCGGCCACGGACGGGCTGCGCTGGCGCTGGCCCGGCGGGCGGGTCGTCGTCCGCCCGTCGGGCACCGAGCCGAAGCTGAAGGCGTATCTCGAAGTGGTGGAGCCCAGCGGCTCGGCCGCGGTGGCGGCCGAGGCGCTGGGCCAGTTGCGTAGCGAAGTCGAGGCGTTGACTACTGCGTTGTGACGCCCACAACGGCGAACCGCTCGTGCGCGGTGAGGTGTCCGCCGGTCGAGGCGACGATGCTCAGCACGCCGTGCTCTTCCTCGCTGTACGGCACGATCGTGTCCCACGCGGCATTCTCGCCGCCGGCCGGGATCCGGTCGCTGGCGTCGGCCTCACCGTCGAGCGAGAACACCCACGCCGTGATGTTCTCGTCCACGCCGGTGATCTGACCGCTGACCGGCACCGGCGCGGTGACCTCATCGCCATAGGACGGCGAACTGATCGACAGGCCATCGGCTGTGCCGCGGACGACCTCCCACGGAGCATTCGCGTCACCGAATCGGACGAGGTGGAGGACGGAGGCGGTGTGCTTATCACCGCTCGGCAGGTCGTAGCCGACGCCGATGTCGGCCTGGGACGCACCGATGTCGACGGACGTCACCTCGGTGATGTCGTGGAACTGCAGGTATCCCGTCACGAAGAACAGCGCGGTCGCTTTGGCATCCGCGTGCCACGGCGAGTGGCCTGCTGGTCCGTCCACGTTCTCCCACTGCCCCGCCTCGGCGGCAGAGCCGAACGGCCATAGCGGTTCGTCACCGGTGGGCAGCGAGGGAGCCGGCACCGTGCTCCCGCCTTGCGGCGACGACCGCACCGCCGACGGCTCGTACGACGGGACGGTCGTCGGCGCGGGTGACGGACCGGGGCCGCCAGGGCCCTGCTGATGCTTGGGCGACGCGCTCGGCGAACTCGTCAGCGCGAACGTCGTGACGATCGCGGCGGCAACTGCGGCAGCGGTGAGCAGCGGAGCGACCCATCGGATGTGTTGCCGCCGGTTCTGCTCCTCGACCGGCGATGTGGCGGGACGCAGGTCCTGCTCACGCAGGCCGTCCACGGCAGCATGCAGCGCAGCCGAGATCCGGTCGTCCATGTCGTTCATCGCGCACCTCCGAGCATTGCGGCGATCGCGTCGCGTCCGCGGGACGCCGACGACTTGACCGAGCCCACGGAGATCCCGAGCGTTGTCGCGATCTCCATCTCGGTCAGTTCGGCCCAATAACGCAGCACGATCACCTCGCGCTGCCGGCTGGGCAGCTTGCGCAGTGCGGCCAACACCTCGCGGTGCTCCTCGTCGAGCAGCACCCGCGTGTCCGCATCGTCGCTGCGCCACCCCGTCGCATCCGGCCACGGGTTGGCGCGCAGCGTCCGGCGTCGGCGCAGGACGGATCGTGATCCGTTCACGACCGACGTGCGCAGGTAACCGATCGCCGCGTCCGGTACCAACACCGAGCCCCATCGACGGTGCAGCGCCGCGAAGGCGTCCTGCACGACGTCCTCGGCGGTCTCCAAATCGTCGACCAATAGCCGAGCGAGCCGCACCATAGGCAGGCGGTGCGACCGATAGAGCGCCGCCACTGCGGCGTCGGCGTCACTCGTGGGCGCCATCACGGCCGTACTCATACCTCATCAGACGCCTGGCCGGCGGGAGGGTTGCTTCAGAGAGTCGGAATCAATCCGCCGCGTTGCCACGTACGCCAGGGCACGTTCCAGTCGCCGTAGCCCGCGCTCACCTGCATCTTCGGGCCGCTGGCGTCCGGATACTCGACCACGTCGCCGACGGTCAGCACCTTCCACAGCGTCGCCGCGGCGCTCGGCATCAGGTTCGTGCAGCCGTTGCCGGCGGTGTCCCGTCCCCGTTCGATGTTCCCCTCGTTCCACGGGGCGGCGTGCAGGTACTCACCGGCGTAGGTCAGCTGCTGGGCGTACTTGATGCCGCATTCGCGATACGTGCCGTTGACGTCGTGCATGCAGACACTGGGCGACTTCTTCATGATGACCTTGATGCCACGCGTCGTGGGCGTCGCGGCGGCGCCGAGGGCCACTCGGTAGACGCCGAACGGCTTGCCGTCCCGCGTGACGTACATCCGGTGCTTCTGGTCTTCCACGGTGGCGACGACCTGCGGGCCGGTGCGGAAGGAGAGCTGGACGTCGTTGCTGAATGCGACTCCGCCCCCGGCCGATGCCTGTCGGGCGGCGACGTTCACCGTCACCGTCGAGTTCGCCGGCCAGTACTTCTCGAGTCGCAGGTGCCCTTCCACCGGATAGCCGGGCTGGGTGGAGCTTTCGAAGTACCACGCACCGTGCATCGCGGTGCCGTTCACCGTCACCGACGTCGCCGCGGACAGCGACTTGGCGCTCGCGAACTGCCGCGAGAAGTACGCGACGACGGGAATGCCGACGCCGTAGGTCTGGTCCCCGGTGGTCGCCAGCTTGATGTGCACCGCAGCCAGTGCGGACGGCGGGTTTCCCTTCCGGCCGCCGCCGCCATTGCCTTGCAGCGCGACAACCGATCCCGCGACCACGGCCACCGCGGCCGCGGCGGCGAGCGGGGCGATCCATCGAATCCGCCCGTGCCGGCTCGGCGTCGGCTGGGTCATGAAGTGCGGCGGTGGCGGGCTTGCCGCGTCGGGCACCGAGCTGCGCGCGGCGGCGTCGAACGCCTCCCCGAGACGGCGCTCGAGATGGGGATCGCTCATGCCGGCTCACCTCCCAGCACCCGCTGCAGGGTGGCCAGCCCGCGGCTGGCCGCCGATTTCACCGATCCGGGCGCGATGCCGAGCGTTTGCGCGATCTCCCGCTCGGACAGCCCCGACCAGTAGCGCAGGATCAGCACCTCGCGCTGGTACCGCGGCAACGCGCGGACCGCGGCCAGCGCGGCCCGGTGTTCGTCGCGCAACAACACGTCCTGGTCGGCCGGCGCGGTCGCCTCCGGCTCGGCCACTTTGACGTGGCGACGGGCGACCTGCCGCTTGCGCAGCACCGAGCGGGACAGGTTGACCACCGAGGCGCGCAGATAGGCGAGCGCGGCGTCCGGATCACGCAGCGAGTCCTGCCGCTTGTGCAAGGCGACGAAGGCGTCCTGGACGACGTCCTCGGCGCTCGCCCGGTCGTCCACGAGCAGCACCGCAAGCCGCACCAGATAGCGCCAGTGCGCGCTGTAGAGCGCGTGGATGTCGACCCCGGACGTCCGGGCGAGCGACTGCTCGATCACCGGATCGTCAGCCGCCACCTCATCCACAGCGGTCAACAGTGCCACATGACGTTAGTCGCGCGACCGGTCTTTCAGGTTGCCTCTAACGTGGGCCGAACTGCCTGTCGCCTGCGTCACCGAGGCCCGGGACGATGTAGGCATTCTCGTTCAGCTTCCGGTCGATGCTTGCGGTGAACAGCCGGGTCGGCAGCCCGGATTCCTCCAGCGCGCGCACCCCTTCCGGGGCGGCCAGCGCGCAGATGACGGTCAGGTCGCTCGCACCGCGCTCACTCAGCAGGCGCAGGCTGTGCAGCAACGAGCCGCCGGTCGCCACCATCGGGTCCAGCACGATCACCGGCCGTCCGGCGAGCGATTCGGGCAGCGACGCCATGTAGGGGTGCGGCTCGTGTGTCTCCTCGTCGCGCGCAATACCGACAAACCCCATTTGCGACTCGGGCAGCAGGTTGAACGCCGCCTCGGCCATCCCCAGGCCGGCGCGCAGGACCGGCACCAGCAGCGGCGGATTCGCGATCGTCACCCCGGTTGTCGAGGCGACCGGCGTGATGATCGGGAGGTCGGCGGTGGACAGCCCGCGGGTGGCTTCGTACACGAGCAGCGTCGCCAGTTCCCGTAGCGCAGCGCGGAATTCGGAATTGGTGCTGCCTTGCGCCCGCATCACGGTCAGCCGGGCCTGGACGATCGGATGGTCGACGACGGTCACATCCACGCTGCGAACCCTAGACTGCGTGGGGTGACAACGCTGTCCAGCCCTCTTGCCGACGTCGCGCGCGATAACGCGACGCTGCGCCGGTTCCTGCACGGCCTCCCCGGCGTCGATCAGGTCGGCGCCGAAGCCCGGGCCGCGTCCCTCGCCACCCGCAGCATCAAGACCACCGCGAAGGCGTGGGCGATCGACACCGCGATCTCGATGGTCGACCTGACCACGCTCGAGGGAGCCGATACTCCGGGCAAGATCCGTTCGCTCTGCG
>Ga0308175_100001028_pt1 | contig 18556 bp, 15 predicted proteins | sample PhyCR1_3_FD_203893 | JGI IMG/M metagenome (GOLD analysis project Ga0308175, IMG submission 203893) | Soil microbial communities from UC Gill Tract Community Farm, Albany, California, United States - DLSLS.C.R1 | ecosystem: Environmental > Terrestrial > Soil > Agricultural land | place: USA...
TCTTGAGGTTGGCGGCCAGGAGCAGGATCTGGAAGCCGTGGGTGCGCGGCTGCGTGTCCTGCCGGGCCAGGGCGCGGGCGATCTTCTCCTGCACGGCCGGCTCGGCCCCCACCTCCAGGAACTTGTGCCCCGTGATCTCCGTGGACGCCACCCGGCAGCGCTCCTTCTGCGCGCACTGATCCCAGGCGAGGACCTCGGCGGCGTGGAGGTCCAGGGATTGGATCTCATAGCGGATGGTCTGCCGGTCTCCGGAGGAGGCCGCCGGAGGCTCCGGCGGCTTCTCCGCCTGCTTCTCCGCTTGCTTCGCCGCCAGGGAGCCCGGCAGCAGGGCCAGCAGGAGGAGCGAACGAACGATTGTGCTTCTCATGGTCTATCTCCTTTAATGGGAAGGCTTTCCCGATTTGAGAATCCAGAGGATCCGCGTTCCGCCTGGGGCGGTGATCTGGATCTGCCGCTCCGGCTCCGCGGTCGCCAGGGAGGCCAGGGTGTCGTTGACCTCCGGGGGCGCCGGGGCCACGGGGCGGCGGTGATATGGGTGGTGATGACGGTGGACCGGCCCGCGCCCCTCCTCCTGGAGAGGCCGTGGCGCCGGCTGGGCCGGGACCTGAGCGATCGGCGGCGCTGGGATCGCCGGCGCGGTGGCGATCCGTGGCGGCGCCGGAGGCCTGGCCGGCTCCGGCCTCAGGAAGAGGACCGCAATCAGCACCGCCGTGGCCACCGCTCCGGCCAGAGCGAAAATCGGCAGGAGCCGCCGCTTCCTCTCCGGGACCGCCGTCAGCACCGCCCGGCGTATGGCGCGGGCCTCGTCCGGGGTCAGGCCGCCGTCCCCTCCGGCGGGGTCCCCCTGGCGCAGAATCTGGCGCAGCCGTTCGTCGTTCATCTCCGGTCCTCCTTCGACAGCAGCCGGGCGAGCTCCCGCCGGGCGGCCATCAGGTGCCAGCGCACGGTGACCTCGCCGATCCCCAGCAGACGGGCCACCTCGCGCACCGGCAATCCATCCAATTCATGCAGCACGATCGCGGCGCGCCGCCGGGGGGCGAGCCGGGAGAGAGCGGTCCGCACCGCGGTCCGGATCACCGCCGTCTCCTCCGGGTGCTCCGTCTTCCGTTCTTCCCGCAGGGACGCATGGACCCGCGTCCGCACGTCCCGCCGGCGGTGGCGGTCGCGGCAGAGGTTGACCAGCGTGCGCACCAGCCACGCCTCCTCGGCGCCGTCCGGCACCGCGCCGGGCCGCCGCGCCGCCCTCAGGAACGCCTCCTGGACCAGGTCCCGCGCCTCCTCCCGGTCCGCCGAGAGACGGAGCGCGAGACGGAAGAGGCGCAGGTGGTGGGAGTCGAAGAGCCCGGCCAGCCGCTCGGTGGTCTGCTTTTCGGTCGTATCCAAGATCGCGCTCGTGGTCACGGTTGAGCTCACAGACAGGTAGACGCGCCAGCCCGGAAAAGCGTTGGGCCCGCCTTTTGCTTTGCTTCTCAGCCGTCCCGGCCGATCCGGCCGGGCTCAGGCTCAAGACATCAGGAGATTCACACCATGAAAGACAACCGAGAAGCGTTGCGTCCCTACGTCGCCGACATGGTCGCGGTCGAGAAGCACATCCTGGAAGCGGTCGAGCGGCAGCGCAACGATGACGACATCAAGCAGTTCCCGGACGCCCTGCGGCTCGTGGGGCGGATCGAGAGCACCCTCAAGAGCCACGTCCAGGCTCTGGAGGGCCAGTTGCAGAGCTACCCGGGCGGCGGCGCCGCCGGGGCCGTCAAGCAGGCCGTGACCGGCGTGCTGGGCGCCATCGCCGGCGTCTACGACAAGGTCCGCAAGGATACGGCGAGCCGCGCCCTGCGCGACGACTACACCGCCCTCTCCCTCGCCTCGGTCAGCTACGGCATGCTCCACGCCACGGCCCTGGGCCTCACCCAGAGCACGGTGGCCGAGCTCACCCGCCATCACCTGGAGGAGATCAACTCGCTGATCATGGAGCTGGGGCTGGCCCTCCCCCGGATCGTGCTCAAGGAGCTCGCCCTCGAGGGCTACACGGTCGACACCGGAGCCGCCGAGCTGGCGGTCAAAAATCTCGAAGAGACCTGGCGCAGCAGCGCCCAGCGCGAGAAGGCCGGCGTGACCGCCGGCGTGCTCAACCGCTGACGGCCGTGGGGCGCCCCGCAAAGGGACGCCCCGCCCCCCTACCGCTCCGCGGCGATCGCTCCCCTCGCCTCGTCCAGCAGCGCGTTGGCCGAGATCGGCCCCCCCACGGCGCCGCGGATCCAGGCGTCCGGGGTGAGGCGCCCCTGGCGGGTGATGCGCTCCACCTCGGCGGCAAAGTCCCCCTCCCAGAGCCGCTGCGCGATCTGGAAGGCGAGGACGTGGCCGATCGCGTAGTCCGGCAGGTAGAGCCCGTAGACGATCATGTGGGAGTAGATCGCCAGGATCTCCGAGTCGCGGATGCCGAAGACCGGCGCGAAATAGCGGTTCCACGCGTCGCGGGCGATGGCGAGCGTCGCCTCCCGCAGCTCCGCCGGCGCGGCCTCCGGGTGCCGGTACATCCAATTCCACACCCCCATGTCGACCAGCGACACCCCGGCGATCTCATAGGTGTTCCAGAGGATCGCCAGCGCCTCCTTCCGCCGGGCCTCGGCGTCGAAGGGGCGCAGCCCGAGCATCTCCAGGTCGCGGTGCTGGAAGACGAACGCGAACGCCTCCGTGGCCGCGGTGTTGGGCACCCCCGCCAGCGGCCAATGGTCGATCCCGTAGAGCGAGAAGACCTGCTCCACGTTGTGGCCGAGCTCGTGCATGGCCACGTTGTACCCCTGGTAATTCATGCCTCCCGGAGGGACCCGCGTGCGCAGATGGGCCTTGTCCCCCCGCCGCTGGGCCTCCGTGGCATGCCCCGCCCCGCGCGCCGGATCGATCGCGATCCGCTCGGCGAGCCAGCGCGACCTCTCCGCGGTGAACCCCAGCCGCTCCAGGAGATCGGGGAGGCCGGCCGCGAACGCTTCGAGATCGGGATAGCGCTCCCGCGCGGCCCGGTCCAGCTCCTCCTGGGTGAGCTCGCCCCGCGACTTGAAGCCGGAGTACCAGATATCGAACGGCTCCAGGGGCCGGCCCAGCCGCCGCTCGATCAGCTTTCCCAGCTCGGCCACGGCGGGCGAGGTCATTACCGAGACCAGCAGCGCCTCCACCTCCCGCTCCGGCATCTGGCGATCGCGCTCGAAGCGGCGGGCGACGAAGGTCGGCTCCGTGGGGCTGTAGGGGTCGGCCTTCCGCTTGGCGTGGAAGATCTCGAGCAGCTTCGCGTAGCGGGTGTCGGGCTCACGGGCCGCGCGGTCCCCCTCCACCGGCGCCCCCTCCAGGGTGAGGACCTCATTGGTGTCGGGATTCCAGAGCAGATCGGGATTGTCGATCACCGCCGCCGGGATCTCCTGCCGGACGATGCGCTCCATCACCCGGAGGATCAGCCGCTGGCGGCTCAAGCCCGCCGGAGCCGGATCGGAGTAGTGGGAAGACAGCTCGTCGCGCAAGCCCCAGTGGCTGATCAGCCGCAGCCCCTCGCGGAACGGGCGCTCGCCGGAGGAGGTGACCAGCCGGTCCACCCGGACGTTGTAGCCCGCGATGTACTCCTCGGCCGCGGTCGCCACGCGCGTGATCTCCTGCTGCACCGTGGCGGGGACCCGCAGGGCGAAGCGGTCCATCAGGCGGGAGCGGGCCCAGGTCTCGCGGTCCCAGCCCGGCCCCTCCGCCAGCCGCTCTGCCAGGGTGTGGACGGGGAAGTTGAGCAGGGCCAGGAAGGCCACCCGGGTCTGGAAGAGGTCCTCGTCCACATGGGCGGCGAGGTCGAGGTTGGCCAGCAGGCGGTCGGCGGTGCCGATCGGGCCGGTATCCACGTCGATGGGCCAGGTCAGCTCCCGGCGCACCTCGTGGAGATGGCCGTCGATCTGCTCCAGCACCCCCTCCAGACGGAGGAAGGTGGCGGTGAGCTCCTCGGGGGCAGTGAGGAAGTGGGTTTCACAGAAGGCGGCGAAATCCTCGGCGCCGCCGTCCTCCGGCCACCAGCGCCGGGCCACCTGCTCCACGCCGCGCCGGACGCGGCCCGCCTGCTCGGGGCCGTGCCGCTCGACGAGACAGTCGATCGTATGTTGAACGGTTTCGGGGTCGATGCCTTGAGACGTCATGCCGGGGATTCTATAAGGAACCTCACACCGCCGGCTTCAAGGCCTCCGACACCAGCTTGTCGTCGATCACCAGCCGGAACGGCCCGCCGTCGCCGTTGAGCGGCTTCACCTCCTCGCGGGAGAAGGGGTCGAACTCGAATGGCTTGATGATCCGGCCGTAGACCGACTTCAGGGCCCGGGCGCCGATGCGGCTGCTCTTCGAGGCCTCCTCGGCGATCTTGTGCACGGCGTCGTCGGTGATCTCGAGCTGGATATTATACTTCTGGAAGAAATGCTGGGAGGTCTGCAGCACTCCCTCGGCCGGCTCTTTGAAGATGCGGGTGAGGGTGCCGGCGTTCAGATCCTCCAGGATCACGGCGTTGTCGAAGCGCGAGAGGAACTGCGGCTGCATGCCGTACTCGAAGAGGTCCTCCGGCCGGAAGTGGTGGCGGAGGGTGAAGTACTCGCGGATGGTGATCTTGCCGTTGACGTAGGTGGTCGTGGTGGGGAGCTTGATGCCGCTCTTCGGCGAGATGACCCGCTGGAAGACCTGGTCGTAGAGGGTCTCGAAGGCGCCGGCGCAGAGGAAGAGCATCTTGCCGGTGTTGACCCAGACGGTGACCGACTCCAGGAGCCCGTCCTTGTTCGGGGCGGTGATCTTGTACGGCACCCGCTCCCCCTCGATCAGGGTCAGCACGGCCTGCTGGATGTTGATGCCGGTCACGTAGGGCTTGCCGCCGATCATCCCGGATACCTTGTCGATCTCGTCGAGGCAGACGGTTGCCCGCTCCATGGCGCGGCCGATCTGCTCGGCCGTGGCCTTCTCGCCGAGCACCTGGCGGGTGCGCTCCTCCAGCCGCGCGAACAGCCGGCTGGTATCCACCGCCCCCTCCTCGGTCGCGAAGGTGTTCGCGTTCATGATGAGGACGACCCGGTACTCCTCGAACTCCTCGTGGGCGTTGTAGAGCGACTCGATCCCCCGCATGATGGTCGTCTTGCCCGTCCCCGAGTTGCCGATGAGCAGGAGGTTGCCGTACTTCTCCCCCTGGAGATGCTTGAAGATGGCCACGGAGACATAGCGCAGCGTCTCCTCCTGGCCGATGACGCTGCTGGACAGAAACTCATGGATCTCGACGGGCTTCATGGACATGGCTCGATCTTCCTATGATGACGGCCCCTAGGGAGGCCCTGATACGTATACGGATGAGCGGGGGAGGATATCGCAGTCCCCAACCAATTATCTAAGCGGAATCTGAGGGCGGGGCATTCCCGGGCCTCCCGGCTGGGTCCTACGTTCGGCGTCCTGCCCTCCGAAGCCTCACCCCCTGGCCCCTCTCCACGAGTGGAGAGGGGGAACGTAGACGAACCGACTTGCCGAAGTCCGACGACGCAGGCCTTTGGGCCCTCCCTCTCCACGAAGTGGAGAGGGACCGAGGGTGAGGCTTCGGAGGGCAGGACGTCCCGTAGGGCACAGAGGAGTTGAATCCTGGAGACCGTCGATTATAATCGGTTCATGAAACCCAGGGAGCTTACTCAGGACAATTTACAGCAACTTTTTGCGTCAACAACGGACGAAGAGCGCGAAGAGGCGCGGGCCCACATGCAGGAGATCGCCAGCCGTTACGCCGATCTCCCGCGCGAGATGGCGGTGAGACTTCGCCAGCGGGATCTGTCGGATCTGGTCATGAGGGAGATCGCGCGGGTTCTGGGCGGCTCGGTGAAGCCGCAGTAGCCCGCCTTGCCATCCCCCCACCCTCTCGGACAAGATCCCGGCGTGAAGAAGCCCGTATCCCAAGAGCTGGAACGCAAGCTGAACCCCGAGCAGATCGCGGCCGTCACCCATGGCGAGGGGCCACAGCTCGTCCTCGCCGGCGCGGGGTCGGGCAAGACCCGGGTCATCACCCACCGCATCTACTGGCTGATCGAGGAGATGGGCGCCGATCCCGGCACCATCGCCGCCATGACCTTCACCAACAAGGCGGCCGGCGAGATGCGCGAGCGGGTCGAGGACCTGCTCAACCTCCACCCCCTCCCCACCTCGGTCGGGACCTTCCACCGCTACGGCCTGATGATGATGCGCCGCTACGGCGAGCGGGTCGGGCTGCGGCGGGACTTCCACATCCTCGACGGCAGCGACCAGATCGGGCTCATCAAGGAGGCCCTCACCGCCGAGGGGCTCTCCGAGACCGCCTTCTCCCCCCGCTCCGTGCTCTCCAACATCAGCGCCGCCAAGAACAAGCTCATCGATCCGCCGACCTACGAGGCGCGGGCCCAGAACTTCTTCGAGAAGAAAGTCGCCGTCCTCTACCGGCGCTATCAGGGGCTGCTCAACGCCGCCTCGGGCGTCGACTTCGACGACCTGATCGCCCTGCCGGTCAAGCTCCTCTCCACGGACGAGGAGATCAAGACCCGCACCCGCCGCTGGACCCGCTTCCTGCTCGTCGACGAATACCAGGACACCAACCACGCCCAGCTCCGGCTCATCCAGGAGCTCGTCGGCCCCGACGGCAATCTCACCGCGGTCGGCGACGAGGACCAGGGGATCTACCGCTGGCGCGGCGCCGACCTCGACAACATCCTGGAGTTCGAGAAGACCTTCCCCAACGCGGTCGTCCGCAAGCTGGAGCAGAACTACCGCTCCACCCAGACCATCCTCGACGTCTCCGGCGCGCTGATCGCCAACAACATCAACCGCCGGGGCAAGCGCCTCTGGACCGAGGAGGGGACCGGCGCCAAGGCCGAGCTCTACCGGGCGAGCGACGAAGGGGACGAGGCGACCTGGATCATCCGCACCCTCCAGCGCCTGCGGGCCAACTACAAGCTGGGGGACATGGCGATCCTCGTGCGCACCAACGCCCAGACCCGCGCGATCGAGGACGAGCTGCTCTCGCGGGAGATCCCCTACTCCCTGGTCGGCGGCACGCGCTTCTACGACCGCGCCGAGATCAAGGACCTGGTCGCCTATCTGCGCGTGCTGCGCAATCCGCGCGACAACTTCTCGCTGATGCGGATCGTCAACCAGCCGCCGCGGGGGATTGGCAAGTCCACCCTGGAGCTGCTGCGCGACCGCGCCGTCCAGCTCGGAGAGCCGCTCTGGGACGTCCTCTACCTGGACGACCTCGGGAACCTGCCGGCCCGCAGCGCCACCGCTCTCCGCAAGTTCCGCGACCTGATCGTGGGGCTCCAGCAGTCGGCCGCCGACCTGCCCCTCCCCGCCCTGCTCGACCGCCTGCTGGAGGCGACCGCCTACACGGACCTCTACAAACAGGAGGATCCGGACGACCAGGCGCGGCTGGAGAACATTCAGGAGTTCCTCTCCGCGGCCCAGGAATTCACCGAGTCGAACAGCTACAACGCCGGCGATCAGGATCTGCTGACGGCCTTCCTCGATCACGTCGCCCTGGTGACCGACCTCGACTCGCTGCAGACCGAGAAGGGGGTCTCGCTGATGACCCTGCACAGCGCCAAGGGTCTGGAGTTCCGGGCCGTGGTGGTGGCGGGGCTGGAGGACGGCCTGCTGCCGCACTTCAACTCCCAGGGGGCGCGGGACGACATCGAGGAGGAGCGCCGGCTGCTCTACGTGGGCATGACCCGCGCCCGGGAGCGCCTCTTCCTCACCTGCTGCCGCCGCCGCCGCATCGCCGGCCGCTATCAGGACCAGATGGAGTCCCCCTTCCTGGCCGAGCTGCCGGACCAGCTCCTGGACGTCTCGCAGAGCCCGGACCTCTTCCTCCCCGAACGCTACGACCAGCGCGCCCAGGGCGTCTACTCCTTCTTCGGAGCAGGCAGCGGCCGCCCCGCCGCCGCTCCGGCGCCTTCTTCACCCCGGACCGCCCCGCCGCCACCGGCGAGCTACGGCCGTCCCGCGCTCCCCACCCGGCCGGCCGCGCCCGCTCCAGCGCCCGCCGCCCCCCGCCGCGCCATCAAACGCGGCAGCCGCGTCCGCCACCCCACCCTGGGCCCCGGCGTGGTCCTGGACATGGAAGGGGACGGCGACGAGGCCCGCCTCACCGTCTTCTTCGAGAAGTCGGGAAAGCGGAAGCTGGTGGCGAAGTTCGCGAATCTGGAGATGCTGTAGAGGCCCCCCCATGTCCTCCGTAATCGCCAACGTCGTCGAAATCGAAGCCGTCCACCCCCACCCCAACGCCGACCGCCTCTTCCTCGCCCGCATCAAGGGGTGGCAGGCGGTGATCCGCAAGGGCGAGGACGGCTCGCCCGAATTCGCGCCCGGCGAGCGGGTGGTCTTCATCCCGCCCGACAGCACCCTGCCGCGGGAGATGGCAGAGCGCCTCGGCGTGGTGAGCTACCTGAGCGAGCGCACCAACGTCGAGGGGGAGCGGGAGCTCGTCGTCCGCCAAGTGCGCCTGCGCGGCGAGCCCTCCTTCGGGCTGCTGGTGCGGCCCGACGATCCGCGCTGGCCGGTGGGGACCGACGTCCGCGAGCACTACGGGATCGGCAAGTTCCGGCCGCCGGTGAGGTTCTCGGCGGGCGACGCCGAGCCCAACCATCCGCTCTTCCAGCGGTACACCGAGATCGAAAACCTGCGCAACTTCCCCGGCGTCCTGGCGCCCGGCGAAGAGGTCGTGGTGAGCGAGAAGATCCACGGCACCAACGCCCGCGTCGGCTGGGTCGAGGGCGAGCTCCTCGCCGGCTCGCACGGATTGCAGCGCAAGCGGCCGGAGCCCGGGGAGATGGCCACCAACACCTACTGGTTCCCCGCCACCCTGGAGCCGGTGCGGAGCCTCCTCGACGAGCTCCGGCAGAGCCATCCGGTGGCGATCCTCTACGGCGAGATCTACGGCAGCCGCGTCCAGAGCCTGCACTACGGCCGGCGCGATGGCCTCGGCTTCGCCGCTTTCGACATCCTCGTGGGCGAGCACTACCTCGACTACGACGATTTCATCGCGCTCTGCCAGCGCCACGGCGTCGAAACCGTACCCATCCTCGACCGCGGCCCGTTCTCGCTCGAACGGATCGCCGAGCTCAGCCGCGGCAACACCACCCTGCCGGACCAGCACATCCGCGAAGGGGTGGTGGTGCGGCCGGTCAAGGAACGGTTCGATCCCGAAGTCGGCCGCGTGATCCTCAAATACCTGAGCGACGACTACCTGCTCAACGACAAGCTGACCGCCGCCGACGCCACGGATCTTTGACGGAGATGCTGTAAGCTCCGAAGCCTCAGCTTCACGCCCAAGGAGCTTCTCGATGAGCAAGCCCGCGCGGTTCCGCCGTCTTCTCTTCGTCCTCTGCCCGCTCTTCCTGGCCGCCGCTCCGCCCACCAGCCTGGAGGTCGCCGTCAAGCCGGACGTCCCCTCCGGCTATCCGGACCGGGTGGGGAGGTTCCAGGCGCCGCTGCGGCAGGATCTGACCTCGCTTCAGCTCACCAGTCTGGGAGACGGGCGGTATGCCCTCCGCTTCTCCTCCGGCACGGACGCGCCTTCCCTGCCGGAGATCGACCTCCGGCCGTTCATCCCCCGCATTCCGCTCCTCGCCAAGGGGGACCCGGGGCTCACGCGGATCGCGCTCATCCAGCGCGAGCTGAACCGCAACCAGACCCGCTATCCCGTGCCCGGCAGGCCCGAGACCGTCTGGGTGGCCAACAACTGCCTGAAGAGCGGGCTGTGGGAGATCGGGCTCGACCGCAAGGACGACAAAGGCTCGCTCACCTATTACCATGGCTGGTTTACGTTCCCGAAGACCGAATACGCCAGGCTCTTCGAGACCCTGAACGGCATCCCCTACACCTCCGTCGCCACCGATCTCGATAACTACCCAAAGCTCGACGGCATCCCCGTGCCGCTCGCCAGGATCCGCTCGGTGACGCGCGATCTCCCTCTGCCCGCGGTCGACGCGCACCTGGGAGAGCCGGCCGACCGCTTCGGGGAGCAGGAGCGCAAGGCGAAGCTGGTGCTTTCACCGGCCGCCCGCACCTACGGCGACTGGACGGCCGCCGATCACCAGCCGATGACGACGGCGAAGTTCAGCGAGCCTGGGCTCTACGACTCCAAGGAGCCCATGCGCTTCGATCTCGCCTGGCTCGGGCACCCGGCCGAGGCGCGCTGGCGGTGGGTCCGGACCCCCGGCTCCTCGGACGAGATCCCCGAGATCGAGCTGCGCTATGGGAACGGCTACCGTCTGATCCTGGCGGACGCCCGCCTGCCCGGGCTGCCGGCCCGCGGCGCCAAACCCACCGACGAAGCCGACCTGCTGCACCTGACCTTCGGCATCGGGACGCCGGAGATCTACGCCAACGCCGACGAGCGGCTCCGCGAGCTGGGGCCCGAGCCGCCGGCCTACCTCTTCCTGCTCGACGCCAAGGGGGACCTCGTCGACAACCATCACGCCGGCCTCGACCGGGTCTACCTCTGGCGCGAGTCCGGCAGCCCCGGCCGTCTCCACCTCTACCTGGTCAGCTACGAAAGGATCGCCCTCGTCGGGCACCTGAGCTTCGCCTGGCCTGGAGAACGCCGTTCGGCGGAGCCCCAGTTCCGGTTCCAGGACAACTTCTGGGTGAACCTGCACCACTTCGTGCGGGCCGAAGCGCGCCGGCGGGCCTTCAACGCGCCGCTTGTGATGCCGATGCCCGCGCTCTCCGAAACCGAACGGACCGCCTGGACCTCATCCGTCGACGCCTACGCCGAGCTCGCCAAATTGAGCCTGATCTTCGACGAGCGCCTGGTCCGTTTCAACAACGCTCTGGCCTCTCAGGGAGAGGTGGCGGCGCTCCCCGAAGGCCTGGTCGAGCCCGGCGTCCTGGCGGCTCTCAACCGGGCGGCTCCGATCTATCGGGCGCATCTGTGGCCCGAGCACCGCCGCCTCAACGAGGAATGGATCGCAACCACGCGGCCCCTCGTCGAGCAGCACGCTCCAGCGTTGACCCGCGCGCTGGCGGACGCCTATCACGCCCAATGGCCCAAGGAACCCATTCTCGTGGATGCCTCCTGGGAGGGCGGGCCCGTCGGCGCCTATACGACGGCAGGGCCCCCCGGTACGGCCGCGCATACGGTGATCGCTCCGGCTCAGGTCCACGACGCCGATGCGTCTTTTGAGATCGTGTTCCACGAGGCCTCGCACTCGGTCGACGATCAGATCATGAAGCTCATCGACACGGAGGCCGCGAAGCAGGGAGTCAAGCCGCTCCCCGAGCTCTGGCACGCCCTCCTCTTCTACACCTCCGGAGAGCTGGTCAAACGCGAGCTTCACAAGGAGAAGGACGCGAGCTACAAGCCCTACGCCTACCGCTTCGGCGTCTACGACCGGGGATGGCAGCCCCTCCGCGCCGGGCTCGAAAGGGACTGGCAGCCCTACCTGGACGGAAAGGTGGACTTTCCCCACGCCCTGGCCAAGCTGGTGGCCGATTGCTCGACGCCCAAAGAGGAGGCGCCCAAGAAACCCGGGGCGCCTCCGCAGGTCTTGCATTCGGATCCCAGGCGCATCCCCTCCACCCATAGCCGGAGGATTGGAATACGAGCCCAGCCCCACCGGCAGCCGGCGCACAGAAGGGCGCCGTCGATCGCCGTCTCCCTGGGGGCGCCTCGGCGAACAGACTGAATGCATCCTCTCTCGAGTACGCCGTGACCCTAAAACCTGACCTGCGTCGCCCGGGACCTCGATCCAGAAGGAGGTGAGGAGGCCGTGATTGGGGGCTCATCTTTAAGCATCGCCCCTACGGAGGGGATCGCAAAATCTGCCCGATCTCTAACCATCCTCGCACCAAGCCACAAGGACGTGGCTTTCTTATGATGCCGGGCCAATTCACGGCTGGATTCTCTTCGAGATCGACGTTTCAGCAACAGGCTGACGGAATTCCGCTCACTCGTTTTCGATAGAATTTCAAAGATCTCTGGAAACTATCCTGGATCGTCCAGCGATTCGGCCGTTCCTATAGACTTGAAGAAATTGAGCGTAGGGCCGCAGCCTCGGCCGCCAGTCGGGATTCCTAATTCCTTCCGGAGCACGCTTTTTCTTTAGTGCCTTTTCAGCTTCCGCCCTTGCCTGCCCCGCTATCCTAGGGGAGATCTGAAACATCACTCCGGAGTGCGAAGAAAAGGAGCGTGAGGAGAACTTTAGGACCCTGGCATAGATCCGACCCCAAAACAAAAGGCCCAGCGGACTTTTGGTCGTCTGCAAAGAAGTCACTTGTTCATTCCAGAAGAATCCCCGCCGATGCTCAAGGAGATAGATGGAATCGTCTTTCACAAATACCCCTGCAGGCGCCCACCCATATTTACTTTTGTACATCTCGAACACCGCATCTTCCGTGACACCCAAGACACATTTTGTCGAAAAGTCGCACACCAGAACTCTTGGTTTGAAGTCACGGAACTCAAATTCTCTCTCAGATTCAATATCGACGTCACCTACAGAGTGGAGACCTAGAAGGTAAGGGGGCTCACGGCGGACGACCTCTGCGAGCGGCTTTCCTCCCCATGTTGTCACAACTCCATCGTCGTCGATCTTCCGCAGCCAAGCACCATCCGTTACGAACAGCGATGAGCCGTCTGGAATAATGGCACGAATATCCTGGAATCCTGCACTGTCCCCAGTACCGTCCATCTGCTTTTCGGCACCTCCCAAGCTCCAGACGGCGGAGTCAGGGGGATTATATCGATCTATCCTTCGCTCCCACAGCTTTAGTTGATCGCTGTTATCCAAGAGACCTCTTACGATCTCTGGCCGCGGGCCAATGCGTGCATTCACCTTCTCCGACCAGGAGACGCGACTCTTCCACCACTTGAACCACCCAACGTTCTTGGGCTTAGACTGGTTGCCCGGATTCGTTGAATACTGCCTGACGTCGTCGTCCTCAAGAAAAAGCCCCTTGGCATAAGCTGGGGACTCATAGATAATTTTGTTGCCGGTAACCCGCCAAATCGAACTACTGACGCTGTCAGCCAAGAATATACTCCCCCCACTTACTACGAGCCCCCAACTTGGGGTTCGGTTCTCAGCAAGATGAATCCAGTGGATCCACCTCGGCTTAACCTTGAATCTATGGGCAGGGTTGATAAAATAAAAGACTCGCCTCCACAGCACGTCGTCTGCATAGAGATGAGAACAGCAAAGGCAGCAGAGAAACAGCACGGCTATAAGCAATACAAACTGAATTTTCAGCGATAATTGAGTTTGCGCAGCGCTGTATTCTGCGCCTATCCTTGCAGTGCGCACATCATTGAATGTAACCGCTAGCTCAGTGAAGAAAGGAAGAATGAAAAGAACGTAGTGAAAGCGCCGAAAGATCCAACTGTCCTCCCATCGCGCGAGAGTAGGTGGAATAGTGAACACCTGCTGCATGGCTAGCGCGTGATACAGGAGATTAGGCTTTCCGCCCGGTATGTCGAAGCACTGTTCTTTCTCAGCGATTTCCCGGACTTTCCACATGCAAACCGCAAGATTTTCATGCGCCCGATGAGTGTAGAAATCCATCACGAGCATCAAAACAAAGAAGGTAACACCTGTTATAAGACCGAGATCATTTACATCAAAAATCGTCCCAAGCACAGGGACATGGATGTATAGCATGTTATTCACGTATGCTTCGTATAATTTCTCAGCATACTCTTCGGCCTCTGCTTTGGTTGTAATACCTCTCCCCTTGAAATAGGCGAGAACTGCGCAAGTCTGATCCACATCTAGATTCCGATAAGACGTTAACGGTTCAGGATTTGGCTTTTTCTCCCACAAGAGTCGCCAAAGCTTGACTCGAAAAGGCGGCTCCTCTTCCTTGGCAACCTTCGGACAGGTGTCAGGATCATAGAGATGCGCACTATGCCAAATATCATTTGCCTCAGCCCTGGTAAATTCCTCATAGAACTTGTTTATACGGGTCCTTTCCCAGGCTTCCTCCTGCTCACTCCATAGCGTTGTGGCGGCCGCAATGATTGCAATGATGATTGCGAGCATCACAAAGCGGACATGGGTAGAGGATGTTCCTAGAGCATTGACATACTGCCCTATCTCGAACTCATGCCCTAACTCCCTGGCAATACTCCTTCTCGCCCGCATATCGTCTCCTTTAGAGAGCACAACTCTAAATGAGTAGAGGGCTCAGATCAAACACTGGTCACGCATGGGCATGTGCTTATGTTTCGACGACAGAATATGGTTGGAAATACCTTTCCCCCATGAGAGTCTAGCATGAAAATGCTCCCGCTTTGGATGCCGGATTAAGACTGTGCCTGCAGCAGGGCGGACGCTATCGACTCCTAAGTCATGGGGCGAAATGGCGATCCGGCGTCTCTGGCGCGGGTAGCGTCGGCGACGCTTCCCAGATCGCTATTTACCTTGGAGACTCTGATCCACCTCATCGGCTTTATAAGCCTCTCATCTATAGACGCAAATTCTCGATCTCGGGCCCGGAGATCCGCCGAAACCCTCTCTCGTTGTCAGTAACCAGGGTAGGTCTCTGGGATAGAGCATGTGCGACGATCATCATGTCGCAAGGGACGATGGGCCCCCTCCGCCTCGAGAGCGGAGCGGATGCCCAAAAGTTCGGCCGGCACTTCCTCGGCGGGAGTTACCCCGGAGTGGTACGCTAAGGAGGCGAAAGCCAATGGTCAAGCAGCTCAAGATCGTCGTCGAGAAGCACCCCGATGCCTACGTGGCCTACCCTCTTGGAGCTAAGGGGGTCGTCGTCGGGGAAGGTCAGACCTATGAGGAAGCCTTGACCGATGTCCGCTCCGCCGTCGACTTCCACTTGGAGTCGTTCGGATCAGACGCGCTTGAGCCCGAAGCGACCTCAAGCTCAGGTCCCGGCTCCGCCGGCGGTGGCTCGTCTGGATAGGGGAAATCCGGCGCGGACCCCGCGAGGTCGAGGAATTTCTGGCTCCACGTCCGCTTCTTGGGCTTCAGCTTCATCCAATCTTCTCCCTACCCCCGCACTACCCGCAACCCCAGATGCTTCTCGAACGGCTCGTACCCCGCCGAGGAGCACAGCAACGCGAAGCCCTGGTCGATGCAGAAGGTGGCGAGGCGGCATTCGGCGGGGTTGACGGGGAGGCCCCGGGTGCGGAGGGTGTGGTAGTTGACCGCAGCCTTCTCGGCGAGGTCGAGGCCGGCGACCTCGATCAGCCAGAATTTGGCGAGGGCCTCCCTGGCCTGACGCCGGTGGAGCTCGTCCGGGAGCGCGAGGAGGACCTCCATCAGCACCACGTCCGCCACCAACAGGGGCGAGCGGCCGAGGAGGCCGTGCAGATGGTCCGCCTCAGGGCTGGGACGGCCCGTGAAGTAGTCGAGCCAGACGGAGGTGTCAACGAGGATCTGCACCGCGCGTCTCCCGGACCTTGGAGAGGTCCCCGTCCCACACCAGCTTGCCGCGCAAGGACTGCACCCCCGCCTGCTCGTGGAGGCGCGCGTACATCCTCAGCATCTCCTCGAAGAACGCCTTCTTCGTCTTGAGGCCCGAGAGCCTCCACGCCTTCATGAACAGCTCCTCGTCGATGTCCAAGCTCGTGAACACAGCCCTCTCCTCCTTCCGGCGCCTCCGCGGAGGCCTCCGAGGTCGTCCTGGCATATAGATGTCTGAAGGGATTATATACAAGAGGGGCCTCCCAGTAGATCGAGAGGCCCGAGATCGATAATTCTCCGCGGTTTCTATATAGAGAGCACCCTCAGAGCCGCTGGCGAGCCGTCCAGATCGATAATTTCGCGTGTGCCTTATATAAATTCCGAGGCGCAGAGGGGAGGGGCGCCATCTCCTTATATAGATCCCGGATGAAATTATATAAACGGCAGCGGTAAGTATATGGCGCAATCAGGAATTTATATGACCCGCGAGGCCCCCCGGCGTTCGGCAGGGCGGGGCTATATAGAATTTAGGTCTACTTATATAGATAACACCGTCCCCTCTCCAGGGCGCTCCCAAGCTTATATAGGGCGGGGACAAAATTATGGGGGGATGCCGCCGCCCCCGGATCTGGGGAGCCGCCGCTATATAAGGCGGCACGATTTTTACCGCCATGCCCCCAGCGCCTGCCGCACCGAGACGATCTGCCCGAGATGGTAGGCGTTGTGGTCCGCCAGCATCATGGCCTCACGGAGGACCGTCTGGCCGTCTCCCCAGGGGAGCTTCGCGACGAGGTCGGTCTTGGGATCGGCCACCAGGTCCTGCATGGCCTGGAGGTCCCGGTGGAACGACTCGAGGCTCTTCTCCCAGTCCGCGTCATCCGCCGGGGCCTCGGTCTTCGGCCAGTAGCCAGCGCGCCAGTCGGGGGAGACGTGCTTCGGGTCGCGGCTGAACTCCAGGATATCCCACTGCGCGATCCGGAGGTGCTCCAGGAGCTGCCAGATCGTGTGCGGCAGGCCGGGGGCCTTGGCGCCGCGCAGCTCCGGCGGCAGGTCCGCGAGCGCCTTGTCCAGGCGAAGATGGGCATGGCCGCCGCGCAGCAGCTCCAGGAGGTGGTCGCGGAGGGGTTGGTCTTGGGGCATGGGGCTCCTTGGTCGTGCGGGCCTATTCTGCCAAAACGGGCGGCAAGGGACAAAAGGGACCTACCCCACCAACCCATCCACCAAGGACTTCGCCCCCTGCACCGCCACCCGCTGAAGGTAGAGCTTCACCCCCACCAAGCCGCCGAGCTCCTCGCCCCCTCCCGCGCGGCCGGGGCCGCCGTGGAGGGTCTGGGGCAGGGCGGCGCCGGAGCCGGGGGCGACCTCGGCGGAGGATTCGGAGCCGAGGTAGATGCGGCCGGTCTCGCCGCCGCCGCGGGCCACGAAATCCCCGGCCCAGCCGGCGTCGTCGGTGTAGGCCGAGGTCACCAGGGTGCCGCCCCCCAGGGCCACGATCTCCGCCGCGTCGCGGGCGCTGCCGTCGTAGGGGAGGATCGTGGCCACCGGCGCGAAGACCTCCCGCTCGTTGACCGGCCCGGCGTGGCGGGCGTCGCCAGCCCTCAGGAGGGTGGGCTGGACGAAGAAGCCCTTGCCGGAGGGGGCTCCGGCGCCGTCGGTCCGCTGGCCCGTGCCGTGGACGATCCGCGCCGCTGCCGTGAGCTCGCCGATGCCGCGGACGGTGTCCTCGAGCTGCTGGGCCGTGGCGAGGGGGCCCATCCCCACGGAGGGGTCTTCCGGATTGCCCACCACGACCCCCGAGAGGCGCCCGATCAGCGCCTCCTGCACGGCGTCCACGCGGTCGCGGGGGATCAGGATGCGGCGCACGGCGGTGCACTTCTGGCCGCTCTTCTGGGTCATCTCGCGCGTGACGTCCTTGAGGAAGAGGCCGAAGGTGGCCGAGCCGTCCTGGACGTCGGGGGCGAGCACGGCCGCATTCAGGCTGTCCGCCTCGACGTTCACCCGCGTGTTGGCGGCGAGGAGGTTGGCCCGCGAGCGGAGCCCCCGGGCGGTGTCGGCCGAGCCGGTGAAGGCGAGCACGTCCTGGGCCCCGAGGAGGTCGAGCAGGTTCCCCGTGGAGCCGACGACGAGCTGCAGCGCCCCCTCGGGGAGGATGCCCGCCTCGACGATCAGCTCGATGGCGCGCTCGGTGACCATCGACGTGGAGGTGGCCGGCTTGGTGATCACGGGGGTGCCGGCGAGCAGGGCGCAGGCGGCCTTCTCGGCGAACCCCCAGACGGGGAAGTTGAAGGCGTTGATGTGCACCGCCACGCCGTGGCGCGGCACCAGGATGTGCCGGCCGTAGAACCCCTCGGTCTTGGCGAGCTGGACCCCCTCCCCCTCGGTGAGGAAGGTGCGGTCGCCGAGCCCCTTGCCGAGCGCGAAGTAGTAGGCGAGGGTGCCGGAGCCGCCGTCGACGTCGAAGGAGCCGTCGGCCTTGGTGGTGCCGGTGTTGCGGGCCGAGAGCTCCAGCAGCTCGTCGCGATGGTCGCGCAGCACCTTGGACATGTCCTTGAGGAGCATCGCCCGCTGGGCGAAGGTCATCGCCCGCAGCGCCGGGCCCCCCGTCTCGCGGGCGTAGTCGAGCACGGCCGCGAAGTCGATCCCCGCGCTGCCGGCCCGCGCGATCGTCTCCTCGGTCGAAGGGTTCACCAGCGGCACCAGGCCCGATGTGGCCTCGTGCCAGTTGCCACGGATATAGCTCCTCAGCGTCTTCATCGCGTTCGTTCTCCTGTTGGGGGCCCCGTTCTCAAGGCGGCGCGGGGCGGGTAGATCCTATAACGCGTCAGCTCGACGCTTCTTCCTCGATCGCCCCCCGCTCCTCCGGGTGCTCCTCCAACCACCGCTCGGCCAGCGCCCGGTGCTCGGGGTTGAGCGACATCAGGTAGAGGCGGGCCTGGTGGAGGTCCTCGATCTCCTGGAGGTCCCAGCGTTCGAGGACGCCGGTGAGAAAGCCCGCCGCGGCGAGCTTCGCCCGGCGGGGATCGAGCTCCTCGCCGAAGGGGAGGGAGACCTCGGCGAGCAGCTCGCTCCGGCGCCCCCAGTCGTAGATCTGGAGCCGGTGGGCGTAGTCGTCCACCATCCGCTTCATCTCG
>Ga0308175_100001029_pt1 | contig 18542 bp, 16 predicted proteins | sample PhyCR1_3_FD_203893 | JGI IMG/M metagenome (GOLD analysis project Ga0308175, IMG submission 203893) | Soil microbial communities from UC Gill Tract Community Farm, Albany, California, United States - DLSLS.C.R1 | ecosystem: Environmental > Terrestrial > Soil > Agricultural land | place: USA...
CACCGACAACACCGCCCGCGACAAGCGCAGCCACGAGCTGGTCACCTTCCCCCGCCTCCTCCACGACGCCGGCTACGAGACCGCCTTCATCGGCAAGTGGCACATGGGCACCGACGACACCCCCCGCCCCGGCTTCGACTTCTGGGTCAGCGTCAAAGGCCAGGGCGAATACTTCAACCCCGCCCTCAACGTCAACGGAAAGACCCAAACCATCCAGGGCTACGTCACCGACATCTTCACCGACCAGGCCCTGGAATTTCTAAAACGCCACCAAACCAGCGAGTCTGCTCCCACCCAACGGGAGCCCAGCGGCTCCGCCGCGGGACCGAATCCCAAACCCTTCTGCCTCTTCCTCGCCCACAAAGCCGTCCACCCCGACCTCAAACAAAACCCCGACGGCTCCCTCGACCAGGCCGCCGCCGCCAAAAACTTCTTCCCCGCCGAGCGCCACCGCCACCTCTACGCCGACCAGACCCCCCCGCGCCGCCCCAACTACGGCCCGCCGACCAACAAACCAGCCCTGGAGCGCAAGATCGACAACCTTCCCCCCCTCAGCCGCGAGACCGGCACCGATGATGAGACCATCCGCAACCGCCTGCGCATGCTGGCGGCCGTGGACGAAGGCGTCGGCCGTCTCGTCGCCGCCCTCGAAGCTTCCAACCAGCTCGACAACACGCTCGTCGTCTTCACCAGCGACGAAGGCTATTTCTACGGCGAGCACGGCCTCAGCGTCGAACGCCGCCTCGCCTACGAAGAATCCATCCGCATCCCGCTGCTCATCCGCTACCCCAAGCTGATCAAGCCCGGCACCACCATCGACCCCATGATCCTCAACCTCGACATCGCGCCCACACTCCTCGACCTCGCCGGCGTCAAAATTCCCGAGGCCACCCAAGGCCGCTCCTTCCTCCCGCTGCTCCAAGGCAAGCAGGTTCCCTGGCGCGACGCCTTCCTGATCGAGTATTACACCGACAAAGTTTTCGCCCGCGCCCACAAGATGGGCTACAAAGCCGTCCGCACCAACCGCTGGAAATACATCCACTACCTCGAAATCCCCAACGCCGACGAGCTCTACGACCTGCAAACCGACCCCTACGAGATGAACAACCGGATCAACGACGCGACCTCAACAAGCACCCTCGATCATCTGAAAGCCGAACTCGCCACCCTTCTGAAGTGATACCGTTGCCCGCCCGGCGTGGTCAGCTCCGCTGACCACGTTCGCCCGTCAACACCTTCACCCGCGAACCACACCCCGCGCCAATAATCCCCCATGCGCCCCCTCGCCCGCCGCTGGCTCTCCCGCTTCGCGATGGCCTTCCTCGTGATCGCCGCCGTCCTCGCCTGGGAAGCCTACCAATCCGCCGCCGGCCACCGCGGCCCCACCCCCCAATGGCGCATCCTCCTCTACTTCCTCTCCGCCGCCATGGCCTTCGTCCTCGGCGCCGAAGGCATGCGCCAACGCCACCGCCGCCACGACGACACATCCAACGAATCATCCGACCACAAACTCCCTTGACACGCATGGTATAATTCCCGCTCAAGAAGGATTCGGGAGGGGGGATGACATTGACTATCACAGCCCGCAACGAGCTCGCTCAACTCCCCCTCACCGCGCGCCCCATCCCAACCATCTACGCGCGCCAATTTGACGCTACAACTTTCACATCCTGCTACAACTTTCGCGTTTTTCGCCTACCCATCTTCGCACCCACGCCGCCCATGCTCCAGAATGTTCCCTTTTCTTCCATCATCGCGCCGGGAAAAAACGAACCCAAACTCCCCTCCCCTTCGCTCCTCCCTTTGTGCTTTTGTGCCCTTTGCGGTTCCCTCCTGTATTCGCGCCACACACAATGTCCCAAAATGCCCGGTTTTGCCCGGTTTTGCCCGACCCAATACGCGCCAGAAAAAACGAACCCACCGCAATAGCCTAAAGTAGATGACCCCATGCCCACCCAGGACTTCGACATCATCGTCATCGGCGGCGGCCACGCCGGCGCCGAGGCCGCCTGGGCCGCCTCCCATCTGGGCGCCTCCACCGCGCTCATCACCCTCGACCCCACCAAGATCGGCGCCATGTCCTGCAACCCCGCCATCGGCGGCCTCGCCAAGGGCCAGATGGTCCGCGAGATCGACGCCCTCGGCGGCCTCATGGCCACCGCCACCGACAACACCGGCATCCAGTTCCGCATGCTCAACCGCTCCAAGGGCCCCGCCGTCTGGGGCCCCCGCGCCCAGGCCGACAAATACAAATACGCCGCCGAGGTGCAGCGGCTGCTCGGGACGTGCCCCAGCCTGACTATCATCCGCGGGGAGGTCTCCGATATCCTGACCACCTTAGAAGAGGGTCGCCCCCTTACCCCCTCTCCCGGTACTCCGGGAGAGGGCAGGGGTGAGGGTGAATTCAATTCTGCATTCTGCACTCTGCATTCTGCACTCCCCAAGGTCCGCGCCGTCGCCCTCGCCAACGGCACCACCCTCTCCTGCCGCGCCGCCATCGTCACCACCGGTACCTTCCTCCGCGGCCTCATGCACACCGGCGAGCGCAAGACCGAAGGCGGCCGCGTCGGCGAAGCCGCCGCCAAAGGCCTCACTTCCTCCCTCCAACGCCTGGGCCTGGAAACCGGCCGCCTCAAAACTGGCACCCCCCCGCGCCTCCGCAAGTCCTCCATCAACTTCGCGAATTTCGAGCCCCAACCCGGCGACGAAAACCCCGTCCCCTTCTCGTACCTGAACGAGTATTCACCCGCTCCTTCCTGGAAGCCGCCGCTTCCGCAGGTCCTCTGCCACCTCACCGCCACCAACGAAGCAATCCACCAGATCATCCGCGCCAACCTGCACCGCGCCCCCATGTACTCCGGCCAAATCCAGTCCACCGGCCCGCGCTACTGCCCCAGTATCGAAGATAAGGTCGTGCGATTCGCCGACAAGCCCAGCCACCACATCTTCCTCGAACCCGAAGGCCTCGACACCGAGGAAATTTACTGCAACGGCATCTCCACCTCCCTCCCCGCCGACGTGCAGGACCAGATCATCCGCCTCATCCCCGGCCTCGAACGCTCGGAAGTCCTCCGCTATGGCTACGCCGTCGAATACGACATGATCTGGCCCACCCAGATCCGCTCGACCCTCGAAACCAAGCGCGTCGCCGGCCTCTTCCTCGCCGGCCAGATCAACGGCACCAGCGGCTACGAGGAAGCCGCCGCGCAAGGGCTGATCGCCGGCATCAACGCCGCCAGATACGCCGCTCGCGGCTCCGCCGACTTCGTCCTCCGCCGCGACCAGGCCTACATCGGCGTCCTGATCGACGACCTCGTCACCAAGCCCCCGACCGAGCCCTACCGCATGTTCACCAGCCGGGCCGAGCACCGCCTGCACCTGCGCAACGACAACGCCGACGACCGCCTCACCGCCGTCGGCCGAGAGATTGGACTCGTGGACGACCAGCGCTGGCGGCGCTTTTCAGAGCAACAGTGGCAAATGCAGCTAGCGGGGGGGCTCCTCCGCGACCAGCGAGTGGATGGCCAGCCCGCCGCCGATTTCCTCCGCCGACCCGACGCCGACTGGGACGCCCTCGCCGCCCGCCTTCCCACCGCCGCCGCGATTCCCCCGGCCGTCGGCCGCCGCCTGGAAGTTCGCCTCAAGTACCAGGGCTACATCGCCCGCCAGGACCGCCAGATCGAGCGCTTCGCTCAGATGGAGCAGAAGCTCATCCCGCCCACCCTCGATTACGCCAAGGTCGTCGGCCTCCGCAACGAAGCCCGCCAGAAGCTCTCAACGTTCACCCCGCGCAGCCTCGGCCAAGCCCTGCGCATCAGCGGCATCACCCCGGCGGACGTCACGGTCCTCGCGATTCACCTGTCACGCTGAGAGGGAAAGGGGGAATCATGCGACCATCACGTTTCAATTGCGGGTCGCGTGCTCGTCTCGAGCCCTTACTTCTGCCGCGGCTGGTACCGGCCGGGCTCCGTCCGAAACGCGACGCTCATCCGGTTCCATGCGTTGATCGCCGCGACCGCCAGCGTGAGGTCCACCAGCTCTCGCTCGTTGAACTGCGCCCCGACGAGCTCGTACACGTCGTCCGGCACGAAATCGCTGGTCAACAGCGTCACGGCCTCCGCCCACGCCAGCGCCGCCCGCTCCCGATCCGTGTAATACGGCGACTCGCGCCACGCGCTCAGCCCGTACAGCCGCTGCTCGCTCTCCCCCGCCGCCCGCAGGTCCTTCCAGTGCATGTCGATGCAGTAAGCGCACTGGTTGATCTGCGACGCCCGCAGCTTCACCAGGTCGAGCAGGTTCTTCTCCAGCCCGCACCTCTCCAGGTACGACTCAACCCCAAGCTGGGCCTTGTAAGCCTCCGGCGAAACTTGCGGCCAACGGACGCGCGTGGACATTCAACCTCCTTGCGGTGCCCCGGCAATGCTATGCCGCCCGAGCCAGGCACCGCCGACGGCTCAACGAATTTTCCGCAGCGCCTCGTACAGCGCGATCCCCGTGGCCGTGGCCAGATTCAGGCATCGCTCCCCCGGCGCCTGCGGAATACGAAGCGCCCGGTCGGCATGGCGTTCGAGGATGGCTTCGTCGATGCCGCGCGTTTCGCTTCCGAAGACGAGGCAATCGCCGTCGTGAAACTCCCCGTCCCGGAACGGCGTCCGCGCCTTCGTGCTGAACAGCCACAACGGCACGCCGATCGCGCGGAAGAACGAGTCGGTGTCATCGTGTACGGCCAGCCGCAACCGCGGCCAATAGTCCATTGCGCTGCGCTTCAGGTTGCGGTCGGAGAGCACGAAACCCAGCGGCCGAACCAGGTGCAGCTCGGTCCCGGTGGCGACGCAGAGGCGGGCGACGTTGCCGGTATTGGGGGCGATCTGGGGTTGGAGAAGGGCGACCTTCAGCCGATGTGCGGGGAGGTCGAGCGGCGACGGGTTGGAAGAAGGTTTGATCACGGCGTGTTCACGATCTGCCCCCGCGGGTCGGATTGGACGGCCTTTCCCGTCTCGAAGCAGAACGCCGTGAGCCGCCCGGTCGGCCCCAGAGCCGCGGCCGTGTCGAGGAGGATCATGTGATGGGCGACGATCGGCAGGAGCTTGCCGCTCTCGCGCACGACGGCGTAAGTGGCAACCGGCGTGTGCCCGAACGCGCCCACGCGCCGCCACGCCTTGGTGCGGGCGATCTCGGCGTCGCCGTAGCGGCCCCACAGCATGTTGTGCCGCAGCGGCGCGCTGGCCGCCAATCGCCGCGCGATCGGCGGCGAGTCGTCCGGCTCGTCCACCGGCCACTTCGCGTGCGCCACGAACAGGTCCTCCTCTTCGATAACAGCCGGCAGCGTGCGGATGAACCGGCGGTGGGATTCGGGGACCAGCTCCACCATCGCGTGCAGGCGGTCAAAATTCGGCTGACGGGCGAGGTGCTCCAGCTGGGCGTAGTCGGCCCCGTAGCTCTCAAACGTGGCGTCCAGGCCGTGCTGGAAGAACCACTGGTACGCCATGATTCGGTTGGCGCCGGTGGCGTTGGGGGCGAACGTCTCGTCGTGCAGGACCTGGGCGAAGATGTCGTCGTGGTTGCCGCGCACAAAGGAGGCGTTGTCGAGCGTGAGCAGCAGGTCGATCACGCCGCGGGAATCCGGCCCGCGGTTGACGTAGTCGCCGACGAAGAGAAAGCGGGGCGAGCGGTCGAGCCCGCGCACGGCGTCGATCACCGCCACCAGCGGCCGGAGCATGCCGTGAATGTCGCCGATGATCCAGCGCATTGCGGTACAGTATAGAGGACGAGGGGAATGGAAGTTGCCCAACGGGAGCGAGGTGGACCGTGACGAAGCTTTCCGAACAGCAGGTGCGTGAGGAGCTCAAGCAGTTGAACGGCTGGGAACTGGCCAGCGGCGAGATCGCCAAGACCTACTCGTTCAAGAATTACTACGAGACGATGGCGTTCGTAAACGCGACCGCGTGGGTCTCGCATCGCGAGGACCATCACCCGGACCTGGAGGTCGGTTACAACAAGTGCCGGGTGCGGTACAGCACGCATTCCATCGGCGGGATTTCTGACAAGGATGTGGCCTGCGCGGCGAAGGTTGAGGCGCTGACGTAAGCCTCGTTGACAGCAGGGCGTGGGTTGCTTGACACCCCCCATTGTGCCCGATACAACCCGAACCGTGGCGGCTTGTTCCGTTTTTCACAATGCCGCCGCGACCGCGCTTCATGGTTAACAGCATGACCATTCTGGCCCAGGCTGCACCGCCGGCCCCGCCGCTGATGCAGTCGTTCTTCTTCGACAAGCTGGGGGTCTCGCCGTCCCCGCTGGCCGTCCTCATTTACAGCGTGGCCTTGGTGGCGGTCGTCTTCCTGCCGATCGTGTCGCTGGTGGCCATGTTCTGCATCTGGTGGGAGCGGAAGGTGGCCGGGCACATGCAGAGCCGGTTGGGGCCCAACCGCGTCGGGCCAATCGGGCTGCTCCAGTCCCTGGCGGACGGTATCAAGCTGATCCTCAAAGAGGACCTGATCCCCAAGGACGCCGACTGGTTCCTCTTTCGCCTGGCGCCCTACCTGGCGTTCGCGCCGGCGTTCGCGGCGTTTCTGGCGCTGCCGTTCGCGCCGGACTTTACTTTCGAGCCGCGGCTGGCAGTGGGGCTGTTCTGGATCCTGGCGATCTTGAGCGTCGAGGTGATGGGCGTGATCCTCGCCGGCTGGGCGAGCAACAACAAATGGTCGGTCTACGGCGCGATGCGCGAGGCCTGCCAGATGGTCAGCTACGAGATCCCGCTGGGCATCTCGATCATCATCGGTGTAATGTCGGCCGGGACGCTGAACCTCGTGGAACTCGGCCACCTCCAGGGCGGCGGCCTGCACACGTGGCTGATCTTCAAGAACCCGTTCGTCTTCCTGAGCTTCTTTACGTATTTCATCGCGAGCCTGGCGTCGAACAAGCGGGCGCCGTTCGACCTGCCGGAGTCCGAATCGGAACTCGTGGCGGGTTTCCACACCGAGTACAGCGGGCTGCGGTTCTCGTTCTTCTTCTTCGCCGAGTACGCGGCCATGTTCGTGGTGGGCGGGATCCAGGCGGCGCTGTTCCTCGGCGGGTGGAACGACCCGTTCGGCCTGATCGGCTACTTCTATCAGAAGTTCCTGGCCGACGGGAACACGACCGGGCTGATCCTGGTGAACCTCATCGGCGCGGCGATCTTCTCGGCCAAGTGCCTGACGATCATCTTCGTGCAGATGTGGCTGCGGTGGACGCTGCCGCGGCCGCGGATTGACCAGGTGCTGTACGCGTGCGTGAAGGTGCTGCTGCCGCTGTCGTGCGTGCTGCTTCTGGGGGCGGCGTTGTGGCAACTGTTGGTGCCGGAGCGGCCGGGCGTGCCGTGGTCGGACAGGTTCCCAAATCCCTTTGCTTGGTCCGACTGGTCGAGCGTCGGCGCGGGTGCGGCGCTGGTGATCCAGGTCATTCTGGCTCTGATCGGACTGGGGATCTTCTGTGCGATTGTCGGTTGGGTCCTCTACGCCGCCGCTAGCGGCCGCAACCTCAAGCAGCGACTGACCGACCCGGCCCCGATCGAGACCGGCCCCGTTGAGACGGCATCCGCCTAACTAGCAACTATCAACCAGCAACTAGCAACTTCCGCATGTTCCTCCTCTCCCAAACCGACCCGACGCAATCGCAGGCCATCACGTCGGTGCTGTTCTACATCTTCGCGATCATGGCGGGGGGATCGGCGCTGGGCGTGGTGCTGACGCGGAACATCGTGCGGATGGCGGTTTTCCTCCTGTTCACACTCGTCGGCGCCGCGGGGCTGTACTTCCTGCTCTCGGCCGAGTTCCTCGCCGCCGTGCAGCTCGTGGTGTACGCCGGCGGCACGCTGATCCTGATCGTTTTCGGCGTGATGCTGACCAGCAAGAGCCCCTTCAGCCGCTTCGAGCCCAAGCTCGGCGAGGTGATCGTCGCGCTATCGCTGGGGCTGATCCTGCTGTTCGCGCTGGTGATGGGCATGATGCGGACGAGTTTCGCCGGCGAGCCGCTGGATACGACCGGCGGCTACCCCGTCGGTCGGCTGGGGCAGGCGCTGCTCGGCGATTACCTGATCCCCTTCGAGCTGTCGAGCGTGCTGCTCCTGGTCGTGATGATCGGCGCGGCGTACCTCGCCAAGGGCCGGCGCCGCGAGGTCGAGCCCGAGGGCCTGCGGCGGACCGCGTCGGCGGCGATGCGGCGGTGGTCGTGAGTCTGGTCATGAACTCGATGACGACTTTCATTCTCGCGCAGTCCGATGCCGGCGGTATTGGGTTGCACCACTATCTCGTTCTGGGCGCGGTGCTGTTCGTCTGCGGCCTGATGACGATCCTGCTCAAGCGCAACGCCATCGGCATCCTGATGGGCGTCGAGCTGATCCTCAACGCGGCGAACATCAACCTCGTGGCGTTCAACCGCTTCAGCCACGGCGGCTCGGCCGGGGCGCCGCTGCTGTCGGGTCAGGTGTTCGCGATCTTCGTGATTGTGCTCGCCGCGGCCGAGGCGGCGGTGGCGCTGGCGATCTTCCTCAACTTCTACAACAACTTCTCCACCATCGACGTGGAGCGGGCCCAGAACCTCAGGGGGTAAACACCTGCCATGCCGCTCCCCGCACTGCTGCTCCTTCTCGCGACCCTGCTGCCGCTGGCGTCGTTCGTCGTACTGATGTTTTTCGGCAAGCGGATGGGCAACCCGTTCGCCGGCTATTTCGGGACCGCGGTGATCGGGCTGAGCTTCGTCCTGAGCCTCCTGGCGATGGTCCCGTGGCTCAACGGCGGGACCTACGAAGGCGCCGCGTGGAAGGCGGGCATCGCCCCGATCAACATCCCCATCCGCTGGTTGCCGATCGGCACCGCCGATCAGCCCAACGGCGTGCTCCAGACCCACCCCGGATTTCTCGACGTCGGCATCTACGTGGACAGCCTGACCGTGCTGATGTTCGGCATGATCACGCTGGTGGCGACCCTCGTGCACGTGTTCAGCATCGGCTACATGCACGAGGACAAGCGGTACCCGCGATTCTTCACCTACCTGAGCCTCTTCTGCTTCTCGATGCTCGGGCTGGTGATCGGCGGGACGGTGCTGCAACTGTTCGTCTTCTGGGAACTGGTCGGGCTGTGCAGCTACCTGCTCATCGGCTTCTGGTACGAGAAGAAGAGCGCGAGCAACGCGGCCATCAAGGCGTTCGTCGTCAATCGCGTCGGCGACTTCGGGTTCATCATCGGATTCGGCATCCTGTTCTACCACCTGGGCAACGTCACGCTGCCGAATTTGTGGGTGCTGCTAGGCAACGCCGGCGCCGGTGAGGCGATCGCACTGCCGAGCGGCGTCACGTTTTCCGCGTCGCTGCTGACGGCCATGGGCGTCGGCCTGTTCTTCGGCGCCGTTGGCAAGAGCGCGCAGTTTCCGCTGCACGTGTGGCTGCCGGACGCGATGGAAGGCCCGACGCCGGTCAGCGCGCTGATCCACGCGGCGACGATGGTCGCGGCGGGCGTGTACCTGGTCGGTCGGATCTTCCCGATCCTCACGCCGGATGCGAAGCTGTTCATCGCGATCATCGGCTGCGTGACGCTCACGATGGCGGCTCTGATCGCCATCGCGCAGAGCGACATCAAGAAAGTCCTCGCCTATTCGACGCTCTCGCAGCTCGGCTACATGATCCTGGCAATGGGGATCGGGAGCTGGGTGGGGGGTTTGTTCCACCTCATCACGCACGCGTTCTTCAAGGCGCTTCTGTTCCTCGGCTCCGGGAGCGTGATCCACGCGGCCCACCACGAACAGGAGCTGCCGCAGTACGGCGGGCTTTGGAAGAAGATTCCGGTCACGTGCATCACGTTCGGGATCGCGGTGCTGGCGATCGCGGGGACGCCGATGTTTTCCGGGCACTACAGCAAGGACATGATCATCCGCGACGCCGGCGCGTTCGCGACGCTCGCGACGAGCCAGGGGCACTCGGGCTATTACTGGTGGCTGTTCATCCTGCCGACCGTGATCGCGTACGTGACGGCGTTCTACATGACGCGCTGCTGGATGCTGACGTTCTTCGGCAAGCCACGGAACGAGCACCTCTACGAGCACGCCCACGAGGTGCCGATCATGTGGGTGCCGCTGGTGGTGCTGGCGGTGCTGAGCGTGGTGGGGGGGTACGAGTTCTTCGGCGTGACGAAGTTGCTGAACAACTCAATCAAGGAATCGCAAACGTATTGCCGATCGGTGATCGCCGCCGATCCGTTCTACCGCGGGAAGGAATTCGCCGGATTCGCCAGCGCCTGGCCGGCGGAATTGCCCGGCGAAGGGGGCGAGGCGGAGGCCGCTGGGGGGGAGGCGGCAGCACCGGCACACGCGGCGGGCGCGCAGCAGTCGGATGCGACCAAGGCCCAGATCCACGGCGAGGAGCTGGCGTTCCACTGGGTGTTCGCCGCGTTCATCATCGGCATCGGCGTGGGGTTCTTCATCTACCTCAACGCCTACAAGTTCGTCGGGCTCTGGATGTGGTTCGCGCCGATGCGCTGGATTCACACGTGGCTGTACCGGCGCATGTATTTCGACGAGCTGTATTACTTCGTCTTCGTGAAGTTCGTGATCGGGCTGGCGAAGGTCAGCCGGTTTTTCGATACGTTCATCGTGGACGGGATCGTGAATTTCGCCGCCTGGGGCGTGAAGCAGACGGCGTTCCTGGCCGGGGCGAACGACCGCTACGTCGTGGACGGCGCGGTGAACGGCGCGGCGACGCTGACGCACGGGTTGGGCGCGGCAGTACGCAACCCGACGAGCGGGCGCGTGCGGCTGTACGTGACCGTGCTGATGGCGGCGGTCGCGCTGGGATTAGCCGGGGCGATCGTCGTGGCATTGTCGAGGTGAGAAAGTGGCACGGGCGCCCGCCCGTGTCTGCCGAAAAAGCTAGAAAAAACATGGGCGAGGCGCCCATGCCACTTAAAGAAAAGCCATGCTGGACTTCCTGAATCATTGGCTGCTGACGATCCTGATCTTCCTCCCCTCGGCGGGGGCGGTGCTGGTGCTCGTCGCGCGCAACCGCGACACGATCCGCTGGCTTGCGCTGGCGACGACGATCGTCACGTTCCTGCTGTCGCTGCTGCTGTTCGCGACGTTCGACTGGTCCGCCGGCCGGCGGGCGGGCGAATCGGTCGATGCGGCGGCGGCGCGGGGAATCTACGCCTACCACAGCGGCTCCGGCGAAGGCGTCGTGCAAATGGTCCAGCGCGGGCAGTGGATCCCCGCCTTCAACATCGAATACCTCGTCGGCATCGACGGCCTCTCCTTCCCGCTGGTGCTGCTCAGCACCTTTATCTGCCTGCTCTCCTGCATCGCCTCGTGGAATATCCCCAAGGCGATGAAGGGGTACATGGCGCTGTTCCTGTTCCTGGAAACAGGCATCCTCGGCGTCTTCCTGTCCCTGGATTTCTTCCTCTTCTACGTCTTCTTCGAAGTCTCACTGCTGCCGATGTACTTCCTGATCGGCATCTGGGGCGGGCCGCGGAAGGAATACGCGGCGATTAAATTCTTCCTCTACACGCTGGTCGGCTCGATCGGCCTCCTGATCGTGCTGATCGGGACGTACCTGTACAGCCGCCAGGTTTTTCCCGCCTCAGCAAGCAACCCGGTCGCCGGCACGTTCGACCTCATCAAGCTCGCAGGACCGGAATTCCAGGCGAAGCTGGCGGGCGTCATCTCCGGCGGGCTAGCGGGCGGCGTGGCCAAGACCTTCTTCGTCCTGCTGATGATCGGCTTCCTGATTAAAGTGCCCGCCGTCCCCGTCCACACGTGGCTGCCGGACGCGCACGTCGAAGCCCCGACGCCGATCTCCATGATCCTGGCCGCCATCCTCCTGAAGATGGGCGGCTACGGCATCTTCCGCATCGCCTACCCGCTCTACCCCGAGGCGGCCAAGCACCTGTGGCTCTTGTTCGCGATCATCGGGGTCGTGAGCATCATCTACGGCGCACTGTGCGCGATGGCGCAGACGGATTTCAAGAAGCTCGTGGCGTACAGCTCGGTTTCGCACATGGGCTTCGTCACGCTGGGGGCGGCGGTAATGACCACGGCCGCCGTCAACGGCGCCCTTTTCATGATGGTCGCCCACGGCATCACCAGCGCGATGATGTTCTTCGTCGTCGGCGTGGTGTACGAGCGCGCCCACCACCGCGAGCTCAGCCGCTTCGGCGGGCTCGCGACCACCATGCCGATCTATACAGGTTTCTCCGCCGTCGCGTGCTTCGCCAATCTCGGGCTTCCTGGGCTGTGCGGGTTCATCGGCGAGATCATGGTCCTGCTCGGCACGTTCCAGGCGGCTAAGGGTGATTCCATCCTGATAAGCAGCGGCCTGGCCTCGACCCGGCAGATTTACACGCTGGCGATCATCGCCGCCTGCGGCGTGATCCTCACGGCCGGGTACATGCTCTGGACCATCCAGCGCGTCTTCTTCGGCCCGGAAAAGGCCGAGTACAAGGGCTTCCCCGAGGTGGACCAGCGCGAGGTGATTGTCCTGACGCCGCTGACGATCATGGCGATCCTGCTCGGCGTGCTGCCGGCGGTCACGGTCTTCCTCTTCACCAGCCAGACGGTTTCGGCGCTCTTTAAGTTGTTCTACCACTCGGGCGCCGACGTGATGGCGGCCCTGCGCTAAGCCGCCGGACGAGATTCGCATGAACGCTCTGCTCGCTGTGATCGGCCTTCCCTACATCCCCGGCTGGACGGAACTGCGCCCGTTCGCCGCCGAATTGTGGCTCACCGCCACGATCGTCGCCGTCCTGATCGTCCCGTTCTTCACGCGAAAATCGAACATCGCCTGCGCCGTCGTTGCGATGGCCGGCCTCGCCCTGGCCTTGCTCTCCGTCCTGGTCGTCGGCGTCGGCGAAGGGGTGGTCGGCGAACGCTTCCGCGGCATGCTCGTCGTGGACCACTTCGCCATCCTGTGGAAAGTCCTGCTGCTGGTCTTCGCCATCGGGATCATCCTGATGTGGTTCGGCACCACCGCCGCCAGCATGCACGAAGGCGACGGGCCGGAGTTTTTCACGCTCCTGCTGGGCGCGACGCTGGGCATGTCGCTGATGGCCTCCACGTCCAACCTGCTGATGATCTTCATGGCGGTGGAGATGGCGTCGCTGCCAAGCTACGTGTTGGCCGGCTTCCGCAAGACCCACCGCGTCGGTGCCGAGGCCAGCCTCAAGTACGTCCTCTTTGGCGCCGCCACCAGCTCGATCATGGTGTACGGCCTGTCGATCCTGTACGGCCTCTACGGCACGCTCCAGGTCGAGCAGCTCGCGCCGGCCATGGCTCATAGCACCGGCGGGTCGGCGCTGTTGGTCGTCGCCATCTTCGGCCTGATTGTCGGGATCGGCTTCAAGATCTCGGCCGTCCCGTTCCACTTCTGGTGCCCCGACGTTTTCGAGGGCGCCAGCATCGAGGTCAGCGCCTTCCTGTCCGTCGCCTCCAAAGGCGCGGCCCTGGCGCTGCTGCTCCGCTTGCTCACGCTGATCGCGGCCGGGCTGGGCTACGAGCACGTCCCGCTGCTGACGACGCTCGCGGTCGTCGTCGGCGTGATCGGCTCGGTCACCGCCACCGTCGGCAACACGGCCGCGTACTTCCAGTCGAACATCAAGCGCCTGCTGGCCTACAGCTCCATCGCCCACGCCGGCTACATGCTCTGCGCGCTGTCGCTGCTCATCCGCCACGACAGCGCGCTCGTCGCCCCCGCCGCCGCCCCCGGCGTCTTCGCGAGCGACGCCGCCCAGGCCATCCTCCTCTACCTGGCCGTGTACCTGTTCATGAACCTGGGCGCCTTCACCGTCGCCGGCATGGTCTGGCGCCAGACCGGCAGCGAATTGATCGACGACTACGCCGGCCTCGGCCGCCGCTCGCCGGTGATGGCGGTCTGCCTCACCGCCTGCCTCTTCAGTCTCGTCGGCCTGCCGCCCTTCGCCGGCTTCATCGCCAAGTTAAACGTGATGTACGTCCTGGGCGCCAACGGCGGCTGGTGGTGGGCGCTGGTCGCCGTCATCGGCGTCAACACCATCTTCAGCCTTTACTACTACGCCCGCGTCATCAAGGTCATGTACCTCCGCGACAGCGAAGAGCCGTCGTTCGCCGGCAACCCACTGGGCAACGCCATCGCCGTCGTGTGCGCCCTGGTGCTGCTGGTCATGCTGCTCGCCTACAGCCCGCTCGGCCGGCTGACCAACAGCTACGGGCGGCTGTACCTCAGTTCCACGCCGGCGATCCCGACGACACCGACCGCGTCGATCGCGCCTTAGCCGTACACGAGTCACAATGACCACCACCGCACCGCCCGCCCCTGTGGTACACTCCCGCCCCATGGCCGCGACCCCCGAAGCCGTCGTCGACGCGCTCAACGCGCTGCTCGAAGCGGAGCAGAACAGCATCTTCCGCTTCATGCAGGAGGGGTCGCCGTACCTCGGCCGCGCCACCGCCGAGGTCCGCCGCCCGCTCCAGGCGATGGTCCGGGCGAGCTACCGCCACTGCGCCGAGCTGAGCGCGGCGATCGAATCCCTCGGCGGCAACCCGCGCCCGCGCGGCCTTCAGCCGGAGGAGCAATACCTCGCCTTCCTCTCGCTCAAGTTCCTCCTCCCCAAGCTGGTCGAGGCCAAGAAGCTGACCATCCGCCGCTACGAGAACACGCTCAAGGCCCTGGACGACGCCCCCGGCGCCGCCGAGGCCCGCGGCCTGCTCGAGCAGCACCTCAACGAGCACCGCACCGATCTGGCGACGCTGGAAAAAGCCACGGCCGACGTGCTCGCCAAGAAGTAGGCGTTCGCCCCTACAATACCGCGCATGGACATCAACCTGATGGTGCTGAACGTCGGGAACTCCCGGCTGGGGATCGGCGTCTTCGCCGCCGGCAACCTCGAGTACGTCAACCGCATCCCGCTCGGCAGCCGCGCCGACTGGCCGGGCCGGCTGGAAGAGGCGTGGTCGCGGGTGAAGGGCCGCGAGAACCCCGCCATCGCCGCCGCAGGCGTCAACCCGCCGCTGGTCGAACCCGTCGAACACGCGGTCATGCTGGCGACCGGCCAAAAGGTCGAATGGGTCGGCCGCGACCTCGACCTGCCGATCAAGGTGCTCACGCAGCAGCCGGAGGAGACCGGGGTGGACCGCGTGCTCAACGTCGCCGCCGCCTTCGAGCAGATGCAGAAGGCCTGCGTGGTCGTGGACGCCGGGACTGCAATCACCGTGAACGTCTGCAACGATCGCGGCGAGTTTCTCGGCGGCGCGATCGCGCCGGGCGCCGGCATGATGCTCGACGCGCTGCACGAGCGCACCGCCAGGCTCCCCCGAGTTGATCTTGCGACGCCGGCGGGAGCCTTCGGCACCTCGACGGCCGAGAGCATCCGCCAGGGCGTGTACCACGGCATCCGCGGCATGGTGAAGGAGCTGGTCGAGAACTACGCCACCGAGCTGGGCAACTGGCCGGAGCTCATCGCCACCGGCGGCGATGCGGCTAAGCTGTTCGAGGGATGGGAGCTCGTCCACGCAATCGCGCCGGACCTCACGCTCTACGGCATCGCGCTGGCGTACGCCGAACACCATATCAAGCACCGCACGTAACCTCCAAGCGATATGCCGGAGCGTAACCGCGCCATCCTGCTGACGCCGCCAGGAGCGGCGGCGATTGCCGTCGTCCGCGTGCTCGGGCCGGGAGTAGCGGCGTTTCTCAAGGACCACTTCTCAAAGAATGCCGTCGAACGCCGCTGCGTACACGGGGAGCTCCACGACGGCGATCGCATCATCGACGACCCCGTCGTAGTCGTCTCGCGTGCCGGCCGTGTCGCCGATCTGAACGTCCACGGCGGACCGTGGGTCGTGCGCTCCGTGTTGGAACTGGCCAGGTCCGCGGGATTCGACGTGGTCAACCGGACCGACCTGCCCCTCCCTCCAGACGCGATGGACGGCGACGACGCACTCGAATCCGAAGTCCTCGCCCACCTGCCGCTGGCCAAGACCGAGCCCGGATTGAGGACGCTCCTGGCCCAGCCCCAGGCGTGGCGCACGCTCCGCCAGGCAAGTCCGCCGTCCGATGTCATCCGCTCGATCATGGAAGACCGCGCCCTCTGGTGGCTGCTGCACCCACCGCGAGTCGCGATCGTCGGCGCGCCCAACGTCGGCAAATCCACCCTGGCCAATCAGCTCTTCGCCCGCGACCGCTCGATCACCGCCGACCTCCCCGGCACCACCCGCGACTGGGTCGGCGAAATCGCGAACATCGACGGCCTCCCCGTGATGCTCGTGGACACGCCGGGCCTTCGCGAAACCCCAGACCTGATTGAACGTGAGGCCATCGAGCGCAGCACCGGCGTGGTGGCCGGCGCGGACGCGATCGTACTGGTTCTCGACGCGACGCGCGGCGGTGATGCGGAACAACTCGCCCTGTTCAATCGCTTCCAGGCCGCAATTCACGTCGTGAACAAGGTGGACCGCGCGCCGTCCACCGATTGGCCCGGCACCATTCGAACCATCGCCACCCTCGGACAAGGAATCGCCGAGCTGCGCAAGGCCCTCGTCCGGCACTTCGGCTGTGAGAACTTGGATCGGACACGCCCCCGCTGGTGGACCGAGCGGCAACGAGCCATCCTCGAGAGAACGATGGCGCATCCCACCGTAATCCACGAACTCTGAACGCGGCACGGGCGGCCGCCCGTGCCCGAAGCTAGGGTCACCCGCTGATTTGGAACAGCCGCATCACGTCCTGGTACGTCACGAGCAAAAACACGCCGAGGATCAGCGCCAGCCCCACCACCTGCGCGATCGCCTGCGCCCGCGGCGAGAGCGGCTTGCCCTGGATCTTCTCCAGGATCAGGAATGTGAACAGCCCGCCGTCCACGATCGGGATCGGCAGGAAGTTCACCACCGCCAGGTTGGCGCTGATCATCGCCAGGAACCAGATCAGCCAGTCCGCCCCCTTGAACGCGAACTTCGCGCCGGCCGTCACGATCCCCACCGGTCCCATGAGATTCTTATGGCTCACCGACCCCTGCGCCATCCGCTGGAGCGTCAGGTAGAACTGGAGGATGAAGTCGCGCGTCTCTACGATACCCCACCCCGCCGCGACGACCGGGTTGCTGGTCTTGCGCACCTCGACCAATTCGTGCAGCGGCAGCGTCACCGTGTACGGGTTCGGGGAAAACGCCGCCACCTGCTCCTTCGTCAGCGTGATCTCCGCCGACTTGCCGGCCTTGGTCGTCACCGCGATCGCCTGCCCCGGCGTCGCGTCCCGCAGAATCGAATACACCTGGAACCAGTTCTCCACCGGCTTGCCGGCGACCGTGGCCACCACGTCGCCGCGCTTCAACCCCGCCTTCTCGGCAGGGCTGTTCTTCATCACGTCCGCCACGACAGGGTGCTGACCGTCGGGGACCAGGCCGATGCCCAGGCCATAATGGTCTCGGTCGAAGCGCACGTCCGGCGTGATCCCCGTGAACGTCATCTCCTTGTCCCCGCGCAGCACCGTCACGTCCACCGGCGCCTTCTCCTGCCCCGCCTTGCTGAGCCACTTGCGCAGCTCTTCCTCGCTCGGCGGCGCGTCCACCGGATCGCCTTTGATCACCAGCGACACCACCGCGTCGCCCGGCAGCAGCTTCCCGCGCGCCTTGGACTCCGCGAACACGTGGTCCACCGCCGCCCGCGGCAGCATCCCGGCGAAGTTCACCGGCTCATTCCCGAAAGGCTTCTGGAACTTCGGGTGCACGTCGACGGTGCGCTCCTTGCCGTCCGCCCCCTTGAGCGTTAGTTGCACCGGCTTGCCCTGCGACTGCTGGACCGCCGCGTTGAGCTGCGGGAACGCGTATTTCCAGGCCGGCTGCTCGCCGCGCGCGCCCGGCGCGGGATTCTCGACCACGTCCCTGCCGACCGGCCGCCCGTTGATCGCGACCACCACGTCGCCCGGCTGAATCGCCAACACGTCGGCGTCGAACAGTTCCTTGTCCTTCGGGTCGTCCGCCACCGCGTCCTGCTTGTCCAGCCCACGCAGCTCCGGCGCCGCCCCGATCCCCAGTGCGAGAAAACCCTTCGATTCCTCCTCGGCCTGCGGGGTCACGCTCAGTTGCAGTCCCTGCGGCTTGCCGTCCACGAGCCGCTCGACGTACACCGGCACCGGCGCGCCCTCCTTGGCCAGCGCGGTCGTGAGCTGCACCTTGGTCCAGTCGTGCATGTACTTGTCGTCGAGGTACAGGATGCGGTCGCCCGGCCGAATCCCCGCCTTCTCGCCGGGGCTGTTCGGGTACACCACGCCGACGATGGAGGCCGGCGCCTTGAACCCGATCAGGAACAGCGCCATGAATCCGATCGCCGCCAGGATGATGTTCATGATCACCCCGGCCGACACGATCACCATTCGCTTGCCGATCGACTTGTTGTTGTACGCCCGCGGGTCGTCCACGAACGCGGGCTTGAGGTCGTCCTGCCCGAGCATCTTCACGTAGCCGCCGAGGGGGATCCAGTTGAGCCGGTACTCCGTCTCGCCGATGGCGTGGACGTCGGTACGCTGGATCCCCTCCTTCTCGTCCTTCAGC
>Ga0308175_100001031_pt1 | contig 18539 bp, 14 predicted proteins | sample PhyCR1_3_FD_203893 | JGI IMG/M metagenome (GOLD analysis project Ga0308175, IMG submission 203893) | Soil microbial communities from UC Gill Tract Community Farm, Albany, California, United States - DLSLS.C.R1 | ecosystem: Environmental > Terrestrial > Soil > Agricultural land | place: USA...
AGTCGACAACACGAAGGGACGCTCCAATTTGCATTGCGGAGACCCGCAGTTGCTCGGCGGCTACCGGTGCTCCGGCCCAGGCCAGTACCGTATTCAGGCCGATGGAGCGCAGCAGCGTACTCTTGCCCGACATATTAGACCCACTTACGATCAACAGATCACAATGTCCAGCCTGGCTTCCGAGGCTCACGTCATTTGGTACGCATTTCGCTGACGACAAAAGCGGGTGGCGCAGCGAAGCACCTTCGAAAACCGGATAAGCGTGATCATCCAGAACGGGAAACCTCCAGGCGGGATGCTCAAACGAGAGTGAAGCCAGCGAGGAAAGCGCTTCAAACTCGCCCACGGCCCAAAGCCAGGTTCCAACGTGAGCACCGGCTTCGGCGCGCCACGCTTCAACACCCATGGCGAGTTGCTCCTGCCATAGCAAAATAGGCCGGATAGCGCGGATCAAAAGATGGTCGCTCGAATCAATAGTGGCTACCCAACGCTGAAGCTGGGCGATGCGTTTCGAAGCGGGCAACGTCCCCACGTCCATGCTGGTCCGAAGCCGTTTCAGGTACGGACTCTCGAAAGATTCGCGCTCCAGGCGTTCAAGAACCAGCGACAATATTGCCAACTCATGCCCCGGAGTTTCAATTGCAGCGATCACATGCGCCACTCGTTTGCGTAGTCTGGCAATCAGGAGAAAATCACAGCCAAGCACGGCTACGAAGGGCCACAGCGGAATCAAATGGGCAAAAAAAACCAGAACCAGAACCACTCCTCCGACGGCGAGCAGAAGAGCCAGCGGCCGCAGATACCGTGCGAAATGAACGGGGGGCGCCGACCCCCAGGCGCCTAAGCCATCGGCGTGTACTCCTGCCCGCACGTCTTCTCCCAACAGCGCCAGGTCTTCGCGAAGGTCGAGCTTTGGGCTCAATTCCCGAACAGCTTCTTGACGGGCGTGAATTTCTTTTGGGCTACCCGGCGCCTGAAACCACTGCGCGAGCATTGACTCCCCGGATCCGGTACGCGCCGTACAAACCAGTTCAAAGAGGGAGCCTTTGCCAAAGATATCCAAATCGCCGGAGTACACATGCTCAGGATTCGAAAATCGCTCGCCCGTATTGCCGGTGCCCATCCAGTGGTCGGCTAGACGTGCGAGACCATGATCGTAGTACGTAATTGCTCTGCGCGCAAACGTGCGCTCGCGAACAACGCGTCCGTGCCAGACGGCGAGAGCGATGAAAACAGCGACGGGAGCAAGAAGCCACCAGGACGAAATAGAGCCCGCGCCCCAAACCAGCCATGCGAGCAGCACAAAAGTCAAAGCGGTGATGAGACGCCAGTTCCCGATGGCATTGAAGCGTTTTTCAAGCCGCTGGTTGGCAGAGTTCCATTTCTCTCGCCGCGCAGTGTATTCGTTCAGCGGATTCATTTTAAGAAGAAGCTGCGGGGCAAGTTCCCTGCTCCGCTACACGGAGTTGAATAACAGGAGAAGAATTCATGTGAATCGCTAGGTGCGTGTCCCTATTTCAGCAAAGGCCATTCCGTACTGCGATATTTTATGAGATTATCCAACGGACTGAAGGATGTGGCTGAATCAGTCCTCCGTGTCGAGAAGCAGTGGGTTGTTACGGAGCGGCGCCAGGGAGGAATAACTTTTGGAAACTGGCAGGCACCCGAAGGCTCTGTTTCCACCGCTCGCAAGAATATAGGTTGCCGCTTGAGCCGCTTTACCGGCGGATTATCCCCGGACTCCGCGCGGTAGACGACATCAGCATCGTTATACTGGAACCGCACGGTGGGACACGAACTTTGGCTCGTTTGGACCTCCATTTGACGACAAACACCATCATGAACCTCATGAAGTATTGGACAGCAACGGACGAAGCCCTGATCTCGCCGTACCTCGAATGTCGGGATATTTGAGGGCACTAGGCTTATAGTTATCAAAATTAGTAGTAGAGGAGAACTTTCTTGAAGAGACGTCGATTCTTAACTTCGTCGTTGGCAACCGCGGCCGCGATCACGGCGGAAACACGGCTGGCCAAGGCACAATCAACACAATCAAGTGAAGCCGCAAGTACGACGGCAGGAAACAAACAGCGCGAATACTACGAGCTCCGGCGTTACCATCTGGAGTCCGGCCCACAGACGAAGCTCACCAATGCCTACCTGGAAGAGGCCCTGATTCCCGGGTTAAACCGTCTCGGGATGAAACCCATCGGCGCGTTCAACCTGGAGGTTGGCGTCGAGACGCCATCGATTTACGTTCTCATTCCGAGTAATTCGCTGGAAACCTTGGTCAGGTCGGAGTTTCGATTACGGGAAGACGATCAATATATGAAAGCGGGCGAAGCATTTCTTAGCGCGCCGGCAAAGGAACCAGCCTACACGCGGATAGAGAGTTCTTTGATGATTGCGTTCGAGGGCTGGCCCAAGTTGATTGTTCCGCCGGTTTCCGGAAAAGAAGGCAAACGCGTATTCGAGCTGCGGACCTACGAGAGTCCAAGTAATGCCGATCATCAGCGAAAGGTGGAAATGTTCCACAGCGGCGAGTTCGACGTCTTTCAAAGGGCTGGATTCTGGCAGGTCTTTTTCGGAGACGTACTGATTGGACCTCGCCTGCCCAAGCTCACTTACATGCTGGGCTTTCCAGACCTTTCAGAACGCAATGCGAAGTGGAAGGCATTCCAAACCGATCCCGAGTGGAAAAAGCTCACCAGTTCGTCGCGATTCAACTACGAAAGCATCGTATCGAATGTGACGAATGTGATGGTAGCTCCTACCGCTTACTCGCAGGTATAATCCGAGCGTTTCCTGAATAGAGGTCTCCGCCTAGTCCCTAAGCGGTAATGTGACCGCCGTTCCGGAACGGGCGGACCGCCTCGCGGCATCTAAAATTTCGCTGACGATTATATTGGTATCCAGCGACGACAGGGAGCGTTCGTCCGGCACCCGGCCGTCGATCACAGCCCGGAAATAGTGAATCGGATCATCGTAGGGCGGAGCAAGAGGCGCCGCCTTCTCGTTCTGGACATCCTTGTCCTGCGGTCTCCGAACCTGAAGCATGTCTTGCTGCACGGTTCGGGCATAACCCGTCTTTCCGTAAAGCACCATGTCCTTGATGTTGAACGGCCAGTTCCACGAAGGCTGCAGGATGGCGACCGCATTAGCGTAGTTCAGGATCACGTCTGCCTCGTCATCCACTTTGGGATAAATCGAGGGCTTGATTTGTTTGGTAACCGCAGTGACCGTCCTTGGCGCCTCGCCTTTCATCAACCACGTCATGAGGTCCGCGCCGTAGCAGCCGAAATCGTAAAGTGCTCCAGCACCGTTGAGCTTCGGATCAGTCAGCCAGGAAAAGAACTCCGGCTGGACGTGAATCTCTTTAGGCCCTTGATGTCCATCATGAGCGATCATTTTCCATATGGCGCCGATTGCTCCCTGTTGGGCCAGATCATAGGCAGCCTTGTTACTGGCGTACCAAGTGGTTTCATAATTCACCAGGACGTGGATCTTGCCCTTCTTCGCGGCTGTCTCCATCGCCCGGGCATCGGCATAACTTACGGCCAAGGGCTTTTCCATCATGACGTGAATGCCGCTTGCGGCGCACTGCTCCACGATCTTCCGGTGATCGAACGTGCTGGTATAAACAAGGACACCCTGCGGATGTTTCTGGGTAAGCATCTCATCGAGTGAGGCAAAGAACAGGTTCTTATCGATGCGAAATTGCCGGGCGTATTTCTCGCGGAGCTGCGGATCGGGTTCTGCGATGCCGACGATCTGAATGTCGGAGCGGTGCAGGTTCCGATGGAAAAAGCCTGCGACGTGGCCATGGGTCAGGCCAACAATGCCGAGGCGGAGAGGATCAGCCTGGCGTGGCTGCCCCCAACTTAAACCAGCAACAGTGAGCAGAAGAACCAGACGGGCTAGTGTTTTCACCAGCAACATCATACAACTGCCTGCGGGTAAAATCCGGTGATACACTCTCATTGCATGCTCTGGAGATATTTGACCGTCTGCGTGTTTGCGGGGTGGATGGGGACAAGAATGCTGGCGGGGGATGATCTGAGCTCTGATCAGCTGAAAATGCTGACAGACCCCGGCGGTTGGGAATATATCAAAATCAGTGATGTAGATAAGGGCGTTCAGACCGAACATCCGTGTTTCGATGGTCAGCCGCACCCAAACGAATGTAGCGGAACGCTCACACTGACCTCCAACAACACGTTTATCCAGTCAGTACGCATTCACGGCCAAACCGTTCAGCGTCACGGCACATATCGCTTAGCAGGGGACCAGCTTACCTTGTTCGATGAGTTGGAAACCCAAGACGGGCCTTACAGCGTGAGCGTGGACCTGCAAGCGAAGTCGATGGTGATGCAGATGAATCCGGCGGGCGGGAGCGTGCGCTCGGAGTTTCACCTGGAGCGGGAATATCGAAAACAAATGCGGGCGCATGCAAAATCCAACAGGGGTGCTTAATCAACGTCCTTCGGGCGCTGGCTTCGAGTCCTCCGGCGCGACCGGAATAGTGAAGCAAAAAGAAGAGCCAACTCCCGGTTGCGACGTAGCCCAAATGCGCCCCCCGTGTGATTCGACAATTCGCTTGGTGATTGCGAGCCCCAGCCCCGTTCCCGAGTATTCCCCCTTGTGTAAACGCTTGAAGAGACCGAAGATTTGCTCGGCGTATGCCTGATCGAACCCAATCCCGTTGTCCTTTACCGTGATAACCCAGTTCTCCTGATCGCGCTGCACTCCAACGTGGACCTCCGGTCGACGCGAGTTTCTATATTTGAGTGCATTGCTGATCAGATTCTGGAAGACCAGTCCGAATTGAGCGTCGTTTCCAAAAACGCACGGCAGCTGATCATGGGTAATAACGGCCATGGTTTCTTCCACGACGGTGCGTGAAAGATACAGCGTCCGGTGTAGCACAGCATTCAGGTCAATCCATTCGAAAGCACGCTCATCCGCAGGGACTCTGGTATACGTCAGCAGATCCCGGAGGAGTGCACTCATGTGCTGCGCGGCAGATTCCAGATACTCCAGGAACTCATCGGCCTCCGTATCGAGACGGCCTTTGTACTTCTTGGCCAGCAGCTTTGAAAAGATGGATACAGTGCGAAGGGGTTCCTGTAAGTCGTGACTCGCCGCGTACGCAAATTGCGCAAGATCCGCATTCGCAGCTTTCAGTTCCCGCGTTTGACGCCGCAGGTCCTCTTCCGCTTGTTTGCGCCCGGTGATATCAAGCGTAACTCCAGACATGCGCACGGGCTCATCGCCCACACCCTCAATCACGCGAGCATTGGCGAGGGCCCAATGAATGCCACCGTCCGGCCAACGGATCCGATATTCGGCTTGGAAATTCGACTTCGCGGCTATGGCTTGCTCGAAGCGTACGCGAACCTGCTCTCGATCTTCGGGTAGTATCGCAGCCCAGGCATCGTTGTACGCGAATTCAGCTTCCGGACTCAACCCGAAGTTGCTTTTGCATGTTGAAGAACATTCCAGGTGGTAATTCGACAGATCCAGTTCCCACACTCCGAGGCGAGCTGTGCTCAAGGCAAGACGCAGACGCTCCTCGCTCTGGCGAAGGGCATCTTCGGCCTGTTTGCGATCCCGACGTTCGCTAGCTTCGGATAAGGCCCGCGTGACTGCGGGAACCAACCGCCCCAGCCGCTGTTTTAAGACAAAGTCGGTCGCTCCTTGCTTTAAGCTATCGGCGGCAACCTCTTCGCCCATCACTCCGGAAACAAAGATGAAGGGAGTACCCGGACATTCCTGGAGTGCTATCGACAATGCCGTCAGGCCGTCAAAGTTTGGCAACGAATAATCGGCCAGAATCAGGTCGGGACACTCTGCTCGGATCGCGGCTTGGTAGGCCTCTCTAGTCTCGGTCCGTTCCGCCTTAAACGTCAGGCCCGCGTTCCTGAGATATTCTAGCGAGAGCTCGGCATCGAGCGCATTATCCTCTACCAGTAAAATGGACAGAGTACCATCTTGCATTTGCGCATCACCATCCCCGCCGGATGCTGCCTGGGGGCGGCTCGTTCAAAATGGCCCAAAATCCACCCAACTCTTGAACGGCCTTTACGAATTCCGCAAAGCTTACTGGCTTTACAACGTACGCATTAACGCCCAGTTCGTAGCTACGCTCAAGGTCCGGCTCTTCTCGCAAACTGGTGAGCATGACAGCCGGAATCTTTCGATACTCCGGATCACTGTTGATGTATTCGAGTACTTCCAAGCCGCTGAGTTTCGGGAGCTTGATGTCCAGGAGGATGACGGCCGGATTGCCTTTTTCCCTGAGTTCCCATTTCCCTTTGCAACAAAGATAATCGATTGCTTCCGCGCCGTCGCGGAACGTAATCACCTCGTTCGCTAGACGCGCCTTTTCTAAGGCTATTAGCGTCAATTCTAAATCCTGCGGATTGTCCTCTACCAGGACAATCGGCTTAAGCGTGCTCTGCATGGCCGCGAATCCTGCGGGGCAGCGAGAAATAAAAACACGCTCCCCTGTCCACTTCTCCTTCTGCCCAAGTCCGGCCACCATGCCGCGCAATGATGCGGCGAACGTTCGCCAATCCTATCCCTGTTCCCTCGTAGTCTTCCATGCGATGCAGCCGTTGAAAAACCCCAAATAGCTTGTCCGAATAGGCCTGATCGAATCCCACTCCGTTGTCACGGATTGAGTACACGGTTTCTTTCTCCAACCCCAGTCCTGTGATTTCCACGATCGCTTCTTCTCGTGCGCGAGTGTACTTCACTGCGTTGTGAATAAGATTCTGCCACACCAGCCTTAGCATCATCAGATCGCCTTCAACTGCCGGCAAGGGCTCCACGCGCCAGGTGATTTGTCTATCCTTCTCGAGCAGTTGTGCATCGCGGAGCACCTCGGCCACCAGCGCAGTCATATCGATGGGCCGGACGTTGATCTTAGCTCTCCCTATTTGCGAGAAACTCAAAAGATTGTCCACCAGCGTTCCCGCAAAATGAGCTGAATTGATGATCACATCCAGATACCGGGTATCCCCGGGGCCGAGCTGTGCTGTTTTGGACTGCTTCAGAAGCTCAGAGTAGCCGACGATGTGACGAAACGGCGCCCGAAGATCATGTGAAACCGAGTAACTGAATGCCTCCAATTCTTTGTTCGATCTTTGCAACTCCGCCGAGAGTTCGGCTAGTTCTTCCGCCTTGCGAAGCACAATTCCAATCACTGCATTCCGAAGCTCGCCGGCGGCATCAATTTCGGCTTGACGCCACGGTGTCGACCTGTTTTCCACGGTCTCTTTCCATATGTCAAAAGACCTTCTGGGATGGATCCGAGCCGAGCCGCTCTGCTGCTCCTCCACTGGCTTTCTAGGGTCGCCGCCCCATTTTACTGTCTGCACAACTTCAGGACGGAACCACAGCACATAGCTCCGGTAAAGCTTAGATGTCGAGATGGCGAGAACCCCACTGGCTCGCTCCCGGTAAGCTTCGCCATTGGGAACCACCAGTGGCAGGCAATCGGAAAAGAAAATCTCCTCTCTTCCTTGCTCCACCAGCCAATTGACCAGGTTCCACACGTGCTCTTCTTCAGGACAGGAGCCAAGGAGCGTACAGCGGTCTTCGTAGAGTACCGCCGCCCCGGTCGCATCGGCAAACGCCATCAGATCGTCTGGGGATTTCGTGAGTCCGCGAACAAACTCGTCCTCTTCCGCCATTGCGCCAAGCATACGAGTGACAAATGATTTTAGGCGGATCCGCTGTTCGTAATCGGCTCGTTGTTCATTGGCTTCGAGTTGGACGGCGAGCGCCTGGGCCACAAAGTCGCAAGTGTTCCTGACCTGGAACGGAACTACGCGTGGGGAGGCGAGATTAATTGGCCGCCTAATGTTGCGCCTTCTACAACATACAAGCTACCCAGGATTCTTGGCACGCTATCTAGCGAAGGCAGGCTTCGGCACAACGGCAAACCGTCCACCCTCTCACGCCCCAGAAACTCCAGGTCTGCCAATAACTTGGGAACTTTTCTGCGCTCGTGGAAAAAATCGGTCAAGTTCTCGGGCAGATTCCGCGTCACCTCACGCTCCCAGGGGACATAGAAGCCGTAGAACCGCGCAAGCAGGTCGCGGTACGAGTCCAGCCGCATATCTGCTCGCAATAGATCCAGATCGGCTTCCAAACGTACATGGTCCTGGCCGGTTTCGGTGCGCAAACGAGACAAAATCATTCGCTCGGCTTTAACTCCGGTATCTGCAATCGGGATCATTTCAGTCTAAGGAAGGGCAACTTCATTGTTTCTGACCATAGGTCGTGAGTGGCGTCACAGTGGATGGTGGCCGCCAAAGATCCGCAACTTTCGTCCAGATTCTATAGCCACCTGGGAACCTTTTACCTTACATTTGCGTATGCAGGATACTGGTATGTACCATATCTAGTATCCGTCTATTAAATAGAAGCAGGTCTTGTGCTCCGCCATACATGTAGGACGAACTCCGTCCTAACAATTATATTTACGCTTACATTCGCGCTCCTCGTCTCATGTTCTAAAGCCGGGAGTCACCCACCGAACGGGGGGATGATGATGCCGGAGGTAGCTGTGCGAGCCCTTCCGGCGGTTTCTTCTGCTGTTCCCCTGGAGGTCTCGGCGGTCGGCAACGTGGAAGCAATGTCCACGGTTGACGTCAAGTCCCGCGTTGCCGGACAACTCATGCGTGTGTACTTTACCGAGGGCCAGGATGTCCGGGAAGGACAACTCTTGTTCGAAATCGATCCCGAGCCACTTCAGCGTCAGATCGCGCAGATTCAAGCAGACCTGGCGAAAGACTCTGCTATGCTGCGGCAGGCCCAAGCCAATGTTTTGAGGGATGAGGCGAACGTAAAGCAGAGTCGGGCTCAGGCCGACCGCGGCCTACAGTTGTCCAAAGATGGAATTTTCTCCAAAGAGCAGACCGAGCAAGTAACTGCTACGGCCGACTCCGCTCAGGCGTCCTTGGAGGCCGATCGTGCCGCAGTGGAGGCTGCGCAAGCCTCTATCAAGAGTGACCAGGCGCGCCTGGCGCAAACAAACTTGCAGCTCAGCTACACGAAAATCACCGCGCCGATCAGCGGCAGAGCTGGGGCAATCAGCGTGAAAGCCGGAAATCTGGTCAAGGACAACGACACCGCTTTGGTGACTCTGTTACAAATGTCACCGATTTATGTGTCCTTCGGTGTTCCTGAGCAGTTTCTCCCAGAGATCCGAAAGTTCAATCACGAACACCCCTTGCTCGTAACAGCGTCCGCCGGACAAGGAACGGCTACCGGAGCGCTTCGCTTCATCGACAACTCCGTAGACGCCACCACGGGCACTATTAAACTGAAGGCGGAATTTGTGAACGGGGATCGTACGCTGTGGCCAGGCCAGTTTGTAAACGTTCAAACGCGGTTACAACTGGAACAGAATCGTATTTTGGTTCCGAGCCGAGCCGTGCAAACCGGTCCGGACGGCAAATACGTCTGGGTGATGGATCCGGCAAAGAAAACAGTGGCCATGCGTCCGGTGACCGTGCTGCGCAACTATCAGGAAGCTAAGGCCGGCGAACAGGCCGTAATCGGCGAAGGCTTGCATTCCGGCGAAGTCGTGATTTCGGAGGGACAGATGAGCCTTACGCCAGGCGCAAAGGTTCGCCTTCTTCAGCCGGCTAACCTGCAATCAAACAACCAGCCTGCGGCCAACAGCGCGGGCGGAGCCTAACTCCGAGGGATCCCGCATGCACTTTACCGATTTGTTTATTCGTCGTGCCATCACCACGACATTGCTGATGGCGGCAATTCTCGCTTTCGGCATTCTCAGCTACGTCACCCTGCCCATCAGCGACCTGCCGGCCGTCGACTATCCAACTATTTACGTATCGGCCGCATTGCCGGGAGCCAATCCCGATACGATGGCAGCCTCGGTCGCAACGCCTTTAGAGAAGGAACTGTCGACTGTTCCGGGCATCAACAGCATGTCCTCCTCCAGTTCGCTTGGCAGTACAGGCATCGCCTTGCAGTTCGATCTCGACCGCAACATCGATGCCGCGGCACAGGATGTCCAAGCCGCTATATCGCGTGCATCGGGCAGTCTTCCGACGAACATGCCTGCTCCGCCCTCCTACTCCAAGGTGAATCCTGCCCAGCAGCCCGTCCTCTACATGAGCGTTAAATCGGACACAGTGTCGCACTCCCAGCTGGACGAGTATGCGGAAAATATGCTGGCGCGCCGGATGTCGATGGTTAGCGGCGTGGCCCGAGTACAGGTGTTTGGCGCTCAGAAGTACGCAGTCCGCGTACAGGCCGACCCGGAAAAGCTGGCAGCCCACCAGATGGACCTGGAAGAGGTGCGTACCGCGTTAAGTACAGGAAGCCTTACATTGCCGACCGGCTCCCTGTACGGCTCCACAAAGTCTTATACGGTTCAGTCGAACACCCAGCTCACCTCGGCGAACCAGTTTCGGCGGCTGATCGTCACCTATCGCAACGGTAGCCCGGTTCACTTGGATGAAGTTGCGAATGTGCTCGATAGCGTCTCCGACGATAAGTCAGTCTTCTGGTTAAACGGCAAGCGCGCCGTGATATTGGCCGTTAACAGACAGCCGGGCGCCAATACAATCGCCGTTGTCGATAACATCAAAGCGATTCTTCCGGCGATTCGGCAGTCCATTCCGGCAAGTATCAGCGTGGAAGCAGTGTACGACGCCTCGCAAAACATCAGGCATTCCATTGCGGACGTAAAGTTTACGCTTCTTTTGACCATCGCGCTGGTGGTGCTCGTTATTTTCTTTTTCTTGCGGAATGTTTCAGCAACGTTGATCCCGAGTCTTGCGGTTCCACTATCCCTGCTCGGCACGTTTGGCGTGATGAAACTGCTGGGGTTCACCATCGATACTTTTTCCATGATGGCGATGACGCTGTCCGTGGGCTTCGTCGTAGATGATGCCATCGTGATGCTGGAGAATATCGTCCGGCATTTGGAGATGGGAAAGCCGCGCCGTCAAGCAGCTATCGAAGGCGCTCGGGAAGTGGGCTTCACGATTGTATCGATGACGATTTCACTGGTAGCCGTGTTTATTCCGGTTATTTTTATGGAAGGTATCATCGGACGGCTACTGCGTGAGTTTTCTATCACCATTGCCGTGGCAGTGCTGCTGTCTGGCGTTATATCGCTTACGTTGACGCCCATGCTCTGCAGCCGTTTTCTTAACCACGACTCAGGCCGGCAGAACGCTCTGTACCGGTTGTCAGAGCGGTTTTTTAATTGGTTGAACAGAACGTACCGGACCTCACTCCAAGGCGTCCTGCGACACAGACGAATTACGTTACTGGGCAGCATTGCGCTTACGGTTGCTACGGTCTATATGTTCGTCATCATGCCGAAAGGCTTCCTGCCCACGGTCGACCAGGGATTTGTTTTCGGAGGGTCGGAAGCTGCGCAGGACACTTCATTTGACGAAATGGCGAGACTGCAAAAGCAAGTCACCAATATTGTTCTGAAAAATCCTTACGTCCAGTTCACAGGCTCAGGTACGGGAGGAGGAACAGGACAGAACCAGGGCTTTCTGTTCGCCCAGTTCAAATCGGGACCGCGGCCAACCGCCAACGCCATCATTGGCCAACTCCAGCGGCAGTTCGCCTCCATTCCCGGCATCATGGTCTTTCTGCGTGTTCCACCGCTTTTAACGCTGGGCCAGGGCGAAGGACGCAGCGAATACTCAGTTGCGTTGCAAGGCCCCGATGTCGATGCCCTTTACCAATGGGCACCGAAGCTGGAACAGAAGCTGCATTCGCTTCCCCAACTGCAGGACATCTATAGCGATCTCCGGCTTGCCAGTCCCCGGCTTAGTGTTCACATCGACCGTAACCGGGCCCTGGCATTTGGGGTTACACCTGACGAGATCGCCAACACTCTTTACAGTGCTTATGGCACTCGCAGGGTATCCACCATTGTTGCCGCATCGGATCAATACGATGTGTTGATGGAAGTCCTGCCAGCGTATCAGAAGGACCCCGACGCGCTCTCCAAGTTGTATATTCGTACCTCCGCTGGCAAAATGGTTCCGCTGTCGGCAGTCACGGAGCTAAGCCAAACGGTGGCCCCATTGAGCGTTAATCACATTGGGCAACTACCCGCAGTTAATTTCCAGTTCAACGTTAAACCGGGAGTGTCGCTGGATCAGGCCACCAAAGTCGTGAGCGAAGCGGCCCGCCAGATAGGACTTCCCGAAAATATGACTTTCAGCTATCAGGGAACAGCCGCAGCTTTTCAGAACTCTCTGCGTGGCCTGGCCATTCTGCTGCTGATTGCGCTTTTCGTTATTTACCTTGTGCTCGGAATTCTATATGAGAGCTTCATCCATCCCATCACTATTCTGTCCGGCCTGCCGGCGGCCGGCATGGGCGCGCTGATCACGCTCTGGATGTTTGGCGAGACGCTCAATTTGTATTCATTCGTCGGAATCATACTTTTGATCGGCATCGTAAAGAAGAACGCGATCATGATGATCGATTTTGCCCTCGGTGCTCAGCGTCAGGGCAAGCCGCCGGAAGAAGCGATTTTTGAGGGCTGCCTGCAGCGCTTCCGACCCATCATGATGACCACGATGGCGGCTCTGCTTGGCACGCTTCCCATTGCCATAGGAACCGGTGCGGGCAGCGAAGCACGCCGGCCACTTGGGATGGCCGTGGTAGGCGGCTTGATAGTTTCTCAGCTATTGACTCTCTACATCACTCCAGTGATCTATCTTTACCTGGATCGCTTTACCCACTGGCGTTTACGTAAGCCTAGAACCGAAACGGCAAGTCCCTGGCCGACAGAAGAATCGCTAGTAAAAAGCTAGCAATCTCCATGTAGTAAATTAGGCTCAGCCTGTCTCATATACAGGATTGAGGCTTACAAAACAATGAATTATGGTATGAATATCCGGCAGGAAGGCGCACTCGACTTCCTGTCGCTAGGCGCGCTGGTTCATCGCATCGACTCCGGAGTGATCCCCTTCCGCAAAGCTACCGAATGCGCCATCCATGTCAGCGGCGGAGAATTTAATGTTGCCGCAAACCTATCGGATTGTTTTCAACTAAAAACTGGCGTGACTTCGGCTATGGTGGATTACCCGGTCGGCGATCTGATTGCCGAGCGCGTGAGGGCCATGGGCGTTAAGCCGTTTTACAAGCACTTCAAACACGACGGAGTTACGGGACCCAATATGGCTACCGTTTATAGTGACCGCGGGCAAGGAGTTCGGCCCCCCGTCGTTTTCTACAACCGGTGCAATGAGGCAGGCGCACGGCTGAAACGAGGCGATTTCAATTGGAAGGAGATTTTCTCCGGCGGCGTGCGTTGGTTCCATAGTGGTGGTATCTTTGCCGCACTCTCCGAAACCACGGGCGATCTCGTTATTGAGGGAATGGAAGCGGCCAAGGCCGCTGGTGCAATCACATCGTTCGATCTGAATTATCGGGCAAAGCTCTGGAACATTGCGGGAGGCCATGAGCGAGCGGTCGCCGTAATCGACAAGATCGTTAAAAGCGTAGACGTTTTGGTCGGCAATGAGGAAGACCTGCAGATGGGTCTTGGCATTCCAGGTCCGGAAGTTGCTAGCAAATCGAAGCTCGATCCGAGCGCCTTCATTTCAATGATTGATGAAGTGCGTCGGAAACATCCTCACGTCAAGGTCGTGGCAACCACGTTGCGAGAAGTGCATTCCACAAACCGCCATAGCTGGAGCGCAGTGGCCTGGATCAACGGCAAAACCTACAATGCTCCTACAGCGGAGTTGGATGTCATAGACCGCGTGGGAGGCGGTGATGGCTTTGCCGCAGGACTATTCTACGGTCTCCTGTCAGGCGAGCCGGAGGAAGAGGCCGTAAAGCTCGGCTGGGCTCATGGCGCGTTGCTCACTACGTTCCCAGGCGATACGACCATGGCGACTCTCGACCAGGTACGCGCCTTCGCCAAGGGCGGTTCCGCACGCATCCAGCGGTAACGACGTCGTTGCGGCAGTTAGGGGCCTCTTAGTACGACTAGGGCAGGTCGTCATCTACGATAGGTGTATGGCGACCTTTGCTTTAGAGTACGCACAAGAGCATCTCGTTGAACTATTCCATGCTGCGCGGTTAGGACAAGAGGTCGTGATCGTGCGCGAGGACGGCAAGTCCTGTGAGCTGACGCCGCTGGCGGAGATCCCGATTCGGGAGACATCCTCCACGGTCGTTGAATTTCCCGAAGAGCCCGAAGCAGCGGCCGGCGATTTGGTCCCAGCCTAAGCGCTAGGGTGCCCTTCCTTATCGAAAATCCCCACTCCAAGCCGAAGCCCGGACTTTTCTTTGGTTAGATCGAATAGTGGCTATCCCAATCATGATCGGCGGGACATATACCAACGAATCTCCGCCTCTGGAGACGCGGGACGCAATGGATTCGCACCCCATGAGCAACGCCAGGATCCTTCACCTTTATTCTCGTTCAGCGGATCGAAAGCTGTGGACCGGCATCCGGCCAAAGGCACGATGTCGCGACAAGGTTAGGAAATACTTTACGTGGCCACGGACGAAATAGAATCCATCTCACAGCGCTCTATCGGCCTGCAGCCAAGGGATGCTCGAGCCCGAGTGGAGCACATCCGAAACCAATTACAAAGCCGAGTACCATATCCTGACTAGCCGAGGACGCGTGCAGTTTAAGAACGAAGAATGCTGTTGGAGTCGGCTGGTCGAAGCTCTTGGCAGCGCTGACGCTCAGCCGAGTGAGGTATGACATCTTGCGATCCCGCATGGGCGGTTTGTGCTACGGCGCGAAAAGAAGGCAAAATACCTACGCACTGGCCTGAGGTCGCTAGAGGTAAGGAAGTCCAGTGCTTCGTTTCTGAACTCGGCATCACGATTATGCAAGACGTATTGGCAATGGCAAGGAAGCGGAAAAGCCTCGTGCAGTTGCTGCACGACACAATCGCTGATGGGATGGAGCCTGACATTGAAATGGACGATTCACCGCTTGCCGTGCTCGATTCGAGAAGCAATGCGTCGGACGAAAGGAAAGGGTGGAACCGTGCTGTTGTGGCACTCGCGTTGACAGCTTGCCGAACTAGACGGTTCTGCTAAACGATGCCATTTTGATAACCCATACCCATTTATTTATCCCCAACCCGTACGGAATAAGGTAACGGAAATCACACTTTCTCATTTAATTTGGGAAAGTCATGACTAGCGTAGCCATCGTTCCTCATCGATCGGAATCCCTAGGAGGCGCAGCAGCCCTCCGCAGCAACTTACATAACCGAACCATTCCGAGCCTCACCGGACTACGCGGCATCGCGGCCCTTACTGTCGTTTTGTTTCACGTGTTTTCCGGAACGGTGATGATGACTTATTCACGATGGCTCCCTGGAGATGCAGCAGTCGCCCTTTTCTTCGAGCTAAGCGGACTGCTTATCACATGGCTGCTTCTCAGGGAAAAGAGCAACATCGGAGGTATCGACTTCAAGCGATTCTATCAGCGTCGTGCGCTCCGTCTGTTTCCTGCCTTCTATACCTTATGGTTTATATGTGCCATTTTTCCTCACGTCCATGCACGCTGGTGGGCCTTCTTCTACATGCGCGACATCGCGAGTGGGCTTCCGGGACTAGCGCCGGGAATCGGCGTACTGAGTATGGCTTGGTCGCTCGGCGTTGAAGAAAAGTTTTACCTGATCTGGCCTCTTCTGCTCAGATTTTGCCAAAGTCGAAAAGCTCCCTTGGTCCTGGTTGGCATCGGTGTGTTAGATCAGGGTTATCGTACTCTGATCGGGCTCCATGGATACGTCGGCTGGGCAGGCTGGGGATTTGAGACTCATCTGGACGGCCTATTATTGGGGGCTGCCACGGCAATCGCTATAAAGCAAGGCTGGCGGCCGCCGGCGTGGATTTTTCATCCGTTAACACTCCTTGTCAGTATCTCGTCAGTAGAGCTGACGGCAGCCTTGATCCCTTGGCCGCAGACAGTATCTTGGGGGACAGCCGTTGCCGCATACCCGTTGATGCTCATTATGCTCAACACCCTCGCGCAACGGCCGCGGCTTTTAAACAATCCAGTCGTGGAGTTCTTCGGAAAAATCTCCTACTCTTTGTATCTGTACCACCTTCTTCTTATTTATCTGATGAGCTTGTTTCATTTCTCGCGGTGGCGCTATCAAGTTGTAGCTGTAATTTTGGGTTCTATTCTGACCGCCACGGCTAGCCACTACTGCATCGAGCGGCCATTCCTAAGAAAGAAAGCAAAGCTTCACCCGCATCGACGACGCTTTTCCGTCGTCTCCGTGCAGATAGCGGAAGAAATGGTGAGCTCGACATCTCATACGACAACGGACCGTTAAGGTGTTTATTGCAGATCAGCTGCTTCGGATTAGAAGCGCGTCTTGGTTGATGCCTTGATGCGTGCGCCGAACTCATGAACTTTCCGGGATTCGCCGCAAATTCGGAGCAGGCGGCTGAACCTGATCGGCCTCGCACGGATCATGCTGGAGTCAGTTCATTCAGCATTTCTCTTTCTTGGAGCAACCAACGTTTCTAGGTGGCAAATCATTCCATACCCACGAAGTCTAGCTGTCACGCTAGGCAGAAACCGGCGGAGCGGTCGAGTGCCGAATCAGGAGTTTCGGCTGAAAGACGTGAATTGCCGGGTGTTTCCGGCTACGATGCTTCAGCGCGTCCAGAACGAAGCTGGCAGCGACGCGGCCCAACTCCTGCCGTGGCCAGTCAATGGTGGTCAAAAAAGGGTTGAGATGATAATCGCCTTCGATGTTGCCGGCCCCTACCACCGAAATATCGTTCGGAACGTGTAGACCGGCCTCGCGGCATGCGTAAATGGCTCCGATCGCCTGTGGATCGTTCGCGGCAAAGACGGCAGTGGGGCGTGGTTCCAGCCGCAGCAACTTTTCCATGGCACCGTGGCCGCCCTCAATATCGAGCGTGGCTCGGACGATCCACTGGAGAGACGTATCGAGTCCATGTGTACGCATGGCCTTGCGAAAACCGCGGCGGCGTAGCAGACCGACGCTGACTCCGGACCCGGCTATATGGGCGATCCTGCGATGCCCCAACTGGATCAAGTAATTTGTGGCCATGTGACCCGCTTCGAGGTCATCCATGCGAACCGAAGAGAATTCGAAGTCAGGAAAAAAACGATCCACGACCACGAAGGGGACTCCACGTTTTTGCAAATTCTGAAATAGCCCGGGTGACCGCGCGGGCTGCACTGGAGCCACAATTAAAGCGTCGATCTGCCCCCCAATGAGAGCCTCAATTTCAGAACGCTCCCGCTCCGGATCATTGCGCGAGTGGCAAAGTAGAATGTCATACCCCGCTTTGTCCAACACGTCCTCGACGCCGCCAATGATTTCGGCAAAGAACGAATGCGTAATTTCCGGAACCACTACGCCGATCATCAATGACTGCTGGGTAACCAAGCTTCGCGCCCATCGGTTGGGCTGATATCCGAGCGTGTTGGCACACTGGACGATTTTCTGCCGCATCTCTTCCCTCACGTCGGCCTTGCCGTTCAAGGCGCGGGAGACGGTCATGGCAGAGATGCCAAGCCGCCGGGCGATGTCGACAATGGTTGGGCTTGTTTTAGACCTGGCCATAGCGTTTCGAAGCAGACGGGCAGATGCAGATGTTAGAGTTGCCTTCCGGTCTCGTCATTTGCAGTATCGATTTTCGCAGTTAACCGCGCTGCGCGCATACCAGCGATCAGGCCGGGCGTTTGGATGAGACGCGAGCGGCCGTCTCGGTGCAAGCAATAGTACTAAGACGCCGTCCGCGCAGGGGACCGCGCCTGTGTTGATTCCATTTTCCCTCTGATACAATTCATTCCACGAAGCGGGCCGTTAACGTTATCAGGAACCGCTGGTTCGTGGGATTCGCTTTGAAGTTTTATGTTGAACGCCTGAGGAGTTCAGGCCTTAGGGGGTGCTCCATGAAGGGATCAAGTCTTTGGATCAGGCAGTTTTTATCTGCACTGGTAATGTTGCTGGTTTCCACGGCCGTCTGTTATGCGCAAAGCGCAGCAGGCGAAGTGAACGGCACAATCACGGACAAATCAGGAGGCGCTATTCCCGACGCGACCGTCCAACTCACAAACCAGAACACGAAGGTGGCGGATCAAGCCCAGACAAACGCCAGCGGCTACTTTGTGTTCATCAATGTGCAGCCCGGTTCCTACGTTCTGAACGTCGGGAGCTCCGGGTTTAAGACCTCGCAGGTGACTTTCCAGATCGCGGTGAATCAGACGCTGACCCAGAACCTGTCTCTTGATGTTGGCTCAATGAATCAGACCGTTACCGTAAGCGCCGCGGCGCCGCTGCTTCAGACGTCTAGCAGCAATCTCGGCACGGTGATCTCGGAGCAGGCGGTTAAGGAGCTGCCGCTGAACGGCAGGAATTTCACCCAGTTAATGGTACTGACACCGGGCGCTAATCCGGTGTCCACGGCGCAGGGCTCCGGGATCAGCACGACGGACGCCGGTGTCACGGCGATTCCGGGAACGAATTTCTTCAAGCCCTCGCTGCATGGCC
>Ga0308175_100001032_pt1 | contig 18536 bp, 15 predicted proteins | sample PhyCR1_3_FD_203893 | JGI IMG/M metagenome (GOLD analysis project Ga0308175, IMG submission 203893) | Soil microbial communities from UC Gill Tract Community Farm, Albany, California, United States - DLSLS.C.R1 | ecosystem: Environmental > Terrestrial > Soil > Agricultural land | place: USA...
CACTTGTGTTACGGCCTTACATTCGATTTGTTTCACCGGAACTTAGTGCTAAGTACCCGGTGAGGTCACTTGTTAGTGCCGGAAGAAGTTCCAGGAAACGTTTGTACCGGTGGGGCCGATCTAAATGTAGGGACTTATTGCACTATGCTTGACAGAAGAATTGGCGCATTGTTGATTGCAAGCGCCCTATGTTGCTCAATCGCTGTTGGACAGAATACTCACACCGACGCGTTTTCCCACGACGGTGCGAGCGACGCTCGTCTGGTCAAGGAAGTCCGGCATCAGCTTCTCATGTTGCCGTACTATTCCGTGTTTGACGATCTTGGCTTTCGGGTGAATGGCGACACAGTGACGTTGATGGGTGATGTTACTCGTCCTGTTCTGAAATCCGACGCGGAGAACGTGGTCAAGCGGATTGAAGGTGTAAAACAGGTCGTGAACCAGATCAAGGTTCTGCCACTTTCGACAATGGACGATCAGATCCGGATGGCGATGGCTCGAGCGATCTATGGTGATCCGCAGATCGGGACGCGGTATGGATACCAGGCTCTTCCTTCGATTCATATCATCGTCAACAATGGCCACGTACGTCTGGAAGGCGTTGTAGCGAATGAGATGGATAAGAACCTCATCAATATGAGGGCCAGAAGCGTTCCCAATGTTTTCTCCGTCGACAATCAGCTTCAAGTTGAAGGGAAATAACATACGGAAACTTGAGCCGATTTAGCCTTGCAGCCTTAACTCTCGCTTTAATCGGCTCCGCTCCCGTTTCGGGGCGCGACCCAAGCTTTCTGATTCTTTCGGACGTTCATTTCAACCCGCTGGCCGATCCGGCCGCGGGAAGGGAACTGGCGGCAGCCGACGTCTCAAACTGGGAATCGATCCTGTCCCGAGCTTCGTCACAGGCGATCAGCAAGCCGGGTGAGGATACCAATTGGCCTCTACTCCGATCTGTACTCCAGCAATCCGCCAAACTGCCCGGCAAACCTGAATTCGTTCTGATCACGGGTGATCTGTTCGCGCACCATTTACGTGAAGCATATGCGCGTGACATTTCCGCCTCTCCCGATTTCGCGAGGTTTGCGCAGAAGACGGCCCTGTTCCTCGAGCGGGAATTCAAAGCTGCTCTGCCCAGCATTCCGGTCGTAATGGCGTTAGGGAATAACGATGGAGATTGTGCGAATGTTGATTATTCCATCCAACCCGGCGGGCCGTTCCTGCAGAAAACACTTCCGGCGATCGCTGACGGCGCTGGAGTGCCGACTGCCGACCTAGAGGACGGTTGGACTAGTCTCGGCAGCTACGACATCGCTCATCCGAAGTTGAAGCGCAGCCGCATCATCGTTTTGAACACGACGTTTCTCTCGTGGAGATATCAGAATACATGCGGAGATCAGAGCGATGACCCAGGGGCGCGGCTCCTCGCCTGGCTCGCGAAGCGGCTTCAGTCGGCGCAAGATCACAAGGAAAAAGTCTGGCTGGTGTATCACATCCCACCCGGAATCGATGCATTTGCGAGCACCCATCCCCGACCACCCAACACCGAAAGAGTTGTCAGCATGTGGAATCTGCGGTACCAGGCAGAATTCGAAAAGATCTTACTCCGGTACGCCGCGACCTTGCAGAACCAGATTTCCGGCCATACGCATTTCGATGACTTCCGCCTGCTGGGCGGCCCCGAAGCTCCTTCGAGTTTCGTTCTGCTGAATCCCGGTGTCAGTCCCAATGTCCGCCAGAATCCCGCTCTTCGGGAAGCAAGCTTTCGACGCGACGGCACCTTAACGGATCTGAAAACCTGGTACTTGCCACTCGCAGATCAGACACCGGAGTGGAAGCTTGGGTATCAGTTCCGGCGTGAGTGGAAACTGAAAGCGGTCGACCTGCCAAGTCTCACGAAGCTGTATTCCCAGATACTCGAGTCACCCGACGTCAGAGCGAAATGGCAAGAGATTTACTCCGTCTGGAGTCTGGATAAGAAAGGCATGACAGAACGGGATTTCGCTGCGACATCCTGTGCAACCGGCAACGCTGAACCGGAAAATTTTCGAAAGTGCTTCTGCGCCCGGACACCCGATGCAGCATTTTGCCGATAGCGAACTCGGCCCCGCAAGTTAGGGCTCGATTGCCGCGGCACTGATCGCCATGAAACTGTTGATGGGATCGGCTACGTCACCACCGCCATTTGTCAGCTGCATCATAAACACGCCAGTCAGGTCCTTCTCCCGGTCGACCCACTCATAGGTGCGGTAAGCGCCTCCCTTTACGAAGGTGCCGAGCGAGTTGTAACGAAACATACCGGCGGCTTCGCGGACGACCTCATACCCGTATCCATGACCAACTCCCGGAACCCATCCGGCCGGTAAGTCCCCGGTATGAGAGATCGTCATCAGGTGAACGGCGGCGGGGGACAACACTCGCTTCCCGTCGAGCGTTCCTTCGCGGCGCATCATTTCGTTGAAGCGGAGCATATCGGACGCTGTGCTTACAAGTCCGCCCGCGGGATTTGGAATGCGAGTCCGATGTTGAGCGCCCCATTCGGCTTCCGCGGATGTGAGCTTGCCGTGATCGTAGGTGTAGAGCGTGGCGAGGCGGCTTTGCTTATCAGGAGGGACAAAGAAGAACGTATCGCGCATGCCAAGCGCCTCAAAGAGACGACTTCGCAAGAACTCGTCAAAGGGCTGATGGGAAACAACCTCGATGATGCGTCCGAGAATGTCGATCCCGATATTGCTGTAGTTCCACTGCCTGCCGGGTTCGAAGAGTAACTCTGTCCTGGCACCTTGCGTAACTAACTCGGCCAATGTCTGAGGTTCGGAGCTCCCGCGCGGTCCGCCGGCAGGAAGACCGGAGGTGTGCGTCATCAGATCTTCGATATTGATGGCGCGAGAAGGAGCAATGGACTGGCATGCGTAGCCGGAGTTTCCAGAACAGCGCTTCATCTTCAGCCCGGCGTACTCGGGGAGGTATTTCTCGACAGGGTCCACCAGTGCGATCCGTCCTTCGTCGACCAGGACCATGATGCCTGCACAGGTCACCGGCTTCGTAAGAGAGGCAATCCGAAACAATGAGTCCTTCCGCATCGGCGCTTTTGTTTCGATGTTCTGGTAGCCGACGGCTTCGAAGCTGGCGACGCGGCCATGACGCGCGACTAGGGTGACCATGCCAGCGGCTTTATTCGCGTCCACATACTCTTTCATACGCGCCGTGATGAGTTCGAGATGCGTCGCGTTCATGCCGGCTGCCCGTCCATCCGGTTTCACCAGATCCATACGGACCGGAGCTCCAAACAAAGGAACGACGGTCGAGAACAGCAGGGCAGCGGAAAGATTGCCTAACGTTCGCATAAACGTATCCAGCCTATACCGCGCCGCTCATAGATACTCGATTACAAGACGAGCAGTGGTCGAGCTCAGAAGTCCGCGCGGTCGAGCAGGTAGGCAAGGCTGCCGGCGCGAAACCAGCGGTACCCGTAAGGCTCGATCAGGATACGATGTTTGCCGGATTCATCGAGTGTGCTGTGTTCGCCCGAAAGCAGATTAATCAGCCGCTGTCCGCCGGGACCTTCGATTTGTACGTCCAACCACAATTCGCAAGGAGCAGGGCTGAAGTTATGTACGAAAACGACAGAGTTGTTACGCCAGTCGTAGCGGAGCGCCAGGATCTCGGGAGGCGTCTTGAGCACCGTGAAATCACCCCAACCAACTTCGGGCACCTCTTTGCGCATGCGGATGATGCGCTCCATCCAGTTCATGAGTGATTCAGGATCGCGGCGCTGATCAGCAACATTCACGTGTTCGTAGCCGTAAGCGCCTCCACGGATCACCGGCATGACCGGCTTTTCGCCTTTGGTGAAGCCGCCTTGCGGTTCGGTGGACCATTGCATCGGGGTGCGTGCGCAGGATCGTTCAGGGAGTTTGAGATCGTCTCCCATGCCGATCTCATCGCCGTAACGAATGACGGGAGTTCCCGGAAGGCTCATCATGAGGCTATAGGCGAGTTCTAATCGCCGACGATCGCCTCCCAGCATGGGCGCGAGGCGCCGCCGGATACCGCGATCGTACAACTGCATGTTCTTGTCCGGAGCAAACTCCGCGAACGTCCTTTCACGTTGTTCGTCGGTCAGGCGGCCCAGATCGAGTTCATCGTGATTCCTCAGGAATTGTCCCCATTGCGCTGTGCCTGGCCGCGGCTTCGTCGCCTTGAGAGCTTTGATCAAAGGACGCGTGTCCGCCGACGCCAGCGCATAAAAAAGATTCTGGTTTACCTGAAAGTTGAACATCATCTGCAGACGCTCGCCGGATTTGCCGAAGTACTCCATGTCTGTATCGGGCAGGACGTTCGCCTCGGCCAGGATAATGGAATCGCCTTGTCTCCAACTCAGGAACTCACGGAACGAGCGCAGCATCTCATAGTGTTCCTGCGGCTTTGTCACTGCCGATCCTTTTTCAGAAATGACAAAAGGAACTGCATCCATGCGAAAGCCCGAAACTCCTAGTTGAATCCAGAAACCCATGATCTTCAGGATTTCAGCCTGCACTTCCGGATGAGACGTATTCAGGTCCGGCTGGAATTCGTAAAAGCGGTGGAAGTAATAAGATCTAGCTTGCTCGTTATAGCTCCAGGTCGTTTTCTGCACACCGGGGAAGACGACGCCTTCCGCGGCATTCTTGGGCTTTTTTTTCGACCAGATATACCAATCGCGATACTTGGATTCGGGACTCCGGCATGCTTCGCGAAACCAGAGGTGTTCCTCGGACGTGTGATTGACAACTAAGTCGATGAGGACGCGTATGCCGCGCTGTTCGCACCCGTGCGTAAACTCAACGAAGTCACCCAGGGTTCCATAACGTGGATCGACGCCGTAGTGATCGCTGACATCGTATCCACCATCACGCCCCGGAGAAGGCTGGAACGGCATGAGCCAGACAGCCGTGATCCCGAGACCGTGAAGGTAATCCAGACGCCGGATCAGTCCTTTGAAGTCTCCGATGCCATCACCGTCCGCGTCCATATAGGTCGCTACGGAAAGGCAGTACACAATGGCGTTCTTATACCAGAGGTCGTTGATCAAATTGACCCTCCAAAGAGAGGACGCGTTTGCGTGCCTCATTTGGTAATGCTACTTCGTACGTCTGGTTTTCGGGCTATCGTCGACGTTCGATACACAACGGACGTGATCATGCCGGTTAGCGGCGTACTACCATCGAAGACACGATTCGAGCATGCGATATCGACTGCTTTTCGTTGCAACAGCTCTGGTCTTTGCTGAACAGCCCCCAGCGAACCTTCGAACCGGCTACGACTCCATTCAGGGCTCAAGGTTAAAAGCCAACCTCACATTTCTTGCATCAGACGCGCTCGACGGGCGCCGCTCTCTCGAGCGTGGGTCAGAAGTAGCAATCCAGTGGATTGCGAGCGAGTTCGCAAAAGCCGGCCTGAAGCCGGCAGCCGGAGGTTCGTATCTGCAGCCAGTGCCGCTGATCGAATTTACTCCGGATCGCGAGCTGACAACGATCACCGTCAAACACGGCGATCGTGCCGAGACCTTCCGCGCGCCGGATGTGAGTTCGACTTATCCTCACGAGACGTCGGGATCGGGCGAAGTTGTGTTCGCAGGGTTCGGAATCACTGCACCGGAACTCAATTACGACGACTATGCAGGCATCGACGCAAAGGGAAAGGTCGTACTGATCTTCAACCATGAGCCTCAGGAGACGGATGCCGACTCAGCCTTCAATGGCAAGGGGAACACGCGCTATAACAACAACGCCTACAAGCTGTTCAACGCTCAGCAGCATGGGGCCATTGCGCTCGTTACGATGCCGGATCCCAAGCACCAGGGGCCGTTGCGTCCAACCGCCGCGAACGCGTCCTCCTCGAATCCGGCGGACGCCGCGCGTAGTCAGCAAGCGGCAGCGATGAGACCACGAATTCCCCCGGAAGCGCTTGCGGACGGTGGTCCCGCGATTCCGCTGTTCAGCATCAACGAGGGAGCCGGCTACGGTCTGTTTCAAGCGGCAGGAAAGGAACCCGCGGATGTGAGGAACGCCATCGACGGCAAAGCAGCGCCCGCGTCGTTCGCAATTGCCGGTACTCAGGTTGCCTTCCGAACTGTCCTGAGCCAAGTGCGGCGCGCCGATTCGTACAACGTGGCGGGCCTGCTCGAGGGGAGCGACCCGGCTCTAAAAGCGGAGACCATCATCCTCAGCGCCCATTTCGATCATGACGGAACGGGGCCGGCGGGGATTTATCACGGAGCTGACGATAACGGCTCCGGAACCGTGGGTGTCGTGGCGCTTGCTCACGCATTTGCCGCCAATCCCGTCAAGCCGAAGAGGTCTCTGCTGTTTGTGGTGTTCGCGGCGGAAGAGCGCGGGCTACTGGGCGCATATTATTACGTCAGCCATCCCTTGCGCCCGTTGGCCACTACTCGTGCCACCATTAACTTCGACATGATCGGACGGAATGAAACGGCTGATCCGCGAGTTATCACGGAGATTTCGCCTGATACCTCGAATCAACTGGGTCTGATCGGCACGCATTATAGCCCGGATTATCGCGAAGCTGTGGAGCGCCAAAACAAAATCGTCGGCCTCGATCTCACTTATAAGTGGGATTTGGATTCCTACAACGGCGTTCTTTTTCGGAGCGACCAATACCCATTCTTAATGCACGACATTCCTGGCGTATGGTGGTTCACCGGATTCCATCCCGATTATCACCAGATTTCGGACACCGTGGAAAAGATCAATTTTGAAAAGATGACGAAGATTTTGCAGCTCGCGTACCTTACCGGCTTCGAATTTGGGAACGCATCGAGCGGTCCGAAGTTGAAGACACGCGCCAAGGCTTTCTAAAGCCGCAACGGTCCAGATTGCGACAGCCGCCGTATTGAATACACTGAATTGGTGCGCCTACAAGATGAGATTGCCGCGTTATTCAGACGGGATTTGAACAGGTTAATCCAGGAATTGCAAGCCCTCGACAATGATTCCCAGCTTTGGGAAAAGTCGGAGGGCGTCAGCAATTCAATGGGTAATCTCGCCCTGCATCTCGAAGGGAATCTTCGCGAGTATGTCGGCCGGCAACTCGGAGACGTGCCTTATCAGCGGCATCGGGATCAGGAGTTTGCGCCTTCGGGTCTGTCCAGGGCGGATCTGGTCCGCAGGCTCGGGGAGGTGCGGGACATAGTCGTGCAGGCTGTCTCTCGACTCTCAGACCCACGGCTGACCGAGCCCTTTCCGGAACGTGTCCTGGGTGTCGAGTGGTCAACGCAGCAGTTCATTTTTCACCTACTCGCGCACTTCAATTACCATCTGGGCCAAATCGACTATTTGCGCCGGTTTCTGACGAAGAAGAGCGCCATCACCCTGGCAACGCTGTAAGACGTCATACTCGCCAGTAGTCGGGACGCCAGTTCTGGATGGCCGCTTTGATCGCGTTGCCGTCGAGCATTTCCTTCCCCGCTCGCTTCGCCAGCGCGGGGACTTCTTCATCGGATGCGAACCGCAGTGCTATGAGCTGCGACTCGGAAAGCGCATACATCGTCGACGAATATTCTTCGCCCAGCAGGGCGGACAAGCGCAGTTGTTCTTCCAGGCGAATGACTCGGTCCTGCACCTTCAACGCATAGGTTCGAGTCAGCACGCCGACTGTACCCAACACGAGCACCGTGAGTAGTTGGACGAAGGAGGGGAGACCTGGATTCCTTACGAACCAATACACAGAAACTAGGAACAAGATGAAGATGGCGGGTCCAAAGAAGAAATGAAACGGCGGGTGTAAACGAACGTGATTCTCCCGGGTTTGGGGCGGATGATGGGTCATTCAGTGATCGTATCTCTCCCGGGGGAAACGCTACTCTGGCAGTTGAGGTTCAGATGAATAGACCGGGTTTGCGTATTGCATTAGTACTCCTCATCGTGACTTCCGGGGGAGTCTTGGCGCAGACCGCCGCACACGTGCATCCGGTCACCGGGCGCGTCATTGCTCCGACGATGAGCGTTGAAGGCGCGGACTGGCTGGAACGTCCCGAGCGCGAACAAGAGGAGCGCCCGGAAAAGGCGATTGCCGCTCTCCATCTCGGGCCTGGTATGAATGTCGGAGAGATCGGTGCGGGAACAGGGTATTACGCCTTGCGTATTGCTAAGCGGATCGCGCCGGGCGGCACGTACTACGCCAACGACATACAACCAGGCATGCTAGCGCGACTCCAAGCGAACGCAGCGAGGCAGAACGTGACCAACGTAAAGGCGGTACTAGGAACGCAATCGGACTCCGGACTTCCCACGCGCAGCCTCGATTACCTGCTGATGGTCGATGTGTACCACGAACTGTCTGAGCCGCAGCAGATGTTGCGCAACATCGCACAGTCGCTGAAGCCGAACGGTGAACTGGTTTTGCTCGAATTTCGCAAAGAAGATCCGAGTGTTCCGATTCGCCCGGAACACAGGATGTCGACGAAGGAAGTTGTGGCTGAGCTCGCGGCAGAGCAGTTCACCTTGGATCATAAGGTGGAAACTCTGCCGTGGCAGCACCTGCTGGTTTTTCGCGTTTCGCGGTAGGAACGCCTTCAAAAGCTGAGACGCGCGTTCAACTGGATGATTCGGGCCCCAGTTGTATTTAGGAGCTGGCCGAAGAATGGATCGTTGATGCTATTGCGCAGCCCTGTAAGGTTCGTATGGTTCAGTGAGTTGAACATGTCTGTGCGGATCTGCAACTTCAACTTCTCCATCAACGTAAAGTTCTTGGCGAAGCTGAAATCGAGATTCCATAGGCCTGGGCTGCGGACAATTCCCGGGCCGGCATTACCGGGCGTGACCGGTGCTCCGGACGCGGAAACGACAGGAATGAGCTGGAATGCCCTGGGATTCAGGTAGGCCAGAGTGTCATGATAATTCGGTAGAATCGGGGGCGCTCCGACATAGTTGGCTCGCTGACTGGGCGTCGAAGAAGTTTGTGTAATGATTACCGGCAGGCCAGTATTAGCGCGGAAGATGCCCGAGACCTGCCAGTCGCCGAGAATATGACTAAGCCATGGTTTGCCCCAGCTTCGGAGCGTTGGCGTTTGGTAAACGACGTTGGAGTTGAAGTAGTGCGTGATATCGAATGGCGTAGGGCCGCGATCCGCTCTAAGGTTGAAAAAGTCCTGGTTCCGAGCACCGTTTTCACCCTGATAGTAAGAACCGATGTCGCCGCCCCCGTTAGCGATGGATTTTGACCAGGTGTAATTGACGTCGAAGCTGATCCGGCTCGAGAAGCGTTTCTTCAACGTGTTTTGCCAACCATAGTAAGTGGAGCTCTGGGAGTTGTCCATATAGTAAGGCTGGCCTAAGTTGCTGTTTGGACGTAGTCCAGTGATGCGGTTCACTGTGTTCGCATTCCGCCAGAGGATGAACTTGACACCCCGAGTGCCCACGCCTGCGCTTTCAAAGAGCATGCTGTTCGAAAGCTGGCGTTGAACACTAACCGTGTACTGGATCGTGTAAGGATTTTGCAAGTGGGTGTTGAAGATGGCAGCAACGTTGGTAGCGTTTGAATTTTTGATTTGCTGCTGTGCAAGATTGAAGAAGTTATCGTTGAAGTTTGGATAGGTTATGCCGAAGTTAGTAATGTCTGCCCGGCTGAAGATGGCGCGATAGGGGACATTGGGAGCGCTCGAGACAACGTTCCAGAAGTTCTCCGGCATGATGTTGCTGAACATAAATCCGCCGCCGCCACGGATGGAGGTTTTGCCGTTATCCGGACTGTAGGCAAAGCCGAAGCGAGGTCCGAAGTTCTTCGCATCATCGTCATACGGAGAGAACGGCGACCGGAAAGCGCCAACATTGAAGCGACCATCCATGGTCAGGAAACTGGGATTGTAGAGGCCGGCTTGCGGGGTTCCACCTTCGCCTTTCGCGATGAAGTTCGAGTAATAGTCATACCGGAAGCCGAGATTGAGCGTGAGTTTGCTGCTGACGCGCCAGTCGTCCTGGATGAAGGCACCGAAGTCGTACATGCGGCCGGAATAGAGGCCGGAACCAAAGGTTGCGCTGACCTGGCTGGGACGATTCGCCAGCAGATCAGGCAAACCTGAGTAGAGGTAATCGGGGATTTGCGGGTTGTTGCGAGTGCCCACGGAGCGGCGATAGTCTCCTCCGACCTTGAACGCATGTTTGCCGACGTAACGGGCGAACTTTTCTTCTATTTGCCAGAAGGGTCCACCAGAGTGGTTAATTTCGGCAGGAGGACCGCTCCACCCCAGGTTCGTCTGCAAATCAGGAAGGCGTCGTCCATACGGAGTCGCCTCGTTCGGATTGTTCGGATCGATCAGATTGAAGAACTGGTCGAGCCGATCCTGGATTGTGCGGTTATAACCGAAACGAGTTTCGGAAGTCCATTGACCGCCACCGGTGATATAACTCACATTGCCCCGGTCCAGCGTGTTGGAATAGATTTGTGGATCGTTGATGTAGTAACGGGGCGTTTGCTGATAAGGAACGCCGTGACTGTACGAGACACTGAGGCGCCCGTTGTCGGTCAGCAGCACGTCGCCCTTTGCGTCGAAGTGATTGTCGTTGCGGATCAAAGACGCCAACCCGGAATAGGCACCAACCGTAGCTCCTGCAGCAAATGGTGCATTCGGCAACGGAAAGGCCTGGAGTGCGAGTTGATAGGCAGGGACGGCCGTTAGTAGCTGATTCCGCACGGACGGCGTAGGAACGTTCCCTTGCACGAACTGGGCTTCGGAATCACGGTAGCCTTCGTAGTCACCAAAGAGAAAGATCTTGTTTTTCCTGATGGGGCCGCCCAAGGAACCGCCGAACTGGTTCAAGGTCAAGTGCGGCTTGGTGGCGGCTCGTTGGAACCGGGCATTGAGGGCAGAGTTCTGGTGATTTTCGAACAGACTACCGTGCCAGGAGTTAGTGCCCGATCGCGAGATGAGGTTGACCTGGCCACCGATCACGTTCGCGTACTCCGCCGGGATGACTCCCTTGACAGAGTTCACTTCGTCGATGCCTTCTACGCTCATGACATCAACTAAGTTGGAACCTTGATACACGCCGGGATCATTTCCGCCCGAGTTGCCACTCGCGCTTGTTCCGTCGAGGGAATATACAGTGCCGTTTCGACCAACACCATTCATGTCAACGCCGCTACCGTTATTCCCCTGGCTGGGCACGACGCCTGCATTGGTTTTGAGTAGACCGCTGAAATTCCGGTTCTGGAGCGGAAGCTCGCGAGCCTCGGTCAAGCTGTAACTGTGTAGCTGCTGCGCCGAGACAGTGTTGATAAGGGGGGTTCCACCTTCTACCGTTACGGTTTCGGTGCTGGAGCCAATTTCCAGCTTGTACGATTGCTGAGTCTGCTGGCCGGCAGTGAGCAGGACACCGTTGTTGACGTACTTGGTGAACCCTTGGGCCGTAATCTGCAGCGTGTAAGCGCCAGCAGGCATGAAGGTGAAGCCGAAGTCACCGGACGGGCCTGTGACCTTGGTCGTGGCCGCGCCCGTAGCAGGCTGAGTCAAGACGACTGTTGCGTTGGGAACGGCAGCTCCCGAGGGATCTACTACCGTTCCATACAACGTGGCTGTGTTCGCCTGGGACCACCCGAAACGATTTACCAGGAGAAATGCTACTGCGAGAAGAAGGGCGTTACGCACCCTCCTTTCTCTTAACAAGGAAGATGATTTCGTGAACATACCCCACCCCTTTAGTTTTCTACTTCGAACGGCCGGCTGACTTACCCGGAGTCAGCCTATACCTAACTGCTTCACTGCGTCCCCTGCGCCGGCGAGGTTTGCCAGCTTCATCTCGGAATATTTGCGCGAAAGAATGACCCCGTCGGCCCCGCCTTTGAAGGCTGCGAGGACCGCATCCCGAACTCCCTCGGGCTTTGACTTGCTATGGCTTTTTTCCGTTGGAACATCCAGGTCGATGCCGGGCCACAGCTGCGTTTTGGTGCCGGCAAGACCCTCCTTAGCTCGCTTGGTCTCGCGCAGAACGTAGTCGGAGGAGAGACCAGTTAGCGGAATCTTGTCGTGAGTGCCTTCATTCTTGTAGTTCAGGACGTCGTAATGGAAGCGAAGGAGATCTTCTGCCGGGACGTCACCGTACTCCGTTTCCCCTACGCTGTCGATATACGTTGCGAGCCGTTCGCCTGCGACGTTGTCGTACATGACGATTTTCAGAAAGTCAGACACTGGCGCAATCTTCTGCAGGTCTTGTTCGGCGCGATAAATGGGACTAAAGGAATTCGTATGCCAGATGTGCCAGCCAATGCCCATATTCGGCTTGACCGACTTCACTTTCGCGTGCATGGCTGCGTATGTGTCCCGCAAGCTGTCGTGCCACAGGTTTTCCCAGGCAAGTAACTCGGGGTAACGCAGCATCAGACGCCAGAGCGTAACGTAGTAACCGTCCACGGGGCGCTTATGCTCCCTGGCCGCACGAACGAACTTTTCAAGTTCGCCAAAGCCCTCCTGTACGCGACGGAAATCGATGCCCCGATCCTTCCCTTTCTTCTGACAGTACTCGCAGAAGCAGGTGACCGTGCCAGGATCCTTTCTTCGGCCGCCGGCTGCGGCGCCTAGGGCATTGGAAAAAGCACCCTGACGTTCCGAGCCCCACATGATGCCATCGAGGTCCCAGGACTTCGCGTAATCCTCGCACAAATCGAGCAGGAAGTTGTGGTACCCGGGATTATTGAAGCAGAGCGTGGTGGCGTTGCGACCGTGGAGATCTTTTTCTTCACATTCTTTGGCGCCGGGAACGTCGTTGCGGAAAACGTCCTCGAACCACGCGATGTTCTTCATACCGCGTTTGCGAGAGGCGGGCAGCACAGATTGAAAAACGTCAAATGAGCCAAGATCGGGCGCGCGGAAATCTTTCAATGGCGTATTCGAGTAGTACTGCGGATGAACCGCGGCGTAGCTACCCCCATGGAAGGTGGCCGTGTCATACTCCTGCTTCCCGTGATCCGGGAGCGGCTGACCAGGAACCTGCCTGCCCGCGATGCCGCGGCCGTACGTGAAGGCAGCGATGAAGAGCGCGTTCACTCTGCCTTTGTTTTGCAGGATGTCGAGGACTGGCTCGACGCCCTCGTCGACGAAGGACACGGCACCGATCTGAATGCCGATGACCTTCTTGTCTTGCGTCGTTTGTGCGGCCAGCGCCGGAGATCCGAGCGCCGAGATCGCCGCCGCTGCTTCCAGAAATTCCCGTCGATTGGTGTTAGACAACTTGTGTTCCCTCTCCCTTTTGTGAGTAAGTGAATTGCCGGCCATTAGAGCCGCTGTAGCGTTATTCAGAGTTGATGGCCCGAGACCGTGATGAATCAAGCCTGTTTTGGCCGGAAGCTTATCACAAGATGCTTGAAAGCGTATGTGCAGTTGGTGATGTGCGCACGAGCGGCTCAACTGCATCTCACCAGATGAGACGAAATGACGTGAGTATGGACTCGTGAACCGCAAGGGGGAGTAAGGAACCAGAGTTGCTGCTTCCGGCCTATTCTTATGCGAAGGTCAGGAACATGAGTGCCGGCGCCGGGCTGGACGGTTTGCTCGAATCATTAAGCCGCTGTCTGACGCTGAGTCTGCGCGTCGCGTGGTTGGGTTGCAGCTTGCTGCTCCGATTCAGGACGAATTGGGACGGCTTGCCGAACGAGCCAATGAGGGAACTCTCACTGAAGAGGAACGCTCCGAATACGAGGCACTCATCAAGACCGCGGATTTCATCTCCGTTTTGAAGCTTAAAGCTAGAGCCCAATTGCATACGACGCTCCCCGGCTGATGGATGCGGCGCCCGGCAACTCGTCAGATCCCGAGCTGATAATCGCTGGGAGTATTGCCATCTCCACCAAGATTTCGCGGAACTCATCCACTATGTGGAGCACATCCAAGCAGGCAGCATGGCGGATCCGGGCACCCTGATAACCTCGCGCTCGCATGTCACCGGCGCAATCTCAAGAAAGGCGCGAACGTAGCAGGCGTTGATTCGATAACTAAAAACCTGGTCGCTCTTTCATCCCAGAAGAGAGAGCTGCGCAGAACATTTCTCGTTTGATGGGCCACGCCTGATTTGGCAGGACCGCTATAGGACATGCAACTGTTCAGGTGCTTTCAATGAATGACATGCGCCGGAGCGTGCTGCGAGAGCAGATGTTGAAATGCGGAATCTGGCCATGATTGCCTTCGATGGCTTTCAGCCACACCTTTCACGCTAAGCCCGGTTTGGCTTACATCTACCTTGAGTTGTTACGAGATCGCAGAGAAATCCTAGCCACTGAGTCGCCTTTTACGCTTGCAGTTCTGGCCGTTTAGGGGTTACCTGGCGTAAGAAAGGCGAAATCAATAAGATACACAGATTTCTTCAACTTAGGCCTTGCAAATGCATGTACCCCATGCGAGTATTTTTCCAGTGGACTGAATAGGACCGAAGTGGTTAAAAGTGGTCTCAGTTCGGCGGAGAAGTGGCTAATGTAGAGGGACAACACGGGGCGGTGGTCGAAGCGCCTCGTGGAACGCTGAGTGGTCGCGTTGATGAAAAAGGCCGGTTAAAGCTGCCTGCGGCGCTCGTGCAGTACCTCGAAAGCATCGGAGAGCGAAAGCTTTTCGTCACAACTCTGAACATAGCGACAGCACTAATTTATCCGATTTCATCCTGGCGTGAGACGGAGAAGCTGTTGGAAGAGCCCGGAGAGGATGCCGAAGATCGGGCGGATATTGCGATGGTGGCTAACCACTATGGCGAGGAATCCGAGATTGACGGACAGGGAAGAGTCTTAATACCGACCACCCTGCGGCGTGAATTGGGGTTTGAGAAGGATGATGTGTACCTGCTTTGTTACAAGGGGCGCATCGAAGTGTTCGGAAGCAAGGTTTACGAGCAGCGTCTGAGCAAGGCGAAGACTAATCTCGCCGACAAACACAGTGCGCTCGAGAAGAAGGGCTTGCGGTAAAGCCATGTATGGATGCTCACGGAGAGGGCGGCAGGCCTCAACACTACCCGGTGTTGCTGAGCGAGTCGCTCGAGTATCTGGCCGTTCGTCCGGACGGGCTTTACCTGGATTTGACGGCGGGTCTTGGGGGGCACACCAAGGCCATTGCGGAGCGGCTCGATAGCGGGCTGGTGATTGCGTGCGACCGGGATGCCGAGTCGCTGCAACTGGCTCAGGCGGCCACGGCGAGCGTTGCCTCGCGAGTTCGATTTTTCCACGGATCTTTTTCAGAATTGCCGAAGGCGCTCGAGCGGTTTGGCGTCGGGGCTGTGGACGGAGTGTTGGTTGACCTAGGCGTCAGCCGTTTCCAATTGAATACTGCGGAGCGTGGGTTCTCTTTGATGGAGGACGGCCCGCTCGACATGCGCATGGATCGCCGGGGGGATGTAACCGCGGCGGATCTTGTGAACGGGATGGGCGAAAAGCCCCTCGCCGATCTGATTTATCAGCTCGGTGAAGAAAGGAGGTCGCGAAGAATCTCCAGAGCAATCGTTCGCGCGCGGCCCATTCTGACGACGGGTCGTTTGGCCAGGGTTGTTGAGGCGGTCGTGCCGCGAACGGGGAGAATACATCCGGCAACGCAGACGTTTATGGCGCTGCGTCTGGCCGTGAACGATGAGTTAGGAGAGTTAGAGGCGCTGCTTCGGTTGGCACCGGAGCGTTTGCGACCGAGCGGACGATTCGTTGCCCTGACGTTTATGTCGCTCGAAGATCGAATTGTGAAAGGCGCTTTTCAGTCGTTAGCCCGTGCTGGTTCGGCGCGAATTCTAACGAAGCATGTTGTTAAGCCGGCGCGTGAAGAGGTTTTGAAGAATGCGGCGTCCCGCAGTGCAAAGCTCCGGGCGCTCGAGCGAATTTGAAGGAATTTAAATGGCATCACTGGCAACTTTTGTAAATCGTTTTGTGGGGGTAAGGGAACTCGCCGCTGCGCCGCCGGCAGTCTGGACACGGACGGAATCACCGCGTCTTCGACCTATCGCAAACGAGGACGTTTACTTATTCGTCAAGCGAATTGATAACAGCACGGTGGTTCGTGCAGCGGATCCGATCGCAAAGAGAGCACGGAGCCGGGCGGTTGCGACGGGATTTATCGCCGCATCGCTGGTGATTGCGGGTCTGGTGCCCGCTGCTTACAACATCATGGCCGGCTTCACGCTGCAATCGCTCGAAGGCGAGAAGACCAGGCTGCAGCATCAGAAGGCACAGCTTGAATTCGCCGAAGCCAAGCTTCTGAATTATGAGCACCTGGAACATCTGTCGAAATCGCTGAAGATGGTCGAGCCCGATCCACAGCAGATTCAGTTCCTCGAGGCCAAAACGAAGACGGAAGCTCGCAACATGCTTCCGTTCGACAGTATGGAGCCGACCGCTCACTAAGCACTTCTTTCGCTCGAGCATCTCTTCACCATGTTTCGAGACGCTTTTGGAATGGGAGAGGGCAGGCGGTTGCGTCCTCGTCAGGCCCAATCCGACGAGCGGCTTGTCGTTTTAGGCTTTGTCCTGCTCGTCTGGGCGCTGGTTGTGGCAGGGCGGCTCTTCGGTCTTCAAGTTGTTCATCACGAGGTTTACCGTACCCTAGCGGAGTCGCAACAAGACAGGCTCGAGAAGATCGAAGCGCGGCGCGGTTCGATCTTCGACCACAGCGGCAATTACCTCGCACTCAGTTCAGCATCCAAGTTTGTTGTTGTCAGTCCGAAGCGAATCCCGGATCCCGGGATGGCGGCGGCGGTGCTGGCGCGCGTACTCGATCTTGACCCCACTAAGCTGGAAGCGGATCTAAGCGCAGCTGCGGCATCGAAGAACCACCGCGGCTATTTCGTCGTGGATCAGCACGTTTCGGATGAGAAGGCGGATGCGATCCAAGCCATGAAGCTGGACTGGGTGGAGATTCGTGAAGGCAGCCAGCGCAGTTATCCGAACGGGCAACTAGCGGCGCACGTGATCGGAAACGTGAACGCCGAAGGGCGGGGCTCTGCGGGTGTCGAACTCAAGCTCGAGAAGGAATTGGCCGGTACTCCCGGACTTGCTCACTTACAGGTTGACGTGAAACGTCGCGCTTACTCATCCGACGTGACGCAAATACCAATCCCGGGCAAAAATATCGGCCTGACGATTGATAGCGAACTGCAGCACGTCGCAGAAGACGCGCTCAAAACGTCGGTGATCACAAATCACGCCGATCATGGAAGCCTGGTGGCTATGGACCCTTATACGGGTGAAATCCGGGCGCTGGCGAACTATCCTACCTACGACTTGAACGAGCGACTGCATGCGGGCGAGAAGCCGCACGGGCGGGAGGACCTCGCCGTCGTTGCGCCGTTCGAGCCGGGATCAGTGTTTAAAGTAGTCACGGTTTCCGCAGCAATGGAGACGACGAACCTCAGGCCAGGCACGATGATCAATTGTGGAAACGGCGTGATGACGCTGTTCAGCCGCGTGATTCACGATTCCCATTCTTATTCCGCTCTTCCGGTTGAGGATGTGCTGGCCAAGTCGAGCAACATCGGTGCGATCCGGATCGGGATGCAGGTCGGAACGAAAAACCTGTATGAGTACATCCGGCGCTTCGGATTCGGGCGACGTACCGGAATCGAGTTGCCGGCCGAGGCGCCCGGCATGGTGCGGCCTTTGAAACGGTGGCAGCCTACCTCGATCGGATCCGTGCCCATGGGACATGAGATCAGTGTGACTTCTATTCAGCTTGCGCAGCTTGGTTCTGTGATTGCGAATGGCGGATTCCTAATTCATCCGCATATCGTCGCCTGGAAACAAAAGCCGGGGAGCAATGCCGAGAAGACTGCGCTACCTCCTCCGCTTCGCGTGCTGCGGCCCGAGACGGTTGTGACAATGCGAAACATGATGCACAAAGTCGTGATGCCTGGCGGCACGGCTTCGAAACTGCATGTCCCCGGGTACACGATAGCCGGGAAAACCGGAACAGCGCAGATCTACGATTACGCGCATCACGTTTATACGCACAAGTACAATGCCTCGTTTCTCGGGTTTGCGCCGTACACAAACCCGCGGGTAGTAATTATCGTTACGATCTCCGGCACGACCGGTGTTGCGGGATTCGGCGGCGCTGCTGCGGGCCCGGTGTTCGAGACGGCAATTGCTACGGCGCTCCGGCATGAGGGGATACCGCGCGACGTGCCCGAAGACATCGAGGAGTTGCAAGAGAAGGCGTTGATCGCCGCAGCCAGGAAGAAGGGTCCGCGGGATAGAGTTGTCGAAACCGATAGCGCCGACTTAGCGACGCCGTTTACAGAGGAAGAGCTGAAGCAAGCAGGTGGCGCAGAGACGGTGAATGGCGAGGAAGTGCTGGCGGAGGTAGATACGAAGGTTCCCAAGGTGCCGAACTTCGTCGGCAAGACTGTGCGCGATGTCGTGCAGGAAGCAGCGGCCACCGGAATGGACGTCGATGTATACGGTGAGGGGCTGGCAAAAGCTCAGCACCCCGCGGCTGGTGCTTTGTTACCACCCGGCGCACATGTGGCCATAAGGTTCTCCAGGTGAAGCTGGACCGGGTCCTCGACCGTGTTGCTCTTCTGGATCCA